>Ga0209212_1001626_pt1 | contig 35495 bp, 36 predicted proteins | sample RifGroC2_FD_183996 | JGI IMG/M metagenome (GOLD analysis project Ga0209212, IMG submission 183996) | Groundwater microbial communities from Rifle, Colorado, USA - Groundwater C2 (SPAdes) (version 2) | ecosystem: Environmental > Aquatic > Deep subsurface > Groundwater | place: Rifle, Colorado...
GGATCCATCGCTCAAGCGCTTTTCTCTGTTCCATTGTTATCGGCAAAGCATCGGTTGGTTTCCACATAACCCCAACCGTAACAGAATAAATTTATGTTGTAAAGATATTACTGATACACTACACTAGATTCCCTCATCCGTAACGAGTCTGCTCTATAGAAACCGCCTCTTGCGAGAGAATCTGCTGACGGATATCTTGCTCCAACTGCTGCCAATTGTCCAGCGTGTATCCCGCTTGCCTCAAAAACTCCGATTTATCCCCAACGGGCCGTTTCACCAATAGGTACTTGGTGAGCTTTTCGGTCGCAATCAGGACGTGACTAGGCAGCTTCACTGATCGATTTCAAGGAAGATAGTTTTTTTCTCTTCAACCCGTCAACCCTTTATCCCTTCAACCTCTAATTTGCAATTGCGAAAACGGGAAAGGTTAGATAGCAGTGTATAGAAGTCATTTCGACATTTCGGGAATTCCCGAAACGTGGAACTGAAGAGAGCCACGGACGGGTGAATCCAAGATCCAAGACCTGAGCCCGTACCGTTGAAATTCGCGTTTTCTCTGATCGAGCTAAGCCCGATCATAAATCAGACATTTCCTTTTGTTTTCCCGGTCACGCCGGTAACGGTGAGACACTGAAAAGAGTTTGGTGAAAGTAAAGAAACAAACCGTAGAGGATTAGGGCCAGAACGACACGCCACCATCCCAGCTCGCCGATCTTTAGTGAGTTGCGGCCCCCGATGATTGCCATAAAGGGCACGTTCGAGGTCAGGGCGGCAAAACGCTCCCATGCGTCGCCGGAAACTTTCTTTCTTTTTCGATCGATGGAAAAAGGTCCCCCCACGGCCAGAATCAGAAAAGTGCCGAAGAAGATCACGGAGGCGAGATCGCCGTTGAGCGCCAGGTGCGTCAGGGACCAAAGAGCCACGCCCCAGAGGAAAGGATGGCGTGTAATCCGTTGGATACCCTTCGCCGGCTCCTTCTCAGTCAGTAAAGCCTCGCCTCCCACAGCAGTTGGGTTCGGCGAGGTGAAGGCGAGGACAACGAAGAAAAACGCGATCAACATCACGACCAACGCCAATAGCCGGAGCGCTGGAAACTGTCCCCAGAGCTGGATATATTCAGACCGACCATAGGCCCGAGACAGCCAGACAATCCCTGCCAACGACATTAATGAGAAGGTGGCCCGGAAAGCTCTTTCGCCGGCTAACCCGACGAGCTTGCCACGAAGCTCGGTGCCGGAAATAAGAAAGTGAACGCCGTCAAAAAATAGCGCCGCCGCCAAGAGTGAAGCCATATTCCCCCCTTCAGCGCCCCGTTCAGTCAGCGATCATTTTCTGGTTTCATACCTTTTCCAACATCTTGAGAAACAGTAAATACGTCAACTGCTCGGAGCCCGTCCTGAGCCCTTCGGCAGAGTTTATCCTGAGCGCAGCCGAAGGACTCGGATAGACTCCGCCGAAAGATAATCGGCATAGCTCATCCCGTCGTCGCGAACAACGTTACAGTGGGTCCAGAGCTTTTGGACGATTGCTGAAGGGCTCATAGTTGGTTAGAAGAATTCCAAAAACCTCGCATCGTGATTGTCAACTATGTCGTTTGGCTACGCGATTCCGCCAACCCAATCATAATTTGGCTTAAAAGCTCATATGTGCGTGTTCTCTCAGCCGGAACTAAAGACTCGGCAACCTGCCGAACAAGTTTAGATTCAATCCCGTTGTTCAACTCTTGCTCGAGTAGCTTGCAGACATGCTTGCGTGTCCTTTCTGACGCAAGGGCACTCATTTTTTGCCCCAGAAGGCGGGCAGCCGCCAACTCAAGGTCGTAGCCGGCTGATTCTACGATCTCAAAGTGTTCCTCAAATAGACTCGTCTCCCCGAAGAGAGCGGGGCTGTGACGGAGCACATAAGCAATGTCGGCGGCGTCCTTGCGTGGCTGAATATTGTGGCGCTCTCCCCAAGCTACCAGCTTGAGTAACAACAGCCCGACCGGGCTAACTACCCGTACCATCAGTGTGTCATTTACGAGCACCTGAACGGCGTTATCGTAGGCTTCCTGAAAACCTGCTACGCTCATCACAAAATCACCGTCTGGGGGCCAACGGATCACATTACCGTCGGATTCCACGCCGCCGAACGGGACCAGATCTATGATTCCGTAATCTGAGAAGTGCAGTCGCTGCGTCTGTTTTCTGTCCTTGTAGACACGTTCATCCTTGCAGATTCGCTCGACCAACGCTTGATAATGATCCCAGCTATCTACCATCACACCGTAATCAACGTCTTCAGTAGCACGCCCGGGGGGTAACTTGTAGACCTCTTCCAAAAGCAGGACTCTTCCCGCAGCGCCCGCAATAAGCCAACCAATCTGTAGTTCACTCGCCGCACTGGCAACCGCGGTCAAGAGCACAAAGGTTCGATCTTCAATACGCGCTCGATAATCAGGCAAGAAATCGCTCCCGGATCATTTTGGCGGTTTCCAGATTCCGAGCGTCCCCCGTTGCCACGAGGTCAGCATAGATTAGCAACGGGGGTACAACTGGATAATCTTTAACTCCCGCCGCGGCAGGTTTGAAATTCCAAAACTTTTGGAGCACCTCAAGATTTCCATGATCGTCCTTTATAGGGTGAATCTTGCGCGCGAGAGTTTCAAAATGCGTGTCGCCATAGATCGTGATAATTTCTGGTCGCAAATGCCGTGTCAGCAACGCGGCCGCCGGCTCCTGACCTAGCCACATATCAAGTTGAGTAAGGTCTTCTGTCTTCCACCAATCAACTTCTTTCACCCTGAAACGACGAGGCCGAAGTCGAGGCCTAAGTTGCTGCGGGTAAGCCTCAACCCAGGCGTTGATAAGCTGGTCGCGCTTTTCAATAATGCCACCCTTAGGTCTGGTTGGTCGAAAGTATCCGAGGTGTTTCAGGTCGTAAAACGTCCAGCCGACTGTGCCTAGGGCTACACCCGCTTCTTCCGCGATCTTACGGTAAGGCGCCTCAGTTAACTCAGGAACGCAAAGGATTGCAAAGATGACTTTTAGTCCTGTTGGTCGAAAGGCGCGAACCGTGTGCTCGGTCGGTGCCGGCTGTTTGGGCTTGCGACCGGTCACGTAGATCAGCATTCTAGGAGTTCGGACGTAAGCATTTCCGGCCGCGTCCAGAAAAGGCACGTCAAGCTGCTTGAGCCGCTCAGCCATTGGCGGCGCAACATAGCGAGTCACCAGTAAGCCAGGCCGTCCGAAGCGCTGCAGCTGGGCCAGTGCGTGACCGAGGGTCGTCGGCTTCAGAGTATGCTTTATTTCCACAATTAGTCGTCTGCCCTCATCCAGCTGAACTTCCGCGTCGGCAACTCCTTGGGGTAGTCGAAGTTCAGTTGCAATGATAGTGGCAGGCCTCGCGGTTGTCGCCTCAAATGCCCTCAAGGCCTCTCTAAGTACTTGTATTCTTTTAGTATTATTGCCTATGTCAGTCTTAACTATATCCATGACAATGCGCTCACTTGTTCATTTTTTATGATTGTACATGATTCCTGAACAAATGTAAAATATGAACACAGGAGCTTTAATAACCAAAGCCCGAAGCTAAGTTAGCGGTTAAGGTACTGTCTTTATTATCAGTCATTCTGTCCGCTCATCCGCCATCTTGAGAAACAGCAAGTACGTCAACTGCCCGGAGCCCGTCCTGAGCTCTTCGGCTGCGCTCAGGATAGACTCCGCCGAAAGATAATCGGCATATTCCCATTGCCGCCGTCCGGATCAAAGAAATTAGTATTATTTCCCCGGAATTCCCCGCCCGGATTTACTGTAGCAGGCAAAGGCTGACAATAGTGCAGTGTTTGTCGGATTGGGATTTTTCTTGTTAAGTGGCGGAAAAGGTTATGGCATTGCCCATAATTATGGAATCGTCGATTGGGATAGGCTGACCGGCTCACTTACAGGCTGCTATCTTCCGAACAAGTATAAAGGGTAATTTTGACAACGCCCTTGACAAACAATATTAAAGGATTACAAAAAGGGAGAGAATATGAAAATTTTTACTGGCAACAAGGACAAACCCGCCCAGGCTGTGTATGTGCAAATGAGACAGGTTGTGAAGGGCAAGGATAATAAGATGAGAGTCACCACGACCAAAACGATCACCATTCACGACGCCACGATCGAGCAGGTCCGGGCGATCCTAGAAAAAGGAGAGCGTAGTAGTTAGGCAGTCTATGGAAGAGCCGTGAGTGGCGTAGTTTTCAATTACCTTCGGGCAGGACTTTATGTTGTCGTGGAGTTTGTTTTTGCTTGGGGACTAGCAACTTTCTTCCTTGGGAAGTATTCGCTTTGGCGTTCAGATAGGACGCAACTTGTCCTCTTTCTCTTTGGCACGGGAATTCTACTCGTTGCCGGGATTGGTCGATTAGGCTGGCCAATTCAGACCCTTGGAGGAAATAGCCCTGCCGAAAAGCTCGACCAGGGAATTTTTCTTCTACTCTCCCTTTCAGGCACTTTCTTACTCCTTTTAGACTATTTCCTGAGCCGAGCTAGGAAGTGAGGTACCACGCAAGCCGCAGTCGAAGTCTGGTGCCGAGCAAGCTGCCGAGATAAATTTATATGGCACATCTGAGGAGGGGGCACCCATAAGACAATGAAAGAATTCCAAACAACGCCACTCGGGCTTTGGAATCGCGCAAAGGAATTCGCCGAAGCTGCGAGCGTGGTGGCGGATGCTGTAGGGGATCAAGTATCCCTGCCAGCGTACTACCTCTGGGGGCACTCAATTGAACTATCTCTGAAGGCGTTTCTATTTGGCTGTGGTGTTCCCCTTCGAAAACTCAAAAGTAAGGAACTCGGTCACAACCTCGAAGCCCTGCTTGGAGAGGCGCTACATTATAATCTCAAAAGGATAGTACATCTCAACTCAAGGGAAATTGGGGAGATCCAATATTTAAATCACAATTACGTCGCCAAAGACTTTGAATACCACGGGACAAAGACGTATGAACTTCCATATAAACATCGAACTAAAAGAATTGCGGAAAAACTTGTTCTTCTTTTAAAAAGGCATGTGTAACTTCAAAAAGTAGCGCATCTAACCCACCGCTCAATCTGACGGTCCCTTAAGGGGTGCCAAGTTGTTGAGGTAACTTTCATCACCGGCTGGAGAATTCACAATTAACAGTCACCGTCGAAGGATTCACCCCCACCCAAGTCGCATACGTGGGAAACTTCTTTCTCCACTCCCCCTTTTTGCAAGCATGACTTAGGACGGATTCAAATCCCGTCGGGGACGCCACCATCTCTCCTTGCCCGCCGAGATGCTTTGGTTTACTTGGTTTCTGTCAGGGACTTTTGTTCGATTCGTAATCGGTAGGTCACCGTCGCAAATTTCCGCACTGATTTCGAAGCATGGCCATAATCATTTGTAAACGCCCTCTAGGGATTTTTTCCCCACAACGAGACAAAAAAGCCCTCGTCGATCAGCTCTTGCACCAGGCTGTTATCGAAGAACTGTTCGGGTTTAGCCTGCTTTGCTTTGGGATTCTTCTTGGCGATCTCGTCTAAAGTCACCTGGAATGCCTGAGGCTTGACCAGAGGGATTTTTTCCACGAAGTCCTGGGCGTATTGCAGGCTCCCCTCGAGCATTCCCGGATCCCTGATCTTCGTGTAGCGGGCGATGATCTCTTTCGCCTCCTCCCTGCGGGTGTGCATGAAGTAAACGGCCCTGGAGTAGGCGCGCAGAAACGCCTTCGCCTGCGCCCTGCGTTCGTTCATAAACTTGCGTGTTGTTGTAACACCAGCATGCAGGAAGGGGATAGACTCCTTGGCCAGGTTGAACAGAATCTTGACCCCGGCCTGCTGGGCCAGGAAGCCGGTGGGAAAGGACATTGGGGCGGCATAGATGGATTTCTTCGCGAGGGCGGCTGCCAGCTCCGGCATCCCGCCGATTTGCAGGATCGGCACATCCCGTCCCGCTTCCAGTCCGTATTTCGCGAGCAGCATACGCATCGCAAAGTCCGTCGAGGCGCCAAAGCGCGACACGCCGACGGGCTTGCCCTTGAGATCCTCGATAGTTCTTATCTCCGGGGGCGCCATGACATAGAAGGCCGTCACATTAATGACCGCCCCCATAGCCATCAGGTCGCCGCCCTGGAGGCCCGCATCCGCGATTACCTGACTGTTGGCGGTGGAGATATGGACCTCGCGCGCCAGCATCGCCTGCGCCATGGTAGAGGAGCTGGAGATATAAATGAGATCGGCATCCACTCCTTCCTGCTTGTAGAAACCTACGTCCTTAGCCGCCCAAAACGGAAGGTACAAGGCGCTTACCGCCGAATAGCCGATCACGACCTTTTGGGCATTGCCGGTTGCAGGGAAAGTCAGGATAAAGACAACGGTAAAAATTAACAGTAGCTTGCCCAAGGAAACCTCCGTGTCACCGGAAGAGGCGGCCCCACTTCTGAAGCACCTGGGCCTGAAGCTCAGGGCTGGACTCGGCAACCGCTGGAAACTGATGCCTCCATTCGTAAGGCCGGCAGGCGTCAATGACGGCCCGTGAGTTCACCATCGCCTCCGATCCCGGGCGAACCATCGGATCGAGCGCCGTGCTCCACGCCCGGCGGATAAAGTCGATGTCCTCTGCCGGGTTAGTGCGGGTGGCCAGCGCCCAGATCACATCGTTGGTGTTGGAGGGATCGATGTCATCGTCCACCACAACGACATAGCGGCCTGCATAGGCGCCTTCGCGGATCTGGCAGGCGACGAAGCCGGCCATGCGCGCGTGGCCGGCGAAGCGCTGGGTGATGGAAATAACGTTAAACATGCGCGCCCCGCCCGCTTCATGGGTCCACACGCCGCGCACGTCCGGCACCCCGGCCCGCTCGACGGCGTCGTGGAGCAGCGCCGAACGCACGACCGCGCGCCAGTAACTGTAATCGTTCGGCGGCCGGTTCGGCGGCGAGCCGAGGATGATCGGCTCGTTGCGATGATATACGGCTTGGACGCGAATCACAGGCTGCGGGCGCTCCCCGCTGGCATAATAGCCCGTCCACTCGCCGAAGGGACCTTCTTCGCGCACCTCGTCCGGCGGCACCACTCCCTCCACGGCAATCTCCCCGTCGGCCGGCAGAGGCAGATTTTTCAGCGGAGAGGGCGTCACCCGCAGGGGCGAGCGCTTGATGGCGCCGGTGTAGTTGTATTCGCTGATGCCCATCGGCACCTCGAGGCCCGCCGCCATCATCAGCAGCGGGTCTTCTCCAAAAACCACAGCCACAGGACAGGGCTGTCCTTTAGCGTGGTATTTCTGCAGGTGGATCGATCCTTGTTTGCCGGGAGAGATCATGAGGCCGAGTGTTTTCTCGTCGTGGATCATCACGCGGTAGGCGCCCAGGTTGACCTGTCCGGTATCAGGATCGCGGGTAATCACGCAACAACCGGTGCCCAGATACCGCCCGCCGTCTTTGGGATGCCAGAGCGGGGCCGGGAAGTCCAAAACGTTGGCGTTGGCCCCGTCACGGACGTTTTGCATGATCGGCGCCGCCTTGTTGCTTACCTCGACAGGAGGATATTGGACGGATTCGGCTTCCCAAAGGCGCGGCTGGCCGCGCAGCGCTCGCACCAGGCCGTTGTTGTCCAGCCCGGGGTCCAACCCGAAGGCGATGGCCAACCGAGGCGCATTGAGTAAAGCGCCAGCAACCACACGGAACCCTTTCGGATAGCCCTTAATCTCGTCGAACAGAAATGCCTTCGAATTCGTCCGCTTGGCATTGAGCTCTGAAATGATGCCGATCTCCAGATTCCAGTCGGCCCCGTTGACTTCCTCCAGCTCGCCGATCTCTCGAACGCGATCAAGCCACTCTCGCAAATCACGGCAGTGGCCGGCAGGAGACTGCTGCTTAAGAACCGAAACTTCCACGAGCCTACTCCTTTCTCCCTGTGATTCTGCTGAAAAACCCCCTATCAAGCCGGTCTGTCATTCTGAGCAAAGCGAAGAATCTCGTGTTTTTCAAGACTTGAGACCCTTCACTTCGTTCAGGGTGACATTCAGGGGTCATTCTTCAGCAGAATCTCCCTGTTAGCTCTGACCCCTGGTTGGCTGTTCACTTCTACGCCAACTCCGGGAGTTTTTGCAACCGGAACTTGCCAAAAAAAGATTTTGATTGGCGGGACGGACAGCCTTAAGACCGATCTTCAGCAGTCGCTCTCTTGGTACTCGCGCAAGACCCCGGCGCGGTCAAAGGTCAGCCGGTATTGCCGGCAAGTATCCGGCCTGCCGCGCACCAGCTCAGGTTGACTCCTCATGGCAGCGCCCCCGGGGAGCCCGCCGACATCTGATCCGTAGCTTGGAGGAGGTATATAAACACTAGGGGGTGTTCCCTTGACAACGTATTTGTAGATCAACACCGTAGCGCCGTCGCCTGACGTTGAAGTGGACTGCGGGAGCCCCCAGCCCTTTATGATCTCGTCCTGGGTTATTTTATTGACGTTTTCCGCCAGAAACATGGTCCGACTTACCTGCGCGGAGCAAGACGCTAAAAATATAGCGATGAGTAGAATTACTAAACGTTTCATGGAGTAGCCTCCTTCTTTTTTTTTATTCTTTACAGCGGGGAGTCCGGCGGGTTGGGCAGCCCGCGCAGCCACCAGGCCACAAGGAGGACCAATCCTACAGTCTGGGGAAGAGAGTAAGCAACATGGCTGAGAATCCCGCCCAGCATCCCTCCAAGTGCGGCGCCTAAAAAGCCCGAAAAATTATAGCAACCGGTGGCGGCCCCGCGTCCCTGCAGAGCCACTCTCTGGGTCAGAAACGATGGCAAGAGGGGCTGGAACACGGTGTAGCCGATAAAAAATATCCCGCCGCTGATGTAGAGCAGCCATTCTTGCGTTGCGCCGACCAAGTAGGCGAGGTAGCCGACAGCGATGAGCAGCCAGCTTATCCGGCTAAGGAGCCATAACCGGCCCCTTTTTTCCGCATACCGCACGGAAGGAAAACCCAGCAAGACGCTGGGGAAGAAAATGATCAGATAGACTTTCCAGAGTTCGCTTTTCGGCAATCCCAGCTCGGTCCAGCTTAAAGGATAGACGAAAAAAAACATGTTGAGCGTAAACGACAGGACGAAGCTGGCCAGGTAGATAAGGCGCAGTTCGCGGTTCTGCAACACTGCCCGGAGGCCGCTTCCCAGTGATTCCTGCTTCGGAGGCGTCATGCCCGGAAAGAACAACCCCGTAATGAGCATCGCGATGACCCCCATGAAGGCCAATAAATAGAACATCTCGTTAAACCCTATGCGCGCTGCCAGCACCGGACCGGAGAGCAGGCCGAGCATGAAGGTCGCGCCGATGACTATCCCGGTAACCGTGAAGGCCTGTGCCCGGACACTGGGCCGCGTCAGGTCCGCCAGGGCCGCCAAGGCAACCGAGGCGATGGCGCCGCTGCCTTGAATAGCTCGGGCAACTATCAGCTCAACAATGTCCCTGGCGAAACCGCATATAAGGCTGCCGACGGTGAAGAGCAACAGCCCGAATAAGATCAGCGGCTTGCGCCCCCAACGGTCGCTGGCCCAGCCCAGCGGAATCTGAAGAAAGCTCTGCGTCAAGGGATAAACGCCGAAGGCGATGCCCGCGAGGGGGAGCGTGGCGCCCGGATAGCGGACGGCGAAGACGCTGAAGACGGGCAGCATCAGGAAGATGCCCAGCAGGCGGAGCGAGATAATGAGGCTGACCATGAGGACCGGCCCCAGCTCAGAACGCGTAAATGAATGGTGATCATCGGCCAAATTTATCTCCGCCCTTCTTTCACTTAAGTTCTTTCCTGCACATAATAGAGCTGCATGCAGATGCTTTAATCACCTATCCCGCATTGGGTCCATTTGCAAAATGAATAATTTCCTGGCCATCGACAAGGCATTATTTTTTCATTACTATAGCCCCAAGCGAGGTGGCAATTATGGCAACACCTGAATTTGTCTACCAGGACCCTTTTCCGCTGGAAAAAGATAGCACGGGATATCGCCTTTTGACGAAGGAGCATGTCTCGATTACTTCTTTCGACGGTAAGGAGATGTTGAAAGTAGCTCCGGAGGCCCTGACTGTGATGGCGAACGAAGCGATGCGGGACGTATCTTTTCTGCTCCGCAGCGCGCATCTGGAAAAAGTGGCCGCTATTCTAAAAGATCCGCAAGCCTCGGCCAACGACCGGAACGTTGCGCTGGCCCTGCTCCGCAATGCGGATATCGCTTCCAAAGGGATCCTCCCCTTTTGTCAGGACACCGGCACCGCCACGATTTTTGGCAAGAAAGGGCAGCAGGTCTGGACCGGGGTTCGAGACGAAGAATACCTTTCCAGGGGAGTTTACAAGACTTATACCGAGGAGAATCTCCGCTATTCTCAGACCGCGCCCCTGGACATGTACAAGGAAGTGGACACCGGCACCAATCTGCCGGCGCAAATCGATATCTATGCGACCGCCGGAATGGAGTATCAATTTCTCTTTGTGGCAAAAGGAGGCGGCTCGGCAAACAAGACCTCCCTCTACCAGGAAACCAAGGCATTGCTCAATCCGGCGAGTCTGGAGAAATTTCTAACGGAAAAGATGAAGACGCTCGGCACAGCCGGCTGCCCTCCCTACCATCTCGGCTTTGTCATTGGCGGGACTTCCGCCGAGGCCTGCTTGAAAACCGTCAAGCTGGCCACGACCGGCTACCTGGACCATCTCCCGACCTCGGGGAATAGCCACGGACGCGCCTTCCGCGATCCGGAGATGGAAGCCAGGATGCTGGAGGCGGCCTACCGATCGGGTTACGGCGCCCAATTCGGCGGAAAATATTTCGCCCTGGATGTGCGCGTGATCCGGTTGCCGCGCCACGGCGCCTCCTGCCCAGTGGGAATGGGCGTTTCCTGCTCCGCGGACCGCAACATCAAGGCAAAGATCAACCGGGATGGGATCTGGCTGGAGGCGATGGAGCGGGAGCCCGGACGTCTGATTCCGGAAGAGTATCGCGGCAAGATCAAAAGCAACGCCGTTGCCATCGACTTGAATCGTCCCATGAAAGAAATCCTGGCGCAGTTGACTAAATATCCCGTCACCACGCAGCTATCGCTTACCGGACCGATGATCGTGGCCAGGGACATCGCCCACGCCAAATTGAAAGAGCGGCTGGACCGAGGCGAAGGTCTACCCCAGTACTTCAAAGAACATCCGGTTTACTACGCGGGACCGGCTAAGACTCCTGCCGGCATGCCTTCCGGTTCTTTCGGGCCCACCACGGCCGGGCGCATGGATTCCTATGTGGATCTGTTCCAATCGCATGCCACTTCTATGGTGATGATCGCCAAGGGGAACCGGAGCCAGCAAGTGACCGATGCCTGCAAAAAGTACGGTGGTTTTTACCTGGGTTCTATCGGCGGACCGGCGGCGCTCCTGGCGCAGGAAAATATCAAGAAAGTGGAAGTGCTGGAGTATCCTGAGCTGGGGATGGAAGCGGTCTGGAAGATCGAGGTCGAAGACTTTCCCGCCTTTATTCTGGTGGACGATAAGGGGAACGACTTCTTCCGGCAAGTCTGCGCCTGATCGCTCGCGGAACTAATACAAACGAAATAAACAGAGTGACATTGAAAAGAATGAGATTCTTCGCTCTCGCTCAGAATGACGCTTTTTTGTCATGCTGAACGCAGTGAAGCATCTCACACTGGACCGACGATTATGTATAACATGAGTTAATGCGTTTGTATTAGATAAAGCGCGTAGCTCGGATTCTGAGAGTTAGAGGTGTCGATTTTTCACCTGCTACCCATGAGCGTCGTCATCTTCCTCGCTGCCGGCTGTGTCGGCAGCGATCGGATGGAGAACCTTTATGCCCAGCGCTGCCTCGGATGCCACGGCCCTTCCGGCAGCGGCGATGGCCCCATCGCCGCTTCTTTGCCGGCCGACGTCCCTAATTTCCACGACACGGTTAGAAATAAAAGCGTTACCCAGATTCGAAAAATTATCATGGAAGGGAAAGGGATCATGCCTGCCTACGGACCCGCGCTGAGCAAGCCGGAGGTCCAGGACATGGTGCTCTTCACACGCATCTTGAGCCAGCGGGGACGTAACGTTGAATGGTGGGAGAGGTTCGACCCTCTGGTTTGGGCCCACTGCAACGTGCCATGGGAAATGGTCCTGGGCTACGATCAGCCGCCGGAAGAAAACAAACCTCGATGAACCTGAGAGCAAAAGAGGTTGTCGTTGGCATTGTTGTAGCCGGCGCTTTTCTTTGCGGAGAGCAAAATCGGGCCATAAGCGGTGAACCGCATCTGCATTCCATCACCAAGCCGGCTTCGCGCCGCCAGCTCCATCTCCCTATCCCGGACTTCTCTCTAACCGACCAAACCGGCAAGCCTTGCAAATTTCAGACGCTGAGGGGAAAGGTCGTTCTTCTTGCCTTTGTGTATACCACCTGCCCCGATGTTTGCCCTTTGATGACTGCAAGTATGCGGCTGGTGCAGGAAAAACTTCCAGATAGGCAGCGGGGCGCCGTTTTTTTCCTATCGATCACGACGGATCCGGAGGTCGATAGCCCCCAGGTCCTTAAGGCCTACGGCGAACGCTACGGGATCGATTTTTCCAACTGGCTCTTTCTCACCGCAGAGCTTCAAACGCTCGCTCCCGTATGGAAAGCCTTCGGAGTGGGAGTGCAGAGAAAGGCCCGCGGCCTTGTGGACCACACACCGCTCACGGCGCTGATCGACGCAAAGGGAACCATGCGCTTTGCCTACATCGGCGGCTCCCCTGATCACAAGATGATACTTCGAGATATAGACTTCCTCCTCGGTTCTCATTGAGCCGTCATCTGCGCCACAAAGACAGCCGTTTGAGCCAATCGTACCCTTCCCGGCCGGCAAGATAGATCCCGGCGCTGAAAACCCCCCAGCTCAGGAGCGAGGCGGCGGCAATGACACCGACTTTGATCTCCTTGGAAAACGGCAACAACAAGATGATGAGGGAATACGCCGGGTAGACCAGAAAGCTAACCCCCATCAAGGCGACCCCTGCGATAAACCGCATACGCCTGGAAATCCTTTCTCTTATTCTACCCAACGGCGCTCTCCTGAATTATCGGAAACCTTGGCAATGCCGGCCCGCCTGCGATCTTAGACGCGAAATTATCCGATAGGACACGTCATATCAACCGGCGCCGGCTTGCGGGCAGGGTGGACATTTTCTCCAGCTTGGGGTAATGAGGTTTTAATCTAATTGGAAAAAGCGAGTGGTCAAAAGGGATCTCTCGTTTTCCGAAGCATCAGAAAGGAGGTTCTAGACTGTGGCACAAGAACAAGGCGAAGAAAGGTGGGAGCAAGGGAGCTCCGCGCTGTTTCAGCGCAGGAAGGAACGGCGCGACGCCGACAGCCGGCGCCGGAAGACAGCCCGGAAGTACATCAAGGCGGAGTCGGTCAAGCTGGAATGGGAAGATCAGAACGGCATCTATATCGGCGGGCTCGTATCCCAGGACTTGGGCTTCGACAACCGCATCATTGAGGTGGACTGTCATATTTACCCGCCCAACTCCCATTCATGCACGCACAAGCACAACGAGGCCATTATCATTATCGTGCGCGGCCAAGGGTATAGTATCCTCGACGGTGAGCGGATCGACTGGGCGCCCGGCGATGTCCTGTACGTCGGCGCAGGTGTCTGGCACCAGCATCACGTCACCAGCGACGAGCCGGCGATGGCCATTGCCATCAAGCCGCTTCCCATCCAGGAGTACATGGGCGAGCTGAACATCGTCTACAAAGGGGACAAGCCCTCCCCTGTCCGGAAGTTCACGGTAGGTTCTTTCAAGGAAGAGTTCGCGAAGATCAACAAAGGCCAGCGCTAGGCCTACCCGGCCACCCGGGCAAACCTCGGCACAGCGGCGCGCAGCGCCCCGCTCCGCCGCTTTTCCGATGCCTTTTCCCAGGGCCGCATATGTCCCTTGTTAGGTGAGGCCAGGGGTCAGATTCCGTATCTGTTGTAAAGCTCTTTACGGACGGGGCAACTACAGAAAAACTCATCTCCAAATGCATGCTGATAGGAACAATATTCTAGGAAAGGTTCTTAAACGGTTAGTGAATGAGAAACTTAAGAATCAATCTTATAATCTTATTGTTTATACACCATATCGATGAAACCACTCTTCTCCAATTCCCGCACGATGCCGTCGTCCACCATATCTTCCACCCTTAGGCTGGCACCGACTCGACGGGCAAGGGCTTCCTTCATCTGGACCTCGACGCCCTCCCTGGTTACCAGAGGAACCCGCTCGTAGAGTTTAGCATACGAATTATGCATACTTTCCAGAAAGGCTTCGTTGTCTTGCCTCATGTATTTAGCAACGATTTTTTTGCTCTCCTCTTTGCGCGTTTTGAAAAAATGAGCGGCCTCGATCAATGCCATCAGCACTCTTTTGACCGTATCTCTGTGACTGGTCAAATAACTCTTGGTCGTGGTGGCGCAAATAAAAGGAAAGTCAAAGCGTTTCTGAAAGTCAGCAGTGCTGATGAGAACCCTATGGGGCATGCCCTTGGCCAAGTTGATAATTCCTGGAGGTGAGGGGAATCCTATGATTCTTCCGGTACGAAAGGCCGCTGCCCTCTCTGGAGAACCACCGACCTGAAGAATGGGAACATCTTTGACCGGCTCCAGACCTAAGGCGTTGATAAGGACGCGAGCTGCTACATCCGACGCGCTACCCACACGGCTTATGCCGATGTTTTTTCCTCTCAAATCTGCAGCCGACTTAACGGACTCATGGACTACAAGCTCATAAGGGAGAGTGTTGATGTAACAGCCGACCATGACAAGACTCACTCCTCCCACAGCCGCATTGGCTACACCACCACCCGACGCGTTCGCCACTTTGACGTCTCCAGCCATAAGGCTAGCGATAGTGGTTGTAGTCGTGGGAATGAATATCAACTCCGTGTCCAATCCGTGTTTTTTGTAAAAACCCTTTTCCACGGCGATGTACCATATTGCGGTGCTATCCAAGGCGCTGTAGGAAATCCTAATCCTTTCCTGCGCTCCACCATCGCTCGAGCCCAAAATCACCACTAGCAAAAGTAGGCCTATTTCTCTCCAACCCTTGCATCTTTTAACCATAGATCCCCCTATGAACGCAGACAGCTTATCAACTCGCCATTTTAAACCTGGTGATGGCATTAGCGCCACAACTCCGGCTTGATGCCAGGGAATCAAGCTTTGTATACCTTGAGCGGTATGCAGTGTTCCAAGGCCGAAGAGATTACATCAAATTGGCCCATGTCAAAGGGCAACAACCCGTTGAAATTTACGCCTTTCCCTGTCGAGAGCGGTTTGCCCCTGGCCCAATGGCCGGCATTCCCCGCAATGCCGATCACATCCGGATGAACACATTCAGTGACCCGGGCCACCGATTTCACTTTCTTGACCGGTGACTCCAACCAGACCGGATCCCCATCTTTGATTCCTTTCCGTTGGGCGAGCTTCGCGTTGATGAGCACAGCATAAGAGTACGGAAGCTTCTCGCATAGCTCGTTGATCCAGGGATTGGCATTGCCATGTGCTCCATAGGCGTAGGGTAGCTTATAGCTGACACCTATGGCATCGATCTCTCCCCGGCGAAGCTGCTCAAAGGATGCACAAGGCCTCCAGGTAGGCATCGGCTCGTAATCCGAGAGATCCCATTCCAGCTCCATTTCCCTGAGAACCGCTTGGAGCTCCTCACGCAGTTCGATGAAATTCTCCAGATAGATGGGAATCCGAGCCTTGGTGAAGCGACCGGGGTAGCGTTCCTCCACATCCCGCTCATGCACCAAAACTCCGTTTTCCTTAAACCAATCCCAGCCCTTCTCTTCCCCATAGAGGCTTTTGGCATGCCGGTCTAGGATCTCGGTCTCGGTATAGCGTTTCCCGGCCTCAAGCAAATAGGGAGGCTTGAGCCCCTTGGACCGGTTTATTACAAGGCAGATTTCGTCCAAGATCCCCGCCCGATGATAGATCTCCATCAAAACCTCGATCGGGCTTCGGACTCCCTCCGGCGCCTTCAGCACCGCTTGTTGAATGTGATGGAAACCGACATGATCCCCTGCGACCGCATCCCCTACTCCGGTATCCACGTGGGAGCCATGAAAAGCATTCTCCTCCAGATACGTAGGCATAGGCAGCACGATATCATCCAGCTCGTGGGTCTCGTGGATCTCCAGCGCAAACCCCACCACTAGATCAATACTCTTGTACCAGTCCACCACCGCCTGGGTATCACCCCAGCCCCCCATCACATAGTTTGCCGAGGTGTGGATCAGCAGCTCTATTTTGTGATCAATCCCATATTTACCGGAGTCCTTGAACACCTCGGGGACAAGCGTCCTGGTGTGACGGGCAACCGGAAACAGCTCAAAGAGGTCCCAGCGGCCAGGTCGGGTAACGGTCCGCCCCGGGAAGGCGCCCAGATTCCCGACCCCACGACCGGCTGAACCTCGGTTCTGAAGCATTCCATCTTCCCCCGCTTCCGGCCACGATTTAATCGGCCAGTTGTGGCCCACGTCGGTGGCGTGGCCACTACCCACTACGCCAGATGCTCCCATCACCAGGTTCATCAGGGTTAGAGCCCAGCTGTGGTGCCAGGCATGTGTGTGTCCCTGTGGTCCTCTCATCCATTCAACGTTAACCGGACGATAGGGCACATCCACGCCGTCGATTTTTACCGTGGCTCCGATCCGGGCCGCTTCTCCAAACTCTCTTGCTATTCGCCTGATAGTCTTGGCCGGAATAGAGGTTATTTCTTCCACCCGCTCGGCGGGATATTCGGCTGCGCGTGCCTTGAGCAACTCAAAGGCCGGTTTCGCCTTCTGGTCCTGAACCCGGTACTCTCCTTCCAGCGCCGGCTCTTTCAGCGTCGGGTCGTCATATGTTTTTACCGTTGCGTCACTCTGATCGTACAGGAGGGGTTTTTTGGTGGCGGCATCGCGCACGAATTTCCCATTGAACCCCACCAGATAGCCGGCGTTGGTGTGGTGCTTGAGGAACTCGGCATCGTAGATCTTGAGTTCATTCAGCAGGACATTCAGTATCCCGAGTCCAAAGGCGGCATCAGTCCCAGGACGGATGGGGAGCCATTCGTCTGACTTGGCTGCCGCGTTATTCCCGACTGGGTCTATCACGACCAGCTTCATGCCCCGTTCCCGGGCGTTGGCACATTCGGGCACGTGCCTGTTAAAAGCCTCCCGGGTTGCCACTCCCATCTGCGTCCCGCAGTCAATCAGGTAGTTGCAATGGGCAAAATCGGGCTCCGTGTGAAATCCTCCCGCTATAATGTGTTGGATCGAGTGAATGGTCTTGCCACAGGTGGGAGAGACTCCCGTCTGGATATACGGCGTGCCAACCGCAGGACCAAGGGCCCCCAACCACGCACGCATCTCATTGCCTCCCCAGATTTGAAGATAGAGCTTGCGCGGATCCTCCCGGCAAACCTTCCGCATCTTGCTGGAGATGGTCTCTATTGCCTCTTCCCATGAGATCTCCTGCCACTTGGGATCAACACCAATCCCCTTCTCCGGGTTGGTGCGCTTGAGAGGCTTAGTCACCCGGTTTGGGTTGTAGTGATTAATGATCCCTGATTTACCCTTAGCGCACATCCGGCCTTGGTTCTTGGGCGAATCCGGATTCCCGATCACGTTCAGCACTTTTCCATCTTTCGCCTGGACAAGCACTGCACAGCCCACTAGGCACATGCGGCATGTGGTAGGCACCCAGTCGTTTACCGATGATTCATGTCTTTTGCCACCTGGCCGATAAACGGTCTGCGTCTGGGCATCCCTTCCCTTAACAATGGTGACCACGTTTTTACCTCGCTTTTCTTATTCTCCTAACCGCCCTCGTAGGATGGCAGCAACATTAACTCCACCTTCTCACCGAGAAGGACGGTTTGAGCACTATCCAGTTCTCCCATGTGCACTCCATCGATAAACACCGCCACATGGGGTTGAAAGGCTCCTTTCTTGGTCAGCGCATTCTGTACAAAGGTTTGCCCGCACATAACGCCGAGCTTTTCCGTCAGCATTTGAATCGTGGCTCCCTCAGGAAGTGCTATCTCGACCTCCCGTCTCCCCGCCCAGCGCTTCAACTCGCCCATTAAGATCACCTTCACAGTTACTATTCCCTGCAAAGGGTTTTCGTTTCGCTGAATTATTTTCTCAGACCGGATAGCCATAAACACCTAACCTGCGAGACCGGCGCTAGTTTATCACAGTGACCGGCCTGCAGCCATGCCGACTGCCAATCCCCTTATGTACCACGGCCGCAATGTCGTCAATGGCGAAAATGGGACCGAAGCCCATTTCCCTAAGGTTGACACGATAATACATATCGGATATTCGTCCCGTGGACAATTTCATTACGGAGGGTAGCATGGATCGTAAGGAAGAAGGCTTTAAGGTACGGGCGGAAGTCGTGAAGCTTCGCCGCCACTGTCCTCTGGGCCATAAGGTGGGCGACGCCTGGGAGATCGGGGAGACGACGCCCCAGGGGCTTTGCATCTACGCGTTCCTAGCCTTCGCGCCCGCCTGGAGCGCGCTCCGCACCGGCGGGAGTTATTCGTGGGAGGCGGACCCGGACGTGGCGCACTTCTCCTGCCCGGATGAGGGCGAGGTGGTGTTCGAGCTGCGCCGGATTCGAGAGGAGCGTGAGGAAACGATCGAGGCAGAGGGGAAAAAGCCGAGCGAGGATTGAGCCTCCGCTCCTTGGCCGATCAGCTCATCAAAGACAGGGAGCAGTCTACCGCTGACTATACAGCTCCTTCACAAACCCCGTACCCTCCAACTCCTTGAGAAAACGGTTGTCAAAGAATTCCGCGAATTGGGGCCGTGCAAGGATTACACAAAACCGCTCCACGAGTTAGAATTTTGCCACGATATTAAGCGCCGACCCCAAAACAAGCAGTATCAAGCCGTCGCGGACCACGTGTAGCCAGGGACCTTTCGGATCCTCGAGGCGGAGCGCCTTTTCAAGTCCCCACGCAGGCCCCCAAGCCTGTACCGTCAGAAAAAGCATGCCGAAGGCCTGCATCACCACGGCAACAAATTCCAGCGACTCGAAATCAATTATCATCTCAGCCTCCTCTAGCTCCTGCATCGGAGCCCACGACTTACTCCTCCTGACGGTTCAGCCGGCGGTATCTCCCATTAAAGAACAGCAGCGGCCGGTCGTCCGCGGCAGTGGCATTGACAATTTCGCCTATATAGATGGTATGGTCCCCGCCATCATACTGATTGATTATTTTACACTCAATATACCCTATCGCCCCGTCCAAAAGCGGAACGTCATTTTGGCCCTTGCGCCATTTAACCCCGGCGAATTTTTCAATCCCTTTGGTGGCAAAGCGGCGCGAGAGCTCTTCCTGCTCTTCACTCAGCAGGTTCGCGGCGAAAACTCCCGACTCCTCAAAAAGGGGGTAGCACTCCGCCGCCTTTCCGATGCAGATCAACGCCAGAGGAGGATTGATAGACAAGGAGTTAAAGGCATTGACCGTAAGCCCAGAGGGATTCCCATCCTTATCCCGGGTGGTTACGACGGTCACGCCAGTGGCAAAATGGCCCATGACGCGCCGCAGCTCTTGTGAGTCCATACCCATGCGCTTACCTTCTCTCGACAACCGAGAAGAGGTATCAGAGTCTGAGCCGGGCTGTCAAATCTTCTTAATAGGCGGTAGTGTCCTAATTTTAATTCCACCAAGTCCTATGTGCTCCTGTTCACTTAAACAAAACTGAAAAATTCAGCAACGTTGTATTGATTCGGCATGAAAAGGCCTCTGGAGTAAACAAGTTGGTCGATCTGGCGGTCGGAGGCTTCGATTTCACGCTGACAACGGGTCTTGCACAGGTAAAGATCAGACAGACCCTCACTCCCCAATATCAGGTCCGACTCCGGTTCCCCTTGCTAGGACCCAACACCAATGGGCAAGAGACGGGTACGAACGCGGGCTTCCTCAAAAACAACGATGCTTCCCCGCTCTATGAGAGAAGCAACATTCGACAAGTTGGCAAGAAGCAATGCTACCTGTGCTTCGGGTCTTCGCTGCGAGCTACGGCGAAAAAGAATCACTGATGGTTTGGTCTCCTGAAAAGAATTATCCACCAGAAACTTCAACGACCATTCACTAATGGGAGTTCACGCTCCCGCACGGCTTCAGCAGCGAATTGCAGAGCCTCGCGGATGTCTTCGCGTTCCAGATCAGGGTAGGCTTTAAGAATCTCTTCTTCGGCCATGCCGTCTGCCACCATCCCTACAACGGTCGCCACTGGTATCCGCAAGCCTCGAATGCAGGGCACGCCGTCCATTTGTTTAGGGTTAACCGTGATCCGCTTCAACTTCATTGCTGCCTCCTTACACTCGTCAGTCACCGGTTCCAGGCCAGCTCAGCATAGCCCATCTCCATAAAGTTTGCATCTGGCCCCAGTCGCAAGGGCTTCCTGAAGCCAAGCGAAACCCTAGGCCATCGAATGGCAAATATCAGTCCCGACCCCGTTCCCCCAAGACTCCCCCCTTATTCCTTCCCGCCTCTGCTCGTTAAATTTCGCAGGTGGTAAAAAAGAGAGAGATGGTTTAAACTTCGGATTGTGGATTATGGCGAGATCCGGTCATGTGTGGAGAATTGTCGTTTCACCGAGCACGCACGAAGAGAGATGCAATCAGAACCCTTCGGGCTGATCCGGGTCGACGAGGTGCTTGAAGCTTTTAACGCGGGTGTGATCATTGAGGAATACCCGGACGATCAACCGTATCCGAGTTGCTTGGTTTTAGGTCGGACCCTAACGGACAGACCGCTTCACATCGTGTGCGCTCCGGTTTCAACGGAGCGGAGACTGATCGTCATTACGACGTACCAGCCTGATCCGGTCCGGTGGGAGGCGGATTTCAAGCGGAGGAAAGGTTTATGAAGTGTGTGATCTGTAAGAGCGGCGAAGTGGTACAAGCCCCTGTCCAAGCCGAAATCAAAGTCGGCTACGACCACCTGATGGTAACCGTCCAGGCCGAGGCTTGTGCCGAGTGCGGCGAGGCATATTATTCGGCGGAGACGATGCGGCACCTCGAGCGCCTTAGGGAAGAGTTCACGCGGAAGAAGATCGTCCCGCCCTCGGTAGGTAAGGTGTACCAGATCTCCTGAAAATGCGCGAAGCGCCTACATCTTGGCCGCCAAAGGATAAAGACGCCCGATCCTTTTTCAGAACCGTATCGAAGCCGGGTTTTCCGCTCTGGGTTACTCGCGGCTGGTCCAAATAAAAACTCGCTTTTTCTAAACCGACTTTTTTCCGAATCAACCCTAAAGAGCCAAGAGCGGATTTGACCCCTTCTTAATAATAGGCGGTAGTGTCCTATTTTTAATTCCACCAAGTCCTATGTGCTCCTGTTCACTTAAACGAAACTGAAAAATTCAGCAACGTTGTATTGATTTGGCATGAAAAGGCCTCTGGAGTAAACAAGTTGGTCGATCTGGCGGTCGGTGGCTTCGATCTCGCGCTGACAACGGGTCCTGCACAGGCAAAGATCTGACCCTCGGCCCCCGTTCTCACGCGACCCCGGTTCACGCTACTCGTGAATTCTGACCCGACCGGGCTCAACGATCCACAACTGGCCAGACGGAGCGTCCCTGGTGAGGGCGTTAAGCAACGTTTGAATGAGAATCTTCACCGTAGGAAAAAGATCGTCCGGACCACGGAGCACCACCAAGCCCGGCGTTTGTTCAGGGGGATACCGGAGCACATTGGAGAAGTCCAGATCGAGGGTCACCAAGGCGTAACCTTCTGAAGCGCAGTGGTCATAGAGGGCAGGATCTGGTATCGAGTGAAGCCCTTGATCCAAAACGGTCATGGTCTCGTGGCCAGCCTGTCGGAGGGGAGCGGCAAGGCGTGCATCAATGTTTTCATCCAGTTTAAGCCTCATGATGTCTGCTTCATGGGGATGTCTACGTATCGCTCCCTTGCCATCTCAGCCGCGTAAGCAAGCGCCACTTTGATGTCTTCCCTGGTCAGCGAGGGATAGGCTTCAAGAATCTCATCTTCGCTGGAGCCGGAAGCCAGGTTGTCCACGATCAAGGACACCCAAATTCGAGTCCCCTTGATACATGGCTTACCGTGACAGATATTGGGATCGATGGATATGCGCTCGCGCCAATCTTTCACTTTATAAGCCTCCTTTCTCCTATGCCGCCTGTTTTCGCTATTTCAGGTAATCTCGGAAAGGGCGGGATGGTTCCTTTCTCCGCTCCTTAATAACGGGTTCCAGGTTCGCTCTCAGCATAGCCCATCTCCGTAAAGTTTGCATCTGGCCGCAGTCGTAAGGGCTTTCTGAAGCTAAGTGAAACCCTGGGCCATCGAATGGCAAATATCAGACCTCGGTTCCCCCCGCTCGCCAATGTTGGGTTTCTTCTCAGAAGAAGTAAATATTATATCCCCAGATTCAGATGCTTGCTAAATCTGAACTTTTTCTGCAATAGGGAATCGACAAGAAGCTTTACTTCGTTATCTGAATGGTAGAAGTAGGTTTTCGATTCCAAAATGAAAAATGGAGTTCCTCCTTCGTAAAGGAGAAGCCCAATAGATAAGTACGGCCCGAAAATCTGTTGCAAGAACTCTCTCTTTTCATAAAGTCTTGTTTTGAAGTCTTCGATAAGCTGGTCATCGGGAACATTTTGATGGAATCCAAGGATCAAAACCGTGCGCTGAATGCCGTTCCTCAAATAACAGAGAGCTTGGCCAATGCCCTTGTAAAAACCGTCCCAACTTAAAGCCTTGGCGGCTTGGCTAAACTTCATCAGCTTGCATTCATACCCGACTGTCCAATATTGATTTTCCCTTTCTCTGTGGATTTCCAACAGGTCTATGTCGGGCCTAACGCGTTCTCCCGCGATAGTCGTAACTTTTGGGAAGACATTATCATTACCTTTAGACTGTAATAATGCTCTCAGTAGTTCTTTCTCATCTTGAAATCTACCGTACGTCATACCTTTTTCTTTCCTTCCTCTGTAACCCCGAAATTTGTCAGAGACACTTGGTCTCCTTTTTCTTCCTCCCTGTCCCATGCGAGAAACCCTTGCATCTTCAAATAACGAAAATCTCCGATCAAGTTCTTCGAAACATTCATAGTGTCATAATTGCCTCTCCGTATGAACTCCTGCAAAATGTTAGTCTGAAGCTCTGTTAGGCCTGTAGGGATACTGACCGGGGATGTAACGTTGCCAGCCCGTCGGCCAGACTCAGTTTTCCGTTCTTCTACTGACAACGGAAAAGTTACGGAGACGCTACCAAACTTTGCTTCGAAGCCCTTGCTCATCATGGCAATTATCTGTCGTACTTCCTTCCGGAAGCACAGGATTAGGATGAGAGCGACCGTAGGCCATCCCCACAATGCCTTTATGTACTCCACCATGTTTATATCGCCTCCTCCACGATTTTTATCTCCTCCTCCGTCAATCCATAGAGTTCATAGACGAGTTGGTCGCTCTGGCGGTCGGTGGCTTCGATCTCGCGCCGACAATGGGTCTTGCACAGGTAAAGATCCGACCCTCGGCCCCCTCGGCCTCTACAGACCCCCCCAATAAAACCCTCAGGCCTTCTTACCTAGCAGGAGGTCGATCATTTTGAGGACTTCTTCTAACTGCGATGCCGAAATTTTTCCGGCTTGGTTGGAAAGGCGCCTTTTATCAATAGCCCTTAACTGAAAGACCAATAAAACGGATGGTACATTTAGGCCATTAGCTTCGGTTGGATCAATGCGAATGGTGCCTGCAAAGCTTGCAGCGCGGAGATTCGAGGTAATAGGAACAATAAGAACGGTTGGCAGGGATAGCGTGAAAGGGTCGTACTGGATAACGAGCGCGGGGCGGCGACCTGCCTGCTCTCTACCCTCGCTGGTTGGGAGCGAGACCCAGTAAATGTCGCCTCGGCTCGGGTTCACAGTTTCTTTTCGAAGGCAGCGAGAGCTTCGTCACTCAATCTGTCCCAGTCTTCCAGCTCCTCTCGCACCTCGATATGGGCTTTCACATCGGCAAGGATTCGCGACAGCAATTCCAGCCGATCCTTTAGCGGCAGCGACTGGATGTGTTCATAAAGCTCTTGAACGTTGGTCGACATTTCCACCTTCATTTGGGACCAAGTCTATTCTCAATTTCATTGAGTTACAACGGACAGTCCTCATAGAGTTCATAGATGAGTTGGTCGATCTGGCGGTCGTTGGCCTCGATCTCGCGCTTGGAGGCGGGTTTTCCGCTCTGGGCTGTTCGCGGCTGATCCAAATAAAGACTCCGGACAGGTTTCCCGACCCGCAGAAGGAATAGGCTTGCATGATCGGGAGGTGCTTCAAGGATAGACCTGCCCCTGCTCTTCCTCTCGTTTTTTAAAAGTTATCTATAATCAGGATGTCTGCAGAATTTTCATATTCCTGAATTACTGAGTCAATTAACTCCTGTTTAGGGTGCCTTAACCCTTCGCTGCGATTGTAGAGGTGTTTGCGGCATAGTTTGGTGTCTAAGGTGGTTATTTCGAATTCGCGACTATCATCCGTAAATTGACCTGTTGGTGATGGATGACCAAGGATAGCAACAGCAACAGCTACTCGATGCTGTCCAATAACCACGTTCGTCGCTATTGGGACACAAAAGATTTTGCCATCTTTTCGCAGATCGGCATCCGACCAGAAGGTAATCTTTATCCAACGCGGGTTTATGCCCAAGATGGGATCCATAAACAATAGCTGACCGTATTGCCGCAACAATTCTGATGGCTTTAACCGAAGATTGTGCTGTATGTCAAAATACTTTGCCAGGTTCCAGCCACTCCTTATAGAAGTGGCATACCTGATGATGTTTTCATCAAGGGGTTTGGTTAGGGGTATGGTACCAGTTCCTAGCAGTGCTGAGTTGAATCTTACTTCAAAGCGGGCATGATCATACCTCTTACTGGCGTCGTGCAGGAATAAAATGAGTGCGGCTACTGTATGGATATCCTTTAGTGCATACTCGACGTCGGGCTTGGGAAGATCAAAGTGGAATTTACCAGCGTTATCGCGAAACGATCGCAGGATGACGCTGAAGAAAGGTGCCGCGAGGCGCATCTTAAGGTATTCTCGGTCTATCTTGAACCCGAGGCCGTGCGGTAAATATGTCTCAGTGTCGATTCTCAATTCTGCCTTGTCATCCGGCGTACTAATCCGGATAGCTGCTGATCCGGCGGACTCGTGGTCGACAAAAAGTCTTCCTCCCTGACTAAACGACAAGCTCGGAAGTTGTGAAGCTATGCCAAAACGGACATCTTTGAATTCGCCACTTGTAACTTCCAAATGCGGGACCAGACCTATAGAGAAATCGACCAAGTATTCTTGAATATCTATGTTTGAATATGAGGGCAATGATAGCGTAAATTGAAATCTCCCTGTCTTACCTTCGTAACCGACGGAATTGACTAGTCCGATCTTCCTGGAAGCATAGTCTTCCGGTTTGCCTCCAACGTGTCTTAGTATTGCATCCTCAAGGCCCCTACCATCGAGCGATGGCAAGGAGTCGTCTGGAGTGTACTTGAACTGCAGCGTTTTCTTATGAAGGGCAGCATTTTGAGCGTGCTCCCGCAGCCTCTTTTGAACGCGGCGAATGTATTCCTCACCAACATGGACCAAAAATGCACGCTGGCAACTGTCCTGTGAGTCGAATTCAAGAACCAAGAAGAAAGCCGGCAGAGGATTTTTAATGAGACGTTCCCAATTGGTTAATTTTACGTGCCACTTACCAGATCCTTTATCCGTAGATTTGACCTGGACGAAGCACCGCAGGGGGAATGGAGACCGATCAAGAGGTTGACCGTTGTATAGAGATGCTTGATGCGAACAAGGAAACTCTAGAAGAAAGTCCCATCCAGTCCGATCCTGGCTCACTTTGTTAGGGGTGATGCCTACTTGCTCGGCCCAAAGAGCCAAGGTGTTCTCCCCTATTCCCCCAACATTTCTCATGGAAGGCATGTCGTCACACACTGACTAACGATGTTGTGACTATACCACAAATTTGGGGAAGTGAGTTAGGTGAACAACACGTGGCAATAGCACAAGACCCAGACAAAGAACCGCCGAAATCCTCAGAATACTGGCCAGCATGGCACGGTCGCCGAACTTCAGACGACACCGACAATTCTCTTCAGCTTCTAAGGACTTGTCAACACTTCTGTAAAAAGAATGGTTTCTATTTCGATCCATTATCGGTCTCGACAATCTTAATCTCCTCCTCCGTCAGGCCGTAGAGTTCGTAGACGAGTTGTTCGATCTGCCGGTCGGTGGCCTCGCGCGCAATTAAAAAGAACACATCCTTTTCCCTTACGGGCGTCTCGTTATTGCGGCGTCAATAACTTCTCTGGCCACCTTTTCGATAACAGGAATCCGCTGCTTAATTATTGTCCAGTCTTTCGAATCCGTGGGATCAAAAAATTTATCGGTACTTCGTCCTAAGAAGCGGCAATAATTTTGCAGCTCCGGGTCTTTTATGTGTCCCTGTTGGTGGCTAACCAGGTTCCTGAGAAGTCTGGATTCCGTCGTAGGGGCAGGTGGCTGGCTGGGAGCCAAGTATTTCGGTGGCTGGGAGCTATTGTCAGTGTCAGGGAACGTGCTCTCAATAATTTTAAAGAGCAACTGAATTTTTAGCGTAACGTCCAAACCCCTTTCTGTTGCTAGGTGCCAATCGTGAAGTTGAACAGCCAGCCTGGATGTCCACTCCTGACGGTCGATATTCTTGTCCAGCGGCTTTACAAGGGATGCTCCGAGTCCGAGGGATGAATAGCCTTCCACGACGCCGTTGAATTCTTTGCCTGCGATAACTGGACGCAGTTGTTGACCGGTCAAGAAGTAAATCCTGTCGCATTCGCGGGCAACTTCAAAACGGGCTACATCGTCAGACACGGTGCTGTCGACCTCTAGGATAATAGTGTCGCTACCTTCCCCCTCCCGATATGTGAAAGTGGTTGGAAGAATCCGTACTATCTCTAAGGGTTTGATCGACTTGGGCTTGGGAACAGAAAACAAATATCTGACCACTTCGTCTTTTTGCTGCTTCGTCATCCTTGAATCCCCTGCTCCACAATCTTAATCTCCTCCTCTGTCAGGCCATATAGTTCGTACACGAGTTGGTCGATCTGGCGGTCTGTGGCTTCGATCTCTCGCTGAAGCTTGGTTTTGTCGTTCGGATTCTTCGCGGCCGCCAACTCCTTATGTAGCGTAAACATACGCTCGACCAGCGTAACCATTTTACCATGGCGGGCTTTCTCTGTGGGAACATCAAAGTTAATGGAACGAACGGGGAAGCCCTCAAGGTACTGACCGAAGAACCGAAGATAAGTTGTCCCTCTACCCTCTAATCCAGCGCATACCTCGGAGAAATAGAATTGTCCCAGGTTGGAATTGAGGATGCCCAGCAAGTAAAGGTCGTTGCTGGGAATAAAATAGGTAGTGTTGGAGCCGAAGTAGCCTTCTCGGTCAAGGGCAAATCGGCAAGCGGTGGCGATGTCAGGATAGATGATTTTTGGCTTCTCAAACTCGGGATAATAATCTATTGTGTCTTGAATTTCGTACCATTGATATCTCCCTGGCTTGCGACCGAACTCCTCCTTACCTGTCTTCTTCGGTGTCAAATCCCTTCGATACTGGGCCAAATATTTTAAGACAGATGGATAATGGTTTATGTTGGTACCCCGCCGCGTGAAAATCAGGTAATTATCTCGGAAAGTAACAGAGTAACGATGAATGTCCTTACCAGCCAGCACCGGTCTAATAATTTCCGCACATTTTTTATCTTGAGCGATCAATCTGTTACGAGTACCACGGTCTATAATAAACGCAGAATTCATGCCTGTCACCACACCTCGAAACATCTTTCCACCGACGTAGTCCTCCAAGGGAACGGCATCCTGCTTAATGCGGCGAATGAGTTGTTCCGAACCCGGCCTCGAGAAAGACCAACTGTCCGAAGAGAACATCGACCGGGGGAGGTCAACCCCGCGCAGGTTCACAAGCTCTTGGAGACGATCACCACTGTTGATGGTCTGGAAATCTTCCATAGATACAGGAGCAAGGTAGCGAATAGTTCCGTTCTGTTTAGGTTGTGGAGTACAGATTAGAATAAGGGTGCGAACTGTGGCTTTGGGAAAGACTGGCAATCCGGCCAAATCTACGATCTGGAGCACAGAAACACCGTCAGCTAGGAATTCTCGCAATGGTTGCCCATAGGCTGCTCGAAGCCACTTGTTAGAAACGATCATGCCGAACAAGCCACCCTTCTTCAGCAGACTAAGGCCTTTTTCAATAAAATTTACGTAGAGATCACCTGTGGACCGGAAAGTTTTGTATTGCAACTGATAGTAGCTTTTTGTTTCGCCAAGCTCTTCTTGTCGAACATACGGTGGGTTCCCGATCACCGCGTCGAAGCCGCCGTTGCCCTCACCCTTGGTCCCTCTCCCACTGGGAGAGGGGAATACTTGCGGGAACTCGGAATTCCAGTCGAAGACGTTGATGCGGTAGCGTTCTTCGTCGTCGAGAAAGAACATCTGCTTGTTCTGGTAAAAGTCTGGGCCGATGAGGGAGTTGCCGCATTTGATGTTGTTGCCCAGGTCGGGAAGGGCGCGTTCGCGAAAGAGCTTGAGATTCTTGCCTATGGTCTCTTCTGACTCGCCTTCGAGGACTCTAAGAAGGAGACTGAGCTTGGTTACCTCAACCGCCTGGCTATCGATGTCCACGCCATAGATGTTGTTGAGAAGAATCCGTTTCTTCTCCTGCGTGGTGAGCAACCACTGGCCACCTGAACCTTGGTAGATTTCCTTTGTGTGTTTTTGTAGGCCATCCTTAACGTACCAGTCGCGGTGGTGATTCAGGAGATAGGTATAAGCGCCGATCAGAAAGGAGCCGGAGCCACAGGCGGGGTCGAGGATCTTAAGCTTCTCGATCTGCTTCGGAGTTTTGCTCTTGCACAGTTTCCCCACCGTGTTCTTAACGATGTACTCCACGATATAGGCCGGGGTGTAATAAACCCCTCCAGCCTTCTTGACCTCGGGCTTTTCTTCAACTCTGGCTTGGTGACCAGTGGTAAGACGAATGACTTTACCCAGGAACTGCTCGTAGACGTTGCCCAGGATGTCAGCGCCCAAGACGGAGAATTCATAAGGGCTTTCGGGGTAGTAGAGGCGGCGAATGATGTCTTTAAGAACTTTGTCGTCAATTTTGAGCTTCAGCGTTAGCTCGTCAGGAGGCTCGGCTCTCCCCTTCTCTTCTTTGAAGTGAAAGAGGCCCGAATTGTACTTATCGTCCGCCAAGCCGTAGAGGTAGTGCAGGCGCTTATAAATATTTTCGCCATTGAGCAAAGCCAGGAGCTGGCCGTAGTGTTCGATGCCACGGTCTTCGCACATGCGCAGGAAGATGACCCGGTCGATGGTCCGTTGCACGGCGAAGTTGAGGTCGCGCACGCTGAGCCTGGGGTTGCGCAGAGCAAGGTTTTTGGCCAGGGCGTCGCGCCAGCTCTCGATCTCGTTTAGAAATTCCGTGTCAACCTGGGATGTTCCACGTTTTCCCTTCCCAGACTCGGCAAACTTATCGAAGGAGCCGTGCAGGACCGCATCCTTGGAAAATATCGCGGTGATTTCTTCCCAACGGGAAGCGTAGTCTTGGTAGGTAAAGTAGAGGATTCTGCCCGTGCTCGCCTTGTCATTTTCCTTGGGTTTGAGATGGCAGTCGTAGACGGCAAACTCGGCAAAGTTGGTGAGGATCGAGAGCGGCAGTTTGGCGCTCCAGGCATAGCGGCGCAGTTGGTAAGCGGGACCGGTATCGTCTTTGATGCCGACCGAGGGCTTTTTCGCTTCGAGGAAGAACTTCTTTGTCCCGCCTATGCGGAAGGAGTAGTCCGGCGCCTTGGTGGCGCCCCCCACTTTGACGGCAGCCTCGTGGATTACGTCCTTGTAGGCTTCTGCAATGGCGGCCTTGTTAGTGACATCCCAGCCGAGGGCTTCAAAGAAGGGGTTGATAAATTCCACCCGCACCTCGGTCTCACCATACTGCGTGTGGTAGGCATCGAGGTTCTGGTCGAACTTTGCGATCAACTCTCCTATTTGCTTTGGCACCTCAGCCATGAAGTCTAAGTCTAACCGAGGCGGGACTTTGCAGGCAAGGGGAATTTTTGTAAGGATCTGGCCTTTGCTCGTGCGGCATTTTTAAATTAGGACAGTACCTAATAGGCGGGGCGTTTTCTCTATCTCTTGCCTTCCCAGAGCCTATCGAAAAAGCCGCTCTTATCCATTTCCTCCAAAAAGCGGCGGTCAATAAGCTCTTCGGGCTTTACCTTTCTGGCCCGGGGATCAACCTTTGCAACCTCATCGAGAATACCTTGAATTCCTTCAGGCCTGATCTCCAATCTTGATTCCACCGCCTTGATTTCGGTGTTGTAGGAGGCGTCCAAAACCTTCCTGTCGGTCACACGGAGATATTTCCCCAACACCTTGTAGGTGAACTCCTTATCCGTATGAATAATCTTCGCGGCCTCGGCCATAGCGCGCATAAACTGTCCCGCAACCTGGGTCCGTTTGGCGACCACCGGCCTGAGAGTTACAAAGGCCGTAGCCACGTAGGGGACTCGCTGGTCGGGTCCGTAGATCACGTAATGGAACCCCTGGGAGATTGCCTGTGTATCCGCAGGCGGGTTCAAGGAAGCGGCGTCCAGGCTTCCTGAAACGAGTGCTGCCAGAGTCTCCGGCGATCCACCCGATTGAATAAACTGAACGTCCTTGGTTGGATCTAACCCCTTTTGCCTGAGAGCTTGAACAGCAAAGAAATGGGGGTTGCTCCCGATCCGGTTGATCCCGATCTTCTTGCCTTTAAGATCTTCGGGCCTCTTGATGTCCGGCCCCGCTAGGATGCTGTGCGTCAAAACATTCTTTACGGCGCCGATAAAGACAAAATCCGTCGCTCCTTGAACATAGGCGCGGATATTTCCTTCTCCTCCGGTCAGTGCGATCTCGGCGTCCCCTCCGAGCATCGCGGCTGTGACAGCAGGAGAAGAGGCTATGAAAACAAGCTGGAAATCGAGATTATATTTCTGCAACAGCCCCGCCTCGCGCGCGATCCAGGGCACGGACTGAGATAACACCCTGGCAGAATGAATGCCGACAAGCCTCTCCGCCGCCGAACCCCCAACCGGAGCCAGGACAAACGCGAGCAGAATAAACATGAGACAAATTTGTTTTTGCAACATAGGCAACCGGAACTCCGAAATAGTAACTCTTACGGCGCCGCTACCGGCTCCCCGTGATGTAGCTTTCGAGCTGCTTGATCGTGAAATCCTTTTCGTCGATAACAGCCTTCACCAGATCGCCGATGGAGATAATGCCGACGACCTGGTCATCCACGAGCACAGGGAGGTGGCGGATCCGCTTCTCAGTCACGAGCCCCATGCATTCTTCGACGGTCTGTTCCGGCCGCACCCAGACGAAGTCTTGGGTCATGATCTCCTTGACGGGAGTATCCAGGGAAGACTTCCCCTTAAGGATGACCTTCCTGGCATAGTCCCGTTCCGAGATGACACCAACCAATCTCCCACCCTCAAGGACCAGCAGCGCCCCGATCTCCTTGTCGGCCATCAGTTTCAGGGCATCATACACCATCGAATCCCGTGTAACGGAGCAAGTCGCATGCCCCTTGCCGTCGAGAATTTGCCTAACTGTTATCATGACTCATCCTCCGGGAAAAATCTTTTGCGCGGCGCCGCCTCAATTCGTAATCCGCAATTACCAGGACATTCCGGGGTGAAATTATCCGCTGAGGTGTCGTTAATGTCAACCAAAGTTTACAATCAACCCATCTCCAGCGGACGTGGCGGCACTTTTGCCGGGAAGCCGGTTTTTAGAGGCGGCAATCTTTTTCCAATCTTTAAAGGAATACCCCTATAACCTGGCATAAAGCAGATGCCCTAATAATATCCATTCTTAGTTATGGGACCGTTCCGAGCGTCAAGTCCCCGCTTTTATCCGAGCCAGTTCCTCATTCAGCCTCCGCACGCGGTGGCACAACTGCTCCACAACGCGGAAGGCAAGAGTGGGGTCCTCCTGGATCCTACGGAGGAAGGCCCTCTTGTCCACAGTTAGAATTCGGACCTCAGCAAGGGCTCGGACAGTGGCGGATCGAACCTCGCGCTCAAAAAGGGCCATCTCCCCAAAGAAATCCTTCTCTTCTAACACTGCAAGGCGCATGTTCCTGCCGTTCTGCTCCTGAAGCACCTCGGCCTTGCCGGCCTGGATTACGTACATACAATCCCCTGCTTCTCCCTGTCTGACAATAACCTCTCCGTCCTTATAAACCCTACCCAAATCGCCCGCTCCCATAGCATCCTCCTATGGCCTTCGCCCCCGCTTAATAGGCAAACTTCCGACGACAATGTTCCATATGAAGCGACCAACAAACACAGGGTTGAGCATGCGTAGGAGGACTTCCCGATAGGGGGCGCTCCCGGTAAAGAGATCCCACAAGGCCATACTCATTCGCGGATTGCAGCCGTCCTTCATCTGTTCTTTGGAGACCATTCGTAAAATGCCGCGCAGATCGTGTCGTAACTTCTGCATCACACCCGTATATGCGAAAATGATCTTTCCTATCCTGTTATCGATCGCGATTCTCTCGCAGGCCGGCCAGTAATATTGCCTGAAATTCTCAGCCGATATTCCTTGAAATATGGCAGTCGAGGCAGCGGCCTTTGCTGTTCGGTAGGCCGCCCCGATCCCATCCTTATACAATCTGGTTACCCCGGAATCTCCAATGAAGACGATCCGGTCGGCAAAAGGCTGGGTAGCGCCGGTGACATTGATGTGGGGCAAACAGTGACACGAGGGCGGGTCTAAAGGCAAGTCGGGAGGAAAACACCGCCTGACCTCAGGGGATTCAAGGAATGATTTTATCAAGGGTCCGTCGATATTATCGCCTAACAGACACACGGTCACGTAATCGCCTTTCGGGATGATAGCGGCGAATTCTAGACGTGGTATGCCCAGTAAAAAGACATGCATGGAGCTACCCATATACTTCTCTATCGTTTCTTGGCCAAGGTGATACTCGCAAATGTAGGTCTTAGTAACGCGGGGGGGTTCATATCCGGATACCGAATCACGAAATATCTTGAGGAGGCCAGAGTTCACCCCGACCGCGACCGCCAGTAAATCATATTCCTGAACTAAGCCGCCTCGCGTTTTGATCTGTGGTCGCCCATCCTTCCAATCGAAATGGTCCACTCGATCGCATACGAGATGCGCACCCTTGTCCGAGGCCAACCATTGCAGATAGCCATCTAGGCTCTTCCACTTTACTTCTTTTATGTCCCGCGGGCCCGCCCCCCGGTGCACAGCCGCAATTCTCTTCTCGTGCAAGGGTGTTCCGATGCGGACGCTGCCAACACTCATATGCAGCATGTAAGAATCAATGCCCCTTTGCACTACGGTTGCGGGCAGATTGATGCCTTCGACGGCAAGAAGCTGCACCAGCGACTCTGAGATGATCCCACCGCACATGTTGCAGCCCTGGGGAGCGGCATGGGAAAAGTCGCGCGGCTCATAGATATCCACTTGGACATCGATGCCTGACCTTTGGGCCATATCCAGAAGGAAATAGCTAAAGAAGGAACCCGCTGGGCCGCCTCCTATTACCGCTACGCGAGAACCGTTGTCCAATTTGAGATTCGATGGATTGACGTCAGGTCGGGAAAGAAGGCAGTGCTTAAAACTCGAACTGAAGAGGCCAAAAGACATAAAGTTCATACTCCTATCAGCCATTCATTTGTCGGGTCTCTTGTCCGATTGGCTGACCGGGTCCAGGCGAATATCGATCAGCGCGACCTGACCGGCGGCCACAGCTTTCAATCCCCGTTCCAGCGCCGCGCGCACCTGTCCGGGCTCTTCGACCTTCTCGCCATAGCCGTCGAACGCGCGCGCGATGGTCCCATAGTCCGGGCTCGGTGCAATCGAAATCCCGACGAATTTTTTTGTCCGCACTGCCCATCCATCCGGGAAATAACGGGGCACTCCGGATTTCTGCGAGAGATATCCCATGTTGTTGAAAAGGACGATGAGGATGGGCATCTTGTGCTCCTGGGAAGCCCCCAGAGCCGCCAGCGCCGGATCGTAGTTGAAAGAGCCATCACCGATCAGGCAGACAACCGGCCGCTTGGGAGCCGCTGCCTTGACTCCGAGAGCCGTCGCCAAACCAGTGCCCAGACCGCCAATACAGCCGGCAAAATAGGAGCCGGGCTTGACGGCATCGAGATAGCGGTGCACCGCCAGCCTGTGCGTGATCGTCTCCTCGACGATCATGGCATCCGGCGGCAGGACCTGGCTGAGCTCATACGTGACCCAGCGTGTGTCGATGGGCATTTTCTCCTTCACACTCAGCGCCTCCTCTTTCCACTTGCGCCTTCTCTCTTCAGAGCGCTTGCGCCACTTCTCCGCGCGCTGGGCCGATCCGGCTTCTCCTTTAGAGAGGCGTTTTTTAAGAGTTTTAAGAAGCTGCTCCAGGGAGCTTTCAATCTCTCCGGTCAGGCAAAGGTCCACTTGAAAGCCCCAGTAAGGGAGTTCGGCGCGCAGGGGATTCTCATCGAGGACCGCCACTTTCACTCCGCTTCTCGGTCCCTTGGAAGCCGGATGCCAGGGCGCCAAAACTCCCAGGAGAAAAAGCGCATCGGCCTCCTGCAGGTACTCCTGAGGTTCGAAGCCGCCGTGCAGCGGATGGTTGCGCGGAAAGTTTAGATAACCCGTGCTGCGACTTTCAACGACAGGCGCGCCGAGCAATTCGGCAAGCTCCACCATATGCTCCACTATCAAGGGGCTGCGGCCCGCCTCTTCTGAAATGATAATCGGGTTTTTTGCCCCGGCAAGGAGATCCGCTAATTCTTCGATCCCTTTCGGGTCGGCGGTCGGCGCCGGAGCTGAGCCATGCTCGGACGGCGGGTTCTTGGTCATCTTGTCGAAAAGATACTCCATGGGAAGGGAGACAAAGACCGGCCCCCGGGGAGCCGCCATCGCGAGTTGGCATGCGCGCTGGATCGTTGCCGGTAATATCGCTTTGGTGTTCACTCCAAAGCTCCATTTGACGCAGCGATCCACCAAGCGGGCAGGCCCTCCGATGTCGGCCAGGTGACCGAGCCACTGTCCGCCAACGTCCGGCCCTTCGTCTTCTCCGAAGCCGATGGACTCGCCGGTTAAAACCACCATAGGAATCTGTTCGTGCAGCGCGCCCCGCATCGCCATTGTCGCATGCAGGGAACCAACGGTCGTGTGGATCATGACGGCCGGGAGTTTTCCCGTAGCCTTGGCGTACCCGCTGGCCATGCCCACGGCGATCTCCTCATGGCGGGTACTCAGATAAAGGGGGATACTTTCGCCTTGAGGTTCGGCGAGCGCCTCCCATAAAGGGGACCACTCCGAACCGGGCGATGCAAAGATCCGGTCCACGCCCATCCCTCCAAGCACGCGCAAAAGCGT
>Ga0209212_1001628_pt1 | contig 35469 bp, 36 predicted proteins | sample RifGroC2_FD_183996 | JGI IMG/M metagenome (GOLD analysis project Ga0209212, IMG submission 183996) | Groundwater microbial communities from Rifle, Colorado, USA - Groundwater C2 (SPAdes) (version 2) | ecosystem: Environmental > Aquatic > Deep subsurface > Groundwater | place: Rifle, Colorado...
TGTACGAGGCCGTCAGCATTGGAGAATTCAGTAAAAAACACATCTGGACGCCCTGCTGAAAGTACTACCCGTCTGAATACATTATCAGTAACATCGTCCATTGGAGCCAAAACTGTAAACGGTTTGGGAAGTTTTGTCCAAAAATTCTCCATAAAGTATATTATACCTGCTACAAAAAAGTATATTGCAAATCCCAATCAAGTTATAACCCCTAAGCGCAGTCTCGAAACTATCACTTTTCCAATCGTTGACATTTATGTGTATAATGGTAATTGGAATTGCTTCCGATCTGAAATGTAGTGTTTATCGCTGCGTTCCCGCAAGGGATAGGGTCGGAAGTTTTATTTTGGCCACATTTGCACCCTAATCTCACGATGCGCAATTATTTTCCTAAATTTATCACTCCTTCGTTTCTCTAAAATAATGGATCTGTTTATTATACCTGCAACGTAGTCGGCAAGTTGTAATAAATTGTTACCTGTTGAACGCTGCATTTTTACTTTGTAAATAAGCTTATCTTTGGCATTAATTCTATTTCTAAGATACTTAGCCAATCTATTTCTAAATTCTAAATTTCCACTTTTATCGATAACCACAATCGCCTTTTGTAATTTTTCCTTTGCATTTTCAAACACTAAACCACAGGTGTATTTATAAAAAGAATCCTTATTCCTAAAACCCTCACCCCACAACTTCTTTGGATCTTTGTTTATAATAATTCCATAATAGAAAAAATTATATGGAGATACTGCTTTTAAAAAACTTTCCCGTATATCATTAGGATTTCTTTTAAAATGAAATTCACTTTTTGGGTCCCAACCAACTTCTCTTTTTAAGAGTCCAATTCGCTTATCACAAGCTATGGCTTCATCGTTATCCTCAAAAACCACAAGGCTTATTGTAAAAAACTTACTTGAACCTTTTTCCAACTTCAGGCCAGAGTCTCCAGATTCATCAATAAATACCAGCATAGTGATTTAAGTTTATCACTTTCGAAACTAATCACTTATACTATCTATCCGATTTCCAAAATTTTGCCGCTGAAGCTTTGTTCTCCAAAAGTGTAGAGAAAAAAGTCCCCCACAGCTTTACCCCACAAAGACTTTCCCAGCGGAGAATTTGATGAAATTAAATTGAATCCCGCAACAATAACAGGATTTTCAACAAGATATAAATCTTTTTTATCTCCCTCCCCGTACTCAACCGAGAGGAAACAGACGGGTTTGGCAGTCTCCGGCACATCGTCTCCGATCGAATTTTCAATCTCCTCCATCAGCTTCTTTATTTTCTCCGCTTTTCCTATACTTAAGTTGGCTGAATTCCTGGCATGTTCAACATCCCCCGCAGCCGAGTAGGAAGCAACAAGTCCGCCGCTTGCTTCATTTGCGGCGTGATGGGATTTTACGGCTGCCTCTCTGGAAGTTTTTTCAATTTTTTTGACTTTTTCCAATAAATCCAAAAGTTTTTGTCTCATTTTCAGATTCTACACCAATCGTATATAATTTGCGTATGCTTAAAACTATAAACTCTTCAATGACAGTTGCGGGGAGGACCTCAAAAATAATTTACCATGACGCGGATAGTTTTGACGAAGTTGATCCTGCAAAAACCACTCAGGCTTACGGAGTTTGTTTTTATGGGGATAAAATGGTGATCGCCCACGGGGGAAAAAAGAAAAATTGGGGACTTGTCGGCGGAACAATTGAGGACGGGGAAACTTTTGAAAATACATTGAAGAGGGAGATTATCGAAGAATCCAATATGGAAGTTCTGGAATTTCTACCGATAGGCTATCAGGAGGTATCTCACGGAAAAGATTACAAAATTCAGCTCAGATATGCCTGTAAAGTTAATCCTCTGGGACCTTTTGTAAAAGACCCCGCGGGAAGCGTTACCGAAATAAAACTTATCAATCCCGAAGATTACAAAAAATATTTTGACTGGGGAGAGGTTGGTGAAAGAATAGTAGAGAGGGCCCTGGAATTGAAGTCAAAATTCTGACCCTTAAAAAATAATCATTGCTCCAAAAAATGCCAGGAGAAAAACAAAAAGCCAAATGGCGGTTGAAATTACCGTATCCAACGCTTCTTTTTTCTTGTCAGCTATAAAAAGCTTGTAGGGTTTGTATAAAACTATTGCCGCGCAGACGAGTACCGATGTGGAAAAAAGAAGAAGAACAAGAACCGGACCAAAATACGACTTTACTTCACCGAAAATATCATTTCCTTTCCAAAATATAAGTCCAACAAGAGCGCAGTAAAGAAAAACTTCCAAAGCCTGCAAAAAACCTCGCCTATTAAATGGCATTAATACATTATACCTTACTCGACCGGTTCAATAAAAATCGGAGATAATCCATTCTCTTTCCTGATAACATTGCAGTCGGAACATCCGATTGCAAAATTGCGCGCGGCATATTCGCGCTCGTCATGCTTTAGACAGGATCCATCAGAAAGTCTATTCGGACAGGGGCCGTTTATTACAATTACGTAAAAATCCCCTCCCTCAAGGCCTTTTCTGGAATATTCTGTATAATACAATCCCTGCAGGTTATCTTTCTTAATTTGTGCAAGTTCCTTCATCGAATCAACGTGAATTGCGGTGGGGAAAACTCTGGTTCTTTCCGATTTTGTGATCTCAATGTCAATGTCCTGACAGCAAAAACCCGGACAACCGGATTTTAAACAAGGATTTCTTTCGGGCATTAGCGGATTTTCCTGAGGAACGCCGGAATTTCGAACTTTTCTCCAAAAACATCTTCGTCTTTTCCCGAATTTCCGCCATTTTCCGGTGGTTCATCACTTTCGTCTTCGTCTTCCCGTTTTTCAGTCATTGACCCAGCCGGCTCGCTAATGACACCTGAAACAATTGGCCTTTGAACTGCCGTCTGACTCATTTGGGCAAGATGAGACCTCGTTTCATCAAACCCCGTGGCAATAACTGTAATTTTTACCTGATCCGAAAGTTCGGACTTTATAACAGCCCCAAAAATTACATTTGCATCCGGGTCGGCTGCCGAGGAAATAATTCTTGCTGCCTCATCTACCTCAAACATTGTAAGGTCATTACCTCCGGCAACATTGAAAAGAACTCCGCGTGCACCCTCAATCGAAAGATCAAGAAGCGGTGAGGAAACGGCTGCTCTCGCTGCCATCTGGGCCCTATTCTCTCCGACTCCGGTTCCAATTCCAAGAAGAGCGCTTCCGGCGTCTTTCATAATTGCCTTAACATCGGCAAAGTCTACGTTAACAAGCCCAGCAGTTGTAATAATATCGGCTATTCCTCCGACACCCTGTCCCAAAACCGAATCAACAACTTTAAAAGCTTCAAGAAGAGTCATTTTTCTGTCAATTACATCCATCAGCCTCTGATTTGGAATTACTATCAGGGTATCTGTCGCCTCTTTTAATCTTTCTATGCCGTCCTCCGCCGCAACCATTCTTCTTGTTCCCTCAAAAGCGAAGGGCTTTGTCACAACTCCTATGGTCAAGGCTCCAGCTTCTTTGGCAAGCTGGGCTACGATCGAAGCTGCTCCGGTTCCGGTTCCCCCGCCCATTCCCGCAGTAACAAATACCATTTCCGTATCAATAAGGAGTTCTTTGATTTTTTCAACGGACTCCTCCGCTGCCTGACGACCAACTTCAGGATTTCCACCAACTCCCAAACCTTTGGTCAACTTTTCACCGATTTGAAGTTTTGTTGGGGCTTTATTGTTAAGAAGAACCTGTGCATCCGTATTTATGGCGACAAACTCCACGCCGTTGACCGTGCCAGATTCTATCATTGAAGATATTGCGTTTCCGCCTCCACCACCGACACCAATCACTTTGATTTTTGCTATTCTTGCGGAATCCGGTTTAACAAGTGCCATAAAATTTATAATTTATAATAAAAAACTATACGTGGCAGAATTGTACCTTGGGCAGAAAGAAAACACAAGCAGACGCCAGGCTATGGTAAAAGATTTTTAATGTTGTCTATCAGTTTACCAAAAACTCCAACCGAGGGTAGTTTCATCTTTTTTGAGAAACTTGTCAAGCTCTCCGCCGGCCTGGCTTTTGCCCCGTAACGCAAGAGTCCTACACAAGTTGAAAATGAAGGAGTGATGACATCATCGATCAACCCCCCCACGCCTTTGGGCACGCCGATTCTTACCGGAACGGAAAGAACGCGCCTAGCAGAGTCAACTGCCCCCGCGGTTTCGGCTCCGCCTCCGGTAATTATTGCTCCCGAAGGAATCCTGTTGGCAATTCCTTCTTTTTCAAGTTCTAACTTAACCATGGAAAAAATTTCATTTAATCGCGGCCTGATTATTCCCTCAACAAGGGTTTTCTTGGATATTTTTCTGATCTCTGTAATATTCAGTCCGGCTAGATCTAGTTCGTCGCTTTCCTCTTTATCTTTTTTCTTTTCATCGGAAAGAGCTATTTTGATTTTCTCAGCTGTTTCCAAAGAAACCCTAAGGCCAATCGCCAAATCATTGGTCACATTCCTGGCTCCAATCGGGATAACTCCCGAATAAACAATTGCGCCTTCCATATACGCAGCGATAGAAGTGGTACCTCCTCCGATATCTATAAGGACACATCCCAGTTCTTTTTCGGTGGGGGTTAATACCGCCTCGGCTGATGCTAGTCCCGAAAAAACCGTTTCTTCAATTTTTATTCCAACCTCGTTTATTGCTTTTTTGGCATTTTTCAAAGCGGCCGAGGCTGCTGAAACTATATGTGTATCAACCTCAAGCCTTACTCCGCTCATGCCGACAGCGTCGCGTACACCGGACTCTCCGTCAACAATAAATTCCCTGGGAACTACAAAAATAACCTCACGGGATACCGGCAGGGAAATCGCGGATGCGGCTTCGATTGCCCTATCAACATCACTCTCCGTTATCTCTCCATTCGGATCCGACACGGCCACAACTCCGTGTGAATTTTGTGAATGGATGTGGGCACCTCCTATGGAAACATAAGCCGTTTCAAGATTGTATCCGGCCATGCGCTCGGCAGCCTCTATTGAAGTAATGGTTGCCTCGACTGCCTCCTCAATATCAACAATCTGCCCTTTTTTAATTCCTTTGGATTCCGACTGTGAGGCACCAACCACATTAATCGAAGTTTCACCCGTCACAGGATCCCCAATCACCTGACCCACGAGGGTTGCGATTTTACTCGATCCCATGTCTATGGCAGCAACTATTCTTGGTTTACTCATTTTTTTAATTAGATCACTTTGATTACTTATCTTAATACAGGATTTCTGTAACGCAAGTCAATCTGCGAATACAAAGCTTTATTTTCTCCGCTTTGAATATTCGAGTATATAAGCCTCAAGGAACCCAAGAGGAGCTCCCTATCGGCACCCACTAAAGGAAATAGTACTCTGATAGGGCCTGTCAGATCAACAAGCAAAGTATCTCCTTCGATAGTACTTGATCCTATTTGATACATTTTATATACACCATCGGTAAGTTGTAAAGCAAAAAAATCTTTATCATTAACTCTTTCCCCTTCTTTAGGCAAACTGCCGTCCGTAATTACCCTGGGTAGAGAAGTTTCACCGGATACATTAAGTACATATCCGTCTTTATCAACAAGGGCAAAAGTCTCAGAGGATTTGTTTTTTAAGGCAAATACGGGTTTTTTTATAATCAAGTCAACTCTTAAAATATTCGGAAGCTTGAATTGAATCGTAAATCCTGAAACCAAAAAATTTGATTTTAAATTTTTATTAATCTCTCTTTCGGCAGAAAACATTGTTTTTCCGTTTAGAGGGGTTAATCGGTCGGAGATTGCCGGAGGACAAGCTCCAAATTGGGTCTTACAATCTATCCGGATTTTTATAAAAAATCTGGGAAGAAATATCGCCAAAACCAGTAAAAACAGGGCTAACGGCAGAATAATTTTTTTCACTTCATATAGTTTCCGACCAAATTTACAAGACTCTTGGATGCCCCAAAATCCGGGCTTACCTTTCCCTTTACGTTCTTGATAATTTCAGGAAACTTGATGATCCTGTTTTCGATTGCGCTGAGGAGCTTTTCGGGGGTTAACTTGTCCTGGGGAATTATTTCGGCAATTCCCCATTTTTTGGCAATTTTTGCATTCTCGGTCTGCTCATCAAGGAAGCTTATGGGAAGAGGAATTAAAATTGCAGGACGCTTGACCAGCATTATCTCGGACACCGTATTGGCCCCGGCCCGGCTGACAATAACTGAGGCTTGGGAATAAATTTTTGAAATCTCCAAAGGATTAACGCGTATAAAAACTTCATAATTATCCCTTAGGGCCTGAGGAAGTTTTTGCTTAATATCGGAGAACTTCAGGTAATCAAGTCCTCCGGTTTGATGAATTATTTTATATTTGGTCAAAAGTGTCCTTAGAATTTTCTCGAGGGCCAGATTAATGCTTTGCGAACCGCGCGACCCTCCGGTGACAAAAATTACAGGTGGGTCCGCCGGTTTTTCGGCCGGCTTAACCATTCTTATATCTTTCATTACAGGGTTCCCCGTAATTTCACACTTGGAGCCTGGAAAATATTTTTTACTTTCACTCCTGGCCAGAGTAATTCTGGCGGCAAACCTTGCGGAAGCCAAATTTGCCCGTCCAGCGGCTGAGGTTTGTTCATGAATAATAACCGGAATTCCCAAAAGCTTGGCATTAAATACAACGGGAAAAGAAGCAAATCCACCAAACGAAAGTACCGCCTTTGGTTTGATCTTCACTAGATAATAGAGAGACTGAACAAATCCTATCGGAATTTTCAAATACGACGGGATAGTCCACACGGTAAACCTTCGCTGAAGCCTGCCCGTGATCAATGGCAAAAATTTCACGCCAAGCCGCGGCAAGACTTCGGATTCCAGAGTTACAACTTTTTTTCCCTCAATCGCATTTTTTACCCCGATCCAGTAGAGTCTCCAATCTCTATTCTGCGATTTTATTTCCTCAACAACTGCAACTGCGGTTGTTGCGGCATGTCCGCCGGTAAGAACCAATCTATTTTTGCTCATGAGTCGTAAACTTCGATATATTTAGTAGTATACCGCAAGCGGAAAGTATCATCACCAAACTGCTTCCACCGTAGGAAAAAAACGGCAGGGGAATTCCGGTTAAAGGAACCAGTGAAACCATCGAGCCAATATTTAAAAATGCCTGTCCGCCAATCCATGCCGAAATTCCGACAGCAAGGACTGAAGAGAATTTATCCGGCGCGTTTTTGGCAATTCGGAGTCCCCTAATCACAAAAAAAATAAAAAGGAATATAATAACCGAGGCACCTACCAAGCCCAACTCCTCGGCAATTACGGCAAAAATAGAGTCTGTTGAGGCTTCAGGTAAAAATGAATATTTTTGGCGTGATGCGCCAAAACCAACTCCAAAAATCCCTCCCGAACCAAGCGCCAAAAGAACCTGTCTAATATGATAAGACTTGCCCAGAGGGTCAGTTGTACTTTCCAAAAATGTCGATAATCTGGCGCGTCTGTAGGGAGAGGCTATAATTAACAAAAATGTGGCCAAACCACCGGCCGCTGCTGCCCCTATGACATAAAGAAGGCCTACATCCGCCACAAAAATCTGGGAAAATCCTATAACCAGGACTACAAGTGTTGTTCCTAAATCTGGCTGAAGCATGATAAGTCCGGCGATTAGCACTAGTGGAATAAAATACGCAAGCGGGGATTTTTTACTTGCGGCAACTTTGGCAAGATATATTGCAACCGTAAATTTTACAAGTTCCGAAGGCTGAAAGTTAACGGGGCCAAAACTGATCCAGCGCCTGGCTCCAAGCGCCGAAATGCCAAAGCGCTGCAACAAAACCAGAACAAGAAGTATTAAAGAAAGAAAGAAAAGTGGTGTTCCTATTTTTTCCCAAAAAGTATATTTTATTCTCGAAACAACAAAAAAAGCCACTATCCCGATACCGGCTGAGAGAATTTGCTGCTTCAACAAATAAAATTTATCTCCGTAGTTGCTTAAGGATTGCGGAGCCGAAACATCGGCAACCGCAATTATTCCCAGAACAACGAATGCTATGACAAGAAAAAATAATTTATTGTCAAAAGACTTGTTTTGCTTTGAAAGTGTCAGTTTTCTATTTCTCACTTAAGATAAACTTACATTGTCGCCAGCCAGAGTCCGAACACTCCCAAAAGAAGGCCCAGAATCCATGCACGTATAACAATTTTGGGCTCTTTCCAGCCTCTTGCCAGAAAAGTGTGGTGAATCGGAGCCAAAGGAAAGATGGGTCTTTTCAAATATTTCCAACCCAAAATTTGAATAAGAGAAGTGGTGGCTTCAATAACAAAAATTCCTCCGACAACAACAAGCGCCAAGATTTTTCCGGTAATAAGACCTATTACCGCCAGCATTGCCCCGAAAGAAAGGGCTCCGGCATCCCCCAGAAAAATCCTTGCCGGCCAAACATTAAAGTACAAAAACGCGAATAGAGCACCCGCCCAGAGTGAAATAAAGAAGAGAAGTGGAGTATCCAGATTTCCGATCGCAATTATTTCAAAAACGCCAAGGCAGATTAGCAAAAGCCCAGTGGAAAGTCCGTCGAGCCCATCGGTAATATTAAAAGCATTCGAAAACGCGACGATAACAAAAGCCGAGAACGGTATATACCATATGCCCAAATCCCAAACCGTATCAAAACCGGGAATGTTGACTATATGAACTCCTAAATATTTATATATGAAAAACCCCAAAAGAAGGCCCAGAACCCACTGTAAAATGAATTTTTGTCTGCGTCTGAGGCCAAACCAAAGTCCTAAAACGCCTTTTGTGGGCTTGCTGAAAACTTTCAAAAGATCATCGGACAATCCAAGAAGCCCAAAAGAAATAAAGGCAAAAAATATTACAAAAAGCTCCGCTCTCAGCGAAAACGAACTTCTGACAAAAAGTCCTAAAAATGATGCCAGCGGGAAAGAAATCGCAAAAAGTATTGTAACTACAGCAATAATCAAAATTCCACCCCCTACAGGAGTTCCTTCTTTAATATCGTGAAGTTTATCAAAAAGAGGCACTTTACCGTGTTCCGGGGCCTCTTTCCTTCTTGTAAGCTTCAACCTATAAAGCAAATTAATAAAGGGGACTATCAATACACCGCAGATAAGAAAGGAGAAAATTATAAGCCCCAAATTTAGAGTTAAATAGTTTGTCATACGGATCAGTTAGATTATAACAGCATTCATTTTAAGGCATCAACAAGTTTGTCAAGATGAATGGAGCGTGAACCCTTTACAAAAAGGGCGGAATCTTTGTCCAAAATTGGCTTAACAATCTCCAAAGCCTCAAGATAATCTGCCACTAAAAAGCAATTTTTATTTCCCCACTCACGGGAGGCTTCGTCTACCATAAATCTTGCGGCATTACCGACTCCGATAATGCAGTCAAATTTCATTTTTCCGACTTTTTTGCCAAGTTCTCTGTGGGCGCTTTCCTCAAATTTACCCAGCTCAAGCATGTCTCCAATTACAGCTATTTTCTTTTTACCCTTGGAAACTACCTCAAAAGTATCCAGGGATTCGTTCGCCGCTTTAGGATTACTGTTATAGCTGTCATCAAATATAATCCCATACAGCTTACTTCTAAAAATGTTGAGCCTGTGGGTCGGTGGCTTAAAAAGTTCCATTCCCCGGACAATTTGATTAAGGCCCACACCGAGACTGTCTGCGGCGGCGGCAGAAGCCAGGGCGTTGCTCACAAACTGGCTTCCCAAGGCTTTCATATGAACAGTTTTTATACTCTGATTAATTACTAGGGTAAAATTAGTACTCAAATCAGGATTCAACCTGATATTTTTTGCATAAATATTGGCGGTGTTACCAAAAAATGCGACTTTACATATCCATCCATTCCCCAGTGAGCATACCAGTTTGTCTTCTTTGTTAAGTATGGCTGTTCCGCCCGTGGATAACCCTTTAATCAACTTTCCTTTTTCACAAGCAACACCTTTTTCGTCCCCTAAAAATTGGGTATGGGTAACAGCGATGTTGGTTATAATTCCGATATCGGGCTTCGCAAGCCAGAGATAATAATCCATTTCGTTTACATATTCCACTGACATTTCGAGGATTAAATATTTTGTGTCCGGAGTTGCTCTGAGAATCGTGTTGGGAATATTGTAAACAGGGTCTACCCCCTCTGCCGACCAGACAGTTTTACCGATTCTACTGAGAATTGACGCTAAAATTTCGGTAGTGGTGGTCTTGCCGGTACTCCCTGTAATGCCAATTACTTTAAGATTCGTATGTTTTTGCAAATACTTCAAGTAGGTTCTGGCAAGTCTCCTTTTAATCGGATGTGTCAGCCATTGGGAGACAAAATTATGCCTGGCAAATATATCTTCCGGAGGAAGCTTTGGGGTCACCCACCATTTGAGGATGGTGTTAATTTTTTTCGATTGCATCTTTAATCATTTTACATCAGCAAGACTGATGATTCTACGACTTGACTAAGTCGATGATCATATCAAGCAGACGGGGATATGAAATACCCGCCGCTTTTGCCGCCTTGGGAAAAAGAGACATCGGCGTAAGTCCCGGTATTGTATTGACTTCCAAAACAACAGGGGTTCTGCCGTCCTTTAAAATAAAATCAACTCTTCCAAAGCCACGGCATCCGACAATTCTATAAACTTCCAACGCGATTTTCTGGATTTTTTCCGTAAGGGTTTTCGAAATTCTAGCCGGAACTATTTCTTCCGAACCGCTTTCGGCATATTTTGATTCATAATCAAAAAAACTCCCTTTCAGGGGTTTTATTTCCACGACCGGAAGTGCTATCGGTTTATCGTTTCCCGTAACGGCACAGGTAAACTCTCTTCCTTTTATATATTTATCCACTAAAATTCTGTTGTCATACTCAAACGCCAGGTTCATGGATTTTTTAAGCTCATTTAAATTTTTTGCCGGCGAAACACCTATCGAGGAACCTCCCTCGACCGGTTTCACAAAGTAAGGCGGAGCACCCAATGTTTTATAAACACTTTGATATTTTTCACCCTTCTTCAAAAACACATATTCGGGGATGGGTACTTTATGAAAATTCATCAACTCTCGGAAAATTTCCTTATCCATTCCAATGGCGGACGCAAGCACGCCCGAACCAACGTATGGAATACCTATTACTTCAAGGAAACCTTGAATTTTTCCATCCTCTCCGTATTTTCCGTGAAGGGCTATAAAGGCGATATCCGGATTAATTTTGACAATTTTATTTAGTCCTTTTCCGTCTTTCGAAATTACCAGAGGATAAACCATATATTTCTTCTTGTCTAAGTTTTTTATAACTTCTTTGCCGGACACTATCGATACCTCATGTTCCGATGACTTGCCGCCCATTAGTACCGCTACTTTTAGTTTTTTGTTCATTTTGTCAGCCTGGCGATTTTTAGATCATTTTTTATCTTTTTCCCTAGAAACATTTCCGCAACCTTTGTGAATCTATCTGTGAGGTCCGTAACATAGAAGTCGGCAGTTCCCTTCTTTTTTTGCCTGTTTAATAAATTATTTTTCTTTAAAAAATCAAAAACTTCTTTTGCGACAGATTTTCCGGGATTGATCAAGGTAACACCCTTACCCATTGTTTCACTAATAATATTTTTAATGATAGGGTAATGGGTGCAGCCCATAATCAAGGTGCCTACTTTTTGTTTTTTAAGCTCCGACAGGTACCCTTTTGCAACCAGCTTTAGCGCTTTACTCCCTATCTCCCCTTCCTCAATAAACGGGACAAAGAGGGGACACGCCTTTTCAATAACTTTTGTTCGGGACAAATTTTTGGAAATATTTTTAGCGTAAGCATGACTCCCTACTGTTCCGTATGTCCCGATAACCCCAATAGAACGGGTACCTCGCGAAGCCTCATTGGAAGCCGAGCTTATCACTTCAAATATCGGAATTTTTGGAAAAGTACTTTTCAGGAAGTCCGCCGCAACCGCCGAAGATGTGTTGCAGGCAATCACCACCGCTTTGACATTCTCTCCTATTAAAAATCTGGTATTTTCTTCAGAAAAGCGTTTAATTGTTTCTACTCCGCGCGGGCCGTAAGGAACCCTGGCGGTATCGCCCAAATATACCAGGTTCTCATGCGGTAAAATTTTAGTCAGTTCTTTGACTACCGTTAAACCTCCAAGACCCGAGTCAAAAACCCCGACAGGCTTATCTTGCTCCCTAAGCATAAAGGTATTATATGACAATTATGCCCGATAGCCTAAAAGCGCTGATTTAACCAAACCACAGACCGTACCTTGCTCCTTTTCGGTCATTTGAATTCCAAGTGGCAAATAAATTATTTTTTGTTTCCTGGACCAGCCCGAATCATTCAACTCAAACCTGACAAGAAGGTCGTTTGTTCTTAAAAACTTTAAAATCCAGCCGGCATATTCTTTGTCTAAAATTACTGGGTAGGCACGCAGGCTGGCACGGTCTTCACCAGAAAGACTTATTTTTACGGGTAGAAATTTGCCCAATTCTTTTTCGTAATAAATGGCTTGGTGTTTCCTAATATCCCGGATTTCCCCGGTATTTATTCTGGAGCTTAAAAAGTTTGCCGGGAAAGGTCCCCGCGCAGGCAGCATTGAGTCCCCTATCAGGGAGTATCCCCTTAGCATCAACCTTTCCGCAATTCGACCAAATCTTAACGACCAACCTAAAACCATTAAAGCCCAAAGCAGATTAACCCTGATCGAATAAAAAAACGACTGGTAAAAAGGGGGTGCCGAAAAGTCCAAATCTTCAACTCTTCCATAAATATTTGACCCCTGCAGGGGAACTACTTTCCTTAGACTATCGATAATAAAATGGTCTTTTTTAAAAATTTTAATTTCTTCCGGATCAACAATTCTATGAACAGAGTCCTCTATCAGGATTGAGCTTCCAGTGATTTTTTTAAGCCACTTTAGGTCATCCATCAGATTGCTTTTTATCCCGACAGGGTGAAATATTACGATCACACTTGGCTTAACCCGGTCGATTTTCGATTTAAAAGATTTTTTGTCTGCTGTCAGGTTGGTATTGATTTTGTAGTAAACCGGCTTGCAGCCATGCAATCTGATGTTACTCTCAACGTCACCGCAAAAAAAATCGGGAAGTAAAACATATGATCCTTTAGGTACTTTTTTCTTGAGTAGGATATCCCAGAAAGCGTCCTCCCAGGAAAGATAGAACAAACGTTTAACATTTTCGGCAAGTTTATTCTTTTTAAATTTAAAATACCGGAAACTTAAGATTGGCTGCGTTGATATCATGACTGGAGATTATACAGGTAGGTCTCTGAGTTTAAAAACTGACTTCTTAAATTGGTTTCCCCTGTCTTTATAGTCTTTGAACATATCAAAACTGGCCGCTGCCGGTGACAGGATTACAATGCCGCCCCTAGGGGTTATCTCGAAAGCTTTTTTGACGATTTCCTCCATCGATGAGTGCCCCATGTTGATTACACTGCCTTGAAAGGCGTAACCCTTCAAGATATCGGTAATTTTATTTCCGACGTCGCCAATCAAAATAAGATTTTTGATGTTTTCCTTTTTTTCTATCTCGCGCATTAATTCCTGATAGTCCAGGCCTTTATCGCTTCCGCCAAGAATCAGAGTTTCGGGATCAGTAAACGAGTTCATTGCCGCAATCGTCGGCTGGGGGCCGGTTGCAAAAGAATCGTTGTAAAAGGCTATGCCTTCTATCGTGTCAACCAACTCAAGTCTGTGCTCCAACCCCTTAAAAGACCTCACGGTTTCCAGAATTGTCCCCTCGTTAATGCCGACAATTTTTGCGGCAGCAACGGCAGCGGCAATGTTTTCCAAATTATGCTCACCACGAAGAAGTAAATTCTCTTTGTATTTCTGTTCAAGCTTGGTCTTTGAGAAAAAAACTGTTTTTCCTTTTGCGGCTTCTACAAAACTTTTTGGTGTTTCATATTCCTCGTTTAATATTGCAAAATCGTCGGGACTTTGGTAACTCAGGATATTTTTCTTGGCCTCTACATATTCTTCTTTACTCTTATGCCAATCCATATGATCAAGGGTGATATTTAAGACTACCGCAATATGCGGACTTTTGGTTAAGTCGATTAACTGAAAAGAAGAAAGCTCCATTATTACGAAACTGTTTTTTGTGAGTTTTGAAAGAAGTTCCAAATAAGGTTTCCCGATATTCCCTACCAGATAAACGTCTTTTCCGGCATTCTTAAGAATTTCATAAATTAAAGTTGAGGTTGTTCCTTTTCCCTTTGTTCCGGTCACGCCGATAATATTTCCCGGACAGTTATCAAAAAATATTTTTAAAGAGGATGTTATTTTAACCCCGTTTTCTTCTGCTTTTACAATTTCGGGCAGATATCTGTAAACACCCGGAGAACGAACAATAATATTAAAGTCATTCAGATTTTTAAGATAATTTTCGTCAAATTTCTTATCTAAAACAGTAACTTCGTCTCCAAGATTCTTGAAATACTTTTCTGCATCCTGACCTTCAAGACCATATCCCAAAATCGCAATTTTATTATTCATAAATTATGGTGCATTAATGCGCTGTAGTTAAAAATTGATCAACTGAACTTCCCTCTCAAGCTTAACTCCGAATTTCTCAGAAACATCCTTTATTATCATCTCCGAAAGTTTATAGACATCCTCGGCAGATGCATATCCGCTTTTGTTTATCAAAATAAGAGCGTGTTTGGGCGAAACCGCAACCCCGTCTTCGCTTTTTCCTTTCCATCCGGCTCTTTCTATCATCCAGGCAGCGGAAACTTTATACATATTTTTAAACGGAAAGATTTTTGCATCGGCAAACTCTTTTTCAATCCTGACTTTCTCATCGACATCTATCACGGGATTTTTAAAAAACGATCCAGCATTGCCGACTTCTTTCGGATCCTCCAGTTTTTCCTTTCTGGTTTTCAAAACCGCTTTCCTAACCTCTTGCAGTGTTGCTCCCTCGCCGACAGAATTTTTCAACGACTCATAGCTTGTGTTTGGTTTCCCGTCTTTACTCAACTTGAAAGTTACACTGATAATCAGATATTTCTGCCAGTTTTCTTTATCCTTAAAAACACTTTCCCTGTAGCCGAATTTACAGTCCTCTTTGGTAAAAGTTTTATGCTCTTCATTTTGAATATCATAGGCCTCAAGCTTATAAAAAGTATCTGCCACTTCCTGTCCGTAAGCACCCATATTTTGAATCGGAGCTGCCCCTGCTGTCCCGGGAACCCCCGAAAGGCATTCCAATCCTTGAAGATTTCTTTTTACGGTTTCTTCAACCAATTTATCCCAATTGAGTCCCGCCCCCGCTGTTACAAAAACCTCAGAATCTTGAACTTCGAATTTTAAACCATCGCCTGTATATTTAATTACCAGCCCCTCATACTTCCTGTCGCTGGCCAAAAAATCGCTTCCGTCACCAACTATAAAAATCGGCAGGTTGTTGGTTTTTGCAAACCGGATCATCTCTCTTATCTCACCCTCGCTTTTTACTTCAACATAATATTTTATCTTCCCTCCGATGCGGAAAGTCGTTAAATCTTTAAATTTTTTGTCTTCAATTATTTTCATAGAACTAATTATATCAACTCGGCAATCTCCCTGGCCCATAAATAACTTTTTCCTGCTCCCATTACCAAAATAATATCTCCCGATTTAACTTCTTCCAATAACATTTTCTTAATTTTTTCAAAAGAATTAATCCCAATCGCGTTTTTGTTGCCGGTGGCACGGGCAACATCTTCCGGAGTTATCCCAAAAGTTTCACTGTCACGAGCTTTAAAAATCGGTCCAACTATAATTTTATCCGCCGCATTAAAAACTCCATCATATTTCGGAAGAAGCGCATGAGTCCTCGCAAAACCGTGCGGTTCATCAATTACCCAAATTTTTGATTCGGGAAATTCTTTTCTTAAACCTTCAATCGTTGTTTTTATGGCGGTCGGATGGTGAGCATAATCATCAAAAATCTTTACGCCACCACGACCCGCAATAAGCTCCATTCTCCTCCCGATTCCGGAAAAACTCTCCAAAGATTTAACAATGGTCTCTTCGGCTATTCCCAACTTTTTACCCAAAACATAAACCAGGTTTGCATTCTTCTGATTGTGTTCTCCAAAAATCTTTAAATGAAACTTTTTCCCAGAATTATCTTTTTCCATAATTAAAATTTTCTCTCCTTTAAGATTGTTCACAAATTTTCTGAAAGCTTCCCGTACTTCCTCTTCGTTTTTGAAAAAATCGGGATGGTCAAACTCAATATTGTTAATAATAATTATGTCGGGATGATAGTTTAGGAAATTATTATTAAATTCGTCTGCCTCGATTACAAAATATTCTCCTTTGCCAAACCTTGCATTTGCCTCCCATTCTGGTATTTTTGCGCCGACAACAACTGAAGGGTCCAAACCTGCATCAACTAAAAGCTTACCTACCATTGCTGTTGTTGTAGACTTGCCGTGGGTGCCCGCAATGCAAATTACTTTCTTGCCCTCGGTCAAATATTTTCCGAGAAACTCCTGCCAGGTCATTACGATTTTTCTTTTCTCCGCCTCGATAAGCTCCGGATTTTCTTTGTTTTGATAATAAATTGCAGGCGAAACTATAAGAAAGTCTATTCCTTCCAGGTGGCTTGGATCATGTCCTTTAAAAAAATTCTTAGCGTAGGCGGTCTGCTCCTCCAGATCACAGCCCGTAACCTCATAGCCCATTTTGGAGGCGAGGAGGGCAACGGCAGATATTCCACTCCCGCCGATTCCCATCATGTGGATCTTCTTTAATTTATTCATTGAAAGTCCCCAATCTTTCTTCCATTTTTATCCTGGCTTTTTCCAATTCCTCAGGAGTATTTATTCCCTGCCATTCACTGTCATCCGGCAAAGTATAGGTTGCCATCCTCATTCCCTGATCAATCGCCATCTTAATTAAATCTACCAGATAATATTCGCCCTGCTTGCTCTTTTTGACATTATCGATATTTTTGGCAAACCAGTCTTTATCGAAAACATAAAGGCCGTCATTAACCTCTTTAATATTTTTTTCCTCGGGTGTGGCATCTCTTTCTTCAACGATTTTTGTAATAAGACCGTTTTTACCCCTGATAACCCTACCAAGCCCGGTTGGGTTGTTTTTCATAAGTGAAACAAATGTCAGCGCCCTTTGCCTCTCAACATGAATCTTAATAATTTGCCTGATTGTTTCCGGCTTGTAAAAGGCACTGTCATCTCCGTTTATAACAATCAGTATCTTTGAGGAAGGAGGTACTTTTACAAAACCTGCCCTGGCCGCATCCGCAGTTCCTCCCTTGGGATTTTTCTGTATAGCAAGCTCAATGGCACCTTTAATGTACTTTGCCACCTGATTCCTTTTAAAAGAAATAACTGCAGTAATGCTTCCTACTCCTGCGGATCTTAAATTTTCCAATGTGTAGGCAATCATCGGCCGTCCACAAATTTTGTGAATAACTTTAGGCAGAGTTGATTTCATTCTCGTCCCTTTTCCAGCAGCCAGAATCACGGCAGATATGTCCTTACTTCTGCCCAGAAAGTTTTCAACTATTTCCTTGTCGCTCCAAGGGTGTTCGTAAACCCCATATGCCATGCTTTTTTCATGGCCTTTTCCTAAAATTGCAACCGTATCTCCTTTTTTGCAAAGAGAGAGGGCATAGGCAATTGCTTCACCACGCTCCGCAATTTTGAAAAAAGTTTTATCTTCTTTGGCGTTTGCACTTCTCGCCCCTTCCGACATTTTTGACAAGATGTCAAAGACATTCTCGCTTCTCGGATCCTCTGCGGTAAAAACTGAAATGTCGCTTAACTTTGCTGAAATTTTGCCCATTTTAAATCTTTTTCTTGGATCTCTTTCCCCCGCACACCCGAATAAGGAAATAAGTTTTCCCCGAGTAGTCCCGCGAAGATGGGTCAATACCGCCTCAAGCGAATCTGGAGTATGCGCAAAATCTATAATAATGTTTGCGCCTATATCGTTTTTTATTTCGGCAAGTCTTCCTTCCGGCAGTCTAAAATCTTTAAGCACTTTTAGGGCACTATTCCTTGAAATACCAAATTTTTCAACCGCTGAGATAGCCACCTCGACGTTCAAATTATTGTATTTTCCCGGCAATACATTTATGGAAGTGTCTTTGGGAGAAATAACTTTCCATTTACAGGAATTTATAAATGACTTTTTTACCTTTTTATACTCTTTGAAGGTCCTGTGATAATCCAAGTGCTCCGGCGCTATATTGGTCAGCACTCCAACGTCAAAGTGAATCCCGGCGATTCTTTTTTGGTCAATCCCATGAGAGCTGACTTCGACAACTGCATATTCGTCCCCATCATCGACAAATTTCTTTAGGAATTTATGCAAAGAAATTACATCAGGACTTGTAACATGAAGGCCGGGCACCGAAATTGAGGACAAAATTCCAACTCTTTTTCCAAGGGAATTTAAAATGTGATGAATAATGTGTGCAGTCGTGGTTTTTCCTTTTGTTCCGGTAATCCCGATCATTTTAAGTTTTTCGGAAGGGCGGCCAAACCAAACGGACGCAAGTTGTCCCAGGGCTTCGCGGCTGTCTTTAACTTTAAGATAATTCCCGATTTTGATATCCTTTTCGCCCACTACCAGGGAAGCGCCGTTTTTGAAAGCGTCTTTAATATAGTCGTGACCGTCACTTCCAACACCTCTGACGGCAACAAAAATATGGCCTTTTTCAACCTTTCTCGAGTCGTCGGTCAAACCTTTGTAACTGGAAAGCTTTCCGATTAATTCCCCAAGATTTTTGATCATCTGTGGTATATTATATCAGCAATCGAGCCCGACTCCAATTGAGGCAAGGGCAAGATTATAACAATGAGAGAACCCAAAAGAGTTTATCTTATCGATTTTGACAACACCCTTTTTGATACCGATGCCCTAAAAAGATCCATCTCCGAAAATTTCAAAAAAAGATTTGGCGATAAAAACTTATCCCTATTTTGGAAAACTTACGCCGAATCGGTTAAAGCTTTGAAATATGTTGATATTAAAGAAATTTCCAAAGATTTACACAAAAAATTCGGGGATGGTTCGGCAAAGGATTTTGAGGACTTGTTTTTCAAAGCGGAGTTTAAAAAATTCGTTTTCAAGCACTCGGACAAACTAATAAAAATATTGAAGGGTGGCGGAAAAGTAACCCTCTACTCCTTGGGTGATGCCCATTACCAACCTACTAAAATAAATGGAAGCGGAATTGAAAAATTAATAGGCAAAGACAATATCGTAATTCTGAAAAATAAAAAAACCGCACTCGGGGGTACAATTCTGAAATTCAAAGCGTCCGGCTATAACCAAATAATAATGGTGGATGATAGAGCCCATTTTCTGGAAAAAGCTAAAAGAGTTGACCCTGGATGTATCACTGTCTGGTTCAGGTTTGGAAAATATAAGAATATTCTGCCAAAGGATAAAATATCGATTGATTATGAAACGGATTCTTCCGAAAATCTTATTCATTATCTGAAAAATTTCGTAGGCATCTTGTCTCAAAGGAATATAAAAGAAAATATTTCTATATTAAGAGAAATTTCCAAGCCCCAAATTGAACAATTAATTCACTCAACCGGCAAAGACAACTTGATCAAAAAATTTACACATGACAGGGAGCGTTTCAGTTCATTCAAGGCCTTTATTTCCTGGAAAAAGCGTGGAAAAAAAATTTATGTAATGGTCGGGCGTAGAAATAAACTCCTCGGAATAATTTGGTTTAGCAGCAAAACCGCACCCGTCAGAGTTTCCAAACTTTTAAAGACATCTAACTGTGGCTACACTTTTGCAATAAGAAATTATCCTCCGGCCCGCAGCAAAGGACTTTCATCAAAATTTATGTATATTGTCTTTAAAGATTTTAGGGTATCCAATGAAAAAGGGGTCTGGCTTAGCACGGCGAAAGACAACGTCCATGCGAACAAACTTTATACAAACTACGGATTTAAGAAAATTGCAGACTTGAAAGAAAACCGGATTATTTACACTTTTAGAGGTTAACCTCTTTTTCGAAAAACTATATTACCCTCGGCGTTACCTTCATTGCTGTAAACGTTGGAGGAGCAGCCTTAGAACTTCCAATATACTCGGGGAACCCTGGAGCGGCTACGGCGTTAACCAGAATTTCTTCATCGCCCTGGGCAATCAAAAGCGAATAATGCACACCGTATCCTGCGCTGGGTTCCGGATAGACCAAAACTTCTGTTTTAGCTTCAGGAAATTTGCCTTTTACTTCTTTCCCTATTTTTGACGTAGAATTACGGCAATTGTTTAGATCCGTCAAAGAATCGTCCTTCTGAAGGAGGCTTCTAATAAACTCACCCATGTTTTCCGTAGACATAATATTAATTATAGCTTATAACTATAAACTATATAGTATATAGTGTATATGCAAGCTCTGCCCAGTTTTGGCAAGTTATTTAACTGTAACGGACTTTGCCAAATTTCTGGGTTTATCCGGATCAAGTCCTTTCTTTATTGTGAGGTAGTAGGCAAGAAGCTGAGCAACAATAACCTCGGGAATAATACTGGACTCCCCGGCATCGGAAACATGTATATAATAATCAAAAACCTCGCGAGGTTTATGAGAAATCCCGATAATATAGCCTCCTCTTGCCTTCATTTCCATAGCTCCGGCAAGATTTGATCCGTAAGTCTCATCGTTAGGGAGAAAACTGATACACGGAGTACCTTTTTCAATCAAAGCAAGCGGGCCATGCTTAAGTTCGCCCGCGGCAAGGCCTTCGGCATGGATGTATGAAATTTCCTTAATTTTAAGTGCTGTTTCAAGGCTTGCCGGATAAGAAAGCCCACGCCCGATTACATAGATATGTTTTTTGTCTACAATTCGCGATGTAAGTTCTTTAATTTTTCTTAGAGATTTGAGGGATAATATCTGATTAACCGACTTAACTGCTGCCATCAGTGATTTTTGACCTTCTTTTACTCCGCCGTTTAATGAATTGGCCAAAAGCACTAGGTGCGCAACCATGCCGGTAAAAGCCTTTGTTGACGCAACCGCCCTCTCCTGACCGGCTCCAATCAGCATTTTATAATCGGATAGCCTGTAAAGGGATGAACCGGGAACATTTACCAGACTCAGAATTTTTGCGCCCTTATCTTTGGCTTTTTTAACCGATTCCAGAATATCCATCGTTTCTCCGGACTGTGAAATTGCAATCACCAGACTATCTTTGTTTAAGAAATCCAAACTGTAGCCAAACTCGCTACCTATCGCAAAGTTTACATGCCGTTTTGCCAGTTTAGAAAACAAATACGAGCCCGCGAGACAGGCATATGAAGCTGTCCCACAGCCAACCAAATAAGTTCCCCGCGCGTCCTTGATTTTTTTTGCTATTTCTTCAGCCTGAGAAGCTCCGGATACGGCAATATCCGTAATAATTTGAGGCTGCTCAAAAATTTCTTTAAGCATATAAAACTTATATTTTCCCTTTTCACCTTGTTCAATTTTCCAATCCAGCCTTTTTCTTTTAGGGGTAATCTCTTTGGCGGTTTTTACATTCAAAATAGTAACTTTGCCGGGGGCAAGAACGGCCATTTCATTATCTTCAAGGAAATAAACATCTCTCGTATAGGGAAGAAGTGCCGACGCGTCGCTTGCCAAAAAATTTTCATTCTTACCAAACCCGATTACCAGAGGGGATCCGTTCCTGGCGGCTACCAGTAAATTTTCCTTAGCACTGACAGCTATCACGGCATTAAGCCCATCCATGCGGTTAAATGCCGCCCTTACCGCCTCGGCAAAAGGCTTGTCTTTACTAAAATCCTCAAGGAGGTGTGTCAGAGTTTCCGTATCCGTTTCGGAAACAAATTTATGACCCTTCCTCAATAGCCCTTTTTTTATCTCCTCATAATTTTCAAAAATCCCATTATGGATGACGGCAATGGTACCGCTGCAATCAAGATGCGGGTGTGCGTTTGCGTCCGTCACGCCGCCGTGGGTTGCCCAGCGTGTATGGCCGAATGAAAGACTGCCTCCCGGCAAATCGCTGACGTTGGCGTTTCCGATTTTACCAACTTTCTTCTTTATGGCTATCGTGTTTTTACTTTCCTCGGGGATTACCCCAACTCCCCAACTGTCGTATCCGCGGTATTCAAGACTTTTCAAACCACTAAAAACCAGTTTCTGTCCGTCATTTCTATTACCAACATATCCAAATATTCCGCACATATTTTTTAAAAACTATTCAAAATTGCCGCACGAAGTTTATCCGGATCATGGCGTATCATACTTCTGTTGAGAGCATCCCCTTTTTCTTTCTTTGGAATTTTATCGGAAAGGAGGTCTGTTCTGATTATTTTAACTCCATTACCAAAAATTTTAGTCTTTAAATCATCTTTTACAGGAAATGTGTTTTCAAGCGCATAAGCTTTAAGAGCGGGCTTTGGAAAATTATTGTTGTTGTTAACCAAGACTTTTTTCACCAGACCAAGCGGCATATATTTTTTCAGGTCGGCAAAAAAATCCGATAACGCATATCCCGGAGTTTCGCTGCGTGAATTCATTAAATTGGCTATAAACAAAATTTCTCCTTTGGATTTTTTTAAAGCATTTACGACATCGTCAACCACCAGGTTAGCAATTGTATTGGTATAAAAATCTCCCGGTCCGATAATTATGATGTCTGCTTCCAAAATTGCCTTTTTTGCCTTGGAATTTAACTTCACAGCCGGTAAAATCTTCAGATTCTTAATTCTGACTCCTGCACTTCTGGATATATCTATATTGTGTTCGCCGACGGCCTCGGAACCGTCTTCATATTTAGCCATTAATCTGGCATTGTCATAGCTAATCGGAATAATATCCCCTTTTACCTGTAAAAGTCTGCAGGTTTCTTCTATCCCTTTTTTTTGCGAACCCATTATGTCAGCCATTGCAGCCATGAATAGATTCCCAAATGTCATCCCGTCCAAACCCTCTCCTCCTTTGCTGTAGCGGTATGTAAACAATTTTCTCAAAACGGTTTTGTTTTCAGACAGGGCAACTATTGCCTGTCTGATGCCTGAGGTCGGAAGTAGACCGAATTCGTCGCGGATTATTCGGTTTGAACCTCCATCATCCACCATTGTCATCAACATTGTAATGTGAACAGGAGCGCGGCTTAATCCCGAAGCAACAACGTACGAACCCGTCCCTCCTCCAATAATGACAATATTGGGAATTTTACTCATTCTTTTCAAAAATCTCCGCTCCTAGCGAACGAAGTCTTTGTCCAATATTTTCATACCCCCTGGCAACAACCTCTACATTTTCTATTTCACTTCTGCCCGAAGCCGCAAGAGCGGCTAAAATTACCGAAATACCGGCTCTTATGTCTTTACAAAAAAGCCTGTCACTCATAAGTGGCGTCGGGCCGCTGACTATAACCCTATGGGGGTCAGCGATAAATATTTTCGCACCCATCGAAATAAGATCGTCCACAAAAAACATTCTCCATTCATACATCCAGTCGTGGCAGACAACAGTGCCTTTAGTCTGCGTTGCAAGAACAATGAAAGGGCTCATTAAATCAGTCGGAAAACCTGGCCAGGGCCTTGTCTGAAACTTTCCACGAGTAGAAACCAGTTTGGAAGGCAGTACCGTAAGGGAATTTTCTCCGGGTTTATAATTCACACCCATATAGCCCAAGTAATTTAACATCATGGGGTACTGCCTGAAGTCGAAGTCTTCTATTTCTATTTTTCCGCCGGTTATGGCTGCCGCTATTGCAAAAGTGCCGCCCTCAATATGATCCGGACAGACTCTGTGCTCAACTCCGTGCAGTTTTCCCCCTCTGATTTTTAAGACATTGGATCCTATTCCGGAAATGTCCGCACCCATTTTGGAAAGCATTTTTGCCAAATCCAGAACATGCGGTTCTGTTGCGGCATCGTCGATAGTTATACCGTCAGGCATGGAGGATGCCATTATAAGTCCCATTTCAGTAGCCGTAACGGACGGCTCATCCAAAAAAATGTCAGGGGACACTTTTTTCTTCCAGTTCAAAAAATATCTCCCGTCAGTGCGCTTAATTTCCACTCCCATCTTTTGCATCATGGCAAAATGGGTATCAAGAAGTCTTTCCCCGATCTGGTCTCCCCCGGGAGGAGTTACAACTGCCTTCCCAAACCGAACCAAAAGAGGCGCAGCTAAAACGACGGAGGCTCTAAATTTCGCGGACAAATCAGGATCCGGATCAAAAGAATCTAACCCTTGAGGATCAATTGTCACTTCATGGTCGCGTTTTGTAACCTTAACCCCAAGCTTTGAAACAAGGTCAAGCATTACGGAAACATCGGAAATTTCAGGCACATTAGTTAAGGTCGTGGGGGAATCGGCAAGAAGTGCGGCGGGAATTAACTTCAAAGCCGAGTTTTTATTACCGGAAAGCTTAATTTTTCCCTCAAGCTTGTTGCCGCCGACTATTATAAATTTCGACATAACAATAAAAGTATTGTATCACCCCTCAGGCTGAATCCCAAAATATGGGAAAAGATCTTTTGCGATTGCAAACCAAAGGGGAGCCGCGGTTTCCGCGGCCCAGGGCGAACTCTGTGGGGAGTTGAGCGTAACAAGCATTACAAATTTAGGATTGCCGGCAGGAGCAAAACCGACAAACGAATGAATTGTGTTTGTTGCGTCATAATGCCCCGCAACCGGAATTTGGGCCGTACCCGTTTTTCCGGCAACCTTAAAGCCCGGGATTTTAACCCATTTAGCCTCACCGCGCTCAGCCGCTTCAACCATCATCTGGGTAATTTCTTTCGCGGCTTGCTGTTTAATTATTCTGGTGGGAGGATCTGCCTCTATTTTTTCCTCCCAACCGTCTCCGTTTACGGCAGTTACAACCCTCGGAGTGACAAGATAGCCGCCATTGGCTATGGCGGATACTGCCCTCACTATTTCAATTCCGGTAACGGCTACTCCCTGACCAAAACTGGCTGTTGCCAGGTCCACCACATTCCAGGTTCCTTTTTCTCTCAGTTTGGGTGCTACTTCACCCTGTAAATCTATGCCTGTTTTTTGTCCAATTCCGAATTTAACAAAATAATCATAAAGGGTATCTGTCCCCAGTTTTTGGCCAACGAAAGACATTCCGATGTTATCCGACTCCACTATTACATCTGTCATGGATATATCTGCCGTATATTTATCATTCCAGGTTTTAATAAAATACTTATCCAGCTTCAAGGGGCCGCTGCAAATATCACAAGGTGTATCCGGCTCCACCACGCCCGCATCCAGTCCGGCAGCCATTACCACAACTTTTAAGATCGATCCCGGTTCGAAAGTGTTGCTGATGACGGGGTTTTTAAAAAGAGAGTCATTGTATAAACCATAATCAGCAGGATCGAACGAAGGAAGGCTTGCCATTGCTAAAATTTTCCCGCTTTTAGGATCCATTATTGTAATACTGCCTCCGGCGGCTCCATATTTTTCAATTCCTTTTGCAAGCTCGTCTTCGACAACAATCTGGACTCTTTTGTCAATACTGGTCAAAAGGTCCACTCCCGAAATTGCTGAGATCTGTGTAGTGCCGCCAAGGAGTATTGGTGAACCCTTTGCATCTTTTTCGCCGCCCACAAAACCCGGTTTTCCGCTCAGAGGAAGGTTGTAATACCCCTCCAATCCGAAGTAGCCGATATCGGCTCCGTCATTATCCTTTCCCACAAACCCCAAAAGCTGGGCCGCGGAGGACGATTCGGGATAAAACGAAGCTTCCGCAGCGTCATACCCAATCCCTTCAATATCCAAAGCCTCAATGTTTATTTTGATGCTGTCATCTATTTTTTGCTTTAATGAAACCCAATTCGAATCTTTTTCCAAAAGGATTCGGAGTCTTTCTTTTTCGTTTGTAAGCGCATCAGTATCCCCTTCTTCATCCATCAAAAGCGGTGCAAGTTTGCCTGATACCTCCGGAGCTGAAAGGTTCAAAAGATGAGGGTTTACCCAAAGATTCCAGGAAGGAGCCCTTGCAACCCAAGGAGTCCCGTCTGAAGCCAGAATATTTCCACGGGGAGCAGTGGTCACTGTCGAGGTGCTATGCTGATTTCTTGCCTGATCCGCAAGCGTGCTGCCTTTAATAACCTGCCAATAGAAAAGTCTTGCCGTCAACGCCAGGAAAAGTATTATAAAAAGGACCGAAAGTAAGCGAATTTTTACAGGCATATCTATGGAAGTTTAGCCATAGCCTCCTGAGACTGAGAAACATATACCATCATGTTTGGTTTTATATAACCCATCTCACCGCTTTTTTCTTCCAAACCGTTTATGGAAAGTGAACGAACAAGAGTGCTTTCCATATTTCTTTTTTCCATGGAAAGTTCACCTTGTTTTTGCCTAAGGCTGGAAACTTCCACTCCCGAGGTTGCTGTTTCAACAGTCATAAAAACGGATGAAATTGCCAAAACCGCCCCTACGGCAAGTAACATGTATTTCTTCATTTTCCAAGCCGACGTTCCTTTGTCGTGACTGTTAAAATTTTTTCTTCTTATCATAATTTTTATTTTTGTAAAAACACTATTTTTCTAAAACCCGCATCTTTGCGCTCCTGGCTCTTCTATTAATTCCAATCTCATCAGCCTCAGCCATGATGGGTTTAAAAGTTATCTGTTTTGCCCCCACTTTTGTCATTTCTTTAAAAAAGTTCTTAACCAAAACGTCCTCCTTTGAATGAAAACTTATAACAACCAGCCTTCCGCCTTTTTCAATCAAGTCAAACGCCTTAGGTAAAACCTCTTCCAGATTGGTCAACTCGCTATTGACCGCAATCCTGACGGCTAAAAACGGCAAAGTTGCCTCATTTAATCCCGGCTTGCCAACTTTAAGTCCCTCGGAAATTTCCAAAAGGTCTCCGACCGTTTCTATGGGTTTATCCATTCTCGAATGCATAACCCGACCCGAAATCCATTTCGCCGCTCCAGGCTCCATTGTTGCCTCAAAAAGATCCCTCAGCTGATCCTCCCTCAAAACATTTAAAAGATCGGACCCCTTTACTCCCTGAGTTTCCGGATTCATTCTCATGTCTAATGGTGCCTCTGAATTACCAAATGAAAACCCTCTTTCGAGATCTTTCAAGTGTAAATTTGTTACACCAAGGTCAAAAAGAATTCCGGCAACAGGGTACCAGCCGTTTTCTTTGGCAATTCTGTCAATCTCGGTAAAGTTCCCTCCAACTAGCTTGAAATCCTTTTTATTAGCAGTTTTCAGCCTTCCTTCGGCTATTTCAAGCATTTTGGGGTCGATCTCTATTCCTAAAACCATTCCTCCCAAATTCAAGATTTCCAAAGTATGCCCCGCATTTCCGAGTGTTGCGTCAATATATTTACTACCTTTTTCAATGTGCAAGGCCTCTATAGCCTTTTTAACTAATACTGATTCGTGAAATTCATTTTTCATTTCTTTTTGCCAGATCTTCAATATAACTGGCTGCGTCTTTGGCCACTTCTTTTTCCCGCTCTTCCCAAATCTCTTTATTCCAAATTTCTACCCGATCGCCAACTCCCAAAAAGTAAACCTGATCTTTCAGATTTGCATAAGCCACCAGCCTGTCGGGTACTACTATCCGGCCCTGATCATCGGGAACAACTTCATAAGAAGACGCAAAAATGAAATGTTCGGTCTTTCTTATGGGCTCAATTATTGTTCTTTGATCCCCCGTAACCCTCCCTAAAAGTGTATTTAAAGAGCTTTTACCAACAAGAACCAGACATTCTTCGTACCACTGCGACAAAATCAATTCTTTTCCCAGATTTTCCCGAAAGACAGAAGGAATGGAGATTCTTTTCCCCGAAGTCACGCTCACCAAATATGTACCTAAAAACATTTCTTTTCATCTGGGCAGATGTGGTTAGAAACAGTAATTACCATTTCTCACCATTAACAACCATTTAATATTATTTTCACGGTGCTGTCAAGACCCGCTTCACGGAAGATCTTTATATGGTTATTACCGGAATATTTGAATGAAGATTACTGACCAAGTTCCCCTGTGTGGGCAAGACCATCTGAAGCAAAAACTCCATAGCCGTTCTGCCAAACAACTGGGGCTACGGAGGGTTCCTTATATGTTTTCATTGTTACAAAGTAAACATTTTTGGCAATTTTATCCAGGGTATACTTAAAAATCCCGTCAACAGAGGTTAGTTCCGTGACACCTGATTGGAGATGAAAATCCGTGGTCAGCTTTCCTATCATTTTTCCATTCCCGTCCCTGAAAGTAATAGTCATCGTGCCCTGCTCAACTCCCGCATCATACCTGAATTTTCCGGATGACTCCGAGCCCAAAAGGAGCATCCTTTCTATACTGGTATCTGTTAGTTTAACGGTCCCCGGCACGCCCTGTTGGCCTCCATCGCTGGTGCTATAGACCATCAGGTAGTCCATCGAGGCCGCTCCGGAAACGTTGATTTTTTCAACTTTAAAATTCAGCCAGTGTCCGTCGGATCCTGAAATTCCGGACTTGTTGGTTGGAGTAAGGCTAATGGCTGGCCACTCGGACTCGGAAAGAACGGGAACATTTGAGATGTCATCATTTTCGGAAGTATTTGAAGCTTTGTTTTTACCTTTGATAACAAATCCAACTACAAGAACCACTAAAACCAGGGCTCCGACAATTATCGGTAAAGTTTTTTTCATGCTGCTAACTTATTTTGAAAATATTCTGTCAAATTGTCAATGGCAATTCTTTCCTGCTTGGCGCTGTCCCTATCGCGTACGGTCACTGTAGCATCATTTAAGGACTCAAAATCAACCGTTACACACCACGGAGTCCCTATCTCATCCTGTGCAAAATAGCGCTTGCCGATGTTTCCCCTGTCGTCCCAAACAACGTTTAATTTTTGCTTAAGATTTTTGTATATTTCTTTGGCTTTAGCCAGAAGTTCAGGTTTATTGGCCAAAAGAGGGAAAACGGCAACTTTGTAGGGAGCAATTTTGGGATTGAGCTTAAGGTAAATTCTTTCTCCATCCTCACGGTATGCATCAATAAGGAAGAAAAGCATTGCCCGGTCCACCCCGCCCGAAGTTTCGATTACCCAAGGCGTGTACTCTTCTCCGGTCAGATTGTCTCTATAGGAAAGATTGTGATTGCCTAAATCAAAGTCTCCCCTGTGGTGGATTCCTTCAAACTCGCTCCAGCCGAAAGGTGCTTCATATTCCAAATCGGTGGCATATTTGGCATAGTGAGCCCTCTTTTCGGGTTCGTGATCGTGGAACCTTAATTTTTTAGGATCAATTCCCAAATCCTCATACCATCTTTTTCTCTTTTCTTTCCAGTATTCAAAGATTTTTTTACTGTCCTCCTCATCCGGCTTTACAAAATATTCAAGCTCCATCTGCTCAAACTCGCGGGAGCGGAAAGTTAAATTGCCCGGAGTAATTTCATTTCTGAAAGCCTTTCCTATTTGAGCGATTCCAAAAGGAATCCTGACTCGGGTAGAGTCAACTACATTCCTGAAATCAACAAAGGCTCCTTGTGTGATCTCTCCTCTGAGATATGATTTTTCTTTAGGCTCCGTGGTTCCGAGAAGGACTTCGGTCATTAAGTTAAAGGTTTTTGGCTCTGTCCAAATATCTTTTTTATCTTTGTGTGTTTTTTCGTGATCGGCAACGGCTTCCTCATTGTCCGCCCTGACTCTTTTGTGGCAAACCTTGCACTCGACAAGTGGGTCGGTAAAAGCTTTAAGGTGTCCGGATTTTTCCCAGACTGTGGGGTTCATAATGATAGCCGCATCAATTCCGACCACATCTTCCCTGTCATAAACCGTATATTTCCACCATTCTTTCTTGATGTTATTTTTCATCTCAACCCCGGCCGGTCCATAATCCCAAAATCCCTGGTATCCACCGTAAATTTCACTACCCTGAAAGATAAAGCCGCGGCGTTTTGCCAAAGAAGTAATCTTTTCCATCACCGACGAAGCCTTCGCGTCCATATAACAAGAATTATATTATCTAACGGTTCAAAAACCAAACGGAGAAATTTAATACGGAAGCGAAACTTACCCAAGCAATATATGGATAAAGCAGATAACTGGCGGTTTTATTGATTTTCGCGAAAGCCAAAATTGTTTTTAATATAAAAATCCACATAAAAATAATTACTATCAAAGCCAGAAAAAGATTTTTTGCTCCAAAAAATATAGGCGACCAGGAAGCGTTCAGAGCAAGTTGAATTGCAAAAAGTTTTATAGCTTCCCGTATTTTTTTATCCTTCGTCCCTTTCTGCCAAACAAGGAAAAGTGCAATTCCCATTAATAAATAAAGGATTGTCCAGGCAGGACCAAAAAGCCAGTTGGGTGGACTGAAAAATGGTTTATTAAGGCCCGCGTACCAAGTCGGAATTGCAGAAACGGTAAATATAGCTCCAAGTCCGGCAGCCAGAAAACATACTAGGATAGAAGCGAATAACTTGAGCGGTTTACTCATTCTTTTAGACTATCACATATGTATAATTGGTATCAATATGCTGCCAAAAATTAAATTATCAAAAGATGGCATCCTCTTTGCCGCCGCCCTGGTTGCGGTTTTTTTTCTGGTCTTCGGTATTACTTATCTTAGTTTAAAAATATCCAATGTATTCGTTAAAAAGGATTTAAGTCCGGCTGCCAATTTCTATACGAACGCGGCCCCGGAGCCAATTGATGCCACTAAAGGAGTTTTTAATATTCTTCTCCTTGGCTACGGCGGCAGTGGCCATTCAGGAGGAGGCCTTACCGACAGTTTAATTGTCTTTCACATCGATACCAACACAAAAAAATACGCGCTCATCTCCATACCCAGGGATTTATGGACACAGGCAAACCGCAAGATAAACGCCGAGGCTTCGGTAAACGGCTTTCAAAGCGTCGGGCCCGCGCTTCAAGTGATAACCGGCCTTCCAATCGAGAACTTTATTTCTGTGGATTTTACGAATTACTCCAAAATTATCGACAACCTCGGAGGTATTAGTGTCGAAGTCCCAAATGCATTTACAGACTCCTTCTATCCAATTCCCGGTCTTGAAAATGAGACTTGCGGCTTTACCGAAAACGAAATCAATGAATTTAAAGCAAAATATTCCGGGTTTGAGCTGGAAAAACAATTTACATGCCGCTATGAAAAAATTAGCTACAATCAGGGCCCGGTGGTTCTTACAGGGAGCGAGGCTCTAAAATTCGTCCGCTCGCGCCACGGTGACAGCGATTTCGGCAGAAGCAAACGGCAATTTGCAGTAATAGCCGGCATCGCCAAAAAACTAATATCTCTCAAGTCTGTGGGAAAACTTGATTCGACAATCGATGCTTTATCAAACATGATCAAAACCGATCTGAGCTTGGGAAAAATTAAAAGTTTAATTGAAATATTTGGAGACCCGGCCATTTACTCAAAAACAGAAGTTCAATTAACAACGGATAACGTTTTAAATGAAAACAAAAGCAACGACGGACAATATATTTTGATACCCAAAGCCGGAATGTTTAATTTTACGGATATTAAAAGCTACATTTCCCAAAACATTTAGTCATTGAGCATGTAAACATCCTGCCGGGTATCACTTACTCCCACAAACTCTCCTTCACCTTTAAGTATTTTCTCAAAAGGTCTGCAGGCAAAACATCCGCCCGTAGGGCATTTGAAATGGTTGATTTTGCGGGCCAGCTGAATTCTTTTTGCAATTTTATAAACCCTTTCGTAGGCCTCGCGTGCGTCGGGGAGCTTTTTTTCAAAAATGCCGTCGTCTCTGTCCAAATACCAATAGGCTGCTCCATCTACTTTTTTGCTTTGAGTGTTGGTGGCTACCAAAAGATATATCGGCAGCTGCAGGCTGTCTTCTTTTTCTTCATTCTTACCGGTTTTAAAATCAATGATTTGCACCGAATCATCCGTCTGGTTATATTTTAACCAATCGATTTTACCGCCAAGGATAATCCCGTCATCCTGGTTGAGCCAAAAGTGAGGCAGGTTCATTTTTGATTTTATTTTTATTGCTTTTTCCAAAATGGGACCGGGGTTTTCCTGAAGATTAATTAGCATTTGTACTCCTCGCTGCTTGTATTCCATCTCCTCTTTATTATCTTTAAACCCACCCCTTTTACCGGTAATCTTCAACCAAACAGGGTCAAGCTTTTTGACAAGCGATATTTTCAAGCGCTCCTCTACCGGAAGAATTGCCAAAGATTCTATAACTTCATGCACCGCTTGTCCGAGTGCTAAAGGTGGTGTGACTATGGTCATCTTATGCCCTGTTCTTGGATTTTTATAAACGTTTCTCAGGTAATACGCTCTCGGACACTTGAGGAAATCCGATATTGAAGAGTGGGAAACCCATGTCGCCGAATATTCATCAATGGCCATGGCTAATTATACAGCAATTTTAGCGTGTAATGAGTTTACCCGAAACCGAGTTCCAACATTCCGGAATCATACTTTTTGGAAAATCAGGATAGCCGGAAATATTTTTACAGTCGATTTGCCCGTTTCCATCCCAAACAAGCTTCCATTCTGTTCCTGTTTTGGCGGCAAACCATCCGCCGCCTCCGCCCTGCTCCGAAACTGTTCCTCCGGCATAATTCCCTTCAATTTTGGAAACACTCACACTTAAGGACGCCGCAGCCGACCCGTACTTTGCAACAAGAGCTTCCTTAACTGCAAGAGTCAAAGATGTGGTTTCGTCAACTGGTGCCGGTGAAGGAGATGGAGCATCCGTTATAGCCACTTCGGTAGAGGTGACTGAAACTCCGCTCGGACTAACAAAGTTGGGCAAACCCTTATAATAAATTGTCGCCCCGAGAAAGACTATAACAGCAGTAACAAAAGCTGTACTAAAGTATTTCATATAAAATATTTCACTTCAAATAATTATACCATCATCCCTTACGGCGAATACTATTGCCCGGTTTTTTGATAAAAAATAGCAAAACCCCCAAGATCAGTGAGGAAATACCAAACCAAATCCAGATTTGAGTGATGTTTTGAATTATCGGAGGGGCGGTAATGGCAATAAGCGAAGTGCCCACATTGGCGCTTCCCGCAAAATTTTCCGTAAAACTTTTTACTATAAAATCCGCCAGGAAATTCACGACAAGCACACAAATCCCCGATAAAGTTAACTCTATCCCCATCGTAGTCAGGCGTTTCCCGGTTCCGGTAAGAAGATATGTCAGTACCAAAACTAAAGCCAGAAGTGATAATGACCCGATTACAAAGAGCCAAGACCAAATTCCAAATTTTGAAACTATTTGAATATCTTTTTCATTAATTCCCGTTATGTTAAATTTTTTTAAAAAGTCGTCTAAAGTCATCTTCTCCGAAAAGTTACCCAGGTCTTCCGCCTTCACACCCCGAAGGATACTGTCGGTGGAAAATGGCGTAAACACAACAATTTCGGAAGATTTCCCGTTGGCGTACAGCAATATGCTTTTGATATTTTCTTCAAAAAATATCTTTAATATGTTTGGGGAAATTAAACTGGAAAGAACTGCAACATCGCTGCCTTTTCCTCCTCCGGCTACCACTTTATCAAAAAGCCGACTGCTCAAGGATGTTGAAATCTGAGTATAGACGTCAGCCTTTTCAAAAGTTCCTATCCAAAAGTCGGATGATAAAAATTGGAGCCTGACATTTATCGACAAAACACACAGGACAAGGATGGGAACCGACAGTATAATCAATAGTATTTTCGATACAAACTTCATGCCGGTTTAGTATACAATGTATTGAAGGGTCCTTCGACTGGTGCACAGGATTCTTTCTCAGGAAAGAGGGTGATAAAAATGGCAGGATACAAAGGAAGTCTCGAAAAAGACGCTTTAGAAAATACTCACTTTAGGCATGTAATCTACACTGCGCCGCATTCACAGTTGGTATTAATGAGTCTTAAGCCCGGAGAGGAAATCGGAATGGAAGTCCACTCGGATAATGATCAATTTTTGAGATTTGAGGAGGGTGAATGGATGGCAGAAATTTCCGGTGAAAAATTTACAGGAGAGGCGGGAGATTGCGTAATAATACCGGCGGGTAACTACCACAATGTGGTCAATACTTCCCAGGAAAAGGAATTGAAGCTGTATACGATTTATTCCCCCGCACATCATCCGGACGGAACTGTTCATGACACTAAAGAGGATGCCATGCGCGCTGAAAAAGCCGAGAAGTGATGGTTAAAACTTAAAATAAACTCCCTTGGGTTTTTGATGTGTCTTGTTGTGGGTAGGAAAAGTCCAGTGTTACTTCATGCGTTTCATTCCAAAAGTCGATATATTTTAAAACTTTATTCCTCAATGCGTGGTCATAAATATCGCGGGTTATAGCCACATCCATTTCGCAGTATTTTTTAAGCTTGGCTAAGCTTTCACTAGTTCTCTGGTTCCAATACTTGATAGCATTTTCACCGCTGTCGTTTTTCTTTGTCCCCAAAGTCGCTTTAGCCAATGAGTCCAGCGACATTCTTTTACCCTCAATCCTTTTTATCTCGGAGAGAATATCAAAATGTTTTAGTTTCGGCCAATGGGGCGGAAGGTAGGGTGAAAGTGCCGGAATATCGAAGCTTATCGAATTGAATCCTATTATTCTGTCGGCCTTTTCAAACAACTTGAACATTTCTCCAAAATCCTTTTCCCAGAAGCTTTGCATTTTTCCCTCAACTTCTTTCAAATTCTCATCGAGAGTTCTTGAATAGACCGAAGTTATTGACACGCCGAGTTTGCTTGGATCATCCCCTTCAATATCCCCGAAAAATTTCTTTGTCTCGGTATCAAAAATTACCTCAAAATAATTCATGGGCAACAAATATTCTACCTCAAAGCTGAAGTTTTATCACCTCTTTTTAAACACAAAGCTGAAGATAAAAAAGGAAATTGCGGTAAGAACTATCGTGGGGCCGGAGGGGAATTTGAAATATGAGGCAATCAGAATTCCGGCAGCTGTTGCCAGAGTTCCCAAAACTACAGAAAGGATTTGGTATGCCTTGATGTTTCCGGCAATGTTTTTGGCGGTAACTGCAGGGATTATCACCATGGCTCCCGTCAAAAGGGTTCCCAAAAACTTAACTCCTAAAGCAACAACACCGCAAACCAAAAGCAAGTAAATTAAGTCTATTTTTGACGTTTTTATCTTTTGGGACTTGGCCAAATCCTTTGAAACAACCATCAAAAGAAGCTTTTTGGAAATTGTCATCGTGACCGCAAAAATTGCCACAGCACCGATCAGGGTAAATATTCCGTCTATCGGGCCGATTTTGTCTATATCTCCGAAAAGAGCTTCCAAAAGCTCCACCTCGGGAGTAATCAAAATTCCGGCTGCCAAGGAGGCCGTAAAAAATATTCCCACCAGGGCTTCCGGATAAATTTCCGAATGATCACTAAGGTACCAAATGCCGACAGCTGCCAGGGCAAGCGCAAGAAGGGCTCCCAGCATGGGATTGACCCCTATTGCCAGGGCAACCGCAATTCCGGGCAGTGCCACATGGGAAAGAGCATCTC
>Ga0209212_1001629_pt1 | contig 35461 bp, 33 predicted proteins | sample RifGroC2_FD_183996 | JGI IMG/M metagenome (GOLD analysis project Ga0209212, IMG submission 183996) | Groundwater microbial communities from Rifle, Colorado, USA - Groundwater C2 (SPAdes) (version 2) | ecosystem: Environmental > Aquatic > Deep subsurface > Groundwater | place: Rifle, Colorado...
AACGTGGAATGGTCGCGACTATGTGGTTGCTGACGTTGGCTAACGAAAGTGCCGGCGTACAGGAAACAGAATCAGACTCAAAACCGGCGCGCCAGTTCTCGACCCTACTGATGAGGGAGGGCAGGGGTAACCCTGCTCTCTACTCTACCCCTACTGTCTGTCCCCCTACTGTCTACTGTTTAATCTGATATGTGTCCCCCCTACTGTTGGTGATGTGGGAAGTGGTGCAGGATTTTCAAGGGCATTTATGATCCGCCTTTAGTCCCATTGAGGATTCCACGAATTACAACCTGTAATCTGATCGAAAGCCAGTCCCCCAACAATAGTTCCAACAGATGTCAATGACACTCCCGCAAGACCAAATCCCCAACATATCTGCAAATGCTGGACTATTTCCAGATCGTATAAAGGCACTTCAAGGTAATCGGTGACACCCTTCATCTGAAGCAGCAAAATAAGATCCCGTTCGGAAGTCGGATCATAACTAGCACATGCAATGGCAACGAGGTGTCGAGCATCTAACTCATTGAATTCGAAGTCAGAGAATGGTTCCAGCCCGGTTTCGATCCAGCGACGAAATTGGGAAGATGTTAATTTCACGGTAGGTCTTGCGTATTCTGTAAATGAGCACAATCCCATCAACATGAGCTGACGAGATGTAGACCTTGCAATAGCATCGCTTGCCAGTTGTGAAGCAAGGGAAAGCGTTGTTTCAGCCTTTGATGTAAGGCGATTTGCGATAAGTTGTGAAAGTAAATCATGTTTTGCTTTGTCATCAGTTTGTGCAGCATTTATAATTGTCTGCTGGAGTAATGATGAAAACTGTGGGTGTTGTTCCGTAGCAGCGATGACTTCAGGATTGATCTGGCTTTTATCCTCGAGGACTTTGATTTTTTTTGCTAGCTCCTCAATAAAACTAGCGGCATTATTCCTGGCATTCTCTTGTGCTTTAGCTGCATGTGAGCCGAAGCGTTCGGATAACCAACGTTCTCCGCAATCCCACGCCTTTTCTGTGAACTTCCCAGCAGTCCCCCCGACTGCGGCAGCTATAGCAATGATTGATAATGGGTCACTCATATGAAATCCCTCGTTTGTGTGCCAACGGTATCCCCCTGTGCCGCGAGCATCAGCGAGACGGCTCCAGTGGCGTGTTCAAGTAAGCCGCTGACGCGCTGTAGAACAGTTCTACTACCTCGCGGATCGTCTTCGTACCGTAGACGACGCCGAGGCCTAGCCGCTGGACAGAGCCAAGGGCGGAGTCCGCTATCGGAATCGAGCCCGATACAACACCTAAAACATATGGGATTTTCTTCGCACTGCTGACTACGGTTTCGCCGCGTGCTCCTAGGGTAGTTGGTTGAGGCGCAAGTATAACGACACTTCCACTAGAACCGGGAAAAACCCCAGCATCTATTAAAAATCCGTCGATACGTTCGGGGAGTCCATACTGTCTTCGCAGCCGCTCATTGAATGCATACCCTTGGTTGGGGGACGTCGCGAGCACGCCACGTCGGAGTATAGGGGAGACGTTCCGTTGGTCGAAGATACCGTCGGGGTACCCCAGGAGAAATATGTCATCGCCTATCGAGATGTGTTCATCCTTGAGACGCTCGTCTGTCACCAGTAAATCGTACGGCAGCCACACTCCTTCGATCCCTTGTCGTGCCACCTGTTCAGTAATATTTACGGCTGCAACGTCGTAACCAGGATTCGGATGAAACCGCACCGTCGGCAGATACTGCTTTTTTTTGTTGTAGATGGGAACCGGCAGATCTTGAACTTGCGGGTTCGCTGCCGATTTGATGTTGACACGAATAGTGATGTTGTCTGGGCCTGTCGGTGAGGGGAGGACGTGTTTGTTCGTGATGAGGTAGACCTGTCCCTGATTATCACTCACCGGCCGGAACAGAAGAAAACCTGATCCAACACTCTGCGACATCGGGCCAGTCGAGAATGCGACCAAAACAGTACTTCTGAGGAAGGCGTCGTCCAGTGCTTGACTATAAGCCGTGTGCGGCATCCCGGCACAGAACAGTGCAACGAAAATAATCTTTATCAGTCGGGCGGGCATATCCACTCCTTTGCGTTTAGCTTAACTCGTGATTCACCGGAATTCCGGGCTCCTCGCTATTTCGAGTGGGTAATGGTATGACAGAGGGTCATATCACTACCGGAGGTTTTACGACTGTATGAATCCAGAATCATTGTTCAGCATAGCTCTTGGCATTACTCCCGGGTGAAGTGCCCGAATTCTGGCTGTGGACTGAAGCAGGTTTCTGTTCCCTGGGCGCGGGCTGGCTCCGGTTTTACCCTTCTCTTCGAGGCGTTGGTCATGGCCTTGGTTCGAGAAATGCCGGTCAATGCGGCTGCAGCCCTTTTGGGGGAGCACGACACCCGCATGTGGCGCGTTCTCGACCATTACGTACAGAGTGCCCGTGCGCAGGCCGATTACTCGGGGGGCCGCCGCGTCGGCATTGATGAAACCTCAGCTCGCAGGGGGCGGCGGCCGAAGGGGACGCTGGTCAGTTGGTTGAGTTCCTCGTGAGAGTGTTGAGCTTGACTTCGGAAGTCGGAGCAACTCGACGAAGTGACCAACGTTCCCCCTCCGTCCAAGTTTTGAGTTCCGAATAATTTTTTCTTCAGTTAATTGAGGAGAATCAAAATAATTTCCATTCATAACCGATCCTTTTTGAATTTCTTGGCAACTGGCACTTCCCCCCGGTTGAAATGGAAAGGTAACTTCCTCAATTATCTTATGCTGCAAAAAGTTTTGCTTAAATTTTGCCCTTCAAGTGTAGTACCATGAAAATTCCATTGTGGATGCGAGCGCGCTAGAATCATCTCCTCGACGTAATGCCTTAATGATTCAGGAATTACTTCTATGAAAGACAGAGCAATATCATAACCGAGAGATACATGGCTTTGGATATCATCAAACTTAGATCCTGTAAATTTACCACTTTTAGTATTCTTATTTCTCCAGACTAGGTGAGATCTAATTCGCTGCCTGAGCACCGTACCTTTAGCCTGACCAACATACTTTAAACTCCAATCCGTGTTCGGCTTTGCAACATATATGGCATAGACTCCGCCCCTTCCTGACAGGCTTGACAAAGTTTCCGCGTTTAACGTGTCAATTTCTTCCGTATACAATTCCCACAGCTTTATAGCTTTGCTGCCGTGAAGTGCAGAGGGATATTTGATTTCGTGGATAGTCTCCCGCAGCGATTCTTTACACTTCTGCAGCAAGACTTGAAGGGGGTCTTGGTCTGTCATCGGTAGATATTTGACTTTTTCAAACATGGCAGCTCCGCTGGTCGATTAATAATCCATACATTAATTTCAGTTTTCCTCTATCCAACATAGAAATGACCGCAATTCCGGTGTTCCGCCAGCAAATTCGCTGAAGTTAGAAGCCGATTAATCTGCGATTTGACCCAAGTTGTGGCGTGGCAGAATATGCTTGGTGATAAATGTTCCAAATGGCGGGTTGGCCAGAATTCCGGTCAACAGCCAACGTGTTCAAGAGAAAGATCAGACCTCGGCGCCGCGGAGGGGTGAGGGGCCGTCGCAGGTTAACATGCTGAGGGGACGTTAACAATGAAAAGTTCTTATAGAAGCGCTATTTTCAATGAAAAGGAGATGCCTACGGTTTGCTTGGAACCGCATTGATATGTCTGTGGGAAAAAGCTTGAGGAGCCGATGGTGACGTGTGCCTTGGAGGCAAATCACTTCATGTGAAGCCACCGCCCGGCTATAGGCGATACTCGTAGGGAAATCTTGACAGGTCTACTGGGAATGCGGTTGCGGCGCGTCTGAAAATGAAGCGTTTTTGGGGGGAGCGACGAATTCCAGAGTAAAAGCGACGATTTTTAGGTGAAAATCATCGCTTTATGTAAAAAAGCTGCAATTCCGGGACAAAAATCGTCGCTTTTTCTGAAGAAGCTGCAATTTTTGCTCTAGAATTGTCGCTTTTTCCAAAAAATCGACGATTTTTACTGCAGGGTGATAGTCCCGACCAGGAAGGATGCATTTCTCATGTCATCCTCGTCGGTTTCGGCGATGGGATGACCGGACGAAACAGCGACTGACGGCGCGAGGGGGGCAAAACGTTGAAGGGGGACGGGGATGCCCCGCTTGGGATCTGAACCAAGCGGGGCATTGAATGATGTAGGGTATCAGATGGGTTCCAAGCTTATCCAGTTGGACCAAGGCCCGGCCTCACGACCACGCATCGCCCTGATCCTCAACACGTTAAACTTCGACCGGTTCAGTCCCGTGATAAGTATTGCTTTGCAACTGGTCGAGGATGTAACCAGCCTCCAGTTCGCCTCAACGGAGGGATCGCCATCGCAGCCCCAAAGCTGATATCCCTTTGCACCTGGGAGCCTCGAGACCGAAGCAAAAAGTTGCCCCTTCGGGTCAAAAAAGATTTTGAAATCACGGCACGCGGTTAAAGGGGTTTGGACGGCTGCTGTTTTCTCCATGAAACGACTCAGGCCGAGCGACTCCGGCACGGTGGGGTCTTTGACGGCGACCACCTTGGCCAAGCCGAGGATCAGGGAAAGATCGGCTATGACTGCCTGCCTATCTGCCTCGAACGCTTCAACTTTCTCAGCATCTCCTTTCAAGACACCCGGGTAGCCCGCCTCGAAACGGTTGTGGAGTTCGGTAAACCCCTCTGGGGTCGGGAGAAGTGACAATAAATAGGCGTATCTCTGCGGGGTGAACGCTTCGGCCACTGCCGCAGATTTTGCAATCATCTCGGGATCGTTCGCATTGTTGAATGGCATCAGCGAGACCTCCTTTAGAAAAATTTAATCCGATAGTACTGCTATCGTTCAGAAGGTCAAGCGACTATTTTCCCGCCACTCCATCACGGCCGGAGATGAACTGGATTACCGTGATCTTCCGCAGGCAGCAGTGAAGTCTCCCCCCTTTGCAAGCTTCGAATCCTCCTGAATCCCCCTTTGCCAAAGGGGGACTTCCTAGCCGTGTACGACACTGGTTAAGGCGTTCCGGTTCTCGAGCTTCTCTGCGCCGAAACGTCCTCTAGCTTCCTGATCACTCGGTAATGCTGGAGAGGTATTCTGAGGGGAGCCTTTCTATGGAGAGGCGTGTTTTTGTTGCCGTTCGTCCGAAGGTGTTATACTATTCTAGTCGTTCTAACTAGAATTAGTGAGGCATAGAGATGACACGATTTAAACACGACTATTTAATGCCGAATTTCTGGCGCTTACAGACCGCTAAAGCTCGCTTTAGTGAGGTGGTTAAGCGCGCCAAAGCGGACGGGCCACAACATGTTACCGTCTATGGGCGAGATGAAGTGGTCATCATCTCCACTGAAGAGTTCCGACGGCTCACAGGAGGAGTTACGGGGCAAGCTCTTATAGAAGCCCTCCAGTCATCGCCGTACCGGGACATGGATATCGAACCAACGCGCATGGCAATGCCAGTTAGAGAGGTTGAATTGTGAGGCAATGGCTACTGGACACCAATATCCTCTCCGAAATCCGGAAGCCCAAGCCAGAGCCTAAGGTTGTTGATTTCGTCAAACAACAACCCATTGAGAGTCTATTTGTCAGTACTGTGACCTTTGCTGAGATCCGTTTTGGTATTGAAGTGCTCGCTGATGCCGCACGTCGGGCTGAATTGAACGATTGGCTTACCCTCAAGGTGCGGCCTATGTTCGATTCGCGGGTCTTAGAGGTAAGTGAAGATGTGATGTTTAAGTGGAGATTGCTTGTTGACGTCGGTCGGAAACAGGGCCACACATTCACGCAACCAGACCTGATCATCGCCGCCACTGCGATCGTTCACGGCATGACGGTTGTCACGCGGGACAGCTCGGACTATGCGCTCACTCGAGCCTCGCTTTTCAATCCCTGGACAGACCCCGTTCCCTCCTGAGAGAAGTCCGCGCCAACAAATTTCCCTTCAGTTCAAGAGACTCAGGCTTTACAACGTTACCAACGTGCCTCATGGACGGCCCCGATTTATACGTCGGGAAAGGAAACGATGGCCGAGGCGCATGAAACTACCCGCCACTGCGGCGGGCCTGGGGATGTCTCAGGCAAAGAGCGGAACACTGGCGCCCAGGCCGTGAACGACGCTGGTGAAGGCGTTCCGGTTCTCTAGCTTCTCTGCGCCGAAACGCTCTTCGAAAAGCGCCCTGATGAACGGGATGCGCGAGGTCCCACCGGTGAGAAAGACGGTGTCGATTTTGCCGTGCGGGACTCCGGATCTGACGAGTACGTCGTCTATGCATCCCGCGATCTGCGCAAGGTTGCGGGCGTTGATAGCCTCGAACTCTTCCTTGGTTATCTTCTCCGAAATTGCCAGATCGCGCGCCTTGAAGCTCACTTCGGTCAGGTCAAGCTGTGACAGCTCGCATTTCGCCTTCTCGATCGATCTGAAGAGGGAGAAGCCGTAATTGTCGCTGATAAGGTGCTCCAGGTTTTCGATGGAGCCCCTGTTGGTGGCGGCATTTTTGATGAGCCTGATCTGCTCCCTGATCTTTCTCGCCCTCAGCAAGGGAATCCTGTGCCACTGGCACAGGGTGTAGATGATGCTGTGGGGTATGTCGAACAGCTCTTCCTTCCCCATCCCCTTGTACTGGACTCCGCGACCGAAGTATTTGGCGATCTTTTCCCACATGATCTGGGAATCGAATTTATCGCCCGCGGTGTAGACGCCGCCCAGCGAGAGGACGTCGCTGCGCCGGTCGGAGCGGGCAAAGGCGCCACCTTTGACCCGGATCACGGTGAAGTCGGAGGTCCCTCCGCCAAAATCGCCGATGAAGACGAGCTTTTCCGCGCCTGCCGGCAGGGACTCCTCGAAGGAAAGCGCCGCTGCCACCGGCTCGAACTGAAAGAAGATATGCCTGAAGCCGGCCTTGCGGGCGGCTTTCTCAAGCCGGCTCTGCGCCAGGGCATCCTTCTCGGGGTCCTCGGAAAAGAGCACTGGACGCCCAAGCACCACGCTGTCCACCGTGCACCCGACCCGCGCTTCGCCCTTGGCCTTGATCTTCCTGAGGATGATGGCGATGAGATCCTCGATGCAGTATTTCTTGCCGAACACCTCGGTCCCTTCGAAACTCCTGTTGGGGAGAAAGTTCTTTATGGACTGCATGAAGCGACCCGCCGCCCCGTCGTTCACGTAGTGGTTGATCGCCTCCTGCCCTGCAAAAACCTCGTCGTCCTCGTTGAAGTAGAGGACCGACCGCATAAGCGACGGGTTGCCGCTGTACTCGTCTATGTCGATGATCTCGACCTTGCCGTCACGGTAAATGGAAAGAGCCGAATTGGTGGTGCCAAAGTCGACACCGAATACTACCTGCATGCTTACTCCTGGAGAAAAAAACGGCAAGGCCGGGTACCAAGACCCGCCTTGCCGTAAGGTGCTCGATGTGCCTCGCGTATTGGCGCTAGCCGTTACGGAGGGTTGATGTCGTGTTGTAGCGTTAATGCTGCCGTGCTTAACGATGCGGTCCTATTTTTACCAGAAAGAGGCGGGTAGGTGCAAGCGGTTATCGCAGCAGGGGCAGATGGTGACTGGCGGCATCGGTACCCAATCACGCACTGTGAGCCTTGTGTCTTTTGGGAAGGCTATCTGGCTGCCAGCGCGGTCTCGCGCACCCGGCGCGCCAGCTCTGCGCCGCGCGAGACGAGGAGCCGCCGGTCCATTTCTAAGAGGGCTCCCTTGAATTCTACCGGCTCCAGGAACTGCCACTTCATTTTCTGGCGCTCCACGATCTCGTCCAACTCCCGCTGTGCGCCGCCCGACCAGCCGTAGCTTCCCGTCCTGAGGGCGAGCTTGCCGATCATCTGCTTGCGCCCCAGCTCATCGACCACCGCCGCCATGGGAGGAAACATCTTGAACTCGTAGGTGGGCATGGCCAGCACGACACCCGTGGAGCGCCACACGGAGGCCAGAATGTCGCTGATGTGGCTCTGGGGCACCTGGTGCACGATTGCTTTCACTCCTTCCGAGGCAATCCCCTCCAGAATCGGCGCAACCGCCTTCTCCGTATTGCCGTACATGCTCCCCCACAACACCGTCACCACAGGCTCCGCCGGTCCCGCAAAGTAAGAGGCGAAGCGCTCGTACAGTGAGACGATCCGCTTCGGATCGCGCCGCCATACCAGACCGTGGCCCGGAGCAACGATCCGCGCCTGCAGATGCTCCAGCTTTTTGATGGCCCGGGTAACGGAAGGGGAGAAGCGGCACACTATGTTGGCGTAATAGCGCAACGCCTCCTTCTCGAAAAAGCGCAGTTGCTCCTCGTCCAGCTGATCGTCGTACGGGGAGCTGCCGATGGCGCCGTAGCCGCCGAAGGCGTCGCAGGACATCAGGGTGCCGGTGGATTCCTCGAAGGTCACCATGGTGTCCGGCCAGTGCAGGTTCGGTGTTTCCTCGAAGAGGAGCTTCATCCCGTCCCCGAGGTCGATGCTGTCGCCGGAAGATACGGTGCGGTACTTGATGTCCAGTCCGTAAAAGGCATTGGCCAGTTCCTGCCCCTTCTGGGTAATCACCACCTCGAAGTTGTTGGTGATCTTTTGAAATGACTTGAGCCACCCCGTGTGGTCGGGTTCGGTGTGATTGATGATCACGTAGCGGATGTCCTTGACGTCGACGCCGATCTCGTCCATCTGGGCGTACAGCGTCTCAGGCACCCCGTCCCAATCGCAGACGCCGTCCACGATGGCCACCTCGCGCCCTTTGACCACGTACGAATTCATGGAGCATCCGTGCGGCAGGGGCCATATCCCTTCGAAAAGTGTGTCGGACTCGATGTTGGCCGAGAGCCGGAAAATCTTGTCGGTAACCTGTGAGGCCTGCATACTCTGTTTCTCCTTTCTAGATGACGTCAATCCATCTAGCACGACACATGCCACTGTTCTTCGGAGAAGGAATCCCGCATCACACCTGCGAAACCGCTACCCGAATGTAACATCTGTTAGATAAATGAGCGCAGGGTTGCTCAATACTGAGGCAGAGAGCCTCTAAGCCCTCTGGCCAGCCGCAATTTGGCGCAAATGGCTGATGTCGCGCAGCGGTGGTGCTCCAAACAACCGATTGTACTCGCGGCTGAACTGCGAAGGACTTTCATAGCCCACATTAAACGCTGCAGTTGCCGCATCCAACCGTTCTGTAAGCATTAGCCGCCTGGCTTCATTCAAGCGCAGCTGCTTTTGAAACTGCAAGGGGCTTAACGCTGTCATCGACCGGAAGTGGTGATGAAACGTGGAACTGCTCATGCGCGCCTGTTCCGCGAGATCTTCGATATGCAACGGCTGCGCATAGTTACTCTTCAGCCAATCGATAGCCCGCGCTATCTGTTGACTCTGGCTCCCCGCCGAAGCTATCTGGCGCAGGCGGGCACCCTGATCGCCCACAAGCAGACGGTAGATGATTTCCCGCTCGATAACCGGCGCCAGGATCGGAATGTCCTTCTCGTCGGCAAGCAGTTCGATCAACCGCTGGAAGGCGTTGAGCAGCGGCAGCGTTACCTCGCCGGTCGCCATGCCGCGGCTTGATTGCTGCGCACGCGGCTGCGGCAGGTTGCTGTCCACCATCAGTTGTGAAATCTCGCGCAGATCGAGTTTGAGCCTGAGCCCGAGGTAAGGCTTCTGCGGACTCGCTTCGAGAATCTCCACAATGGTCGGCAGGTGCACGGACGTGATCAGATAGTTGTGCGCGTCATAGACGTAGGTATCGTCTCCGAGCAGCACCCGCTTGGACCCTTGCGCGATCAGGCATATGCTCGGTTCATACATGCCGCTGAACGGCTCGGTCGGTCGATCCCTTCGGAACAGCGACAACGCGGGGATCGGCGTCGTGAACAGCTCCCCGTCTTCGGTGCATCGAGCAATGCTCTTCGCCAGAGCCGTAAGGGCAACTTCCATGCTGTTACTGTCGACATCCTGCATTGCGGTCTCGTTTCGCATACATTCCTCCTGCATGAATACTACCCGACCCCTTTGGGCGTTACAACATGTTTCCAGAGGCTAGCACGATCAGGCAAGAAATCGGCAGGATCGTTCTACATCCCCCTGTTTGCTCGGGCGTAGGATACGTCTACTATGCGCCAGCCAAATCCACCGGAGGGTTGGCGGAGATATCGTAGAGATAGGTCGACTGCCCCCTCGTGGACATATTTCAATTGATAACAACTAACGCGGCATGCTAGGATGCAGCCCGAGTAACGGCTGCATTCCCCGTCGTTTCGTCCAGGGAGGAACATGCCTGCTATCACCCTGACCTGCCCCGTCTGTCAATTCTCCAAGCAGATGGACGTCAGCGTCGAACCGCGGCCGGGTACCACGGTCACCTGTCCCGCCTGCAAGTCCTTGTTCCCCTTCGAGTCCAACCATCCTGGCACAGACTCCGGTGCAGGGGACATCCCCCCTTCGCTTCCGGGAGACGGAGCGGCCCCGCCACCCGCGCAACCGGCCCGCCAGGAACGCCGCACCCTCACCTTCGAATTCACCGGCAATGCCAGGGAATACTTCGGCATCTGGATCGTCAACACGCTGCTGCGCATCGTCACTCTCGGTTTCTATTCCCCTTGGGCTAAGGTGCGCAAGCGGCGCTACTTTTACGGCAACACCCTCCTCGACGGAGCCCACTTCGATTTCCTCGCCGACCCTTGGGCGATCCTGAAGGGGTGGTTCATCGCCGGCCTGTTTTTCAGCCTCTACTCCCTTACCTCGCGGATCAGCCCTCTGGTCGGCTCCGCCTTCATGCTGGTTTTCCTGGGCGTCTTCCCCTGGGTCGTGGTCAGGTCGCGCATCTTCAACCTGAGGAACACCGCCCACCGCAATATCCGTTTCGGGTTCAACGCCGACTACCGCGAGGCGTACCGGGTTTTCCTCTGGTGGCAGTTGCTGCTTCCCTTTACGATGGGACTCCTCGCGCCGTATATCTCTTACCGCCAGAAGCGTTTCCTGGTGGAGAACAGCCGCTTCGGCACTACCCCGTTTCGCTTCCACGCGACCCCCGGCGACTACTTCCGGATTTTTCTTCCCCTCGTCATCCTGATGCCCATTGCCGCCGCCGCGGCCGTCGGCGTCGTACTGCTCAAGCCCAACGCTCTTACCCTGGCGCTTCCCGCTGGGCTCTTCCTGGTCGTGTATCTCGTCGCCGCCGTGTATGTCCGGACCGCTCTCACCAACCTGACCTGGAGTTCGACGAGCTTGGGAAAGCACCGGTTCACCTGCGCCCTCAGGCTGCGCGATCTGCTCTGGATCTACCTCTCCAACGCGGTTGCCGTCCTCTGCAGCCTGGGACTGCTGGCGCCTTGGGCTGCGGTCCGCCTGGTACGCTATCGTCTGGAGCGCCTCACCGCATCGGGTGTGGGCGGCTTTGACGTCATCCTCGCCTCGGCGGACCGGCAGGTCGGCGCCGCCCCGGAGGAGTTGGGGGACATGCTGGGGTTCGATTTAGGCCTATGAGGGATTCCTGCACCGCAATATGGTACGACGGCCGCACCTCTCAGCAGCGCGAGGTAACGGTACGCCTTGTCGAGGGCTCGTTGTCGCTATCGGGACCGGGGGGCGATCGCTTGTACGCCCTGGCAGAGGTCGACATCGACCCGCCTCTGGGCAGGGTGAGGCGCACGCTGCGCTTTCCGGACGGCGCCGCCGCCGAGACGGACGCTGCTGACTTCGTGGAGGAACTGCTGCGCAAGCAGGGGAAGAGGAGAGCCCTGCGTGGCGTGCACCGCTGGGAGATGAGCCTTGTCAGGGCGCTGGCGGCGCTGGCGGCGACGCTCCTCATCGTCCTTGGCTTTCTACGTTTCGGTGTTCCCTTTCTGGCGCAGAAGGTAGCCTTTGCCCTCCCCGCGGCAACCGAGGAATTGATCGGTCGGGAGACCCTGCAGATCCTGGACAAGGTGGCCATCCAACCAAGCGCGCTCCCCCCGCAACGCAGGGAGGAGTTGACGCGTCGTTTCCGCTCCATGACCGCAGGTCACCCGGAACGCAAGCGGTGGCGCCTGGAGTTTCGCGCTTCCAAGACCATAGGCGCCAATGCCTTTGCCCTGCCGTCTGGGATCGTCGTCATGACCGACCGGATGGTAGAATTGGCCGAAAACGACGACCAGGTCGTCGGCGTGCTGGCGCATGAGATCGGGCATCTGACCCACAGGCACGCGCTGCGCCATCTGCTGCAGAATTCCGTCACTGCCCTGGTGGTCGCCACCCTGACGGGAGATATCGTCTCGGCGAGTTCGCTTGCCGCCACGATGCCTACCGTCCTCATCGACGCCAAGTACTCACGCGACTTCGAGCGGGAAGCCGATGCCGCCGCCGTCGAGTACCTGAAGCAGAAGGGGATTCCGGTGCGGCGCTATGCCGAGATCCTGGCGCGGCTCGATGCGGATCATTTCAGAGAGCGCAGCGCCGCCCCCCGCCTGGGGGGATTGATCGACAACCACCCCCTGATGCTGGAGAGGGTGCAAAGGGTGCTGGCCGCCGAGTAGACGCGGGTCCCACAAATTACAAAAGAGGCAGGAATGGGGAGGGGCGCATGAAGGCTTTGTTCAGAACCGGCTTTCTGGTGCTGGCCGTGTGGCTGGGACTGTCGGGAGTTTCTTTCGCCAAACAGGTGTTCCTGGAGGACGGCAGCGTCCTCGACTGCGAGTCCTTTTGGAGGCGCAACGGGCAGCTGGTAGTCAAGGTGAATCGGGATATCGTCCTGGAGTTCGCCCCCGGCGAAGTGGACCTCCGCAAGACCCTGCAGCAGGCAAAACGGAAGACCCCGCATGTGAAGCGGAAGAGCCCCCGGGCCAAGCATCCCAAGGGGGCATCCGCGGTCGGAGTTCCTGCTTCGGCCGCACAGGCCGCCGCAGGCCCGGACCAGGCGAACCCCGTGCAACCGTCGGCGCCGGTGCCGGCCCCGGCTGCAGCGACGATGGCGGCCAAGGCCGCCCCTGCGCCGCCGACAGCCGTCCCGGTTGCCGCGGCCGAGCCGGCAGCTCGACCCGAACCGGAGCCAGCGGCTTCCCCGGCGCCCGCCCCGGTTTTGGACAAGGCCGAGTTGGAGCGCCGCACCAAGGAAAATGTCGAGATGATGGCGGAGGCGATACGGAAGAACGACCAGGAGCTGATGAAGAAGGCTGTCGAGGCGCAGAAGACCTTGGTGCAACAGCAAACGCAGGCGCAAAAAAAAGCCCCTGATGCAGCCAGTGGGGCCCCTAAGCCTGAACCGCCGTGGTTCAAATACTTCCTCATGCTGGCCTTCAGCGGACTGCTGATCATCATCGCCATGTGGGTCATTTTCCAGAAGGCCGGCCACTCCGGAGTGAAGAGCATCATCCCCGTTTACAACTTTTACGTGCTGATGCAGATTTCAGGCAAGCCCGGTTGGTGGTGCTTCCTTCTCTTCGTTCCCCTGGTAGGTTTTGCAATCCAATTGCTGGCAATGCTCTCGCTGGCGGAGAAATTCCGAAGGAGTGCCGCATTCGGAGTCGGACTGCTGCTTCTCCCCGTGTTCTTTTTCCCCTTGCTCGCCTTTGGCGGATCCAAGTACGGAGGCACCGCTGAGGAGTTGAACTTTACCTTCTCGGAAGAGCCTCCGGTGCGGTGAGATGACATATTAAGTTCCACATCGACCACCTGCGCGAGATACTGGCGGCTCTATCGTCCGAATGATCCTGCGAGGTCGGCGTCAGGTTCCTGTTCCTACGCAGGGACGCCTACAAGTCACATTGGTTGCTTTTCTGCTTTCTCACTTTCCCTGACTGGGATCTTACGGATTTCTTCTAAATATTTTCTTTGCCGCTTGCCTGACAGGTCTTCCGAGGATACTGATCTGTATTTAGCATTGGAGTATCTGAAAGTTTCCAGTGTTCCGGTGCCGGCACCTGAACGTGTATATGCCTGGATATCAGGAAAAGATTGACCAGCTTTTCCCCGCAAAACGATTACTGGGTCGCCAAATAGCTCACCAAGCCGCTTTCTGGATTTCCCATCTATCATGATGTAAAGGCAGCCGCCGCTACTACATAGGCTTTCATGTGACTTGATGAGGATCTCGCATGAACCGTCCTGGTTTAAGTCGTAGAGAAAAACCTGAGGCGATGAGTCTTGGGAATAGACAAGTTCGTCTTCAAGGACGGACTTGAGATTCGGTATGTTTTCAAGGTGTTCGGTTTTGAAGGATTGTTGGCGGTCGATTTTGAATTGCGGCAATCCTGCGGCGTGAGCGTTTGAAACGATCGAAAGAAGAAGGAAGAGCAGGGTGAAGTTACAAATGTTACCAGCGTTCATATAGGTCCCTTCCGAGTCTGCTGGAGAACGGTTCGTTAGGGCAATTTAAATTAAAAAATGATGTGAATCAAGTTAATTATCCACACGGAATCTTCGCTTTCCGTCCCACCTCCCGTCTCTAAACATATTGTTGTCTGTTGGCCTCAGTACCGCTCCGGCTGGGTGGGGCGGATGAGGAGTTCTATCACCTCTTTCGCTACGAAGACCCGATTTCTTTTCCGGTCGGAGCGGCTCCACGATGCCGGTTCCCTGCAGTTGCGCGAGCGCCCGGTTGGCGGCGGGGAAGGCGATGCCGAGGGCTTCGGCCACCTGGTTCACCGTTACCACCGGGGTGCCGATCAGGAAATCCGGGAGCCGGTAGGCGGTGGCGTCGGCGCGCAGTTCCAGGGCGGATATGCGCTCTTTCCAGCCTCCGAGAAGCGCGGTCAGTTCCTGCGCCGTCTGGATCGATTCGCGGCAGGCGATCTCCACGCCGGTGGCCACGAAACGCACCCATTCGGTCCATTCCCCCTTGAGCTGTACGGCCCCCAGCGTCTGGTAGTAGAGCTCCTGGTTGGCCTTCAAAAAGCCGGCGAGATAGACGGGCGGGTACCCTTCGGCAACGAGCATGAGGGGAAGGAGGATCCGGCCGACGCGGCCGTCGCCGTCGATGAAGGGGTGGATGGTTTCGAACTGCGCGTGCACGATCGCCATGCGCATGACGAGCGGAACTTCGTAGAAAGCCTCCTCGGCCGGGGCGTACTGGAGCACGCGCACCAGGTCCTCCAGGCACTCCTTGACACGGTCCGGGGGAGGGGGACGAACTTCGCATCGTAGATCCTCAGGCCCCCGATCCAGCTCTGACGGGTACGCAGTTCCCCGGGGGTGTCGCCGTAGCCCCGGACCCCTTCCATGAGCCGGGCGTGCAGTTCCTTTACCATGTCGATGCTGAGGGCGCGGACGCCGTCTCGGGCCACCTTTTCAAGCCCGTACTCGAGGGCCTTCACGTAGTTGAGGGTGACCATTACGTCGGGCGACAGCCCCTCGTCGCTGCCGGTCGCCTCGAAGGTGAGCAGGTCGTCGATGTCGGAACTGGTCCCCTCGATCTGGCTGCTTCGGACCGCTTCCCTGCGGTCCAGGGTCCTGGTCACCAGGTTCGGGTTGGGGAGGGAGGCGGTCGAGGCCTGGATGCGCCCCAACGCCTCGTGGGCCCTCGCAATCTCCCCTCTAAGCCCCGGCAGCTGCATGTGCGTCGGGGTGGGGGGCGGCACCAGGGCGAGCGCCCCCGGGTGCGAGTCCAGGGGGACCAGCAGTTTCTGGCGGTCGGGGCTGAGATCGGTTTTCCGCATGGCTTATCCGTTAATAGGTTTCGGCACTATTAACAAATCGTATGCTAAATGTAAATAAGCTGTCCATTACTAACGGCTTGGACGGGGGGGGCAATGGCACGCGGCGTCCCGGAACGCGGTAAAGGCTCTTGCGAAATACACCATTATGGTGTAAAAGGAAGCGATGACTGAAAAACGCAAGCCGACCTACGATCTAGCCGCCTTCAAGGCCACTTTCAACAAGGTGGACCGGCTTGCCCTAACCGGTACGGCCCTTCGCACCTCGGCTGCCCTTGGCTTCGGGAGAGCGGAGATCGTAGCCACAATCCAGTCCATGCAGCGGGAGCAGTTTTACAAGTCGATGACCTCCTACGCCGATGCCAGGCTCTGGCAGGACGTCTACCATGTGCCGTCGCCGTTTGGGCTGCTTTACGTCAAGTTTACCGCCGATGTCGTTACGGAATTTTTGCTTCTGTCGTTCAAGGAGAAGGATCATGAGTAATCCCGTCTGTCCTGAAACCGGTGCGCCTATGTACCGGGGTGCGCACCCCACGACCCTCACCTATAAAGGGGAATCGATAACCTTCGACATGCCCGGGTGGTACTGCGACCGGTCTGAGGAGAGCGTTCATACCGGAGAAGACCTGAAAGTTTCCGACCGAGTGCTGAACCGCCTGAAGGCCGCCCACGAGGGGCTGCTGCCGCCAGAGGAGATCCACCGCATCAGGAAGAAGCTGCGCCTCACCCAGGAGGCGGCGGGGCTTCTGATCGGTGGGGGTCCCAGGGCCTTCCAGAAATATGAAAAGGGGGACCTGCTCCCCAGCCGGGCGGTCAGTAACGCTTTGATCCTCCTGGACCGCGACCCGGAAGCGCTGTCGGTGCTCAAGGTTCCCAGAAAGGCCGCCTGAGGCGCGAAGGGGGGCGTTGGAATTGACCCGGCGTGAGGCGCCGCTAAGGCGGCCGCGATAAACGCAAAAAGAGAGGGGGCCTGTTGGCCCTCTCCCTTTTCTAATAACGAATAATATCGATAATTTTAAATGGCGGAAGCACATGGGAATCGAACCCACCTGGGAAGTTTCTCACCCCCCACACCGGTTTTGAAGACCGGGCCGCCCACCAGCGACGGTGGTGCTTCCTTGTATCGAGGTTATGAGATTTAAATCATCTCCGGGATTAAGTCAATATATAAAATCCGATATAAGTCGTCGCCGGGTTCCGTAGCCGGCACGACCGGCACCATCATTTGTTCTCCCCGCACTCTTTAGCCCTGTGTTTGCAGCTACTTGCCGCGCTGCTCGCGCCCCCGCCGCCCTTGACAAACGATACCGATTTCTGTATAGCTTTCCAAGCCGAAAAACCAACCTTTTGAGGGGGATAAATGATCCTGCTAGCCAACATCCTCTTGGCCCTTGCGAAGATAGTAGAGCTGGCAAGCGGACTGCTGACGGTCTATAAGTACATTTTGCTGGCAAGCGTCATTATCTCCTGGGTCAACGCCGACCCCTACAACCCGATCGTCAACTTCATCTACCGCGTCACGGAACCCGCGCTGCGCAAGATACGCCGCTACATGCCCAATACCGGCATGCTCGACCTCTCGCCGCTGGTGCTGTTCGTCCTCATCTACCTGGTGCAGATCGTGGTCTTCGATACGGCGTTCACGTATCTCATGTTGCTCAGTAACCAGATGAAGGGGCAGGCACTATGAAAATCTCGCCGATGGACATCCAGCAGCAGCAGTTCAAGGGAAAGATGTTCGGCGGGCTCGATCCCGAGGACGTGGATGCCTTCCTGCAGTCGGTGGCGGGGGAGATGGAGGAGCTGATCCGAGAGAACAACGATCTCAAGGAGAGGCTGAACCGCAACGCCACGGCGATGGCCGAGATGGAGGCGCGCGAGTCGCAACTGCGCGAGACCATGCTCGCCGCCCAGCGCATCACCGAGGAGATGAAGGCGAACGCCCAGAAGGAGGCGCACCTCATGATCTCCGAGGCGGAGCTGAAGGGGGAGCGGATCTTGGCCGACGCGGAGAAGAAGCTGATCCAGCTGAACAACCAGATCCAGGAGCTGAAAAGGGATAAGCTCCAGTTCGAGTCCGGCTTCAAGGGGATGCTCGACACCTACTACAAGCTCCTGGCGCTCAACAATGAGTGAGGAGCCCCTGCGCGTCACCGCGACGCCGGAGGGGCTGGTGTTCACCGTGCACGTGCAGCCGCGGGCCTCTCGCTGCGAGATCTGCGGCCCCAAGGACGGGGAACTGAAGTTGAGGCTCACCTCCCCGCCGGTGGACGACGCGGCGAACAAGCAGTGCGTCGAGCTGATCGCGAAGACGCTCGGGGTGGCCAAATCCCGGGTCAGCATCAAATCGGGAGCTAAATCGAGGCACAAGGTCGTCAGGGTGGAAGGGGTTTTACAGGACGAACTCTTTTCCCTACTTAAACTATAGCGAGGTTCGATTTTGATGAAGGCTAAGGACATAATGGTAACGGACGTGCCGTCCGTCACGGTAAGGACCACGGTGGCAGAGGCGCTACGGACCATGAAGAGCAATTTCGGCGACGAGAGTTTCATGAACGCGGCGCCGGGGTTGATCGTGCTGAACGAGAGGGGGGGGATGGCAGGGATACTGACGCCGCTCAGCATCATCACTGCGCTCATGGACGGCGCGGCGGAGGGTAAGTCGGACGCACCCTTCTTCGCCTCCCTCTGCGAAAAGGTCAAGGACCTCCCCGTCTCCGTCATCATGGAGCACCAGCCGATCTCGGTCACCCAGGACGCGAGCGTCAGCGACGTGGCGCGGCTGTTCCTCACGCACCGTTTCCAGAGGGTCCCGGTGGTGGACGGCAAGAAGGTGGTCGGCATCATCTACCGCTCCCGGCTCCTCTTCGCCATTTCGAAAAGTCTCGATATAGCCCCTTGACAAAAAACGGGGTGAGTAATTATATTGGAACGCAGTAGTCCGCTAAGTCAGTGCGTTACAGTCAATCAGGAGGTAGTACAAGCTATGCCACTTTACGAGTACCAGTGCAAAAGCTGCAACCATAACTTCGAGTTGCGCCAGAAATTCTCCGATGAGCCGGCTTCGGTTTGCCCCGCGTGCGGCGGCGAGGTCGAGAAACTGATCTCCCAGTCCGGCTTCGCCCTGAAAGGCGCCGGCTGGTACGGTGACGGCTACGGCAGCGGCAGCGGCAGCAAGGCCGCGGCCCCCGCCTGTCCCACCGGCGGAAAGTGCGCCGGTTGCCCCTCGGCTTCCTAAAAGCCAAAGAAAACGCCCCCGGCCAGGGGGCTTTTTTTTGCCCGTTTTCCGCAAAACTCTTTACAAAATCCACGATTTTACTTATTATTTCCAATTTACAATCGACGCTCAAGTGGCTTCCGGTTTGGCGCCGGGCCTATCATTTATTCATGAAGAGGGGTGCAAGGCAATGGCAAAAATCATCGACGGCAAGGCCATAGCGGCCAAGATCCGCGCTGAGATCAGCGCTGAAACGGCTCAACTGAAGGCCAGGGGCGTGGTCCCCGGCCTCGCCGTGGTGCTGGTGGGGGAGGACGCCGCCAGCAAGGTATACGTCTCCATGAAGGAGAAGGCGTGCGCGGATGTCGGGATCTTCTCCGACGAGTACAAGCTCCCCGCGGAGACCGGCGAGGAGGAACTCCTCGCGCTGATAGACAAGCTGAACGCGGACCCGAAGATCCACGGCATCCTGGTCCAGCTCCCGCTTCCCAGGCAGATCAACACGGAGCGGGTGCTGGAGGCGATCTCGCCGGATAAGGACGCCGACGGCTTCCACCCCTACAACGTGGGGAGGCTCGTGATCGGCAAGCCGCTGTTCCAGCCCTGCACCCCCTACGGCGTGATGGTGATGCTGAAGGAGTCCGGGGTGGAACTCTCCGGCAAGGAGGTCGTCGTGGTCGGGCGCTCCAACATCGTCGGCAAGCCGGTCGCCTTCATGTGCCTGCAGCAAAACGCCACCGTCACCCTGTGCCACTCCAAGACCCGCGACCTCGCCGCCAAGGTCGGACAGGCGGACGTCCTGATCGCGGCCGTCGGCGTGCCGGAGATGATCAAGGGGTCCTGGATCAAGGAGGGGGCCGTGGTGATCGATGTCGGCGTGAACCGCGTCGGCGAAAAGAAGCTCGTGGGGGACGTGGAATTCGCCGCGGCCAGCGAGCGTGCCTCCGCCATTACGCCGGTCCCCGGCGGGGTCGGCCCGATGACCATCACCATGCTGCTGCACAACACGCTCGAGTCGGCCAAGAGAGGGCTCAAGGGCACCGAATAACCATGACATCAAAGGAGCTACCTCATGCGCGTTAAGAAGGCCATTTTCCCCGTCGCGGGGCTTGGCACCCGTTTTCTCCCGGCGACCAAGTCGACGCCCAAGGAGATGTTGCCGCTCATCGACAAGCCCCTGGTGCAGTACGTGGTGGAGGAGGCGGTCGCCTCCGGGATCGAACAGATCCTCTTCGTCACCGGGCGCGGCAAGAGGGCGATCGAGGACCATTTCGACATCTCCTTCGAACTCGAGTCCCTCCTCTACGAAAAGGGGAAGGACCAGGAGCTGCACCAGGTGCGTATGATAGCGGAGATGGCGAACATCTTCTTCGTGCGCCAGAAAGAGGCCCTGGGGCTTGGACACGCCATCCTCTGCGCCAAGGAGTTCGTCGGCGACGAGCCGTTCGCGGTCCTTCTCGGGGACGACATCATCGACTCGGAGGTGCCGTGCCTGGCCCAGCTCCTCGACACCTACGAGAGCTACCGCTCTCCGGTCCTCGCCCTTGAGAAGGTGCCCATGGAGACCATCTCCTCCTACGGCTGCGTCAAGGCGAACCACCTGGCCAACCGCGCCTACGAGGTGCTCGACCTGGTCGAGAAGCCGCCGGTCGCCGACGCCCCCTCCGACCTCGCCATCATCGGGCGCTACATACTCACCCCCGGGATCTTCCCGATCCTGGAGACCCAGGAGCCGGGCAAGGGGGGGGAGATCCAGCTGACCGACGCCATCAGGACGCTGTCGCGCCAGGAGCCGATCTACGGCTGCCGTTTCGACGGGGTGCGCCACGACTGCGGCGACAAGCTCGGCTTTCTGAAGGCGACGGTGGACATGGCGCTGAAGCGGGAGGAGTTCAACGGGGATTTCGAGGCGTTTCTGAGGATGAGGCTCGGCTGCTAGTGTAACCTGCCGCCGCCGTTGCCGTAGTGGAAGAAGGCAATCAGCTTGAACTGTTCGCCGCTGTACCCCTTGGGGAAGGAGCCGATCGGTCCCAGTTGGTTCAGGGACCTCAGCACCTCGTCGTCGAGGATCTTGCTCCCCGAGGTCTCCAGGAGGTCGACCCGTACGATCTCCCCCTTCCTGCTGAAGGTGATCCTCACCGGGGTCGTTCCCTCGATCCCCCTCAAGAGGGCCGCCTGCGGATAGTGCCAGACGCCGTAGATGGCCGTCTCCAGGCGCCGCAGGAAAGAGCCGAACTGGATGTCGTCCGTGTTGAGGAACCGGGTTTCGCCGTCCTCCACCTCGCTGCGGTATTTTTCACGGTACGCCTCCTCGAGGCGCGCCAGCCTGGTCGCGCTGGGAAAGAGCTTGGGGCGGTCGACGGAGGGCGCCGTCCTCGGCTTCAGTATCCCCTCGCCGCGCGTAACCGGTGCGGGAGACCTGTCCGGCTGGGAGGGAGGCTCGGGGCGCCTTGCCACCGGACCCGGTGCGGGACGGCTCATCCTGTGGGCGCTTCTGGGAGGGGGGGCGATGCGGTCGATCTCCCCTTTGCTCCTGGGAGCCATCTCCTTCGCGACCCGCTGCGGCTTTTCCGAATGCCTCTTTATCTTGGGCTCCGGGAGCTGGGGCTTTGTTTCCTTGGGGAGGTCGGGGATCTCGGTCAGGTCGACCATGGTCGGCTCCTGGACGCCCTTGAACTCATCTTGCGGCATCCGGGAGATGAACAGGAAGACCGCCAGGTGAAAGAGCAGGGAGAGAACCAGCAGGTAGAGGAAGCTTTTTTCGACGTATCTATCGGCCATGTATCTCCACCCGTGACATCGGGTGTTTTCCGGAGAACGGTAGGGACGGGACATGCCGCAACCTCGCCCGGGGAGGCTTCCCGACGGGGCAAGGGGGGCGCTTCGAAGCTGCTCCGCGTGATGTTAGAAGATAGCTTGGCAAAATGCAAGGGAATTGGGGGGCTTGCCTATCACCCTCCCTTGGTTAAACTGTTCCGGATTTTCATCATTTGACCTAGGTCAACCAATTTTACCGAAACTCTTGTACCCTGAAGGCATCACGATACCCGAGGTTTTCATGCTTGTAGTTGTCTGCGTCAAACAGGTTCCCGATACCACGCAGGTCCAGATCGACCCCGTCACCAACACGCTGATCCGCGAGGGGGTCCCTTTCATAGTCAATCCCTACGACACCCATGCCATCGAGGAGGGGCTGAGGCTCAAGGACCGCTTCGGCTTCCGCGTCGCGGCGATCTCGATGGGTCCCCCCAACGCGGAGGCGACGCTCAGAAAGGCGCTGGCCCTGGGCGTGGACCGTGCCATCCTCCTTTCGGACCGCTTCTTCGGCGGAGCCGACACGCTGGCGACCAGCAAGGTGCTGGCGGCCGCCATCGAGAGGCTGGCGCAAGACGAGGAGGTCGGGGTGGTCATCTGCGGCAAACAGACCATCGACGGCGACACGGCCCAGGTCGGCCCCGGCATTGCGACCCGCCTGCACTTCTCCCAGTTGACCCTGGTGGACCGGGTGGAGGAGTTCGATGAGGGGAGCCGGAAGATCCGGGTCAGGAGAAAGCTCGAGGGGAGGCACGAAGAGGTCCAGGCCCCGCTTCCGGTCCTGCTCACCGTGGTGCGCGAACTGAACCGGCCCCGCTACCCGACGGTCCCCATGCGTCTCGCCTCGGTCGATGCGAAGGTGGAGCTGTGGGACAACGCGGTGCTCGGCCTCGACGTCAACACCATAGGGCTCAAGGGATCCCCGACCTGGGTGAGCAAGATCTTCTCCCCCCAGCGCGCCAAGGGAGAGATCCTGGGGGACAGCAGCACCGAGCCGGAAGACGCGGCGCAGCTCCTCATAGACAAGATGCTGGAGAAGGACCTGCTCGCCCTTTAGGTCGAAGCTACCACACTATTTAATATAGGACTTGAGTAATGACCGAAGCTCCGAAACCACCGAAGAAGCCGCGCGGCAAGGCGGCGCTCCTGGAAGACAAATGCATCGCCTGCGGGGCACGCTGCCAGAGCGTCTGCCCCGTGGACGCCATAAAGATGAACGACGCCGGGGAACCGATCATCGACGCCTCGCGCTGCATCGGCTGCGTCAAGTGCGTGAAGGTCTGCCCGGTGCAGGCCCTGCAGATGTCGTTCACCCCGGAGGAGCTCCGCATCCTGGAAGAGCTTGCCGCAACGGCGGCGCCGGAAGCGCCGGAGGAGGACCCCGAGGAGGCGGCGCTCAGGAAGCGGCTTTCCGTCTACAGCGGGGTCTGGGTCTTCGTGGAGCAGACCGAAGGGGAGGCCGCAAAGGTCTCCTGGGAACTCCTGGGAAAGGGAAAGGAACTGGCCCGGGCGAGGAAGTGCGGGCTCTTTGCCGTGGTCATGGGGGAGAACGTGGAGCACCTCTGCAGCCAGGCGTTCGGCTACGGCGCCGAGACGGTGTACCTCATGGACGCACCGGTGTTGCGCCACTACCGGACCGAGTCGTACCAGAAAAGCCTCTGCGCGCTGATTGAGAAGTACAAGCCCGAGGTGATCCTGATGGGGGCCACCGGGCTCGGGCGCGACCTGGCCGGCGTGGTAGCCACCGTCGTCGGCACCGGCCTCACCGCCGACTGCACTGGTCTCTCCGTGGACGAAAAGGGGAACCTGATGCAGACCCGCCCCGCCTTCGGCGGCAATATCATGGCGACCATCGTCTGCGACAAGTTCCGTCCCCAGATGTCGACGGTCAGGCCGCACGTGATGGCGATGCCGGAGTTCGACCCGCAGGCCAGGGGGGAGACGGTGCGGGAGCCGGTGCCGGTCACCGAGGACGAGATCCAGGTGAAGGTGCTGGAGATACTGATGGACGGCAGCGGCTCCAAGGTCGACATCGCCGGCGCCGAGTTCATCGTCTCCGGCGGCCGCGGCATGATGGGGAAGGAGAACTTCGCCATGCTGCAGGAACTGGCGGACGTCCTCGGGGGCGTGGTGGGGGCTTCCAGGAGCGCGGTGGACGCGGGGTGGATGCCGCAGGACCGCCAGGTGGGGCAGACCGGGAAGACGGTCCGTCCCAAGGTCTACATCGCCTGCGGCATTTCCGGCGCCATCCAGCACCTGGTCGGCATGCAGGACTCCGACGTGGTGATCGCCATCAACCGCGACCCGGAGGCGCCGATATTCCAGGTGGCGAGCTACGGGCTCGTCGGGGACCTGTTCCGGATCATCCCCGCGCTCACCGGGAAGCTGAAGGCGCTCAAGGCCGCCAGGCAGAGGGCGTAGCGCCCGGTTTTTGCAGACACGTACCGCGGCTTCGCCCGCGTATCCAAAGAGGTAACATCTATGATGCCGCATAACGCAATCTTCACGGCGCTCCTCTCCGCCTCGCTCGCCTTCTTCTGCTGGAGCGTCTACCGGCGCTTCTCGCTGGTCCTCCACGGGCAGCCGGAAGAGAGGCTCGACCACCCGGCCCGCCGCCTCAAGGAGATGCTGCTGTACGCCTTCGCCCAGATGCGCGTCCTCAAGAAGCCGTTCGGGTTGAACCACTTCGTCATCTTCTGGTCCTTCATGATCCTCGCCATCGCCAACGGCGAGTTCCTGCTGAACGGCGTGTTCCCGTCCGTGAGCCTCTCCCTTCTCCCCGAGGGGGTGCACCGTTTCCTGCTGTTCGCCTTCGACCTGGTCTCGCTCTTCACCCTGGTGGCCATCGTCCTCGCCTTCGGAAGAAGGCTGATCGTGAAGCCCCCGTACCTGGACAGCCTGTACGTCAAGGGGAGAAGCGTCGAGGGGTTCCTGATCCTCGCCTTCATCGCGCTCCTCATGGTCGCCTACTTCGGGTTGCACGGCGCGCTGATAGCGCAGGGGAGGGAGAGCGTGGCCTCGGCGATGCCGATCTCGAGCCTGGTCGCCGGTTTCCTCCCGGCCGGGAGCCTGGGGGGCGTGGAACTCGTTTCCTGGTGGCTGCACGCCATCGTACTCCTCGCCTTCATCTGCTTCCTGCCTCATTCAAAGCACATGCACATCCTGACCGCGATCCCCAACTGCTACCTGGGGAGCCTCGACTGGCCGGCCACCCAGCCGCGCGAAACCTTCGAGAAGGGTCAGCTCTTCGGGGTAGGGAGCGTGGAGCGCTTCACCTGGAAGGACCTCTTCGATTCCTTCAGCTGCACCGAGTGCGGCCGCTGCCAGGCCGCCTGCCCGGCGACCTGCACCGGCAAACCGCTCAACCCGCGCCAGATCGTGCACGCCATCAAGACGAACCTCCTGGAGAACAGCCAGGCGCTGAGGGAGGGGAGGAGCGGGACGCTCCCGCTGATAGGGGACGAGGGGGAGGGGACCAACACGGAGGACGCCATCTGGTCCTGCACCACCTGCGGCGCCTGCATCGAGGCGTGCCCGGTCCTGATCGAGCAGATGCCCAAGATCATCAAGATGAGAAGGCACCTGGTGGAGACGGAGGCGCGCTTCCCCGAGGAGCTTCTGAACCTCTTCGAGAACATGGAGCAGAGGTCGAATCCGTGGGGTATCGCCCCGGGCGAGCGCGCCAAGTGGGTCTCCACCATGGAAGTGCGCCCCTTCGTCGCGGGCGAGACCGAATACCTCCTCTACGTCGGCTGCGCCGGCTCCTTCGACTCCCGCGCGAAGCAGGTGACCGTGGCGCTCGCCACCGTCCTCGACGCGGCCGGCGTCTCCTGGGGGATCCTTGGGAAGGACGAGAAGTGCTGCGGCGATTCCCTGAGAAGGCTCGGCAACGAGTTCCTCTTCGACAAGATGGCGCGGGAGAACGTGGAGCTCTTCCGCGAGCGCAAGGTGACCAAGGTGATCACCCTCTGCCCGCACTGCCTCACCACGCTGAAAAACGACTACCGCCAGTACGGCCTCGAACTCGAGGTGGTGCACCAGTCGGAGCTGGTCGCCCGGCTCATCGCGCAGGGGCGAATCAAGCTGGACGGCTCCGACAAGAGCCTTGGCAAGATCTCCTACCACGACCCCTGCTACCTCGGCCGCCACAACGGCGTCTTCGACGCCCCGCGCGGCGCGATAGAGGCTGCCACCGGGAGCGCACCGCAGGAGCTGGAGCGCCACGGCAGGAACTCGTTTTGCTGCGGCGCCGGCGGCGGCCGGATGTGGATGGAGGAGTTCATCGGGGAGCGCGTGAACCATGCCCGCGTGGACGAGGCGCTGGCCGGCAACCCCGACACCATCTGCGTCGCCTGCCCCTACTGCATGACCATGATGGAGGACGGCCTGAAGGACAAGGGGGCCAACAACGTCCGGGTGAAGGACGTGATCGAGGTGGTTGCAGAGGGGCTGATGCGCAAGGAACTCCGGAAGGGGTAACCGGCTCCCCGGGTGCGGCACGAAGCCGGTCTTTCGCCGCAGGTTCCTGCACAAAAACCTGGATCCCGGCGAAGGACCGGCATTTTTTTAGGCAGCAGGAAAGGACTCACCTGATCCGCGCAACTCTCCTCCAGCTACGGCTGCTGAAATTTATCACGGCGCTCCTTTCCGCCGTCGCGTTTTCCCCGTCGCCCGCTCACGCGGGGGGGGCGATCTCGGTGGCGGCGGTCGGGGACGTCATGATGGGAAGCGACTTCCCCACCCCGAGGCTCCCGCGCCGCGGCGGCAGGGACCTCCTTTCCGCCGCCGCGCCGCTCTTCAGACGCTCCGACCTCTCCCTCGCCAACCTCGAGGGGCCGCTTTGCAGCGAGCAGACCCCCGGCAAGGAGCCGCTTCCCGGGCGGCGCTACCTCTTCCGCACCCCTGCCTCCTATGCGTTCAACCTGAAGAACGCCGGGATCTCCATGGTCTCGCTCGCCAACAACCACGCGCTCGACTTCGGCAAAAGCGGCCTCACCTCGACCAGGAAGGCGCTCGCGGAGGCGGGGGTCGCCTTCTCCAGCAAGGGGGGGGAGATAGCCGAGTTCGTCGTGCGCGGTGTCAGGGTCGGCGTCATCTCCCTCTCCTTCGGTCCGCCCCCCCGCTCCATCGTCTTCCCGGCACGCCCCCTGCAGGAGATCTCGCGTGCCGCGGCCAAGTACGACATCCTGATCCTCTCGATCCACGCGGGGGCCGAGGGGCGCGGCGCGCTGCACGTTAAGGCCGGCATGGAGCGCTTCCTCGACGAGCCGCGCGGCGACCTGGTCCGCTTCGCCCACGACGCGATCGATCTCGGCGCCGACCTGATCCTCGCCCACGGGCCGCACGTACCGCGCGCCCTGGAGCTGTACCGCGGCCGGCTGATCGCCTACAGTCTCGGCAACTTCGCCACCTACGGCGGGGTGAGCGTGGCAGGCGAGAGCGGCTACGCGCCGCTTCTGACCGTGCAGCTTGCCGCCGACGGCTCCTTCCTGGAGGGTTCCATCGACTCCTTCAGGCAGACGCCGATGGCCCCGCCTGCCCCGGACCCGCAGCGGCGCGCACTCCGGCTGATGCGGAAGCTCTCCGCCGAGGACTTCCCCGACTCGCCACTGGTCTTCGACGAAAAGGGGAGGGTGAGCGTGAAGAAGTCCGATTAGCACACGTGCAACGCCGCTTATTCTACTGTGATGCGTGGCTGTCCCCCCTCCCAACCTCCCCCCGCTGGGGGGAGGGGCGTTGATAAAGTGCAGCGGCGTTTGACGCTCTGTAGGGGAGCGGCTGCCGCGATGCAAAGGAGACCGAGATGTTCCTGATACTGCAGAACGACCCGCACTGCCCCCCTGGCAGTTGCACGAAGCTCCTGGAGGCGTGCGGCCACCCGTACCTCACCGTCGCCGGCTACGGGGTTGAGCCGCTTCCCGACCCCGCCGCCTTGACCGGCGTGATCGTCCTCGGCGGGGAGATGGGGGTGCACGACACGAAAGAGCACCCCCACCTGCTCCGGGTCCTGTCCTTCATGTCCCGCGCGATCGAGACCGGGACCCCGCTCCTCGGCATCTGCCTGGGCGGGCAGCTCCTCGCGCACCTGGCCGGGGGGACGGTCCTCTCCCGATCGCCGCACGGCGAGCAGGGTGTCTGCCGCGTGGAGTTGAACGCAGCCGGGGCGGCAGACCCCCTCTTTGACGGGGTTCCCGCCAGCTTCGTCACCTTCCAGCTCCATAACGACTCCTTCAGCACCCCTCCCGGAGCGGCACTCCTCGCCTCCTCTCCCGCCTGCCCGGCACAGGCCTTCCGGATCGGGAACTCGGTGTACGGCGTCCAGTTCCACCCGGAGGTGGACCGCTCCATAGTCTCCGCCTGGGGCTCCCTCTCGACCCCTCCCTGCGATTTCCTTCCCGCCTTCATCGAGGCCGAAGCGCCTTTCGGCGCGGCTTCGCATGCCATGATCGGAAACTTCATCTCCCTTGCCGCCGCGGCCCGCCTTTCTTGAAATCCAAACGGAGTATTGTAAAGTTTTAACGTTCTTGCCCCGGACATAAATCAGGCAGGGTCCCCAAGGGTGACGCTGCCACTTATAATTCTGCCGGGTGAGGAACGAAGGGGGTGCTGTGACGGATCCTCGCTCCGGGAAAAGCTGCCTCAAAGCGAAGCTGATGACGCTCCTGCTCGGCTGCAACGCGCTGCTCCTCATCGGGATGGTGATCTCCTTTGTCTGCCGCGAGCTGGCGCTGCGCCATCAGCAGTGGAACGGGGGGCTCTTTCTTTTCACCCTTTGCCTGCTCTTCTTCTCGCTCCTCGGGCTTGCGTCTCTCGCCGCCCTTCTCACCAGCCGCATCAAGCGTTTCATCACCGACCCGATCCGCCACCTGACCCAGAAGATGGAGATCGTCTCGCACAGCCAGGACTACCAGGTCCGGGTGCAGAGCCGGGACGAGGACGAGTTCGGCCTCCTGTTCGACTGCTTCAACGAGATGATCGAGGAGATCTCCGTCCGTGACGAGAGGCTCGCCCTGCACTCGGAGGAGCTGAAGCTGGAGGTGGCCGAGAGGACCCGGGAACTCTCCCAGGTGAACCGGCAGCTGGAGCGGAGCCTGGAAGGTGTGCGTCGCGCCATGCAGTCCGCTCAATCGGCAAGCCGCGCCAAGTCGGAGTTCCTGGCGCAGATGAGCCATGAGATACGGACGCCGATGTACGGGGTGCTCGGCATGACCGAACTCCTTCTCGGCACCGACCTGAGCAAGGAGCAGGCGCGCTTCGTGGAGACGGTGCGGCGCTCGGGCGAGGCGCTTTTGGGGATCATCAACAACATCCTCGACTTCTCGAAAATAGAGGCGGGGAGGATGGAGCTGGAGGCGATCCCGTTCGACCTGCACCAGCTCACCGCCGATATCGTCGCCATCTTCGCCGAGGATGCGGTGAGGAAGGGGCTGCAGCTCGACTGCCGGATCGAGCAGGGGGTGCCGCAGGTGCTCCTTGGCGACCCGGGGCGTCTGCGCCAGATCATGGTGAACCTCCTGGGAAACGCGGTGAAGTTCACCACCGAGGGGTCGGTCCAGCTCGCCCTCTCGATGGAGGAGAAACCCGCCACCGTCAGGGTGACCATCACCGACACCGGGATAGGCATCTCGGCGGAGTCATTAGCGCGGATCTTCGAGCACTTCGCCCAGGCGGACGATTCGGTGACCCGCAGGTACGGCGGGACGGGACTCGGCCTCGCCATAGCCAGGCAGCTCACCGAACTGATGGGAGGCGAGCTGGGGGTGGCGAGCGAATTCGGCAAGGGCTCCACCTTCTCCTTCACGGCGGCGTTGCAGCCAAACGGCGAGCCGCTCCCCGCCGAGCGCTGCTGCACGGCGCTGCGCGGCAAGCTTGTTCTCCTGGTGACGGACCAGGAAGGGGCCCGGGCAACCCTGCTGGAGCGGATGACCGGCTGGGGGATGGAGGTCGAGTGCTCGGGAGACGCTCCAAGCGCGCTCTGCAAGCTGGTCGCCGCCCCCTTCGACCTCGCCGTTTTGGGCCGCAGCGTGGCGGGGACGGCCGGCAGCGAACTTGCCGCCACCATCCGCACCATTCCTGCCGCCCGCATGGTGCGTCTCGTGCTGCTCACGGAGGAGGACGAGGCGCATGAACCGCAGGTGCCCGCGGAGGAGGGGGTGGTCCGGTTCTCAAGGGGGGCGCTGCGGCGGGACGAGCTTTACCTTGCGCTCATCGAGGCGCTCGGCATGGAGCAGGGGGAGGAATGGCAGCTCCGGGCCGACGCGGCATCGAAGCGCCAGCGCCTCGTGCTCCTTGTCGAGGACAACCCGGTCAACCAGGAGGTCGGCAGGGGGATGCTGGAGAGCCTCGGCTTCGGGGTGGAGGTGGTCGGCAACGGGCGGAGCGCCTTCGAAGCGGTGCAGCGCCTGAGCTACGACATCGTCTTCATGGACTGCCAGATGCCGGTGATGGACGGGCTGGAGGCGACCAGGGCGATCAGGGAATGGGAAGAGGGGAAGGGGACGCATGTCCCGGTCGTGGCGCTCACCGCCTACGCCATGAAGGAAGACCGGATCGCGTGCCTTGAATCCGGCGCGGACGACTACCTTTCGAAACCGTTCAGCCGCGACCAGCTCTCCAGGGTTATCAGCCGCCAGCTGTACCCGTCGCAGGAAAGCGCGCCGCCGGCGGCGCAAAGACAGGGTCCGGCTTCCTCCCGCGATATCATTTCGCGGGACAAGATGACCGGGGCGCTGGAGATGATACGGACCCTTCCGGGGAACCGTGGCATGGAAATACTGCGCAAGGTGGTCGATTTGTACCTCGCCAGCACCCCCATGCTCCTGCAGACCATGCGGGAGGCGGAGTCGGGTGGCGACGCGGAGAAACTGAAGGTGGCGGCGCACAGCTTCAAGTCGAGCAGCGCGAACCTCGGCGCGCTCCGCCTTGCCGACGTCTGCACGGAACTGGAGGCGCTCGGGAGGGGAGGGACCACGCAGGGGGCGCTGTCGCTGTTGCTGCAGGTGGAAGAGGAGTACCGGCTGGTGCGGGATGCCCTGCGGGGAGGGCCGCTATGCTGACCAGGAAGACGAAAAGGAACACCCCACTGGTGATGGTGGTTGACGACGACGAGGCGGTGCGCCTTCTGGCCAGGGAGACCCTGGAACAGTCCGGCTTCAGCGTCTGCGAGGCGGAAACCGGGGAAAAGGCGCTGGAGAGCTTCGACGGTTGCGCCCCCGACATCGTCCTTCTGGACGTGGTGATGCCGGGGATCGACGGTTTCTCCGTCTGCAGCACGATCCGGCGCACCACCGCGGGGCGGGACACGCCGGTCCTGATGATGACCGGGCTGGACGACCTCGAGTCGATCGATTCCGCCTACGAGGCGGGGGCGACCGACTTCATCACCAAGCCGATCAACTGGCACGTCCTGGGATACCGGGTGAGCTACATGCTGAGGGCGAGCGGGGCGCTGGAACAGCTCCGGGAGAGCCGCGCCGGGCTGGCCCACGCCCAGAGCCTCGCGCACATAGGGTCCTGGGAATGGGATCTCGGCACCGGCGAGATACGCTGCTCGGAGGAGGTCTACAGCATCTGCTGCCTGGACGGGGGGAGGGGAGACGGAAACCCCATCCTCGAACCGGTGCATCACCTGGACCGCACCTTCGTGCAGAACTCCATCGATGATGCCATCGCCAGGCGCGCCCCGCTTTCCTTCGATTATCGCATCCACCTGGGGAACCAGGAGCGGACCCTGCACGCGGAACTCGTCACCGTGCTGGACGAGGCGGGGGATCCCGTCTGCCTCACCGGGACCATCCAGGACATCACCGAAAGAAAGCATGCCGAGGAGCAGATCCGGCTCCTTGCCTACTACGACGCCCTGACCGGCCTTCCCAACCGCCGCTTTTTCCTGCAGCAGCTGGAGCAGGCGCTGGTGTTCGCCAACAGAAACGACAGGATGCTCGCCGTCCTCTTTCTCGACCTGGACCGTTTCAAGCTGGTGAACGACACGCTGGGACACGGGATGGGTGACCGCCTTTTGCAGGACGTGGCGGACCGGCTGCTTCGCTGCGTGCGCCGCAGCGACTGCCTGGCCCGCGCCGAAGACGACTGTCCACCCTCGCTCGTGTCGCGCCTGGGAGGGGACGAGTTCACCATCATGCTCTCGGACATCGAGCACTTCCAGGACGTCGCCAAGGTGGCCAGGCGGATACTGGAGGCGGTATCGGTGCCGTATTCCCTGGATGGGCAGGAGGTCTTCGTCTCCACCAGCATCGGCATCAGCCTCTACCCCTTTGACGCCTCCACGGCCAGCGACCTGATCAGGAACGCGGACGGCGCCATGTACCAGGCCAAGGAGCAGGGGAGAAACGGCTACCAGATCTACGACGAATCGATGAACGCCAAGGCGCTGGAGCGGATCATCCTGGAGAGCCAGCTGCACAAGGCGCTCAAGGACGAGGAGTTCACGGTCTTCTACCAGCCGCAGGTCTGCAGCAGAAGCGGCGAGGTGGTGGGGATCGAGGCGCTGGTGCGCTGGAACAGCAAGGAACTCGGCATGGTGGAGCCGGCCCGTTTCCTCCCCCTGGCCGAGGAGATCGGCCTCGTGATCCAGATCGACCAGTGGGTGATGAGACAGGCGTGCCGGCAGCACAAACTCTGGCTCGACGCCGGGTTCCCCCGGATCACCCTCGCCGTCAACATCTCCGGCCAACAGTTCATGAAAAACGAACTCCTGGAGACGGTCACCACCATCCTCGGCGCAAGCGGCCTCGATCCCGGGCTGCTTGAGCTGGAACTCACCGAGGGAGTGCTGATGGCGCACACGGAGAGAACCATCAAGACGCTGCAGGCGCTGAAGGGGATGGGGGTAAGGCTTGCCATCGACGACTTCGGAACCGGGTTTTCCTCCCTTTCCTACTTGAAGCGTTTCCCGCTCGACGTGCTGAAGATCGACCGCACCTTCATCAAGGACATCACCACCGACCCCGACGACGCGGCCATCACCGTCGCCACCATCGAGATGGCGCACACCCTGAAGCTGCAGGTGATCGCCGAAGGGGTGGAGACCCGCGCCCAGCTCGACTTCCTGTCCAGAAACGGCTGCGATCTCTACCAGGGTTACCTGTACAGCAGGCCGGTCCCCCCCGAGGAAATTCCCGCCCTCTTAGCAGCAACCCCGGCCGGCACCGGCTCCCCCCCTGCCGACCACCTCCCGGCTCCCGAAGCCGTCTTCCCCTCGGATCCTCCGACTGCATAATAATTGAGCACGGCTGCCACATTAAAGAACTTCGTCGTCCCCTTCTCGAACGGCCGCCATCCGAAAAGCGCATGTTTCGGGGATGTTACGGCTCACCTCTTCAGATGGCACAGCCTATGCTAATCAAACCGTCAAATGGCACATCGCGGTGCCGCAGAAAGCTTCCCGCCCGTTTAGCAATGGCGCAGTTCGCGGTGGAAGGCGCCACTACTCGGGAAAGGGGGAATCGCTGATTTCAAGGCTGTAACGACTGTTTATTCGACGTTGAACAATAGGCAAGGGCATCGAAGCCTTCAGGGGCCTGGAAAGAGGAGTAGTGAGCGCCGGATCACCGAACGGTGCATGGACCTACCCGAAGGATGCTGAGAATCGCAGGTCGAACGGGCCGTCCGGCCGGCTTGCTAGAGTATGGGGAAGCTTGACAACGAGGCACACGACGTGCCTGAGAATTTTAACCAAGGAGGCAAGCGATGAAGCTTATAGAAGCCATCATAAAGCCGTTCAAGCTCGACGAGGTGAAGGACGCCTTGAACGAGGTCGGCATCGAGGGGATCACGGTCAGCGAGGTCAAGGGGTACGGCCGCCAGAAAGGGCACACCGAGCTGTACCGCGGCGCGGAATACGTGGTCGACTTCATCCCCAAGGTGAAGCTCCAGATCGCCGTCTCGGACGAAATGGTCGCCAAGGCTGTGGCAACCATCGAGGAGACCGCCAAGACCGGACGTATCGGGGACGGGAAGATCTTCATCATCCCGCTCGAGGACGCGGTGAGGATCAGGACCGGTGAAAAAGGGGACGAGGCGATTTAGCTCTCGGCAAAAAAACCAAAAATATTCCATCAATGGAGAGTGTTATGATACGTGACATTAAAAAGGTTAAGGATGCAGCCCGGAACTACGCCTCAAGCTGCCTGACCGTCAACTTTACCCGGCTCGCCCTGCTCGGCTGCCTACTGCTCCCGATGGCCGCTGTCGCCGAAGAAAAGGCGGCCGCTCCCGCCGAAGGCGCTGCCGCCACGGCAGTGGCCGCGCCCGCTGCCGCACCTGCGGCACCTGCCGCAGCAGCGACTGCCGCCGCACCCGACGCAGCCGCACCCGACGCAGCCGCACCCGCTGCCGCACCCGCCGCGCCGAAGAACGTGGACCCGGTGCTTAACACAGGCGACACCGCCTGGATGCTGGTCTCCGCGGCGCTGGTCCTCTTCATGATCCCGGGCCTCGCCCTGTTCTACGGCGGCATGGTCCGCCAGAAGAACGTCCTTTCCACCATGATGCACTCGCTGGTCGCGATGGGCATCGTCGGGGTGCAGTGGGCGCTGATCGGCTACTCGCTCGCCTTCGGTCCCGACGCGGGCCACGGCCTGGTGGGTAACTTCAGCAAGGCTCTGTTCCACGGCCTGATCAGCTTCAAGGACGGCAACCCGGTGTACGCCCTGTTCCAGAACGTCGCCACCGAGCCGGGTTCGATCCCCGAATACGTCTTCGCCATGTACCAGTGCATGTTCGCCATGATCACCGTGGCACTCGTCTCCGGTGCGCTTGCCGAGAGGATCAAGTTCTCCGCCTATTGCGTCTTCGTGCTCCTCTGGACCACCCTGGTTTACGACCCGCTGGCCCACTGGGTCTGGATGGTCGACGGTTGGCTCTTCAAGATGGGCGCACTCGACTTCGCCGGCGGCACCGTCGTTCACCTCTCCTCCGGTGTCTCGGCACTGGTGGTTCTCTTCTTCCTCGGCAAACGCCACGGCTTTCCGACCGAGCGGATGGCCCCGCACAGCCTGCCGCTGACCCTTCTGGGCGTAGGCGTCCTCTGGTTCGGCTGGTTCGGGTTCAACGCCGGTTCCGCCATCGTCGGCGTCAACTGCTCCGACGCGGCGGGCGGCCTCGCCGGCCTGGCCCTGATGACCACCACCATCGCTCCGGCCGCAGCCGGCCTCACCTGGATGATCGCAGAGTGGCTCCACAGCGGCAAGCCTTCCGCCCTCGGCTTTGGCTCCGGAGTCGTCGCCGGCCTGGTCGTCATCACCCCCGCTGCCGGCTTCGTGCAGCCTGGCGCCGCCCTCCTGATGGGTATCGCCGGCGGCCTGGTCTGCTACGGCGGCGTGCTGCTCAAGGCTAAACTCAAATACGACGACTCCCTGGACGCTTTCGGCGTGCACGGCATCGGCGGCACCACCGGCGCACTCCTGACCGGCGTCTTCGCCACCGTCGGCGCCACCGGTCTCGCCTCCGGCAACATGAAGCAGTTCGTCACCCAGCTCGTCGCCGTCGGCGCAGCAGCGGCCTACGCGATCATCGTCACCTTCGTCATCTCCTTCGTCATCGACAAGACCATCGGCCTGCGCGTCGAGAAGGAAGACGAGGTCATGGGTCTCGACCAGACGCAGCACTCGGAGAGCGCCTACAACTAAAGCTCCTGCAGAAATCGAACGAAGCACCGGGGGGATCGAAAGATCCCCCCTTTTTCGTGTGCGCCCGGCAGGGCGCGTGGCGCGTAAGCGCCATCCTGTTAGCTGTGGTGGCTGACAGGTGACTTGGAGGTGGAAGTCCTCTATGGACCCTGATGGTGGGAACCATTAGCCGAACGGCAAGGG
>Ga0209212_1001631_pt1 | contig 35443 bp, 29 predicted proteins | sample RifGroC2_FD_183996 | JGI IMG/M metagenome (GOLD analysis project Ga0209212, IMG submission 183996) | Groundwater microbial communities from Rifle, Colorado, USA - Groundwater C2 (SPAdes) (version 2) | ecosystem: Environmental > Aquatic > Deep subsurface > Groundwater | place: Rifle, Colorado...
TCGAAGTTCGGAGAAGTTGAAATAAAACCTACAAGTAATGTAAGACAGAAAACTGCTGAACATTTAAGTTATGCCTGGGCAACAATACCACATGTTACACAGCATGATAAAGCAGATATAACCGAACTTGAAAAACTCAGGAAAGAACTGAATCAAAAAGCAAAAGATCCGAAAGATAAATTAACGATGACGTCTATACTTGCTAAAGTTTGTGCATCTGCTTTGAAGGTATTTCCGCAATTTAACTCAAGTATAGATCTGGAAAAGAAAGAAATCATATACAAAAAATATTATAATATTGGAATTGCTGTTGATACTGAACACGGATTAATTGTTCCTGTTTTAAAGCATGCAGATAGAAAAAACTTAGCAGAAATTACAAGCGGCATAAATATTCTGGCAGAAAAAGCCCGGAACAAAAAAGTTTCGCTGGACGATCTGCAGGGAGCTTGTTTTACAATTACCAATCTCGGCGGCATTGGAGGAACATCTTTCACTCCAATTGTTAACTCTCCCGAAGTTGCAATCCTGGGTGTATCCAAAGGTAGTTATGAGCCTGTTTATAATGGGAAAAACTTCGAGCCCTGTCTTATGCTACCATTATCACTTTCGTACGATCATCGCGTGATTGACGGAGCCGATGCTGCGCGTTTCTTAAGGTGGGTTTGCGAGGTTCTTCAGAATCCTATGAAGCTTTTGAAAGAAGGGTAATTGATGAGCGACAAACAAGTTACTGTAATTGGCGGCGGTCCCGGAGGTTACGCCGCAGCATTTTTAGCCGCCGATCTTGGAATGAATGTTACTTTAATTGATAAAGAAAAAAATCCCGGCGGAGTTTGTTTATACAGGGGCTGCATTCCCTCAAAAGCATTGCTTCATATCGCCAAACTTATTAATGAAACTGAGGAGGCAAAAGAGTGGGGACTGGAATTCTCCAAACCAAAAATAAATCTCGACAGGTTAAGAGAATGGAAAAACGAAGTCGTTGGGAAACAGACTGGCGGATTGGGACAACTTTTAAAAGCAAAGAAAATAAATTATATACAGGGCAGAGCCTCATTCATAAACTCATCTGCTCTAAAAATTGAAAAAGCTGACGGCAAAACGGAAGAACATAAATTTGAAAATGCTATTATTGCTACCGGCTCTGTCATTGCAACTATTCCATCTCTCGATATTAAAAGCGAAAGATTGCTGAACTCAACTACAGCTCTCGATTTACCGGAAATTCCCAAGAGCCTTTTAGTAATCGGTGGTGGTTATATCGGGCTTGAGCTCGGTTCCGTTTATGCAGCATTGGGAACAAAAGTATCTGTGGTTGAAATGATGCCGGGATTACTTCCCGGTGCCGATAGAGATCTTGTTTCTTATCTTGCTAAAAGAATTGAAAAGAGTTATGAAAAGGTTATGCTCGAATCAAAAGTAACCGAGCTTAAGGAAGTAAAAAGCGGAATACAGGTTAAGATTCAGGATAAGGAAGGAAAAACCACAAACGAAACTTATGATTATGTGCTGATGTCTATTGGAAGAAAGCCGACTACCGAAGGATTAGGTCTGGAAAATACAAATGTAAAAGTTAATGAACGTGGTTGGATAAAAGTTGACAAGCAAATGAAAACTGACGATGCGAACATTTATGCAATTGGCGATATTGCCGGTGAACCGATGCTTGCTCATAAAGCTTCGCATGAAGGAAGAACAGCTGTAGAAGTTATTCACGGAAAGAAAGTAACATTTGAACCACTCGCAATCCCTGCTGTTGTTTTTACTGATCCGGAGATTGCCTGGGCTGGTTTAACAGAAATGCAAGCCAAAGAGCAGAATATAAAATATGAAGTGGCGAAATTTCCCTGGGCAGCTTCAGGGAGAGCTACAACGCTCGGACGTTCTGACGGTGTTACAAAATTAATTATCGATCCTGATACAGAAGGAATATTAGGAGTAGGAATCTGCGGACCCGGTGCAGGTGAACTAATAGCCGAAGGTGTGCTTGCTATAGAAATGGGAGCTAATGCAACAGATTTAAAGCTAACTATACATCCTCATCCTACTTTATCTGAAACTCTTATGGAAGCTGCTGAAGTATTCTTTGGACAGAGTTCACATCTTCATAAACCAAAAAAGAAATTGTAGCTCAACTTTTCTTTTTGAACAACCCCATTAATTTTTTACCGATACTTTTTTCGTCTTCAGGCTTTTCTGGCTCGGTTTTATTTATCGTGTTAAAAATGGTATTCCACAATTCAGGTCCCGGTTCAATTTTTTGAGGAAGGAAAGTAACTTTATAATCGAGATCATCTAATCTTCTGACTTTAAGTTTATCCATCATAAATTTTCGTGCACGGGACAGTTCAATGTTTATATGCTCAATAGAATCTTTAGTTATTAATGTAATTTCCTCGTTTTGCAGTTTATCAACATCGTGTAGAATAAAAGTAATTCTTTCTTCCACCGGAAGTGAAAAAATGGCTTCTTCAACTGCTCCGGCTTCATGCGACTCAATTAACTTCTCAATGTCCTCTTTCCTCACCTCATAAACAGCTATCATTCTTAGCCATAAAATAAAAGTTTCCCTTTCCGGGTAAGCATTTATCTGTTCAAAGGCAGTTACAAAAACTCTTTTGGTTAACTCTTCGGCTGCGTTTTTGTTGTGCTCAAAGAATTTTAAACCAAAAGTGTAGATTCTGCTTACGTGAGTCCTATAAAGTTGTTCAAACGCAGAACTTTTACCGGATTGTACTTCTCTTACTAAAGATTGTACGAGCTTGCTTTCCTGTTGCAGATTTCTCCTTGATTACTTTTTACTTTAAAATACAAAAACAAAATTAAGTAATATCAATTTGAATTAAAATAAAAAGTTTAGTTAATATATTGCTTTTTTTAACTCTCCAGCGTCGCTCACAGGGAGGTTGCAAGTATAATTCTCACAGACATACACTGTAATTTTTTCCTCCTGCACTTCGTAATTAATAAGATATGGTATTATTTTATTGATTGGATCTTCGGCTGACGAAATAAATAAGATAATTTTGTTGGGAATAAATCTATCTTCAATTATAGAAAGAAACAGACCTGCCTCCTTAGTATTTTTTTCACCTGTCAAAATTATTTCATAAGAAGGTCCGATAGCAAAATCAAGCCCAACTAAAAACTGTGTGAAACCCGCAGGATACTTGCCGATTTGCCTGGAGAATGCCCTGTTAATTTTATCTGCTTTTTCCTCAAAACTATTGTTCATTGTTATCCGTGCAATCCTTAAAAGATTTAACATTGCTACCGAGTTTCCTGATGGAATTGCACCATCGTAAATTTCCTTTTGTCTTGTAATTAATTTTTCTCCATAACCGGGAGTAAAGAAAAATCCCCCTCTCTCTTCATCCCAAAAGTGTTCGATGAGATCGTCATTTAACCTTAATGCCTGTTTGAGATATTTTACTTCAAAAGTAGTTTCATAAAGATCGAGCAACGCTGCCGTAAAAAAAACATAATCATCAACGTTTGCAAAGATTGCTGCATCACTTTCCCTGAAACGATGTAAAAGTCTTCCCCCGGCATCAAACATTTTCAACAAAATAAAGTCGGCGGCTTTAACCGCATAATCAGAATAGATATTTTTGCCGAACACCTGTGCTGCTTTAGAAAAAGCAGAAATCATTAGTCCATTCCAATCCGTTAAGATTTTATCATCTTTATAAGGGTGAATTCTTTTTTCTCTTACCTCAAAAAGTTTTTGTCTTCCATTTTCCAGCATCTTTTTAAATTCTTTCTCATCAATGTCATTTTCAACAGCAAATTCGGAAAGCCCCTTTTTAATATGAAGAATATTTTTATCACTCCTGGTATTGTGAACAGAATCGATAAGGCCTGCCTCGCCATCAGGCAGGTTCCCTTCTTTCTCAACGTTAAAAAACTTAATAAAGATTTCGGAATCATTACCAAGTATTTCTTTTATTTCATCTGTTGTCCATAAATAAAACTTCCCTTCTTCGCCTTCGCTGTCGGCATCTTCAGCAGAATAAAAACCCCCCTCGTCAGAAGTCATATCACGCATTATGTAAGTGAGAATTTCCTCTGCAGTTTCCTTATAAAAGTTTTTCTTTGTAGACTGGTAAGCTTCCGAATAAGCCATAACAAGAAGTGCCTGGTCATATAACATTTTTTCAAAATGGGGGACGAGCCATTCCCGGTCGGTTGAATACCTGCAGAAACCAAAACCGATGTGATCATAAATTCCACCTTTTCTCATTTCAATGAGAGTTTTCTCAACCATTTCAAGTGCTTTGACATTTCCATACCTTTTCCAATATCTTAACAGGAACATTAAATTATGCGGCGTCGGAAACTTTGGCGCATTGCCAAATCCTCCGAATTCCTCATCAAATCTTTCTTCAAATTCTTTATAAGCTGTCTTGAAAACATCTTCATTAAGAGGATTACCATCTGTAAATGAAGATGAAGACATTAATGCTGAAGAAATCTTCTCCGATGATTTTAACAATTCCTCTCTTTTCGTTTTCCATAATTGTTTAACCTGGAGAATTAAATCTTTCATCCCGGTTCTTCCATAGCGACTTTCTTTCGGAAAATATGTCCCGGCAAAGAAAGGTTTTTTATCAGGAGTCATAATGATTGTTAATGGCCAACCACCACTGCCGGTCATCATCTGGCAAACAGACATATAAATTCCATCTATGTCGGGTCTTTCTTCTCTATCAACCTTAATTGATATGACCGTATCATTCATCAGCTTCGCAACTTCTTCATCTTCAAAAGATTCTTTCTCCATTACATGGCACCAATGGCAAGTCGAATATCCTATCGAAAGAAAAACCGGTTTATCTCCCTGCCTGGCTTTGTTAAATGCTTCGTCGCTCCAGGAATACCAATCAACCGGGTTATAAGCATGCTGAAGCAGGTAAGGGCTTTTTTCCTTAATTAATCTGTTTGTCTTTTTCATTTAAGCGGTTGTCCGATGATGTCTTTTTTAATATGTTTATAATCAAAATACTAAATTTTTAGAGAAGGAAAATACCTCTATGAATAAGGACCATTTTATTCCTTCCGTTATAATCGCCGTATCATTAATAATTTGCTCGTTAATTTTTACTTCCACATGGAAATCGAATTACAGTTCTAACCAGACAATAAATGTTACGGGCTCCGCAAAAAATGAAATTACTTCTGATCTCGGAGTACTTAGAGGAACTATTTCCGCACAATATATTACAGCTGAAGGTACGTACAGAGAACTGCTGAAACAAAAACCCACTCTTGTTTCATATCTTGCAGCAAAAGGTTTTCCTGAAGATAAAATCGAGTTTTTTACAATAAACAGTTATCCTGTATATGAAATCGGTTCGAGCGGTTACCAGACAGGAAGAATAATCGCTTACAATTACAGCCAGCGAATAGAAATAAAATCTACAGATGTAAATAAAATAAAAGAGATTTCGCTTGATATACCTTCTTTGATTGAAAGAGGTGTGAATTTTAACGTCGAAATGCCTGAATATCATTATACAAAACTTGCCGACCTGAAAATAGAAATCCAGGCAGCCGCTTCCAAAGATGCAATGATACGTGCGCAAAAGATTGCCGAGGCTACGGGAAGAGAACTTGGTCCAATGAGAAGCGCAAGGATGGGGGTTCTGCAGATTACTCCCAGGCTTTCAAACATGATTTCCGATTACGGAATTAATGATCTTAGTTCAATTGAAAAAGAAATTACGGCAGTTGTAAATGCCTCATTTGAAATTGAATAAAAGAGAGAGGTAACAATGACTAAACCTCAAATTTGGGTAGCTGCTTTTTTAGGATTATTCATTTTATTGTTTATACTTTCCAGGATTACTAAAGAAGAGACAACAACAAATTCACCGGTTAACTCCACTGTACCGCAAACTGATATGTCGTCACAGAATATTTCTGCTAAAGAGCTTATGAGCAAATTAAGCTGTACTACCTGTCACGGGACAGAACTTCAGGGAACAAAGATGGGTCCTTCGCTTCACAATGTTTCAGAATACTGGGGCAGGGATAAATTAATTAGTTATCTGCGTAATCCATCTTCTTTTTCAGACACAGAAAGATTCCAGAAGTATGAAGAGCAATTCCCCGGTATGATAATGCCCCCATTCAGCAATATCGATGTTAAAGACCTTGGAAAGATTGCAGATTATTTGCTGGAACTAAAATAGGGATTCTGAAATGATTCAGAGATGACATTTTTTTGCTTGTCCGCCTCTGGCGGAAAAGATGTCATTTCTCTCAAACAATAATAACCGCTGTATTGACTCTCAGAGAAATTTTATTTTAGTTCGTAGTTGAAATGGCAAGGGGTTTTATGATTATAGATTTTCTTAATATTAGTTCATTTGCTAAAGCAGAAAAGTATTATAATTTTGCGGGGAGAGGGGCATGGGAAAAGTAAGTAATGAAATAATTTTACTAATCCCTTTTTCCAACTCAATTCTTTTTCCACAAATCTACAGATGCCAATTATTTAATTTAGAAATCAAAAGAATAATAGCAAGTGTCTTTAAAGTGATACACTATGTGTGTGTTACTTTAATTAACAAAATCAAGAAAAAGGGAGGAAGAAATGAGACAAAAAACTCTTTATTTATTTTTGTTTTGGTCACTGGTAATAGTTTTATTACCAAGTAATGCTACTTTAGCTCAAAGGCATAAAACTGATTCATATGACTTCAGAGATAATCTTCGCGTAAATACAATAACAAATGTTGCTGAAGTTATGTATAGCACAGATAAAAAAGTTTATACAGGAAGCGCTGAAGAAGTTGCACGTCAATTTTTACAAGAGAACAAGGATATTTTTGGAATAACAAAAATATCAGATTTAAAACTCCTTGAAGTAATTGAAAGTCCTGGGGGTAAACATGCTGGTTTCATCCAAATTTATAAAGGGATTCCGGTATATGGTTCTGAAACAATTGTAAGCATAAATGATAAAAATCAGGTTGAAACTGTAGCAAATGGCTGTATACCGATTGATGATAAAACAAGCACTATAGCTAATATTACTAAAGATGATGCTATATCGAATGCAAAGCTTAAAATTAAACTAAATAAACAAACATTAGCCGCAGAACCAAAAGTAGAACTTTATATTTTTCCAGATTCACTTTATCAAATACATTTAATCTGGAAAATAAATTTTTCTGCAAGTGAACCAAAGGGTACGTGGGAAATATTAGTTGATGCTGTTTCAGGTGAAGTGTTAGATTATAAGGATGTACGATTGTATGATATTGGTACAGGTAAAGTTTTTAAGCCAGACCCAATTACAGCTTTACAAAATACGTCACTAACAGATCAAAACAATACTGATTACCAGGCTCTCCAAGGTGCATATGATATAGTTTCTCTTCCTAATCTTAATCCACCAAGTGGTGGTTTATACCGTTTGCAAGGAAGTTATGCAAGATCTGAGGACCTTGAATATCCAAATACCACACCGGTAACAAATTCTACATCTTCCTTTTTATATAACAGAAGTCAGCCGGGATTTGAAGAAACAAATGCATACTATTTTATTGATGCACAAAGACAATATGTTAGTTCCTTAGGATTTTCCCCACAATGGAATGGATATAATTACATTCGCTTTGATGCTCATGGTACAACTGCTGACAATTCATGGTACGATCCCTCGTACCAATATCTTATTTTCGGGGATTATGGGATTGATGCTGCGGAAGATCAGGATGCAGTTTTACATGAATATACACATGCTTTACATGACGCATTAATGGTTGGAGCATTTCAAGTTGGTACGCAAGAACATTTATTAGGTGAGGGTATCGCAGATTATATGGCTGTGAGTTACAGAAGATCAATGTCTTTATTTCAACAGGATAAAGTTTTTCCATGGGATGGAAATGGAGAAACTTGGTATGGGAGAACACTAAATGCTTCTTATATATATCCAAACTATTGGTATTGGTTTGATTATATAGGAGGAACTCTTTGGGCATCTACCATGATGGATTTGCAAAATTATGGTGATATGAACAGAGATATTGTACACAAGCTTTTACTTAAATCCTTTAATTACGCAAATAATTCCACCATTCCCCCTGAACACGTATTTTATGTTATGAAAGCAGATCAGGCTATATATGGTGAAGCTCACTTAAGTTCACTTGGAAAAGCTTTTTATAACAGAGGCTTTTTTAATGAACGTATTAATCCAACCCCATCACATCCAAGCAGCTTATTAAGCGGAAACATAACATCAAGTACTTCATGGAACGGAATAAAATATGTGAACGGGAACACTTATATTAAGCCAGGCGTAACAGTAACAAGTTATGCTTTCTTGTTCATTGGGGACAGAAAAAAAATAGTTATCGAAAATAATGCTACCTTAATTATTCAAGGTACTTTAACTAAATACTTTCTGGCTGATATAGAAGTTCAACCAGGCGGAACTTTAATGTTTGCGAAAATAGCTATTGATCAGGATATAACTGATTCACAAATACTATCTGAATATCAGTTGCTTGGGAATTACCCCAACCCTTTCAATCCGGCTACTACAATAAAGTATTTACTTCCAAAGGAATCATCTGTTGGACTAAAAATATTTGATTTACTGGGAAGAGAAGTAAGAGCATTCAATATTAATTCACAGCCTGCCGGTTTTAATGAAATAACCTGGGACGGAAGAAACGAATACGGTGAAGCCGTCTCAAGCGGGATATACATTTATAGTATAAAATTCAGAGCAACGGGCAGTGTTCAGATAGTTGAAAAATCAGCCAAACTGGTTTTAACTAAATAACCATTTAAAAAAGCGGAATATTAAAATATCCCGCATTTCTAATATTATGAGAAGATAATATGAAAAATAATACCATAAAGATTCAAATAGTCTTATTGCTGCTGTTATTCATCAAAAGTAGTTCTGCCCAAACCTGGGAAAAAATAAACCCCGTTTTTCCATTGAATGATACTTTAGGCAGTTATGCAAGAATAGCTTTTGCAAATAAAGATACCGGATGGATATATACTTCTTTGCAGGTTATTCAACCAAGTGGAGAAGTTTATAAAAAACTTTTTAGAACTACTGATGGAGGGGAAAGTTGGGAAAAAAAGATATCTAATACAGGAGCATGGGATATTTATAGAATATATGTAAACAAACCTGATTTTTTATTTATACTATATGAGGTAAATAAAATTTTAATAACGACAAATGGCGGTGATAGTTGGGATTCTTCAAAAATAAATGAGAATTTACAGAGTTCAATTGAGCAGATACATTTTTTTAATAATAAGAATGCTATAGCTCTTAATAATTATCGCTGGTTTTCATCTGATGGCGGATATACATGGAACAAAGGTGGTGATACAATTACCATCTTTCCAAATCCCACAGATTTATATTTTTTAAATGACAGCCTCGGATGGATAGTTAGTAATATTTCGGATGTAACAGATGTAGGCTCAATTGCAAATACTACTGACGGAGGAAAAAATTGGCAATATCAAGATAAGCGGGCACCCCTGTTGTACGGAGTATATTTTATAGATTCGCTGAAAGGTTTTGCAGTAGGTACAAATCATTTTTTCCCAACAGGATATATTTATAAAACAGAAGACGGTGGTTTAAACTGGGAAGCAGATCCCTTCCCCGGAGGTCCGTTTTGGTGCATAGAATTTTTAGATAGTCTGAATGGCTGGGTTGGGGGAAGGGGAACAATATTAAGTACAACTGACGGGGGAAACACTTGGGAAATTCAGATAGATACCATAGAAGCAGACTTCAACCAGATGATAATACTTAAAGAAGATAAAATTGCCTATGTTTTGGGAGACGATTGGAATGGAGTAACTCACACTTTATTAAGAGCGGATTTAAGCAACATAGTTAATGTTACTGATGAAAAGAATGAATTACCTAATGAGTACTTTTTATTAAATAATTACCCTAATCCGTTCAACCCAACTACTAATATTGAATTTCGGATTGCGAACCTGCCTGACGGCAAGGCAGGTTTCGGATTTGTTACTCTAAAGGTTTATGATGTTTTAGGGAGAGAAATTGCAACGCTTATAAACGAAGATAAATCTGCCGGCACATATTCGGTGAACTTCGATGCTTCAAACCTGCCTGACGGCAAGGCAGGTCTTGCAAGCGGAATATATTTCTACTCAATTACTGCGGGCAAATTCTCTCAAACAAAAAAGATGATTCTGGCTAAGTAAGTAATAAAAAACCCCGCCCGCCTCTCCTTTACTAAATGGAAGACGGGAGGGGTTAATTTTTTGTATTAAGCTATTGTTATCTCTTTTGCAAGATAAACATCCTGTATTGTGTTCAGCAGTTTTACTCCTTCGCTCATCGGTCTCTGGAAAGCCTTACGTCCCGAGATTAGTCCCGTTCCTCCTGCTCTCTTGTTTATAACGGCAGTTTTGGCAGCTTCGGCAAAATCATTTTCACCGGAGGCACCGCCGCTATTAATCAATCCTGCACGACCCATATAATTATTAATTACCTGGTAACGGCAAAGATCGATCGGATGATCGGTTGTAAGATCGCTGTAAACCTTCTTGTGTGTTTTGCCGAACTTTATTGCATTATAACCACCATTATTTTCAGGAAGCTTTTGCTTTATAATATCGGCTTGTATAGTTACACCGAGATGATTAGCCTGTCCTGTAAGATCGGCTGAAACATGATAATCTTTATCTTTCTTAAACTCCGGGTTTCTTAAATAACACCAGAGAATTGTAGCCAGACCAAGCTCGTGCGCATACTGAAATGCTTCGCTGACTTCAACGATCTGTCTTGCACTTTCATCTGAGCCAAAATAAATTGTTGCACCAACGGCAGCAGCTCCAAGATCCCACGACTGCCTTACTCCAGCAAACATAATCTGGTCAAATTTGTTGGGATAAGTAAGCAGCTCGTTATGATTTAATTTTACTATGAAAGGAATTTTATGAGCATATTTTCTTGAAATCATTCCAAGCACGCCGACAGTTGAAGCAACTGCATTACAGCCCCCCTCTATTGCAAGCTTAACAATATTTTCAGGATCAAAATATTCCGGGTTTGGTGCAAAAGAAGCTCCAGCGGAATGCTCTATTCCCTGGTCAACAGGAAGAATTGAAACATAACCTGTTCCGGCAAGTCTCCCGGTCTGGAAAATCCACTGCAAGTTTTTCAGAACATTAATATTCCTATCTGAATCGGAAAAAATCCTGTCCACAAAATCAGATCCGGGAAGATGTAATTTTTCTTTCGGAAATTTTGCTTTATAGCTAAGCAATGAATCCGCTTCACTGCCAAGCAATTCTTTAATTTTATCTATCATAACTTAGGCTCCATAATTTTAAGTTTTAATGTTTACTAAAGTTGATTGTTTGAACTGTTGAAACCGCACCATCTTGTTCTTTGTTATAAACCCTGACTTAATCCGCTTTTGGCAGAGGGGGTTAACGAGAGGAGTATCTAATTTTTAAACCGTTTTCGCAGTTTTAAAAAACTCTCAACTTACTATACTAAAATAAAGTTAAATAATGTGTGATTCAATCGCTCATATGTTGGAATAATGGAATTTTGGAATAAGCGGAATAATTTTACCTCCAATATTCCATTTTTCCATTCTTTCAATATTCCAAACGAAAGAGGTTCAGTCCCCTTTTTCTCTTTCAAGATAATCAAAAATATCTTTTGAATGAGAAAGAGAATTTTCTATGAACCATTTCCCCGTATCCATCCCTCCGCAAACGACCCCCGCTAAAAAGATCCCCTTTTTATTTGTTTCAAAAGTTTCAGGATTGAAAACAGGCTGGTAGTTATCTTCACCAGTTAACTCAATTCCATTCTTCTTAAGAAATTCAAAATCAGGATGGTAGCCGGTCATAGCAAGGACAAAATCATTCTTAATTGTCAGCTTACCTATAGGGGTATTCAAATCGACTTCCTTTTCCCTGATTCCAGTTATACTGGTATTGAAGAAAGCTTTTATTGATCCCTCTTTAATCCGGTTTTCAATATCCGGTTTTACCCAGTATTTTATCGAGTCTTTGAGCTTCATTTCTCGCACAACCATAGTTACTTCGGCACCCCTCCTGTATGTTTCCAATGCTACATCAACTGCCGAATTCCCTGCCCCGGCAACTATAACTTTGTGATATGCATAGGGATGAGCTTCATCAAAAAAATGTTTAACCTTAGAAAGGTTTTCACCCGGAACATTAAGAAGGTTTGGATTATCGTAGTAGCCTGTTGAAATAATTACATTCTTACATTCATAACTTTCTTTGCTTGTCATTACTAAAAAACCTTTGGCAGAATCATTTATTTCATAAACCGTTTCATAAGTGTTTATATTGAGATTCCATGAAGATTTCACACGTCTGTAATACTCAAGGGCTTCTCTTCGCGTTGGCTTATCTCCATGAGATACGAATGGAACGTCTCCTATCTCAAGTCTTTCCGATGTTGAGAAGAAAGTCATGTTGGTTGGATAATTAAAGATAGAATTTACAAGGCATCCTTTTTCAATAATGAGATAACTTAAATTTCTCTTTACTGCCTCGATGCCACAGTTTAAACCGATAGGACCGCCGCCAACAATTATAACATCATAGTATGTATTCATCTTATTAAAATTTATTACAATAAATTATTTTGAACTCAATCCTAAATTTAAAGAAATTGAAATTAGTTGGAAGTGAAAAGGGGGTAAATTAAAAAGCGGTACAACAATATTATTATACCGCTTCAAAAGCTCTTTTTAGTCTATAATTTCTATTAAAGCACTGGCAACAGTTTTATCTCTATGGTCAAGCAGGAATACTCTGTAAAATCCGGCTTCTTCAAATTTCAAATCGCTATCCTCATTTTTTGCAAAGTATACGTACTTCATATCTCTGTCTACGTTATAGCTGAATTTTTTATAATACTCGAATTTTCCAGTTCGGAAGTTGTATTTATCAAACTGAACTGAAACCTCGTCAAGGTCGAGTGCGTAATCCGATTTAACCATAACTGTTAAATAACCGGTAGTAAACCTGTCGGCAACCCCAACTTCTCCAAGATCACTGTCGTAGCTCTCGCAAAAGTAAAGTACTGGCTCGGATTGTGCCCGGGTTAAATCTACATACCCGGTAGCAATTAAGAAAAAAAGAGAAAAAGTATAGATCAGATTTTTCATATTTTTGTTACTCCTTTATGTGGTTATAAGTTTTTTAGTTGCCATTGCTAAAAGTATACCAGTGATATTTTTTAGAAACGCCCTTTATTAAAGATAAAAAATAACACTACTGATAACCCGGGTACCTCAAAAACAAAAGAAGGTGTAAGAAAGTTCTAAAGGCAGATAAAAAATACATAAAAAAAATTCGAGGAATCAATAGTAATTGATAAAATATTATAATGCAATAAAAAATTTGGTTTATATCGGAAAGGAAAAGTGTGATTAAAATCATCAGGCATATTTGCTTCGATCTTGATGGAACCCTCGTTGATTCATTCCGCACAATATTTAATTCAACTTTAAAAACTCTACGACAGCTAAATATTAATAACGCGGTATCGGAAAATGATTTCAAAACCAGGATTGGTCATCATTTTATCGACATCTTCAGAGATTTGAAAATTAATGTTACCGACATGGAACATTTTATTAAAATTTATAAGGGACATTATTTCGATTTTATTGATCACTCTAAACTTTACCCGTTTGTTGAAGAAACCTTATCATCACTGAAACGGGACAATTTTTACATTTCTCTTTTAACAACAAAAACACAGGACCAGGCAGAAAAAATTATCGGGCATTTCAACTTAAAAAATTACTTTGATGAAATAATGGGACGCCGCCCAAATATTCTTGTTAAACCAAACCCGGAACCTTTGTTGAAAATCTGTAAATATCTTGGAATAAAATCAGGCGAAACTTTAATGGTTGGAGATACTGAGCTTGACATTACCTGTGGTAAAAATGCCGGTTCTTTAACCTGCGCTGCATTATACGGCTACAGAAGTAAAAAAATATTAATGAACGAAAAGGCTGATTATTATATAAACTCTTTTCGTGAACTGGAGAGCATAATTAAATAAAATATCTTATTGGTTCTTTATTTTAAAATTATCATCTTTTTTGTTTGAGTAAAATTGCCAGCAGTTAAAGTGTAAAAATAGACACCTGCCCCGATTTTATTTTCCAATGATTCCGTTGAAAAATCAACTGAGTGTTTGCCGGCTTCAATATAATTATTTAATAACCTTGCAATTTCAATCCCAAGAACGTTGTAAACCTTAAGCGTTACGTGACCGGTTTTAGGAATAGAAAAGCTTATTTTAGTAGACGGATTAAATGGATTGGGAAAGTTTTGAGATAGTTCATAATCAAGAACCCCGGAATACTCGACCGAAACCGGTCCGAAAAATTTAGTATCACCGTTAAAATCAATTTGCTTAAGCCTGTAATAAGATATTCCTCTCTCGGGAAATTTATCTACAAAACTATAATTCGAAGTTTCCTGGCTGTTACCTTGCCCTTTAACAAAACCAATGGTTCTGTACAGAAGATTTTCTTTCCCTTTTTCTTTCAACAACGCATGCTCAATTTCAAAACCATTATTGTTTAACTCCGTTGCCGTAGACCAGCTAAGATAAACTTTATCTTCTGAAAGATTTGCTGTGAACGAGTTTAACTCTACAGGTAATATGTCGTACCTAACTATGGCGATATCATCTATATACCAGCCATCGCGATTAACATAGTCATCGCTTTTCAATTCAAATCTTAATTTAATCTGGTTAGAAGAATAACTTGCAAGGTTTATATCTTCATAGACCCAGTCAAGCCTGTTACCATCATAAACAGGTTGACCATCCGGCTGAAAACTTCCGGTGCCCTGTTCAGTGTACTGACCCGCGAGAGGAATCCAGGTTACTCCATCATCGGTTGAAATTTTAACCTGCCCGTAATCCCAATCACCTTCAATGTCATACCTGGTCCAGAATCTGAGCCGGGGATTGTGAAATCCCGATAAATCAACCTGGTTTTTCATTGTCATAGTAACTGTTGCATTATCAACATAATTTCCCGATTTACTATCCGTATAAGAAGTGGGGCTGGAAAAATATGTAGATGTAGTTGCTTCCCATTTAGGATTTGATGGAGTACTTGTTACAATCCAGTTCTCCAAAGGATTATCCGCAGTATCCTGAAAAGCATATTCAGGTATGCCCACGATAATTTCTATCGTATCTTTTGACATTTCTATACCTTCTGTCCTGGAAATAAGCAATAACTTTATTTTCTCATCGGCAAGCGCATCATTCGATATTGTAAATGAAAACGGTGTAGATATATCAACAGATTCCCGGGCTGGAATTGAGTCTATTACAGTAAGATTTGCATCAACAACTGCAAAAGTATTAAGAGAATTTAATTCCACGGAAACATTATAAGCCGAAGCCAAACCTTTATTCTTTATTGAAACATTAAATTCAACAACATCTCCCGGGAGAAAAAACTGTTGAGAAAAATTTGTGTTTTCTAATGCAACATAATCGCCTGCAACCCATGCATAATAAATATTTGGAGCGAGATTCTCCTCGGCAAGAGGAAAAATACGGCTTTGCAAAGGCCAGAATCCATCCGAAGAAGAACCGACTTCAGGAGTCATAGCAAAGATTTTTCCGCCGTTTAAAGAAACATCGCCGTCATAAAAATAATCATCACTGTTTCCCCTGGTAGAATAACCGACGGTTTGCTGGTCTGTCCCATGTGTATAATTATTGTATCTGGTCATATCGGATGCAAGTTCCCTGTAAATAAGAGAATCGGGAGTTTCTATTTCTAACGCACCGTAAGGATATATCAGGTAATTTCCATAAGTATGATAATTAAGCGCATTCTTAATACCTTTGCCAGTCAGAAAATCTCTGATGTTTTGAGTTTCCGGTTCAGAGAACGGAGCGGTGCCCCGATACGTTTCACTGTTGGAGCTTAAACTTGAGCCGCCGTTTGTTGCATTCCAATATGTCGTTGGACCGTAATTCCGGTTTAAATCTACTCCAAAATCACTCCCGATTTTTCTCCTGTTCTTTCTCCAGAAGCCTCCGCCATCAGGGTTAGTCTGCCTGTTATATTCATAGCCATCGGGATTAACAATAGGAATAAAGTATAGTTCCCTGTTATCAACTAAGAATTGAACGGAGGGATCGGTATTATAATTCTCCAACAGGTAATACATAAAATATATCAATTGCATCATGCTCTCCGGCTCACGGGCATGATGAAGCGCAGTGTACAAAACTCCCGGCTCGCTCTCGTCTGTTTCAGGATTATCCGAGATTTTTACAACATAAACCGGACGATCTTCTATTGTAGTTCCTATAGAATCCTTCTGTGTTATAAGGTTTGGATATAGCATTCTCATCGTATCAAGTTCGGCAATAACCTCACCTAAAGTATAAAATCCTCCCATTGAACCGAAACCGAAACCTGTGACGTTATAACTTTTTTGGCTTTGCTCGGAATAATTTTTCTTCTGGCTTTTAGTCAGCTTCGGCAGCTTATTATAATATTCAAACCAGTCATCGATAATAATTTCATACTTGTAGCCGTAAGTTTTAAGAATAGAAAATTCATTATCACTGATAAAGATGATAACGGCATTATCTTTAGTGTATTCGGCGTGATCGAACTCAATGCCCAATTCGTAAAGCGAATTAATATCTTCCTTATCCTGAACGTATATTTTAACCTGCTTATAATTCTGAGAATAAGCAGGAAATAATAAAAGGAATGAGAAAAAAACAGTAAATAAAAACTTCATCGGGTCTCCATATTTTTTTGAGTTTGTATTTTATTTCTGGAATATGATTATATCTTTAAAATTTCTCCTTCGGACTTTGCAATAATAGCAGCACCGCAGGAATCACTCCAAACATTTACCGTTGTTCGGCACATATCGAGTATTCTATCTACCGCAAGAATTAAGCCCACTCCTTCCAAAGGTAACCCAACAGCAGAGAGAACAACGCTTATCATTACTAATCCTGCCATTGGTATTCCAGCAGCACCTATTGAAGCAAGAAGAGCAGTAATGACAACTATCATCTGCTGCAGAAAGCTTAGCTCAATACCGTAAGCCTGTGCAATAAACATAGCTGCCACACATTCATATAAAGCTGTTCCATCCATATTTACAGTAGCACCTAAAGGAAGAACAAAACTTGTAATTTTATTAGATACACCGGAATTGTGCTCTACGGATTCCATAGTTAGAGGTAGAGTTGCCGAAGAAGATGAAGTTGAGAAAGCTGTAATTAAAGGCGTTGTCATTCCTTTAAAATGCAGCCAGGGATTGACTCTTCCAATAAGCTTTAGTAAAAGAGGTAATGTTATCATACCATGAAAAATTAATCCCAATAAAACAGCAGCCATATAAATTCCAATTCTTCCGGCAATATCGAGCAATCCTGTTTTTTGCTCTGCAACAACTCCTGCCACAATCCCGAAGATGCCAACAGGTGCAAAGTGAATAATAAAAACCGTGATTTTCATCATTAGCTCAAAACCACCGTTAAAAAGGTCGATAAGTTTTGTTTTGTAATAATCATCAACACGCGTAAGAAAAAAGCCAACGATTATAGAGAAAAAAATTATAGCAAGCATATCTGCAGAAACAAGAGCTTCAAAAATATTGGAAGGTATCATTCTTAACAAGATGTTACCTAAACTATCGGAGACCACATTTAAACCCTCAACATCTTTCCGGAAACCTAAATCAGCGCCAACACCGGGTTGAAGAATATTTACAAGTATCAGACCCACAAAAATTGCCATTAAACTTGTGAGGATGTAATAAGATATCGTTTTCAAGCCCAGTTTTCCTAAGTTTTGGGCACTCCCAATATTAGAAACGCCAGACACAATTGACGTAATTATAAGCGGAATAATTATCATCTTGAGTGCGCGTAAAAAAAGATCCCCCATCCAGCTGACATATTCGACGGCTCCGGTAAAAAACAGACCGTACAATATCCCCAGACCCAATGCAATTAGTATTTGCCAATGAAGTTTTAACTTAAGCATCACGCTTTCTAAAGTATATTAGATAAAATTTCATCGCATACGGCATAACCGCTTTTAGTAAGCCGGATACTCTCTTTAGTAACTGTTAAAAGATTATGCTGCTGAAGATCGGAAAAATATTTGGATTTATTTTTTAACCACGTATCACCGAATCTCAACTGTAACTCTGTAACATTTATTCCGTTGCTTCTTAAGGCAAGCATAACATATTCATCGAAAAATTGTTCGTCTGTAACAATCTCTGAACCGGCAACAGCGTGATTATTTTTTTCTATTTCACTTATATATTTTTTTAAGCCGGAAAAATTCCACCATCTCTTTCCATCCACAAATGAATGCGAGGAGGGACCAAAACTAAGATAATCTCTATATTCCCAGTAAGCTTTATTATGAACGCATTCAAAACCTTCTTTGGAAAAATTAGAGACTTCATACTGAAAAAAACCTTTTGAATCGAGAAAATCCATAGTGAGCTCATATAGCTCAGCATCATAATCCGCATCCTGAATTTTAACTTTGCCGTCAATAACCATTTTATTGAGAATAGTTCCTCTCTCAAGAATTAAACTGTATGCCGATATATGCTTTACCGGCAATTCCACAACTGTTTCCAGGTTATACAGCCATTTTGTTTTTGTCTGACCAGAAAGATTAAAAATAAGATCCGCACTTATGTTTTCAAATCCGGCATACAAAGCATTGTAGACTGTATCAATAGCTGTCGTCCTGTTATGTATCCTTGTTAAAAATTTTAAATCTTCTTCAAGAAAAGATTGGACGCCAATGCTTACCCTGTTTATTCCTGCTGCAAAAAAATCCCTGAGCTTCCCTCTGTTTACTGTTCCCGGATTTGTTTCCAAAGTTATCTCGACATTTTCAGAAACAGAAAAATTCTTATGGAGGCAATCGATTATTTCCAAAATATACGAGGCATCCATCAGTGACGGTGTTCCTCCACCAAAATATATTGATGTGAAGTAACGGTCTTTTGAATAAAGACGGGAATAGTATTCTATTTCTTTTTTTAATGAAGCTAAAAAAGACGGAATATTGTCTTTGGTAATAATTGAATAGAAATCACAATAAATACATTTATGATCGCAAAACGGAATGTGAATATATAGTGCCGAATTCTTCAAAAGATTTATTATAACTTAATTTGAAAACATATTTAAGATACAAAAAGAAACTAAAAATTTGTATTTATTAATTATTGAAACTTTTTAAAATAAAAAATCCTTACAGAGAATTATTCTGTAAGGATTTACAAAAGTTACTTTTGAAAACTATAGACTAGTATCAATTGTAAATAAAATTTCAATATCAACTATTATGTGGTTATCAACCAAACTACCTGAAGTGACAGCAAAATTGTAAGTGCCTGTAAAACATCTGTTTCCACCGGCAAGTGAAGCATTTACGTCATCAATTTGAGATTGATCCAATGATAAATGATAAGCATTTGTACTATCATGATCAGCTGGGGTAATATTATTGTCAGTATAGGTAAGAATCGTATTACTATTGCCGTCTAATAGTTGGAACGTAAGAGTACCGCTAATTGTTTCTGGATTTACCTCACGTGTTACGAAATAAGCATCTGCATAAGTTATACTATTTATCTTGTCAGCATAATCCTGATATGTTTCATTATCTGTAAGACAATAACTTTCAGAACCGGAAGCATTAGTTATTCCCCTGGCATCGATCGTAAAAGATATTGGCAAATCAAATAAAAAGTTTTCGAAAGCATCACAACCACTCATTACAACCGCAATAAGCATTGTAAACAATAATATTGATGATTTTATAATTTTGTTCATCTTCTTTTTTCTCCTATTAAAATTCAAATGTTAAGCCGCCGCAAAGAACCGATTGGACTCCGAGGCTATAATCAACATTCAACACTATAACAGCCAGCTTTAACGATGTACCGATCGTAGCTCTGAATGTATTATCTCCGTCAATGCTTACCTTTATTTTTTGCCCTGCCTTTACAGGGTCCAAATTACTAGGGTCTGTGAAAGTATAATCAAGATCGAATGTGCTTGATTCATACTGCAACCCGCCGTACAGAGTTAATAATCCAAAAGATCTGCTTGCGTGTGCATTAAAGGCATAAGCAGTTATATCCATTACACCGGTAATTTTCAAGTTATTATACAAGAACTGTACCGATATATCAACAGGAGAAAGTGGTATATAACGACTGATATTATGTTTCAAACCAATACCAAACATGCTCAAATCTTCGTCATCCCCTAAAGAAATACTCGGCAAATAACGAATCATAACTTCGCTACCCATAAAACTTGCAGAAATTTGTGGTAACACTGCCGGTAGTGATGATTGGTCAATTCCGGGAGGATAAATCCTATAACCATCCGGACCATAATAAGACGTGCTATGATTGCTGCCGTAAATTGTTTGTGCCGGCTGATCTGCAGTATAGCCTTCCGGTAGTGAAGGAGTAAAAGTCTTCTCATCATCAGGGATAAGTATCAACATCCCCTTGAAACTAAGTGAAAATCCAAAGAAATCTGCAACTTTTGCAGAGTGATAAGAAGCTGAATTAAACGCCATGCCAAGAGATGTACCGAATGGTTTTGCGTATTCTGTTATCTCAGATTCGTTAAGGAAACCGAATCTATCCTCAACCTGGGAGAAAACCTGCACCGACAGGAAGAGTGAAATAACCAATACAAAAGGAGCACTTTTCATATATTCCTCCCTTAAATTAAAAATTTATTTCGGCTTTCGAATTTCCTAATTTAATTCTTACAAAGCAAATATGCTAATACAATTATAAACGAATTTTTTTCGCCGGGGAATACATATAATTCAGTGTATCAAAAAAATACCAAAGTGGTGATTAAAATTTAATTCAACCCCATTAGTTCCTTAGCGCCTTTAATACTTGCCTCTGTTATGTTTTCCCCACTCATAAGTTTGGCAACCTCGTTAATTCGTTCAGTATTATTAAGTTTTCTTATTCTGCTTATAACACGTTTATTAGTTTCAATTTTTTCAACAGCATAATGATGATCGGCTAATCCGGAAATTTGCGGGAGATGTGTTATTGCAATTATCTGGTGAGGAATGGCAAGGAGTTTAAGAGTCTGTCCTACTTTTTGTGCAATGTGTCCACTAACCCCTGTATCAATTTCATCAAAAATTAATAAAGGGAGCTTATCTTTTTTTGCAAGAACTGTTTTTAATGAAAGCATAATCCTCGATATTTCTCCGCCCGATGCAACTTTAGCCAAAGGCTTAACGTCCTCTCCAAGATTTGTTGAAATAAAAAATTGTACATTGTCATATCCGGAGGAATTAAACTTATACTTATTTCCTTTTACTAAAATAAAATCATCTGAGCCCTGTGCTAATGTATTAGAAATCCTCGCTTCAAATTTAGAATTGGGAATACCTACCTGTCTTAATAGTTCAACTATATCCTTTGTTATCTTTTTTGCTGTTTCTTTTCTTTTTAAAGAAAGCTTTTCAGCTGTCGTACCGCAGTTTTCTCTTACAGTTTTTATTTTAGATTCAAGCTCTGCAATTCTATTTGAATAATTTTCAGCAATATTATACTCTTCACCGATCTTCTTTCTATGGTCAAAAACAGATTTTATTGAACCACCATACTTCTTTTTTAGAAGGCTGATTGCTCCGAGTCTTTCCCTGATCGTTTCTAATTTTCCCTGGTCGAACTCAACTTTGCTGCTGTAGCTTCTTAAGTTGCTTGCCATTTCATTTATAATAGCCACAGCAGATTCATATTCCTTATTCGTCTCACTAAAAGTTTTATCAATTTTTATAAGCTCACTAATTTCGTTTTTTATTTTCATTAACGAATCATATACGGAACCTTCAGATTCATACAAACCCTGGTAAAGCTGCGAGGTTAGCTGCTGAAGCTTTTCTGAATTTTCCAGTATAGTTAATTCATTATTTAGTTTTTCTTCTTCATCTTCCTCTGGTGAAACACTATCAATTTCTTTTATCTGGAATTCATACAAATCTTTCCTCTCTTTTAAAGATGATTCCTTTTCTTTAAGCTCCTTTAATTCACCTGTAAGATTATTTAAGGATTTATACAGCCACCTGTAAGTTCTTAGAAGGTCTTCAGTATCATCGCAGCTATCGAGGTATTCAATATGTGTTTCCGTTCTTAATAAGGACTGATGTTCATGCTGACCATGCAGATCGACAAGCAAATCGCCAAGTTCTTTAACCAGGGATAATTGAACAGGCGTATCATTAACGAAACATCTGTTTGTACCTTTAAGAGAAATCTCCCGGCGGATTATTAGTTGAGGAGAAAAATCAATTTCATTTTGCTCAAGAAGAGATTCTACTTTTTTGTTTCCTTTAACATTAAATACACCTTCTACAATTGATTTATCTGCATCTTTTCTTACAACCTCAGTTGAAGCGCGCTCACCGAGGAGTAAGCTTAAAGCATCTATAAGAATTGTTTTACCGGCACCCGTTTCACCGGTTATAATATTAAGCCCAATGCCGAATTCAACATCGATTTCTTCAATAAGAGCATAATCTTTAACATGAAGTGTTTTTAACATAATCTAAAAAAAGTACAAGTGGATCGTTCGGTTATTTAAACATACAAAATGAATGAATGATTGTATGAATGAACGATTGTTTATTGATTAAAATAGTTTTTGCCCAGGTGCATTGCACAAATTGTTTTTGCGTCTGTTATATCTCCACTCTTAATTTTCATTTCGACCTCTTCCACAGAAAACTCAAAAACTTCCATGCCTGCCTCGCCTTCTTCACGATTATGTTCACCGGCAATTAAATCCTTTGCCAGGTACAAATGAAGAATTTCAGAACAGAAGCCGGGAGTTGTACAAATTGCTCCAAGCTTTGTAAAGTTTTCAGATTTATAACCTGTTTCTTCCTCCAATTCCCTGTAAGCGCAGTTTAGCGGATCTTCTCCTTTATCAAGTTTTCCGGCAGGAAGTTCAAGCATAAACTTTTCGAAGGGATACCTGAACTGTTTAATCATTACAATTTTTCCATCTTCCTTTAAGGGAAGAACAACCGCACCCCCGTCGTGAAGAGCAATTTCTCTTATACCTTTATTTCCACTGTCATAGGTTATTTCATCAACCTGGAGATCAAATACTCTTCCTCTATATATTATTTCACTCTTATCAACCTTATAATTCATTCTAAACTCTTCTTCAGAAAATTTAATTGCTTTACTTATTCGCGGTACCCCGGTTTGTAGTAAGGAATTAATTCGCTGCCGAGAAATTTCAATAGTGCAGTAATTACACCAAGATCATCAAGATACCCGAACAAAGGTGTAAGGTCAGGAATTGTATCTATAGGAGAAATAAAATAGATAAGCGCAGCTACAACAATTGCTTTGCGGTGCCAGGACACGTAAGAATCTCTCATATAATTTACCAGAGCAAGAATATCTTTTGCAAAAGAAATCTTCCTTCCAACCGATTCGAGTTTTGTCCATAAATTGTTTTCCACAAATTCTATTTTTTCGGAAGTATCTTCCTTGCTTTTTCCACCAAAATCAAGATCGGTCAGGTCGTCAAAATCACTAATGTCTAAATCTTTTTCTTCAAATTTATCTTTCATAAATCCTCCCTTTTCTTATGTTCGTTAAACCAATCAAAAACAGTATTCCACCAGAGCACTGAATTCTGCGATTTAGTTACCCAATGACTTTCATCCGGGAAATAGAGAAGCTTACTTTCTATTCCTAATTTTTGAAGTGAAGTAAAAAGCTGAAATGCCTGCTCTTCGGGTACACGAAAATCATTAGCTCCGTGAATTATAAGCATCGGTGTTTTTGCATTTTGAATGTACATGTGCGGCGACCATTTTTGATACAGTTCCCTATTTTGCCATGGTGTTCCACCAAATTCCCATTCGGGAAACCAAAGTTCCTCTGTTGTTCCATATTCGCTTTCAAGATTAAATACACCATCGTGATCAACCAAAGCGTTAAACCTGTCTGTGTGCACTTCTATCCAGTTAATCATATATCCACCGTAAGATGCACCTGCGGCAAAAGTATTCCGGGAATCTATGAAATTATAATTCTTAAGAGCATAATCATAAGCATTCATAAGATCCGTATAAACTTTTCCTCCCCAGTCGAGAGAAATTTCATCAGTAAACTTTTGTCCATAGCCTGTGCTGCCCCTTGGATTAGGTGCAACAACAACATAACCTTTGGATGCAAATAATTGTATGTCCCACCTGTAGTGAAAATCATCAGCCCAGTGCCCTTGCGGACCGCCGTGAATTAAAAATATCATCGGGTATTTTTTATTCGGATCGAAGAAAGGTGGTTTGATCAAAATTGATTGGACTTTGTCTCCATTTGCACCTTCGCACCAGAAAGTCTCAAGCGGCTCAAACTCGACTTGAGAAAGAAGATCTTTATTTAAAAAAGTTATTTGCTTCAGAATATTTTTACCATCTGTGCTGAGAGAAAAAATTTCATCTGGAAGATCTGATCGCTGCTTAAGGAAGAAAAGTGTTTTGCCATCTTCTGAAAGCTGAATTTTTGTATTTGTATTCTCTTTGTGTAAAAGTTCAATTTCGGCAGTTTGAATATCAATTTTATAAATTGAATTATTTGTTTCAGTCTCGGCGGTAAAGTATAATGTTTTGGAATCGTTCGACCATATAATTTCTCCAACTGAAAGATTGAAATTATCAGTTAGGGTTGTGAGAGTTTTCTTTTCTCTATCGAACAGAACCAAATCCTGTTTATCAGCTTCAAATCCTGCTCTCTTCATAGAAGAGAAGGTTATATACTTTCCATCTGGTGAATATACAGGTTGATTATCATTACCGTTGCTTTGGGAGATTTTCCCTTCAGTAACAGGGGGGTTTACGGCGGACCTGTTTAGACTTTTTTCATCCGCACCGATTTTATTCAAATCATAAATAAATATATCATTATTAGTGCTTGACGAAATAAACAAATCTATATTCATTGTAAAAGCGATTTGGTTTTCATCGGGAGAAAAGTTATAATCGTTTGAACTTCCCAATGCAATTGGGGGAATGTCAAACTTACCATCAGAAGTTACATCGGCAAAAGATTTTTCTTTTACATCGAATAAAAAAAGCTGGCTTACTTTACCGTTTCTCCATTCATCCCAATGCCTGTACATTAATTCTGTAAAGATGCTCGCTTTAACTTTGCTCGCTTCTTTCTCCTCATCTTTTTGCTTATTGCATTCCTGTGTTTTACAATCAGAATAAACGGAAGATGTAAAAAGAATTTTATCGCCGGACGGCGACCATTCATATTCCGTCACTTTTGTATAAACATCCGTAAGCTTTTCCTCACCTGAACCATCGGGGTTGCAAGTCCATATTTGTCCATCTAACAAATAACTAATCCTATTTGAGCCAGGAACAAAAAGCGGACTCGATTCATTCTTATCGGAATTTTTCAGGCTTTTAAGATTACTTCCATCAGAATTAACCAGATATATATCTGAATTTCCCTTATTCTCCTCAATGCTGTAAGAAGTTGCTGCAAAAACTATCATCTTACCATCTGTAGAAACATCAAAGCTATTAATTCTCTTCATCGCCCAGAGGTCTTCAACAGTAAGCGCTCTTTTATCCTGCGCTATTAATAATAAAGGAAACAAGAATAAAATAAGGGAAAGTTCTTTCATCAAAATCCTTTCAGTTTTATGGAAGCCGAAACAATTTATATGTACATAATATTATTTCAAAAATAGCAGAAGGGATAAAGAAAGGCAATTAAAGTATAGGATGCCCCTTCCTTGAAAGAAGGGGCAATAAAATTATACCTCGTTAGTTTCAGTCTTTGGTCCTGACCGTTTTCTAAAGAAGAAGAATAAAATTGCTACTATAACAACAACCGCAATTATTATATAAAGATAATTCATGCCGGCAGGAGAAACTTTTTCATTCCATTCCGAAATCTTCTTTTCAATAGTGTCTTTCTGTGCTTCAGACAGCATATTATAATCTATAAGATTTGAAACCCACTCGGGTTTGACACCTCCGTACCAGGCACTATCGGCAAAATCCTTGTAGGTAGCTATCGCTGCATCTTTACTTTTAACATCGGCGTTTTTTATTTCATCATTTATAAAAGAAGTTACAGCCTCTGTAAAATTCTTACCGGAAGAAAATTTGCTGAGCTTGATGTCGTACTTTGAAAACTCAGAATTAACCGCATCCCAAATTCCCTGGTTGAGTGCATCTTTCCATTGTGTAAAAGTTAAATCTATATCTTTAAGATAATTAGCATCCCCCTTCCCGGAATAAATTTCAACCATCTTTGGACCTATGCTTCTCCACAGGCGTGCAAAATCTTCCTGCTGTTCTTTAATTTCGTCTACATCTTCGGGATATAATTTTGTTATCTCGATAAACCTGATGTTATCGCTCAATAAACGTTTAACGTTGTAAAGGACATTCTCTTTTCCCAGCTTGCTGTATATTTCCTGTTTTTCCTGCGGACTCAACTCTCTCTCCCTGTATGGCTGCGGCAATAAAGAGTCAATCATGTTCATAACCATTTCGTCTCTTTTTTGAAGCGATACCCTCAGTTCACCAATTGTTCTTTCCAACTGCGCCAAACGGGACTTATCACTCTTGCTCTGCTTCTCAAGAATTTCTACCCGGTTAAGTAACACTTCATTATGCCGGTTAAGGGTATCGAGCTGTTCTCTCAAACCCGTAACTTCGACCTGCAAAATATCTATCTGCGTAAAATCATTTTTTTTAACATTATATGCGTTCGTCAGCTTTTCAAAAGATGTGTTGAAATTATCCGGGTATAAACTTCTGTCAAGCAATTCACGGTGAACGGTATATTCTTCTCTAAAGGAATTTATTCTATCATAAATCCCGTCAAGTTCTTCAAGAGATTGCGGGTTTTTAATATCTTCTTCTAACTGACGATATTTCTCCTTAAAGCTTTGCACAATCTCATAGTCGGATTGTGCCTGAATTGCCGGTGTTAATGCGGGCAATATCATAAAAACTAATGCGATTGATAATATTTTATTTTTCATTGTTGCACCTCGTTCTCTATTCCTTCATTCGACAAGAGAGTTTTCTTTCCGTTATCAACCAATTCGACGTACGGCAATCTCTGGTTAAAAGCAGGATTGCTCATACCTTCTTCTTCTGATATCTCAATTTTATTATCAAGATTCAACTCTCCATCTATACCAATGAAGACATAAACATTCTTGAAATTCTGTGAAGTAACAAAATAATAACCTTCGGTATCCCGGATAATCCTTAGATCTTTGTCTAAATATGCAGTTGAATCCCCGGTTTCTTCAAGAAAAAGAACTTTGGCATTGAAAAATAAGGTGTGTCTATCTTCTTTTACAAAGCCTTCATCATTAACATGCAAAACAGACTCGACAGGCCATGCAAAGTCGACAGGCTTCAAAACCAGAGAAGAACAAGCTGCAAAGACAAAAAATACCGGAATTAAAGCAACACGGATCAGATTCATATTAAACCTCCTCAAAAAACACGGAGGAAACTTAATAAATTAATATTTAATTAAAGCAACCCCTTACCAGAAAATATTTAACTAACTTTTAATTAATTTACAACCTGATTTTTTAGCCCTAAAAAAAACCTTAAAAATTGAAGATAAACAACAAATTATTTCTCCCGGGAACGGATAAACAAATTTCGGTTTTCCTAAAAACAGTCGAAATAAAAAATAAATCTGTGCTGATACTGGGTTCCGGATGCGAAGAAATAGCTGAGATTTTTCATCAGAATGATGCCGGCGAAGTTTATCTTATAAATGATAATGAAGATTCTCTTTTCCAGGCGAGGCTTGCTCTATCAGCAATAAAAGAAATAAATGTGCGCATGATGGATTATGAAAACACAGACTTTAAAGCGGAAAGATTCGATATAATTTATTCTCAAGGCTCGACAGGAACGAAGAAAAGAAATAAGATAATTAAAGAAATGAAAAAGATTTTAAAACCCGGAGGATATTTCTGCGTTGGCGAGATTGTTGGTTTATCCCAAATACCGCCGCAGTTTGTAAAGGATATCTGGGAGAAAAATGATCTCGCGTCTTTATTTAATGAAAGCTTTAAGGAATTTTATTTATCCAAAGGATTTGAACTTATAGTTGAGGAAGATTTATCTGATACTCTTAAAGATTTTTATTCAATTAGCAAAAGACTTCTGGAAGAATCATCAAAAGAATTTTCCGGTAAAGGATCAGGAAGCCTCAGGAAACTGCTGAAGACATACAGTCATGAAGCAAATGCTTATTTAAAGCTTGGCGGCGATAAATATATTGGCTACGAAATGCTGGTGCTCAGATCAAATCTCAAAACTCAAATCTCAAATGGTTAATTATTTATCACTCACATTTGCCTTCTGCCATTTGCCGTTTGACAAAACTGTAGAGAGAGCACAATGAAAAAAGGCGATTTATTAGAACTTGATATTGAAGGCTACGCTTTTGAAGGGAAAGGTATTTCCAGGATAGGGAGAGAAAGTGGAGATGAAAAAAACTTTGTCGTATTCGTGCAAAATTCTTATCCCGGCGATAAAGTAAAGGCAAAACTTATAAAGATTAAGAAATCCTTTGCCGAAGCTAAAACAACAGAGATTATTTTTCCATCATCAGAAAGAGTTGAAGCAAGATGCAAATACTTTGGAACCTGCGGGGGATGCAAACAGCAGGATCTTTCTTACGAAGCACAAATTAAATATAAACAGCAGCAGGTTGAGGAAATTTTCAAAAAGCTTGGTGGCTTTTCAGACCTGTCTGCCGACAAGACAGGTAAAGCGGGTTTTGAAATGCTTTCGATTATCCCGTCAAAGAATACTTTCTTTTACAGGAATAAGATGGAGTTCTCTTTTTCTGATAAAAGATGGCTCACTGAAGATGAAATATCTAAAGAAAAAACAGATATGAATTTTGCTTTGGGACTGCATGTTCCGAATATTTATGATAAGGTTCTCGATATTGACATTTGTTATCTTCAATCTGAATTGAGTTACAGGATATTAAACTTCACAAGGAATTTTTTCAAAGAAAGAAATATCCAGCCTTATTCTACCGTAACTCATTCGGGATTTCTGCGCAATCTTGTAATACGGCAGGCTTATCATACTAAAGATTTAATGGTAAACATAGTTACGGCTAATGAAGATAGCGCTTTAATAAAAAGTTATGCTAATGAACTGATAAAATCTTTTCCTGAAATAACAACAATTGTAAATAATATTAATGAAAAGAAATCCTCTGTTGCAGTAGGAGATTATGAAAATCTCCTTTATGGAGAAGGATTTATTACAGATATGATAGGCGAATATACCTTTCAGATAAGCGCAAATTCATTTTTCCAGACTAATACTTTACAGGCAGAAAATCTTTACAAAACCGCTTTAGACTTTGCCGAATTTAAGGGTGATGAAATAGTTTATGACCTTTATTCAGGTGCGGGAACAATTGCAATTTATATTTCCAAAAATGTAAAAGAGGTTTATGCTTTCGAGTCGGTTGAATCTGCAATTGAAGATTCAAAAGTAAATGCTGAATTAAATGATATTAATAATGTTCACTTCTTTAACGCCGATCTTTACAAATCATTTCTCCCGCTAATTGAAGAGAACCTGCCTACCGGCCTGTCTGCCGACAAGGCAGGCAAGGCAGGTAAAATCCCCAAACCATCTTTAATTATTCTCGATCCGCCGAGAAGCGGCTTACACAAAAACACAGTTGAAGATGTAATCAAAATTAATCCTGAAAAAATTGTTTATGTAAGCTGCAACCCCGCTACGCAGGCAAGAGATATTAAATTATTTTCAGAAGCTGGCCTGCCTACCGGCAAGGCAGGCTATAAATTAATTAAGATGAGACCTGTCGATATGTTCCCGCATACCTTTCATATAGAGAATGTGGCGTTGTTAGTAAAATAATGTCTGGCTATTTTTTGTTATAATTTATAACCTTGTAAAACAAATGTGTAACAGAAGGAGAATTAACTACATTTGTAACTTCCAAAGAGAATTTTTCTCTTTCAATTTTTTCAAACAAGCCGACACCTTTTCCGAGAATTATCGGTGCAGTGTGAAGCGTAAGTTCATCAACCAATCCAGCGTTAAGATATTGCTGTATAACTGATGCCCCGCCGGAAATTCTCACGTCTTTGTTTCCTGCATCTTTCTTTGCTTTCTCCAGAACAGTGCGGATGTTATGTGGGACCAAATAATTCAAATCATCATCAGGCACTTGGCTAATTCAAGCAGAAAACATACTGATACAAGTCCCCGAATTCCACTCGTCTTGGTGTTACAAAGCCGATAGAAACTCAGTTAACACTTCAACAGTACGTTCCAGTTCATCGTGGTGCAAATTATGACCTGCTTCATCAATGTGCACAAGCTTGCCTTTCTGCATTACACTGGCAGCCACCTCGTTTGCTTTGCGGACTTCGGGCGGGGCATCAGCTTTGAGGATAAGGGCAGGCACAGTGATCTTCGCCAACGCATCCCCGGTCCTCATTACTCCAGACATCACCTGCCAGGCTTCGTTTGTATAAGCCCCGTGATATTGTTTTTTCGATAGCGCCCAATACTGGCAATCTACAATATCCCACTTGGGGGTTTGTCGGCGGCAAGTCGCCACCAGATCATCGAAGTTATAGTTATTTTGCGCCACCAGCGTTTCGGGAGTCCCGTGCATGCTCACGGAAAGGCGGTCAGGTGCCTTTTCTTGTTGCCCAGCGCCGGGCGGAGCTTCGCTATCGACCTTACGCTCACCTTCACGACGCTCTCCCGTATCCTGCCTATTGGGACCTCTGCGCCCTAGAAAAGGATCCAACATGATGATTGCCTTTGCCAGGCCCGGGTACTCCGCGCCAAGCCGCATGACCGTGGCGGCCCCCATCGAATGCCCCATTAGGATGGGCTTTTGGAAATGCATTGCATTCACGAACTCCACAACGTCTTTTACCAAAGTGCTGCTATCGTCGGCAGAAGTGAATGGATCCGACAAGCCGTGCCCTCTGGTATCAAGCATGTATATATCATAGAAGTCCTGCAGCTTCCAGGTCAGAGTAGTCCAAGAAAGCCCAATATCTGTAACTCCATGGATCATCACTATTACCGGTTTTCCCGGCGCCGGAACAGCATGGTAATAGTGAATGCGAATTCCATTAGCATAGACGTAACCGTCCGACCACCCATCCGGTATCCCCGGTGGATCGGCAGCAAAAATAGATGTCGATAAAAAAAGAATTAGAAAGCCTAATTTTCGTAATTGCATAATAACTCCTCTTTACATTTAGTTTTTCACTAGCGTTTATTTTAGCTCATAATGAATTAAATAATTATCAGGGCCCCACCCATAATGAGTAGTTTCAATAATTCCTTTCCCAATTTCAAAAGTGATTGAATGTTCTTCATCTCTTGCTTCCAATATTCTTTTTTCATCTTTATTCTTTAATGTGACATTGTAATAATAATCTTTACCATTAAAAGCCATTGCATAAGATTGGAAGAATTCATTTTCCTTAATATCGAAATCAGCAAAGATGTTTTCTATATAATATTCGGATTTGCTTTTACCAATTAATAACTCAATTATTTTATTTTTTTCTTTTCTGTAATAAATAGTATCTGTTACTGATGCATTGTATGTACTTTCTATTAAAAAATATTCACGAGCTTGAATATTTTTCTTACTAATAACTTCCCATTTGCGTGTATTGTTTGATAAGACTGAATTTTCATGTTGCTCTACAATAAAATCTTTTCTTAGCCTTCTCTATTATTTTTCTTATTTAGTTAATACTAATTTTTTAGTCTTTGAAAAATTCCTGGCTTCTATTCTATAGAAATATATTCCGCTTGGTAAATTACTTCCGTTTAATACTATCTTATGTTCGCCGGCTTCATATATGCCGTCGGCAAGTTTTATTATTTCTCTTCCAAGTATATCATAAACAAACAATCTCACGTTTTCTTTTTCCGGCAAACTAAACGTAATTGTTGTTGACGGGTTGAATGGATTTGGATAGTTTTGGCTTAGCCCAAATACTGCAGGATGGTATTCTTTTTCAGATATGGAAACTGGTGCATCGTATTTATAAACAATAATCGGGTTAACGCCGTTCCAGTTATTGGTTATCAGGTAAAGAGTGGAACCATCCGGGGAGAATGTTAAATCGCGCAGCCGTCCGTTATTATTCTGATCCCCGGCAAAAAACTTCCTGGGGTTGGGATTTTCTTCGGTGGAATCTGCCAGTCCCTTACCATCTTCTGTAAGTTTAAATTGGTATAGTTCCTGATCTGTGACGTTTCCATTCTTCAAGGTGACAACCAGCAGACTGTTTGTCCACTCAGGAATGGTGCTGTCCGCATAGTAAAAACCATCTGACGGCGCAACAGTTGGCCATAACGAATTGTTGCTGCTATTCACAACCTCTGTACCCCAGGAATAAAAAGCTTCTATTAAAGAATCACCTTCAATTTCCGGATTTGGCGTGTAATTGTTGATGTAGTCTAATTCACCTTCAATATTGCCGTCATGGTATCCATGTACATTCTTCCAGCCATAATTCATTCCTTTTTTCAGGATATTTACTTCGTCATCCGATTTATGGCCGTGTTCTATTTCATAGATTACATCCTGAACAGAATTGTATACCAGTCCCTGCGGATTGCGATGTCCGCGTGTGAAAAAAGAATTTCCACTTATTGGGTTGTCTTCAGGTATGCTGCCATTAAGATAGACCCGGTGTATTTTCCCGTTATCTGTTTCAGTATCCTGTGTATAGTTGTTCGGATTGGCTAATGAATCTTCATAACAATCCGGGTTATTGGAACCATGATCACCGACCGAATAATACAGGTAATTCTTGCTTTTCTGTTTTATGGCAATCATACGCCCGCCCCAGTGGTCATACCCATTGGATATACCGGTAACAATATCTGTGGTGTCTGTTATGGTTTCGTTTTCAGCGTCCCACTTAAGCCGTGCAATTTTAAAAAGGGTTTCGGGATTTTGATCTGTTCCGTTATTATATGAATAGAATAAAAATATGTATGAGCTGTCTTCGTTAACAAAATCCGGGTGGAGAGCCATTCCATAGGTTGCGGCTCCAATATTTGCTCCGCAATCAGGTCTTTCGAGGATGGAACCGGGATAATAATCTTTTGCTGTGAATATGATCGTCCGTTCTCCGCTTTGTGGATTCACCCGTGATATTTTTCCTCCGCTTTCAGATATCCAGAGAAAATCATCTGGTCCGTAGATTATTTCCCACGGCGTGTCCAGGTTCCCAGGAAGTACGGAGCGTGTAAATGTCTGGGCGACCAAAATTACTGAGGGCATTGCAACCAGAGCTAAAACAGTAAAGTAAAACAATCTGTAACCTATGGAATTTAAAATTATTTTCACAGTTATCCTCCTCTAAATAGTTATGACTGTATTATTTAATATCATGAAGCCAGGCAACCAATACTTCCGGCCATCTTGAGCTGGGTCCGGTGTCTCCCTTCCGAATGCCAAAACCGTGGCCTGCATTTGCATATATATGAAGCTCAACAGGTATATTCAATTTTTTTAATTTTAAATAGAGCTCAGCCAAATGATCTCCGGTTGGTTCATAAATCCTAACAATCTCTTCACCGCCATTAAGGTTAGCCCCGGGTGCACCGTTAGGCCACAAAGGTATGGCAGACAGTTGCTGAGTTTGAGCCGCACAAACTGCTATCATGCTCAACGCAAAGAATAGCACGTATTTATATAATATTTCATGATTTACTCGATTCTAACTTGACCTAAAATTCTCAAATAGTTATTCAATTGCCGAGACTTAGCTTCTTTACCATGCGGTCATCGAAATGCGCAAGAGAGCCGGTTCGGTGTCGAAAGACATGGTTGCCCAACCCACTTCGTCGCCGTTGCGAAGTCGTAAGAGCTTGAACGTTCCATCTTCATAGAGTCCTTCTTCAACCTTCAGGAATTGCCAGGACTTGCCTTTGTTAGCGCCGCTGGATTGGAAAGCAACACGGCATTGCGTAGCCATCACGACGAACTCATTTTGCCCAAGCTGAGCAATCAATACTCTGCCACTCGGCTTAGGCGGGGCTCCGAAAGAGAAGCCGGTTTCTTCTTCGGTTTCGCCTTCACTTCCATCTGCCGCTTCGGGTTGAAAAGCCGGTGGCGGGCCCCAGCCTCTTCCGGTGCTGAAATAGATCCTGGCTTTCCAGTCGCCCAGGTCTACTTCTTTCTGAGCGTTTTGTTCGGTAACTTTCACCACATGTATCCGATCTTCGAATATCCATTTTGCCAGTTCTCTGTCACCAAGTTGAAGCAAGTCATACTGCGTGGCAAGAGGTGACACTCGGGATCCGGCTCCCACTTCAGCACTTGGATTTGCAGGAATGCGGTCTACTCCGAAAGGTGAGAAACCGATTCCACCGCGCCGGATGACCTCGTAGAGGTAATCTACGCTGGGAAAGGTTTCCGGGACAAACAGCGGGTTATCGGGACGGTCGTAGTATTCCATAAACTTCATCGCCTTCTCCATTGGCTGGTAGATGTCCGGTGCAAGCACGCTAATAGCCGGCGCAGCTACTTTGTATATTGGGATGACGTTGTGCATGGCACCGCCAGGCTCACCCTCAAGCGCCACATTAACATACATCGGCAGCGGGTTCACCGCTTTACCTGCTGCTGCAACATAGTTGATATAGCTGGCTACCGACCACGCATGGAAAAACTCATCGGCGTCGCTTCCGAACACCTGCAACCATGTCCCTTTTGCATCGGTTGGTTTGTTCAGAGCCTTAAGCACTTCGGGCTTGAGCAGCGCGGCAGAGACAGGTCCTTGAAACAGTTTTTCAGCTTCCTCCGAGAAATCACGTGTGCTACCATAAGTTCCAGGTTCATTCTCCACCTGGACCATAATGACCGTGTGTTGCGGGTCAAAGTCCTTCAAATGCTTCATCACCGCTGTGAACGCTTTAGCATCCGCTTCCATTGTTGTCTTCGCATGAGGCGAAGGCGAAATCACTATCTCGCCGTCACGACCAACAATATGTGGATATTTCTTAGGGTTCAATTTCACCCAATTGGGCGTGTAATCTGTGTTGCCGTTCTTCCATGTAGCGAACCACAAGAGAACAAGACGCACATCGCGCTCCCTTGCCTGCTTGATGATTGTATCTAATATGGAAAAGTCGAACGTGCCTTCCTCAGGCTCGATCTGCTGCCAATATATCGGTATTTCGAGTGTATTGGCGTGCATAGCTTCGATGGTAGACCATACCTGCGTTAACAGTCCTGG
>Ga0209212_1001633_pt1 | contig 35427 bp, 9 predicted proteins | sample RifGroC2_FD_183996 | JGI IMG/M metagenome (GOLD analysis project Ga0209212, IMG submission 183996) | Groundwater microbial communities from Rifle, Colorado, USA - Groundwater C2 (SPAdes) (version 2) | ecosystem: Environmental > Aquatic > Deep subsurface > Groundwater | place: Rifle, Colorado...
TGCGAGCTTTGTGCCATCAGGGTGCCATGAGAGATGATAATAACTGATGAAGTCTAATGGCTTTCTCAAGTTAAATCTTGAATCCCAGATTCCTCCTGATATATTTTTTGTTAACTGTCTTTTATTGTTCCCATCTCTATCCATAACCCATATCTCAAGAGGGTCATTTTTCGTATCACCTACAGTATCAAAGGATGCATGCTCTCTCCTTGAAATATAAGCGATTTTTGTTCCATCAGGACTCCAGTTGGGAAAAAATTCCAATACCTTCCCATAGGTCAATCTTTTGTAATCTCTGCCCTCCATATCTATTGTCCAGAGACTCCCGCCGATAAGCCTCATGCTCGCAAATATAATCTCTGTTCCATCAGGATGCATAGATGGATACCAATCTCCCTTGCCTCCGGAGGTCAATCTCCTTGCATTTTTTCCATCCATATCCATAATCCAGACACTCTCTGTAATATAACCTGCTTCACTATGTGTTGGTGTGCTGAAAAATAAAATATGTTTTCCATCCTGTGTTGCCCTTGGAGAGTAATCTTTATCCTGATTATCTGTAAGACGGGTAAGGCTTGAGCCATCCGTTTTTATAGACCATATATCCCACTGCCCTCCCCTGTTTGAGACAAACAATATCTTCTCGCCATCAGGGGTAAAGGAAGGGTAACAATCTATTACTTTACCAGAGGTTAGTGGTCGCCTGTTATTACTATTAGAATCTATTAGCCATAAGTTCACATAATAGGGGCTAATATTCCAGAATTCCTTATCATCTTTACCTATATCCACTTTAGATGCGAATACAATTTCCTTACCATCAGGGCTAAAATCAGGATGAAAATCTACCTGTGCCCCATTGGTAATATTTTTTATGTTATATGGAAGCTCCTGTGCATGTGACAGTGTTGGCAACAAGAAGCAAGATGTAAGAAAAAAACACAGAGGCACGGAGACACGGAGAAAAACATTAATGGGCTTAAAAACAAAAAATATTCCTCTGTGCCTCTGTGTCTCTGTGGTTAATATTAGGTTTTTATTCATTTTAATCATCCTCCTTCATTTCAAATACAGCATCCAGATGCCGAAATGTTTAAAACCATCCGCCCTGTTAGTGACATAGGCAATTTTTTTGCCGTCAGGACTCCACACAGGATTCCAATCAATTTGCTCTTCACCTGTAATGAGCATCTCTTTCTGTGCCTCTGTGTCGGCTACCCAGATATTGTAATTCCTCCAGTTATGAAGTCCAGCTTCATTTCCCAATTTATCTGTTGTATAAGCTATCATCTTCCCATCAGGACTCCATACAGGATTCCAGTGTGGGCTATCCCCTTTTGTAATGCTGGCAAGATTAGTTCCATCAGTCCTCATCGTCCATATTTCTACATTTCCCGAACTATTAGATTCAAAGGTGATCTTATCACCAGCAGGATTATAACCTATGCGATAGAGAGATAACCCTCCGTCTCCCTTCTTTGTTAAGGGGGAATAAGGAAGTTGTTCGCCTTTACTTGTTACCACGCTCTGCATGGCAACAATAAGCCTTTGTATTTTAGAATTTTCAAGGTCATAACTCCATATATTAGTTCCATCTTCCTCTCTAATAACAAAAGCAATCTTTCTGCCATTTGGATGCCATGCAGGATAGGATATAACAGGAACACCTTTTGTAATCTGCTTCGCACCACTCCCATCAATATTCATCACCCACAATGAAAATTGACGATTGACGATTGACGATTGATGATTTTCTTTAAGGAAGGCTATTTCCTTACCATCGGGACTATATACTGGAGCCAACTCATCATCATCCCCTTTTGTAAGTTGCCTTAAGTTTTCTCCATTGAATTCCATACTCCATATATCCCAGCTACCGCTCCTGTTGGATGAAAAGGCAATGGAACCGCCATCTGGACTAAAGGCTGGACCAAAATCTTCCCATTCACCTACAGTTAATTCTTTTTCTCCTATTAATGTCCATTCAGGAATAGGTGTTCTGTCCGCCTCTATTTTATCCAATATTCCTTTATCAAACTCAATGACAGATATGAATGTCTTCTGTCCTCTGTCTTCTGTCCTCTGTCTTCTGTCTTCATCCCCCCATTCTGTAAATAGAATCTTTGTCCCATCAGGATGCCATGAGAGATGGTAATAGCCTGCAGTTTCCATTATCTTAATTGCCGAGAATCTGTTCCCCCAATTTTTATCTGATAACCCTTTTGTCAGACGCCTCTTATTTTTCCCATCCCTATCCATAATCCAGACATCAAATTCTCCACCCTGATTGGTTACATAGGCAACCCTTGAGCCATCAGGACTCCATGCAGGGGAAAACTCTGGCAGGTCAGTATAGGTCAAACGATGGTATCTCTTTTCTGCTGAATCTATCGTCCATATATCACCATTGCCAAGTCTTGTGCTTACAAATACAATCTCCTTGCCGTCAGGATTCATAGCAGGGAACCAATCTCCTGTCCCTCCTGATGTCAATCTTCTCTCATTTTCGCCATTCATATCCATAATCCAGACGCTGTGATCACCACCTGCCGTAGAAATATAAAGTATGTTTTTACCATCGGATGTAGGGCGTGGAGAATATTCATTTCTGCTCCACTTTGTAAGACGGGTAAGGTCAGAACCGTCAGGTTTAACAGACCAGATATCCCATCCTTCCTTAACCCTATTTGAGGCAAAGATAATCCTCTCTCCATCCGGTGTCCAAACAGGAGATGTATCAGCTGTATTACCTGAAGTCAACTGTTTCATATTCTTTCCATCCGCATCCATAATATAGAGATTGGTAGAACTCCCCTGTTTTCTAACAAAGATAATCTTCTCACCATCAGGACTAAACTCTGCATAGTAATCTTCTCTATCTCCATCGGTAAGTTTTTTTATAGTATAAGTGTCAGTGTCAGTGTGAATGTTAGCATTAAAGGATACTGCAAATATCCTATTTGTCCTTCTTGTTTTATCGCCGTCAGAGACGGCTGCTACTTCTGTTATCTGCCCTCTGTCTTCTGTCCTCTGTCTTCTGTCCTCTGTCTTCTGTCCTCTGTCTTCTGAATAATCACCTTCCTGTTCAAATATAGCAATAACACTTCCATCAGGACCAGATGCAATCCTCACTCCGCATGTCTCACCATCTTGATTCTCAAGCCTCTCTGCCCTGCCCCATCCTATCTCCTTCCTATAAATATTTATATATGATTTAACATTAGCCTTTTCCCACTGACACCAGACTGTAATAATCTCACCGCTATTGGTAAATATAATGCTGGGATTGTAGGCATCTTTATTACCTGCATCTATAATCTCTGCATTACTCCAACCTGAAGATGGTTTATATATTCTTGCATGTATTCTTAAACTGGTGACTGGTGACTGATGACTGATGACTTTAGTATCCACCCACTGTGTCCATACTATTGCCATCTCACCTCTTGAATTTATCGCGCCCCTTATATGTTCCACATTACCATTTCCTGAATCAATCTCCAGCGGCTTACCCCATCTGCCATTTCTGTAATCAGCCGCATAGGCGCTTAAATACTCTCCATCCCATCTCACAAATAATGCAGTCAAGCCGCCGTTCCCATTGGATAGGAGGGTTGGTCTATATGCATCTCTGAACCTCGCATCAAGCTTTGAAGGTGTCTCCCATCGAGAATAGGAATAGTTTCCTGAATATATCCTCTTTTTCATCTCATCAAGGAAAATGGGGTTATATACAGCCTTAATCCCCCTGCTAACCTCACTCTTCCTTTCAAGCCAATCTTCTTTCTTATGTATTATGTTTCCATAAGTTATCTTCTGACTTATGACTTCTGGCTTCTGGCTTCTGGCTTCTGGCTTCTGTAATCGGCTTACATAAACCTCCAGCCCACCTGATTCTTCTTTATAATAAAGGACATAAAGATTGCCTTTGTCATCAAAGAGTGGATTTGGAAAATAGGCATTGCCTGAACCGCTATCTATCCTGAAAGGTTTATGCCATCCTTTAGAAGTGTCAGTGTCAGTGTCAGTATAAAAATTTACATATATGCCCATTTCTTTGCCATCATGCTCCTCAAAGACTGCAGCGGCATTACCTTCACTATCAAAGACTATATCTTGTCCATCGGCATTACCTCCGCCATTATCAATGGGAACTGGTCCCTGCCAGCCAATGTTAGTGTCAGTGTCAGTGTAAGGATTCTTATAATAATTGGCGAAGATTCTATATTTGCCATTACCAATCTCCTGTTTGAATACAGCTATAGCATTCCCTTCCTTATCAAATGCCACCTGTGCCCTATATCCGTTACCAATGCCTGAATCTATGGCAATAGTGGATTCCCATCCTTTATCATTAATATACCGACTTGCAAAAATTCTATAAACATCGCCGCTCTTCTGCTCAAAGACAGCTATGGCATTGCCTCTGGAGTCAAAAGCAATATCTGTTCTATAGGCATTTGAAGGTCCTGCGTCTATAGCAACCGGCGAACTCCATCCAAAGCAGTAAGCAGTAGGCAGTAGGCAGTAGGCAGTAAGTGTAAGTGTGAGTGTGAGTGATAATGTCAGTTTTTTTATACTCATAGTAAATTCTCCCTCCTTATATGAGAAGTTGAGAAGTTAAGAGGTTGAGAAGCTCAGAAACAAAACTTCTCAGCTTTTTTCTCCATTACATTAAGCATTGACAAAATATCATTATATTCACCATCAAGTTCCTCAAAAAGACTACTTTCAATATGTTTGCACGCAAGACAGAACTCCAGCCAACACTGTGTTTCAGATGCCTCCTGCATTGCATCGGTTAATTTATTTTTAAAAACTGCTGAGTATTTCCTTTTTCTCCATACTTCAGCAATATTTGAACAAACTGACCTTGAAGACCTTCTAATCTGATCAACAAGTGAATATTTTTCTTCATTAGGAAAAGCCTTTGTAATTTCATAAATCTTCATAGCCATTGCAAATGCCCTTTGATAAACATCCAAATCTCTGTAATGATTTATCTGCTTTTTCCTCTCCATCCTCTCATCCTCTCAACTTCCCAACTTCTGTCTTTATCTTGCCGCTCTCTGGCTTATCTCACTCGGACTCAATGCACGCTTATATATAACGATATCGTCAATCTTACCCCATGGACGTTTAAATTCTGCCGATGTGTTTCTGCCATTGCCTATCTTGTCTATAGATGTGCTGGATTGGTAATTTGAATAAGTTCCTACTATACTCCCATCTATGTAGAAGTATGTCTTACTATTCTTACCTACTGCCACCAGATGATGCCATTGTGTTGAAGAGAGACTGTCTATGCCGGTATAGCCTGATGAGCGGAACCCTCCACCATCCGTTGTAGAGTATATCCCGAGTTGTCTGCTGTTATTCACCTGAATGATTTGCTGTGTGCCAGGATTTTTTTCAGTTATCAGAGTGTTATGAATATCCCCAGTTGTCGGTAGCTGTCCATAGAACCACGCCTCTATTGTCCATTCATTACTTGTTAACGGGACGCTGTTAGTTAATGATAAATACTTAGTACTGCCTGTAAGGTCCAATGCAGAGCCAAACTTACCTGCCACCCACTCATTACCAACTCCTCCATATATACTGCCATCATAACTCCCTACCTTATCATCTATGCTCGTACCGAGATTTTCATTAAAATCCCAGTATGCTATTGCACCTATCGGCACATCAACCTCAAAAGAGCCTGTTATTGTTACTGAGCCTGATATTGGATTATTATGGACATCAAGTATTACATTTTCAAGTGTAATTGTATCACCTACTGCCATGTTTGCACCATTACCAAAAGTAACCTTCAGTGTATCATTAGAGTAGCCGCCAGCACTTGACCATACTGCACTTCCGAAGGTTGTTCCCCATGTCTTGCCAGTTGGGAGTTTTAACGCATTATTTAGTGCAGCCAAATCACCAATTATTGTAGCAGCCGTCTCTCCATTGAATACTATTGTTATTGAATCCCCTGCATTTATTCCGCCTGTACCACTGCCTGCCGCCCATGCTTCTATCGGATACAGGAAGTGATGTAAATGAACCTCTTCATCTATTAAGGCATAGTTGTATATTGCGACATTGTCTATGTAACCCCTGAAGTATTCAGAACTTGTGGGATTACCTGTATATCCATTCTTTCTGCCAATTTCTATTGTCCCTGCTATGTTATGTCCAAGGGTCCCTGCAGTGTTGAGAGCAGTGGTCTTTTCTAATAGATGGTCTATGTAGAATCTAAAATGATTAATTCCACTTGCAGTATTTCTTACCACTACCACAAAATGCCATTTATCATCTCTCAAGTCTTTTGTTGTAACAGTCTCGCATCTTGGATGCTGTGATGCCGGCAATCCTCCCATATCGTATTCCCCTGCTCCATAAGGAGGCGGGTTTCCAGTATTTATCATTTCAGTTAATAATGACTGGCTGTCGCAATGGACAAGCTGTCCGCTCGGATTTACGGCAAGACTCCAGTAATTTGTTGGATTGGTGTTGCTCTCCTGCGAGATAATCCTCATGTAATTGCTCGGTATAGTTGTCGGCAGTTTTACCCATGCCTCTATTGTGTAATCTGTCATGTTGAAGTTATTGCTGTCTGGTATTGTTACATACTGTGTATTACTATCGCTAAAGTTAAGGGCAGAACCGGAATATCCAGAGGCCCATGAAGGCAGTGTGCTTCCACCGAGCGTTCCGTTATTGTCATTAATACTATCTGCAGCCGTTATTGTTGCACCTTCATCCAAGTCATAGTATGCCACTGCACCGTCAAAGTCTCCGGCTATGTCAATGCTCCCTGTTATTGCCCTGTTTGAATCTTTTATTGTTATTTCATCAAGCATTATTGTATCTCTATTTGTAACTGTAGGTGATGAAACACCTCCTGTGCTTAAGGTAATCGTTAATGTGTCATTAGCATAACCGCCTGTGCTTGTTGACCATCCTATACTGCCTATTTGTCCATTCCCATCCTTCCATGTATGCCCATTTGATAATTTTAATACTGTGTCTATGTTATCTGCTGTTATTGGCGTGGTTACGCTTGTCTCTCCGTCAAATCTTATAACCACCTGGTCTCCTGCATCTATCCCAAACTTGCCTCCTGATGTATCTTTTGCCCGGGCATATTTTAGTCTTGCACCATAGAACTGTCTAATTTCAGTTGCAGAGAGCGGTCTGTTGTATATTGAGATTTCATCTATGGTAGTCCCGATAACATGCGCACCTGCGCCGGTATTATTGCCGAGAGCTCCTATAGCAGTGTATGCCTTATATGTTGAGTTATCGCCTGCTAAAACAGCCTCACCAATATACTGTCCATTTATGTAGTATTTTGTTGTCCCTGCAGTCCCGTCTCCACCTGTGCCTACCGCCGCTATCTGATGCCATCCGTTTTTAAGTTTATCATGCAGAAAATACCCTGTGCCTCTCTCCCAGCTTCCCCCAGAGTCAGTAGTCGGCGATACATTCCCTACTTCAGCTTTGCCGGTCCCTGTATGAATACATATAGCATGCTCATGATTATCACTGCTATGTATAAGGGCATTGTCCATCGTGCCGTAGATAGGAGTCTTAATCCACCCTATGATTGTCCATTCAGCCGGCATATTGAGGGCGCTATTTAAGGCGACTGCCTCAGTTGATGCATCAACAGTTACTCCATTTGTCCCATATACTCCACCAGCACTGCTCCACATGCCTGTCGCTGTTGCTGTCCCAAACTTGATTGAATTTACTTTAAAGGTTCCTGTCGCACCGGCTCCATCAAGGTCAAATCTCAGATTGCCAATTATTCCATCGTTGTCCACCCACTCCGCATCCGTAATCTGCATATAAATGGTATGAGGCAAACTATCTCTTGTAAGAGTAAAGGACTGGGCGCAGGTTTCGCTGTAAGCTGTGCAGTCCACACCATCCGTATAATAAACTCTAAGTGAACTTGGACCATTGGCTCCATATCCCTGGTAGGTAAATTCCAGATAATTGTAGGATTCTTCAAAGTCAGTAATATTTTTATAAAAGAATGGGTCAGCAGTGGCAGTTATAGCAAAATTATATAATCCACTCACAACACTACCCGTTCCATTATTTTCTGTCCATGACTCAGTAGTATCAAAGGTATCAACAACGGTCGCAGGCAGGTTAGCATGATTAGTTCCAAAGCTATCATCCACTGTTACCCCGCTCCCTTCGTTAAATCTCCAGTATGCTATTGCGCCTGAAGGTAATTTGAAGTCAAAATTCCCTTGTAATGTAACTACATCCGATATTGGACGACCTGCATGGTCTTTTATGACATTGTTGCTAAGTGTAATTGTGCATCCCGGGGCAATAGTAGGACTGCCGGTTGTGGTAAGTGTAACTGTCAATTTATTATTTGTATAACCGTTATCACTTGACCATGCCGCAGGACTCTGTATGGTTCCCCATGTGCAACCGCTTGATAAAACCAATGTTGTCCCGATATTTGATGAATCTATGGTATTCCCCTCTGTTGAGCGGTCAAATGTTAAGACTACCTGGTCGCCTGTCTGGATTCCTACAATCTCTCCTACTGCCCCCTCAGCAAAGGCGCTCCTCGGCCATGAACCATAACGGTTCTTTATTGTAGTGTCACTCAAGGCTGTATCATAGATAACTATATTGTCTATTGTATTGGTCATGGGTCGGTTGTAGAGGGCTGTTATATAACTGTTTCCGATATATTTTATGCTCTCTGTAGATTTGTATCCTACGCTTCCTGCAAGATTACCATCTATGTAGAATGTTGTTGTCCCAGCAGTCCCGCTTCCACCTGTCCCTACTGCGGCTACATGGTGCCATCCATTTGTAAGATTCTTTAAGTTGTAATTTGGGACATAATAATACGCATTGCCATCGGATGTCCCGAGGAATTTTGTCTGGTTTTCAATAATTATCTGGTCATCGTTCTGGGTTGATAGAGACGATATTAGTGTATGCTTCTGCTGGCTTGTTATTACCTGTGATATAGGCCATTTAAACCACGCCTCTATTGTCCATGATGCTGTAAGGGGATACGCCGTAGCAAGTGTTACATAGTCGCCTATAGAGGCAGTTCCATCAAGACATAATCCATTACTAAATCTCCCCGTTGTCCATGTAGCTGAATTGCATGCAGTAGTTAAGGTGCCTGAGTTTGTAAATGTGCCATTATAATTATTAAAAGTATCATTGGCATCGCTGTTAAGCTTCCACTCTGCCTTTGCGCTTGATGGTCTTCCTAAATCTCCTGTAATAGTCAAGGAGGAGCTTATCGTAGTCCTGTATTTATCTGTTATAAGTCCGCCGCCGAGTGTAATTGTATCTCCAACTGCTACAGTCGGTGCAGAGGTAGCATCACTTAAGGTTATTGTCAATGTGCCGCACTGATAAGCAGAACTATCCCACCCTACACCACCTATTGCACCACTCCCATCCTTCCATGAATGTCCATTATTGAGTGCCAAAACTGTATCTATATTGTTTGCATCTATTGCCGGGCAGGTATCGCCTGCATAGCCGATTTGACCATTGAATGTTATAACCACCTTATCCCCTGCCTGCATCCTGTATTGACCGCTGTCATCGCTTGCAAAAGCCTTCTGGAGCGCTGTCCCTGATGAGTTGCCAAAGGTGCCTCCAATTGTCACTGATGCTATTATCAGTTTAGCAGGCACATTTGTATCGGTTATGGTGCCGTCAATTATAATGATATCACCTACTGCCACAGTTGGTCGTGTTGGTGTTGAATCCTGCTGTGTGTCTTGACCGCTTAATGTTACTGTCAGTTGAGTAGATGAATCCCATACCGCACTCCCTATTGCTCCATTACCATCTTTCCATGTCTTCCCATTCACCTTTAGGACTGTATCTATATTATTTGCATCTATCGTAGGTGTATTTGTAGCTCCACTGAATGTTATAACCACTTTGTCGCCTGACTGAATATTTGGTCCCCAATTAGAAGTGTCAGATGCAACTGCAGTATTCGGTATTACTGTAGAGGCTACACCAAAATTACCTGCAATTGTTCCATTACTGATTATCGCTTTGCCAGATGCGTCAGCTATAGCGCCATTAATTTTAATTGTACTATTTGGTGTAACTGTTGGTGCTGTTGGTGATGGATCACCATAATTAGCTGGTCCTTTTAATGCTATTGTCAGAACGGTATTAGTCGGTGTATTCCATGAAGCACTTACTATCGCCCCATCACCATCAAGCCATGTCATCGGCGGACTATCCACAATCCAGCTATCTGTATAGGAGTATTCCCCATTATCATATGAACCCGTTACATTTCCATATGCATCATAGGTATAGGTTATATTTGTATCATAATGTGAAACCCCTGCCCGTAAAGGTGTCTCGGAGGAGTAATTGGAATCATACAAAAGCGTCCATGTTGGTGAGGCGGTAAGCTTATAATAATATTTTGCTCCTGTTCCTTTAAGCTCTATTTTGACATCATACCATGTACCAACAGTGTAAGTGCCCGCAGATGCTACTTTCTGAGTGCCATCTTCATAAATTCTAAAGGTACCGTTATCAAAGTAGATGGCATAGACCAAGTCGGTAGAACTCACCCCTGTCCCACTGTCGTGCCATCCTATCATTGCCCTCACACCTGAAGCAGCTTTGAACCTCGCCTGAAATGCCTTTGTTAAATTCCTTGCAAAGGTCAAATCAGTATATACATATTTGTCCCATCCATCCGCATCATTGCTTATGGATAAATAGTCATTCTGAGTAATCGTCCCACCACCGCCATAATCAAGCTTTGTGGTGTCAATTGTGGTGCCAGTGAAGTCATAGGAGAAATCAGAACCAATTAGAGGCAGAATTGTATCTATATTCCCTGAATTTATTGCTGTGCCATCTGTCGCACCACTAAATGTTAGAACCACCGTGTCATTCGCCTGAATATTTGGTCCCTTATTAGAAGCATCGGATGCCAATGCTCCGCTCAGTGCTATTGTAGATGCAACACCAAAACCGCCTGTAATTGTAACAGTAGAGACTATTGCCTTGCCTGTTGAGTCATTTATTGTGCCGCCAATTGTAATCACATCATTTATTGCAACTGTTGGCGCTGTTGGTGATGTCTGGCTATATGTAGGCGGTCCACTTAATGTTATTGTAAGTTTATCATTTGTATTTGTAGTTGTCGTCCACTCTGCACTCACTATTGTATTATTACCAGCAAGCCATGAATGACTATTATTTAGCGGCAGAAGTTGATTTATATTACTTGAATCTATTGCAGTGTTTGCACCGGATACAACGCCGCAGCCACAAGTTGCTCCATTGAATGTAATCACTATCGTGTCATTTGCCTGAATATTTGGACCCTTACCTGAAGCATCGGATGCAGCTGCAGTGTTCAGTGTTGATGCAGATGAAACACCAAAGTTGCCGCCAATCGCCACAGTAGAGACTATTGCCTTGCCTGTTGGGTCATTTATTGTGCCGTCTATTGTAATCACATCATTTATTGCAACTGTTGGCGCTGTTGGTGATGTCTGGCTATATGTAGGTGGTCCACTTAATGTTATTGTCAGGACAGTATTGGTCGGTGTATTCCATGAAGCACTTACTATGGCCGGAGTAGCACTACCATCAAGCCATGAATGTCCATTATTGAGTGGCAGGATTGTATTGATATTGTCTGCATCTATTGTTGGTGCATTCGTCGCACCAGCAAATGTTATAACTATCGTGTCATTTGCCTGAATATTTGGACCCTTACCTGAAGCATCGGATGCAGCTGCAGTGTTCAGTGTTGATGCAGATGAAACACCAAAGTTGCCGCCAATCGCCACAGTAGAGACTATTGCCTTGCCTGTTGGGTCATTTATTGTGCCGTCTATTGTAATTACATCACCTATTTCAACTGCAGGCGCTGTTGGTGATGTCTGGCTATATGTAGGCGGTCCACTTAATGTTATTGTAAGTGTATCATTTGTATAACCACCATCATTTGTCCATCCTACACCTACTATCGCTCCGTTGCCGTCCTTCCATGAATGAATGCCAATGTCTTTCTCTGTTCCCGGCGTTCCTGCTGTTGGTTCAGACGAGGCATATTTACGAATAATGATATTATCCCACCAGACATCTATACCAAAATTACTTACTCCAGTTTGCTCATAAATCTGAAAGTATGTGCTTTGGCTTCCAGTTTTACTTGAAATATCCAGCCAGCCAGTATCAGTCCACGCCGTAGTTCCGCCGGCAACATCACCATTGTAATAATTCGTTCCTCCAACATACACTTGCATTTTATGATATCCTGAAGCAGTAGATGTATAACCATCCTGAACCGATACCTTCATCCTTCTTGTTCCAGTGCCAACATTTATTGTCTTTGTATATCGTCCGTAATAGCCAGCAGTTGAAGATGTGCTGGCAGGATAATTGATTTTATAAGAATGGGATGGTGATGCGCTACTATCTGTCGCCCATGTGCCGCTAAAATTTGTACCGCTTTCACTATATATCCATGTATTACTTTCAAAATTATCAAAGAATTCAAATACATTATTCCCATTACTCACCGCACTTGCCGATGGATTTCCATAATACATATAAATAGTGGCAGCTAATGGCGAGGCAGGAATGGAGTCCACCTTTACCCATATTTTCGTTGATGTGGTATTGATGCCTGATTCAATCCAGTAAGGAAGTTCTACCGATGCATTGTAAAACCGAATATCAGCGCCTGTGGATTGCATCTTTCCTGCAGATATCAAACTTTGTGTGTCAACTGTAACCAATACCTGATAGTTTGTCTGTGCCCCAGCAGTTGAGCCTGTAATCGTAATCGGTTTGCGATAACGACCCCCTGACAGTGGGAGAATTGTATCTATATTACTTGCATCTATTGGAGTGTTTACACCAGATACAACGCCGCAGCCACAAGTTGCTCCACTGAATTTAATGACTACCTTATCATTTACCTGAATATTCGGACCCTTATTAGATGCATCAGATGCAGTTGCATCGCTTAGTGTAGATGCAGATGAGACACCAAAGCTGCCTCCAATTGTTATAGTATCTCGTATCACTCTATCAGACGAATCTTTTATAGTTCCATTAATTGTAATCGTATCACCTACTACAACTGTTGGCTTTGTTGGTGTTGTATTGGTATATGCAGCTGGTCCACTCAAGGTTATTGTCAACTGGGTTGCTGAATCCCATGTTGCAGTTACCTGATTATCGCTGCCAAGCCATGAATGTCCATTATTTAGTTGAAGGATTGTATTTATATTTCCTGCATTTATTACAGGTTGATTTGTCTCTCCTGTAAATATTATGACTATCTTATCGCTTGCCTGAATTTTTGGACCTTTATCAGAGGCATCATACGCAGTTGCACTGCCAAACCATGCACCATAACGGGTTTGAACCTCTGTTGATGATAATGCCCTGTTATAGAGGACTACATCATCTATAGACCCGGTGAAGGCGCGTGCATCCCAATTGGTGCCACCCGAATATGCTGCCGCATTATAACTTCCTATTGTAAGGGAGCGAGGCGAGTTCGCAATGGTAACTCCAGAGGCTGAAACTGGCGTGCAAAAAAGTGCCCCGTCTTTATAGATTCTAAGGTCAGTTCCATTATATATAGCAGCTATATGGTGCCACTTATCATCAAAAATGCCAGCAGAAGAAACAACACTGTAGAATACGCTTGAGGTGCCTGCCCCTTTTACAATACCAAATCGGAGAGCATCAGTAGAACCAGCCCGTTGTATTGCCCATGCGTTCTGATTAGTAGCACTGCCGGAATTTTGGTCATCATCAGCCTTTGCAACTAATACCGCCCAATCCTTCTGAGTTGCCCCTCCTTTCATCCAGAACTCCACAGATAACCTGTTGATATTATCCACCACGGGAACATCTCCCATACTCACATAATCGGCATCTGTCCCTGTGCCGCCTGTAAACTGAAGGGCATTATTAAATCTTCCAGAAGTTGTCCATGCTGGAGTGTTAGTAAGTGTCCCATCATTATCATTGAAACTGTCTGTCGCAGTAGTAGGAGTAGAACCGCTCGTCCCATCATCAAGCTTATAGTATGCAACAACGCCATCAGGCAGATTCGTCCCAAAGTCTCCTCCAATTTGCATTGAACCGGTTATGACCTTACCGTAATAATCCTTGATTATGCCTCCGAGTGTAATTGTAGGCCTTGTTGGGCTTAAGGAAATCGTTGCACTGGTTTGCAGAGTAATAGTAAGTGTGTCTTTAGTCTTATTATATGTAGTGCTGGTGTCCCAATCAGCAGAGGTTATGGTCCCCCATGAACCGGCAGAGAGTTGAAGTGCTGTCCCTATGTTAGCATTATCTATAGTAGTTCCCTCTGTTGCGCCATCAAATCTTATAATAATCTGGTCTCCATTTTGTATATTAGCACCTCCCCTCGTTGTATCCTTTGCATAGATTTCCCTTAAGAAGACAAGGTAGCGGGCAGCCACTTCATTAGCAGAGAGGGCACTGCTATATATAGCAAGTTCGTCTATGAGTCCAAACTGCTCATTACCGGCTGTAATATTGCCTATAGTTGTCAATGTAGTTGCAGTTGTCTCATAGTTAGCTGTCCCTACAAGGACACTATCAATATAGAACTTCGTTGTGTTGCCAACAGAATCACCTACGGCTGCAATATGATGCCATCCTGATGTAAGACCGCTCATGACATAAGGAGTATCTAAATCAACAAAGTTAGTGCCATTATGTGTCCCAAGTTTCATTGTTGACCTTTGGACTACAACACGACGGTCTCCAGTAAGTGAATTATATGTGCCTGTAACAGTCGGTAAAGGATAATTAAACCATCCCTCTACAGACCAATCACCGCTTAAGGTTATACTACCGACATTCATATAGGCGGTGCTGCTGTTAAAGTTAAGTCCATAGTTGAAGAAGCCTGTCCCCCATGCGGGGATAGTTGTGCCAGAAAGGGTTCCATCATTCGTCCCTACACTATCAAAGGCAATATTGCCAATATTCTCATCCATCTTATAGAAAGCAACAGGTGTCCCCGGTAATGGCTCTCCAAAAGTCCCGCTGATTTTTGCACTCCATGTGGCTGCCCTGTATTTTGCTCCGAGCTCTCCCACACCACCCATTGAAATTGTATCCTGTGGCGCAACAGTAGGCGCACTCGTAGCCGCACTTAATGTAATTGTCAATGTATCATTTTCATATACCCGCGTACTCCATACTGCACTATCTATTGCAAGACTCCCATCAAGCCATGTATGGAGACCTGATAGAGTAAGAAGATTATCTATATTATTTGCATCTACAGGGATAATACCATTTGTTGGTCCGGGGAACTTTATTGTAACTGTATCACCCGCCTGAATGCCAGAGGTGTCAGGTGCAGGGTCATCTGCAAAGGCTGTAATATAAAACGGGGATGTTGAATATTCTCCATAGCGGCCAATGACCTCTTCTAATGTCAACGCCCTGTTATAAATAACCATATCATCTATGGAAATATATGGACTATAGCCTGTCCCGGTGGCACCTATATAGAATGTGCCGGTATCAAATTGATTTATGACGCCGGTATATGCCGTAGTCCCAACTAACACACCATCCATATATAGCTTTAAATTTGTCCCATCATAGATTCCAATATAATGATGCCACTCAGTGATACTACTTGGTGTATAACTCACAGTTCGCCATGCACCATCTGCATATACTCTAAAATTAACTGTTTTTACACCATTTGTCCCATAAAGCTGGGCAGAATTGCCTCCAGAGAAGAAGTATGAATCCCCATTCCAATTTGAGCCATAATTATTCTTCACCCATCCCTCTATTGAAAGCCTCTCAGGGTTTAAAGATGTGGAATTATTAGCATAGGTATATTGTTCAGTACCAAAGGAGTAGCAACCGTTAAACTTACATGTAATAGCAACACTGTCCTCCACAATCCAATCATCGGTATAGGAATATTCGGTTACATCATAATGGGCAACCCCAGGTCTTAAAGTTGCTTCAGAGGAGTAATTAGAATCATAAAGAAGGGTCCATGTCTGAGAAGTAGTAAGTTTATAATAATATTTTGCCCCTGTTCCTTTAAGCTCTATCTTGACATCATACCATGTTCCAACAGTGTAAGTGTGGCCAGTCACATTTCTGTTGGTGCCATCTTCGTAAACAGTAAAGCTGCCATTATTAAAGTATATGGCATATATCAGGTCTGCATAGCTCACCCCTGTCCCACTGTCATGCCATCCTATCATTGCCCGCGCACCTGAAGCGGCTTTGAATTTAGCTTTAAATACCCTCGTTGAACTTCTCGCAAAAGTTGAATTCGTATATACATAAGTATCCCATGCATCAGCATTATTTACTATCGATAGTTGATTATTCTGTGTAATTGTTCCACCTCCAAGACTTAAGTTGGTAATTGTAGTACCTGTGAAGTCATAGGAGAAAACAGGAATAGGCAACAAAGTTGAATCTGGACTGCCGTAAGAAGAAATACTATTTTGAGATAACATATCCCCCGCTGTAATGCTATCCAAAGTCCAGTAGCTAACAGCCCCTTCAGGCAGATTAATTGCAAAATCTCCACCAAGAGTTATTGAATCGGATATTGGGTGCAAATACATATCCTTTATATATGTGCCATTTGTGGTTATTGTATCTCCTTTTGCTATTGTCGCACCTGTGCCTAATGTTATGGTAAGTGTATTGTTTGTCATATTTATGTCACCAGTGGAATATGTTGACCACGACACACCCTGTATAGTTCCCCATCCTGTTGGCTTTCCTGTTATTGGGAGGATTGTATTGATATTATCAATTATAAATTGTTCAGTAAGTGATACATTAGTCTTACCATGGAATCTTATAACAACCTTATCTTTTTCTGCCTGTATCCCCGGGTTAAAGTATGGGTCGCTTGTAAAGGCAGCTTTTACAGGTGCACGATAACGAGTCTGTATTTCTGTATCTATAAGTGCCCTGTTATAAACTGCTATTTCATCTATCATTCCGTAGAAATATTCGGAGTCTATACCACTGACATATTTCCTGCCAATCTGAATATCGGTATTGAGAATATTATGTGGAGTTCCTCCTCCTGCAGCAGCAGTATTTGTTACTAGTGCCACACCATCTATATATAGTTTGACTGTATCCGCTGCATCGTCGTGAACAACTGCTACATGATGCCACTCACCATCATCAATAGTTGTGGCTGTGTAATTACATGGAGTTGTGAGCCTGCTGTCACACAACTCAAGCCCATAAGTAGAAGTAAGCTGCACGCTCCAGTAATCCCCTCCATTATCTTGTGAAATGATTCGCCTTGTGCCATAAGTAGTCGTCATATCCTTAGGCACCTTTACATAAGCCTCTATTGTATAAGAGGAGAAGTTAAAGTCATTGCTACCAAGAATATCAGGAACAGTGACATATCTGCTTCCATCAAAGTAGAGTCCCTCTATTTTGTTAGACACGCTGGATGCCCGCTCAGTCCTCCAGAAGGAAGTACTGAGTGTCCCGTGATTATCCCCTATTGAATCATAGGCGATAGTTCCACTCTGCTCATCAAAGTTCCAGTAAGATACTTTATTACCAGAGGCAGGGAGATTATCTCCGAACAAACCGCCGATTTTTGCACTCTTTGAAAATGCCCTATATGCGGCACCTATTGGTGAGCCTATTGAAACATCATCCAGTGGTTTAACATCAGGCTTTAAAGGCGCTCCGCAAGGCTCCTTAAGTGTAACAGTTAATTTATCATTTGAGTATTCCCCCGTACTACTCCATACTGCACTCTCTATTTGACCATTACAATCCAGCCATGTATGAAGATTAGAGAGGAAAAGAGCATTATCTATACAGGCTGAGCCGCTTGGACAACTACTCGCATCTATCACTGCGCCATTTGTTGGTCCTGAGAATTTGAATGTAACAGTATCCCCTGCCTGTATGTTAGGTCCACCTCCTGATGTATCATAAGCACGGGCAGTAACTGTATAATCTCCATACCTGCCGAGAACCTCTTCTGCACTTAATGCACGGTTATAGACAGCTACATCATCTATAGAAACAGATGGATTATATCCAGTTGTAGTGTGAGCAATTTTAAAAGCTGTAGTATCAAATTGATTTATAACTCCAGATAATGCAACAGGTGTCCCCACTTCCACACCATCCATATAGAGTCTTAAGTTTGCTCCATCATAAATCCCAACATAGTGGTGCCATCCTGCGATACTGGAGGGTGTGTAAGTTATACCTGACCATGTATCATTTACATTTACATTGAACTTAACTTGGGCTGTATTGGCTACTCCCATAAGCCTAACAGAATTGCTTCCATAGAAGAAAAATGTATTTTGAGCCTCATTAACCCACACTGCAGCCGAACTACCGGGATTAACCCATGCCTCCACTGTAATCCTCTCAGGATTGAGGGATGATGAGTTAGTAATAGAGCCATATTGGTTAGAACCATAGGTGTAGCAATTGTTAAACTTACATCCTCCTACTGTACCTGTGTTAGTTGTAATATTATTCTGACCAAAACTGTCATTATTATTCTCCATCTTCCAGTAGCTAATAGCACCCTCAGGCAGGTTAAAGTCAAAGTCTTTACTTAATTTGAATGAGTCCGATATATCATTACCAGTTGCGCTTACATCTGCTTTTGCTTTTATGCACGATGTTGCACCCACAGTTATTGTATCCCACCCTGCTATTGTAGGGGCACTGGTAGTTGTGCTTAGTGTTACAGTTAGTGTGTCATTTGTATTACCGCCATCATTTGACCATACCGCACTGCCTATATTCCCTGAGCCATCCTTCCATGAATGACTGTTTGATAACACAAGGTTTGTGTCAATATTACTGTTATCAATAGCACATCCATTCGTCTTCCCATGGAACCTTATAATAACCTTATCGCCTGATTGTATACCTGAATTAAATAATGTGTCGCTTGTAAAGGCAGATTTTATTGGTGCACGGTATCTGCTCCTGACCTCTGTAAGTGTCAACGCCCTGTTATAGACGACTATTTCATCTATCATTCCGTAGAAATATTCTGTCCCATCATATTTTCTGCCAATTTGAACAGATGCAGAGATATTGCGGGTCCCTGTCTCTGTAACTCCTGGAACTGTTGTAGCCACCCCATCTACATAGAGTATAACCTTATCCAGTTCATCATCACGGACAACTGCTACATGATGCCATTCACCATCCTTAATAGTAACAACCGGGTTCACACTGTTACAGGGAGTTGAAAGTCTGTTATCACAAAACTCAAGGTTGTTATCATTAAGTTGGAGCTTCCAGTAATTTGTCCCATCATCCTGTGAGATGATTCGCCTTACAACACCTGCGCCTCCGACTAAGCCATCTGGCACCTTTACATAAGCATCAATTGTATAAGAGGAGAGGTTAAAATCATTGCTATCTGGAACCTCCATGTATCTCGTCTGAGTATTTCCTGTATATCCATCTATATAGATGCCTTTTATTGCGTTTGATACAGAAGATGCCTTCTCTGTTCTCCAGTATGAAGATGTTAGCAGTGTGCTGAATGTCCCGTGATTATTCCCTATTGAATCATAGGCAATAGTCCCACTCTGCTCATCAAAATTATAGTATGCAATACCTCCGGTAGGAAGATTGACCCCATAGTTGCCGCCTATAACTATTGAGCCTGTTATTGTTCTGTTAAATGTATCCTTTATTGTAGTGCCAAGTGTAATTGTATCCCCTACTGCAACAGTTGGAACACTCGTCCCTGTGCTTAAAGTAATTGTTAGTGTATCATTGGTATAACCGCCAAGGCTTGTTGACCATACTGCACTCCCTATATTCCCACTGCCATCAAGCCATGAATGTCCATTTGAAAGGGCAAGAGCAGTGCCTATATTGTCTTTTGTTATTGTTGTTCCGGCAGTTGGGGCATCAAAGGTTAGGACAACAGTATCCCCTGCCTGAATTCCTATTTGCGGCGTAACCTGAGTATCTTTAGCAACGGCAGTTTTAAGCTTTGCACTGGCTCTTTTCCTGACCTCATCGGCTGAAATGGCACGATTGTAAATAACAACTTCATCAATAGAGCCATTCAGATATGCTGCCTGTCCATCATCTCTTCCTATTGTGAGGACACCTGTATCTGAAGTATTCATATCTCCAGTATTAGGAGTCGTTTCCTTAAGGATTCCATCAACATAGATTTTTATATTTGTCTTATCGTAAGTTCCAGTATAATGATGCCATTGTGTTATATCAAAGTCGGCATCAGCAGTGAATGTAGCACTTTGCCATGACCATGAACCGTCTGCATACACATATACTCTGAATTCCATATTCTTTGTGCCTGTAACAGGATAAAGTATATAGACATTCCTCTTACTCACAAGTGTCCCATCGGCATTCCATGTGGAAGCACTACTCTTTGCCCATGCCTCTACTGATATTTTGTAAGGGTCTAAGCCAGGAAAGACTGTAGTATTCGTCGGGTTTAAATCAGGATAGTTTGATACCTCTACATACTGGGAATTGGTGCCGCCATCAAGATTAATGGCTTTGTTATATTTACCTGTGCTATATGTGGGGGCGGTTGTAGTATATTTAAGTGTTCCATTATTATATTGCCCGACGCTGTCTGATGGGTCCCCACTGCTCTCATCAAGATTCCAGTATGCAACAGCGCCATTCAAATCAAAACTTCCTCTAATCTTAGTGGAGCCTGTAATGGAGTTGGTCCCAGTTTTCTCTTTTATTACTCCTCCCGATAAGGTTATTATATCTCCTACTGCAACTGTTGGTGAGCTTGTTGCCGTACTTAATGTAACCAAGAGTGTATCATTTGTGAATCTTGTTGTTGTCCATGTTGCACTCCCTATTGCTCCATTACCATCTTTCCATGAATGTCCATTATTGATTGACAGGACTGTATCTATGTTGTTTTCATCTATCGTCGGGGGATTTTCCCCATCTGCCCCATTTATCGTATTAGTAAATCTTACTGCTATCGTATCCCCTGACTGACGCCCATAGCCGCTTCCGGATGAATCATTTGCATCCGCCCTCTCCAATTGTGCAGGGAGTTCTTTAAAGCGATTTAAAATTTCAGTCTGTGAAAGGGCAGTATTATATATAACAACCTCATCCAGCTTCCCATTGTAATAATTTGTCCCTGTATAGTTTGTAAATGCCTCACCACACTCAATACAACCTTCCCATCTGCCTGCACCCGCAAATGGCATATTATTTGTTGACAACTCCCTCCTCCCCATTACAAAAGGATAGCGTGAGCCGCTTACAGCCCCTGTCCTTGATAGACTTCCATCAAAGATACCATCTATATATACCCTCTGTGTTGTTCCGTCATAGGTGCAAACAACCTGTCTCCATATATCCTTATCTCCTGAATAATTCCTTTGGAGTCTGCTCATACTTCCTGCCCCATACCATGCCCATGTAGTGCCGTTTGTTGCTATCTCACACTGTCCATTTGATGCCATCACGTAACTATTCTCTTTGCTGAGAACAGTATATCCTTGTCCAAAGGCATTCGGCTTGAGCCATGCCTCAATTGTGAGCTTTCCACCGCCAATATCAGGCACTCCAGGGGCAAACAGATGGTCATCACTGCCGTCAAGAGATACTCCATAATCCGAAACACCTGTTGTCCATGCAACACCTTTGTTTAAAGATGCATTGTGTCCTCCAGCACTGTCGTAAGCTGTCATCTTCGCACCTTCATCCATTTTATAATATGCTATGGCACCCTTTGGAGGCTTTGCACTGGTATTTCCCTTGATTTCTACTTGTAAGATTACAGATAGACATGTGTCATTTATTGAAATCCTATCCCCAACTGTTACTGTAGCATCGGTACCAAGGGTAATTGTCAGTGTATTATTAGTCGGCGAATTCCATGCTATACTCTGGACAGTTCCCCATGTCTTACCAGTTGGAGGCTTAAGGACAATATCTATGTTGGATGCATTAATGCACCCTGTATTCATAGAAGTTGAAAATATAATTGTAATAGTATCCCCATTCTGCAGTCCAGTGCCTTGATTTGATGTATCACTTGCACTAACATTCGCTGTAATTGCTGTAGCCGGGTCTGTATAGCCATCGTTGGCACCGGGATGGTAAAGTTTTAACTGGTTTGAATCATAATCATAATAGGAAATAAAAGGATTATTAGCTGGAGTGGTATCAAGGACAATGGATGAATAGAGACCTGTATTATTAGTTCCATCAATACCAGTGATGGTATTACCGCTGCTACAGGCACTGTTACCACAGAGGACATAGTGGAGGTCCTGAGCAAGTCCAATAGAATATGCACCATTCGCTCTATGCCCCCAGTAATGATAGGCAATCCTTGGTATGCCATCAGTCCCAACCTTTATGGAGGATGTATATCCATTTAATCGTGTCGCCCCATAATCGGCTAAATTACGTTTTGTCCAGCTTAAAGAATTGGTACCGCAATCATCAGCATCACAATAGGCATAGTAGGTATCTCGTTTAGACATATTCGCTGAACCGCTAACAGCAGAAGAGATTATGGTGCTACCATCACCCCGACAACATTGCCTACCCCATGACCCGCCATCTTGCCCCTGATATTGATATACAATCCTCGGTTTACCATTAACTGGATTTATTGCTATTGATGTATCCCTGAATAGATTACTCGTATTGACAACTGTGTCTATAGCTACATATGGCCATGATGATAAGTCTGATGATTCTGCATACCTTATTGTCTGGACCTCATCTGCGTCATAGCTGAGCATTACCTTGTTGCTACTATCTATAACCATAGAGGCAGACCTGCCGCCCTGTGTATCAACTGTGCTTATTGACCAGTTGTTATTGATCCAGCTTCCGTTGTTCCAACTTCCATCTACACCACAGTTGCTGTTACAATAGGCAAGTTTTAATGCGCCCTTTTTTGTATCATTGGCATCTATCTTATGAGAAAAGTCATAATAGGCTATGCGGGGTTTACCTGATGAATCAAATGCGAGAGATGTAAACCCTCCTGTATGTCCATTCTCCGACTGTCCAATCTGAACAACAGTTACCTTTGTCCAGTTTTCAGGTGTAAGACATGGAACAGTGGAACAATAGGCATATTTTAATGCACCTACCATGTGGTTGCCATATTTATCACTAATCTCAGTTCCTGTGCTGTTATTTTTACTTATGTTATGATAATAACTTATGTATGGTCTATTACTGCTGTCTAAATATAGGGAGATATACCCTTGGACACCCTTTTCTTCCACAACAGTGCGAATCCATTGTGTTCCTGTCCAGTATGAATATTTAAGCTCCCCTGTCTGATAGTCAAAATATGCAACCGCAGGCTTAGGGGTAGCCTCAGAAGTTAGCTTAATAGAGCTATACGCACCACCCTGTAGGTCAATAGTGGAAATCGCAGCCCAAACTGCAGTAGGCAGTAGGCAGTAAGCAGTAGGCAGTAGGCAGTAAGCAGTAAGCAGTAGGCAGTAAGCAGTAGGCAGTAAAACCTTGCCCCTTGCCCCTTGTCCTTTACCCTTTGCCCATATTTTAAGTATCACTTTGCGAATCATAAATACACCTTACTTTATAACCACAGATGAACACAGATAAACACAGGTTAAACTACCAATCTCCCATATAAGTGAATTCTCATATATCTTTTCAAGTAACCCGCAACCAAGACTATTATGAACATTATATGATACCTCTATTATTTCCCCGGTTAATTCTTTGTAAAGGAATTCTTTTTCTGTGTTCATATGTGTTTATCTGTGGTTTCATTGTTTAATTTATTCTGTCTCTGTGGCTCGCTTTTAATCCTTTGCGCATCTGAACCCCACCATCCCATCACCGTGCCATGCGTCTGCTGCTCTCGGCATACGGGTCGGGAGCATATAATATCTTGCCGATGCCCTTGCCGATTCATGGGCATTAATTAAATAGGACCCACCCCGAACAACATAGAACTCTCTCTTAAACGCCTCTCTTTCAGCCACTGGACTGCCTGAATATGGACGATATAAAGATGATGTCCATTCAGCCACATTACCTCCCATATCGTTCACACCATAAGGACTAACATCCCTCTGAAAAGAACCAACTGCAGAGGTTGAGAGGTTAAGAGGTTGAGAGGTTAAGATTTTTTTCTCATCTTCCCATCTTCCCATCTTCCCATCTTCTGTCTTCTGTCTTCTGTCTTCTGTCTTCTGTCCCCTTGTGTTCGCATATCCCTTATTCTCCTCATTTCCCCATGGATATTTTCTTCCATCTGTCCCTCTCGCAGACTTCTCCCATTCTTCTTCTGTAGGCAATCTCTTGCCCTTCCATTGACAATAACTATTTGCCATATACCAATCCACATCACTTACTGGATTATTTTCCATCCCTTCTTTATAGGATAGAAGTTGAGAGGTTGAGAGGTTTTTCTCATCTTCCCATCTTCCCATCTTCTCATCTTCTGTCTTCTGTAGATATCTCCAGTCCTCTGGAATAGGGATACCTATATCTTCATAAAATGGAAGCCTCACTCTGTTCTGAATAAGATAGTTAAGATATTCTTTGTATTCGGCATTTGTTACTTCATGTTTATCAATATAAAATGCTTTAACAAAGACCTTTCTCTGTGGAACTTCATCCACTCCGTAGTCAATTCCGGGCCTTTTTGAGTGCGGAGTGAGGAGTGCGGAGTGAGGAGTTAAGAATTCAGATACTTCTCCAGTTCCCATGATAAATTCTCCTGCGGGAATGAGGAGCATATCACTTGCTGATGCAAGTGACAGTGACAGTGACAGTGACAGTGTCAGTGTCAGAACAAATGCCAGAATATTTTTATTCATAAAAATCTCCTTCTCACTGTGTCAGTGTGAGTGTTTAGTAAAAGAATTCTTTTTCTGTGTTCATCTGTGTTTATCTGTGGTTTCATTCTTTCCTTTAATCCTTTGCACATCTCATACCAAAATGCGGGTGGTGGTTTCTCTCTGTAACACCAGCTGCATACCGATGGGATGTTCTTGCAAATGGTGTAATTGGTCCCATCCATGCCCCGCCCTTCATAACTTTATACTTTTTCCCAAACTGCGGCCGTTTTAGCGTACTTCCCGGATATGCCTCATACCATGAGGATGTCCATTCCATGATATTTCCAGCCATATCATACACTCCATAAGGGCTTACATCCGTTGGGAAACTACCGACAGCAACCGCAGCCACCTTTTCCTTTGACCACTCTATTGTATTTGCCTTTCCAACTGTTTTATCATTTCCCCACGGATATAGCCTGCCATCTGTCCCCCTTGCCGCCTTTTCCCATTCCTCTTCTGTGGGGAGCCTCTTACCCGCCCATTTACAGAATGCCTCTGCATCCATATTAGTTACATCATTGATTGGAAAATCATCCTCTATAGGGGGATATTTAACTGTCTCTGCCCACTCCTTTAGCTTAGAAGTTGAGAGGTTGAGAGGTTGAGAGGTTGAGAGGTTTTTCTCATCTTCCAAACTTCTCAACTTCTTATCTTCTGTTTTTTCTGTCAAAAGACCCGGAAGGGGATGGCCTGTTGCCTTCGCAAACTCCTTATACTCCCGGACAGTAACCTCATATTTGTCTATATAAAAAGCCTTCAAGAAGACCTCCCTCTGCGGAAGCTGGTCAACCCCCACATCCACTCCTAAGATTCCTTCATCTCCGCCATCTCCGCGACTTCCCATCATAAACTTACCCTCCGGTATAAGAACCATCTCACCCGCCCAACAGGGCAATGCAAAAAACAAAATGCAATATACAAGAACAAATCTTTTGCCACAGAGGCACAGAGACACAGAGAACATTACAAAATAAATCTCTTTTAATTCATTAATTTTTCTTTCTTTCATCTCTCTGTGCCTCCGTGTCTCTGTGGCTCATAATTTCTTTGCCTCTCAATCATCTTCACACCACTGGGATATGCTCCCTGCCGCACCATGACTATACCAGCAATAGTTCATATTCGCACCGTGACAATACATATCACATCTGTAATACTGTCCGTCGTAATACCACCTCGGCTTTAATGCTGTAGCACCCTGAACCGATGGGGCAAAATTCAATAGATGTGTAGATGAGACACCATCGGCTATTCCATCCTCACTATCCGGCGGGAGCATGCCGCCTAATCCATCTCCATAAATCGTATTCTGTGCCTCAACATTACTGTGGACATTATGATGACACTCATGGCAGACAGCCTGCCCTCCTTCACTGCCTGAGTAAGTTGACGCAGAAAGATGTTCTGCATGGAGATTTGCAGTCCACCACCCGTTGCCTGTCCCTCCAAAGTTTGTCCCGGCAGACCCACCATCTGTTTCAAGTAAAATACTCTCTTTATGACAGAGGAAACAGAGTTGTAAGTTATCCCTCGCACCGCCGCTGCCAAATGCCGCTCCTACCGTTCCATAGCTGCCTCTTGCCTGTCTTGTGTAATAGACATTAGTATTATAAGGCGCTCTTAAGATTCTCTCATTTGTTGAGCCGTGTGGTCCTATCCTATTGTCATCCTGCCTCTGATTTGCATTGCTAAAGGTATTAGGACTATTTACAACCGCAGGTGTTTTATCAGTAACACGACGATTGGAGTATGTTACAGGACCTCTTAATCCTGTGCTTGATGCTCCCAAAACATTGTTGTTATGGCAGTCCGGACACTGAATGGTGAGTGTCTTTAAATCATTAGCCGAGGTCAAATCAAATGCCTCCTGTAGCTGCCTGAACAATGGGTCTGTTGCATTTCTGCCCGGCGCCGCTACAGGGTGATAGGCTGTATTTGCACCGAGGTTGCCGCTTGCAGGATAATCCGCAAACTGATTAGACCTTGGGTCAAACTCCTTCCTCTTGTCACTAAAATGCCCATCCATACCGACTCTATCTTTTGTAACATTAGGGAATGGCATATAATCTTTAAAGAATGTCGCATAATTAGGTCCATGGCATCGGAAACAAACCTCATATACATAGGGCTGTCGGACATAGCCTGAACCATCCCCTCTCGTCATAGGATGGTTATCAGGGACAGTATCTTTATCAGGATTCCATGGATTCCCGTCTATATCAACAAATCTCTGACCTTTCAAGCGATGTGTGGATACATCAGCCATAGGGTCGTGGCAGTCTATACATTCTGAGTGTCTGTTACTCACGATTATCTGCTCTTTGCGTTTGTGAAACCACGGTTCGCCAGCGGCAGGTATCGGGTGGCCGCTCTGTCCTGCCACATCCTTCTTCTGTATCTGGTCCTGTATATTTGGTGCAAGGGTGAATCTGTCAGGATTATTTCCATGACAGTTGAAACAGAAATATTTCTGGTCCTCCCCTACAGCATCATTGTATGGGGCAAGGAGCACCCGCTTTCCAGAGCCGTGCGGATTGCCGTGGCATCCATTGGTTACACCATCACCAAAACAGGAGATATTTGCAGAGTGTGCCGAGCCTGTCCAGTTCGTTTTCACATCAGGGGCCTCATTAGAGGATGCTGTCTCTTTACTGAATGGCCTCTTGGGGACTCCAGTAGCAGTATTTCCATCGGTAGCACCATTCTTATCATGGCAACTGAGACAGAAAGGCTCAAGGGATGATGGACTTGTAATATTAAATTCTATAGATGTACCGCCATCTTTCTCGTTCAGATACGGTGTCCCCTTCTTATGCGGTTTTGTTGCATGATTATAATCGTGGCAGACAAGACAGTCTGTCCGTTTGGCAGGGTCGGGAGGATGCGCCGATATTATATTTACACCTTTATATTTAGACGGACTATCTTCATTCCCCTGAACAAGTGTCCCCTGTGCATCATGGCATTTTGCACATGGCACATCAGGGTTCTCATCCCTTGGCAATGCTGCTGTATTTCCCTCAACTCCTGATGAATCAAAATACCACGTCCATTTAAATTTGTTTCCATAACCCGGATCAATATCTATCGGGTCTTTTCTATCTGATGCTATATAATTTTTCCCGCTTACCCAGTTTGCAGTTCCCGTTGTTACACCTACTGCTTCCCAATAAGTCGCCCAGTCTGCCCCTGTTACAGGTTTATTGCTTGCTGATGATGTATGACCTAAAATAGAACGATATCGTTTCCCATCGCTTCCAAATACAACCGAGTTTTCCGCAGTATCTGTCATATCAGATTCTGGCTCGGTCTGCATATAGAGCCTTCTCGGATTATGGCATCCTACATAACATTCAGGCGCAGGCCAATCTGATGGATAATCAATAGTACGGCCAAGTATAGTTGTCGGATAACCAGTCTCTGGATTAATGTGGACAGAATTCTCAAGACCAATTCCTATAGATTTTTTCCCTGGTCCATAACCGCCAGTGGCATCGGAAAGATTCTCATAAGTAGCTGACTTCCCCACTTCTGGTGATATTGCCGTATCTGGCATGAATTTCGGATAGACAGGCGATGGATTTTTATGATACCCAAGTTTTGTTTCCAATCTTTCATTGAAACTGTAATCAAGCTGGAAATTGAATGTAATATTGTTTCTATCCGGAGTTTTTCTCCCCACACTGCCGCCATGCTCGGTCCCATAACCCATGTGTCCATGGCAGACCTTACATTCAAATTGCTGTCCCTGTCCAACTACATGGACAAGGTGCGCTCCGCCCCCGCCATCATAATCTTCAACACGGTAAGAGGAGTGAAGGACATTTTTATTGAAGGATACACCATTGTCATTCGGGGCACCATACACAGTGCAATCATCAGTTATATCCGACGGGGTTCCGTTATCACCACAATCTGTTGTCTTTATCTCACCTTTATTATTCACAATAGTCCCTCTCGGAACAGGGGGGTATCCATGACAGGACTTGCATATATAAATCCAGCTCCTCTCTTCACTATCATGCTGGTGACACTGAGGACACCCTTCAGCATAATGTTCTTGAGGCCCATATCCATCAGGTCCTGTCGTATAGTTTGTCCAGTGTTTTGTCTGAGTATGACATACCTGACAGACACCTGTGCGGTTAGAGTTCACATAGTTATCCCCTGGTCTTAAGCGGACTTCCTTATTATTGATTACCTCTCTCAAGAGGAATCTGTTGGTCGTATTATGCGGTGTATGACAATCCATACAGCTTCTGGCATACCCGCCGGCAGTCTCTTCACCAAAATGGTTTTTATATTTATGGCAGGTCTTACAGATTACTTTATCCTCATCTATATTCTGATACTTCCTTATATACCCATTTTCATAGCCATTTGGTTTCCTTAAAATATATCCATCACCTGCCCCGCTTGTATCAACAATCTCATAAACATCACCATTAACTATATTACTGGCAAGAGGTCCGTCATGAGGAATATTAGGGTTATTAGTCCCGCTCCATGTAACTTCATTTGCAGTGTTAGAGATAATAATCCTCCTCTTCCGCCAGTTTGGATTTTGCGCTCCACCTGTTCTATATTCATTTCTTATCTTTAATTCCTGATTTACCAATGAATTCGCTGTCCAATTCTTGGTTGTATCTGTAAGAGATGTAGTAGTTCCTGATGTCGCAGCGCCGCCCTCTGTTCCTATTGAATGTGTAAAATGCGGGCTATGACAGGTCATACATTGCACAGTATCATCATTAGTGTCTGACGGTGTCCCATTATCGTCAAGAGGCAGGGGTCTTATATCGGAATTAAAGCGGGTCTCAAAATCGGAGATACCTGCCGCTGAATATTTAATACCAACAGGATGACTGCTGTAATTGTTTGGGTCAACAATCCTGTATCTGAGACCATTATCAATTTTGGCATTTAATGCACCATTCCAATAAAGCGTTTTTGCGTCATTAGAAGTGATTTCACGATAATAACCAGCAAAGGATGAAATTTTAGCACTGCCTGTAACATCTGGCTCCTCAAAAGGCGTGGTAAGGGTTAATGAGGTATTAGACTGGAATGAAGTTACGCCATACCATCTGGAGGATGATGATACCCTTATGAATTGCTGGGAACTTATCTCTGTTGAAAATAATGTTCCTGTTCCTGTTACAGTTGCAGAGTTTTGCGTAAAGGTCAAAGTCCCTGTAAGATTTTTTTCCTCATTATTTGACACTGCCTGCACACCCCTGAAGTTCTTCTGAAAATAGACCCATTTTCCGACCCACTGGTTCGTCGTCCAGTTCTTTGTTACATCTGTTAAAGAACCTGTTGACTGGGGAGTAACACCATCATCTGGATTTCCATCATTATTATCATCATCATCAGCCTCTCCCATCTCCTGCATATAATGACTCCTGTCTCTGTCATCATGGCAGTGTTTGCAGAGTGCATTTCCCACATTGCCAGCTCTCAAGTATGGGCGGTCAAGCTGCATGGAATGCTGGTTGTGGCATACAGAACAATTTATTTTGTTATCCATTACCCTTAATTTCATATTATTATTACTCGGCTGGTTAAGGAGTTTTACATAAACCCTCCCTTTGGTTCCTAATTCAAAGGATGGACTCGTACCATCGTCAAAGGATAGAGAGATACCTTTATTACCACCGCAGATTGAATCGTCTAATGGAACGCTTGCCGCTGTAGTGTAATCCGATGTCCAGCCGGTCCAGTCCGCATCAGGGTCCCATACAGGAGTATTAAGCGGGTAGCTTGTGTTGGCAGGCTGAGGCTTGCCTCTTGTTCTGCACCTGTATTTGAATTTAGCTGTCCCCACATTCCCTCCCGTTGTAATCTCAAACTCATATTCCAGTTCATTTTGTGCATTAAAATCACCTGAATACATGGAGCCCGATGCAATCTTTATTTTTCCTGTGCTATTTTTTGGCTGCCATAACTTGACATATTTAAGCCCCTCTGAATCAAACCTGTGAGTGGTGCCTTTAGTAACCTCTCCGACAACTCCCTGCCCTATCGTTGACTGGTCATTTATGGCAAAGGGTTTTTCAGACGCCCTACCGGTAGGATTATGACAGCTCATACAGAGAGTCGGAATATCCGCAGCCGTCCTCTCTTTATGACAGTCATTACAGTAAAATGGGCTTGTTGTGCTTGCGTCATAATGAGGAGGATCAATTGCCCCTTGTGCCTTAAAGAGTGTAAGTGTAAGTGTCAGTGTCAGAATAAATATAACTATAAGTGCAGCCCTCATTCCCATCTTTTGCCTCCTATTTAGCTCCTTCACTTTTCCGTATCCTCCTTAAGAATTTTTAATTTTTAAAATTCGTAATTCATAACTACCTTAATTATGCATTAACCACAGATGAACACAGGTTAAACTACCAATCTCTCATATAAGTGAATTCTCATATATCTTTTCAAGTAAGCCACAGCCCAGACTGTTATGCACACTATATGATGCCTCTATTATTTCCCCAGTTAATTCTTTGTAAAGGAATTCTTTTTCTGTGTTCATCTGTGTTTATCTGTGGTTTCATTGTTTCCTTAATCCTTTAATAATTTGTGTAATTAGTCCATTCGTGTTATTCGTGTTCATCAGTTTTTTTCTCATCATTATACCAAAAATTAAGATAATAACTAATATTTTTCCTATCAAAGTAGTTTTTACAAAAAATGTTGCAAATAACAGGAACGGAAAGAGAATAATCCTCGTTAAAACTTTCAGTGTCTGATGCTCTGCAATTATATCTGCAAGAGGAGGACTGTATTTATAATATGTGTGGACAAAGTATTTCCCTGCACTATAAGGAAGGAGATACTTATCTCTGAAATCCCTGAATATTTTCACATGTGGATGGAGATAGGAGCCGTATGAGGCTGTGGCAATAAAACAAAATCCTCCGCCACCTCCGCCGGATGAACCGTCGCTCACCTGCTCACTTGTAGTGGTATCAATATTTGTTTCACTTGTGTCAACATAAGTATCAGAATAAGTATCCGAGCTTGTATCTTCATAGTCTTCGGTTTTTTCAGGAGTTCCGAGTCCATAGATAGAAAAGTGATTTGTTTCAAACTCAACATATTGACTCTCTGTATTGATATTTGTAGGGGTAATCTCATCCCAGACTTTAGTTTCTTTATTATATGTATATACTTTAAGTGTCTTAGGATCTTCTATACCTGCCTCAGATAGTTTAGGCAGGGTATATGGAATTCTTATGGTAACATTTGAATCAAATTTTGTGCCATCAGGTGCAAAATCAAGGACAGTTTTCAAAAGCTTTATTCCTTCCTGTGCCGGCGGTGGATTTTTCTCTTCCGCTATTGCTATATTTATATTTTCTTTTATCGAGCCATTAGGAATTAAGAGGTCAACCCATGGGTATACTGATAAATCAAGAGCAGAAAGGAGATTGTCTCTCCCTTCTTTGACAGTAAACAAAATGGCACCTTTAGGAACTACTGAAATCTGAACATCATCTGGACTGCTATCCACTTTGGTATCATTCACAGTAAGTCGGAATATGTAGCTACCTGTAACCTTTGGGGCAAAAGCTGGATTTGCTGCAGAGATATTGGATAAAACAGCTGTGTCCGGTCCGCTTATAAATTGCCATCTGTAGGTAAGTGTATCACCATTTATGTCACTACCACTTCCATCAAGCAGGACAGTAGAGTCAACCTCTACAATCCTGTCCTTTCCGGCATTGGCAACTGGTATGGAATTTCCTTTGGAATTAACTGTGATTGTAACTGTATCGGAGTTATAGATAATGTTATCTTTTACTAACAGTATAAATTCATATACACCCGCTTGTGAAGGTGTAAATGAAGGTTCTTTTGAATATATGTCAGACAATATCACTGATGCGCCTCTTACCTGCATCCACTGATAGGTAAGTTTATCCCCATCCTTATCGCTGCTCCCGGTTCCATCTAACTTGACAGGTGTGCCTGCTACGACTGCTTGGTTATTGCCTGCATTTGCTACAGGGGGTGTGTTACTGCCTACTATATTTATCTCTACTTCGTCAGTGAGACTGGTATATTGTCCATCACTCACTGTCAGCTGAAATCGCAATGTATCTTCATAGATTGGAACAAAGGTTGGAGCCATGCTTGTAGAATCACTAAGAGAGACAGTTGTTCCAAATACCTGTGTCCATTTGTATGTAAGCGGTAAGGGAGAATTGTCTGAGTCATAACTCATACCGCCCCCAAGGGTAACAGTTGAATAGATTATCACATTCTGGTCTGTACCTGCATTTGCAAATGGAATGCGATTTTCGCCATTTATCGAAATATTGACTGCATCAGGAATGCCTACATCCTTTCCATCTGACACAGTCAGGCTAAAGGTATAAATGCCGGCAGTATCAGGTGTCCATGTTGGATTTTTGCTGTCAGCACTGGATAATGTAACAGCCTTTGGCCCGGATAATAACTTCCAATTGTATGTCAATTGCTCACCATCACCATCAATACTTCTATTGCCGCTCAGAGTTATCGTTGCAGGCAAATAAACAATCTGGTCATCGCCTGCATCTGCTATTGGAACGGTATTCCCGCTATTAACTGTTATGTTGATTTCATCAGATGAACTGGTATTGACACCATCACTCACAATAAGGCTGAAAGTATATATACCCGAACCCTGGGGGGTAAAATTTGCGTCTCTCGTGCTTCCTCCACCAAGATTTACCTGAGTGCCTGAGACCTGTGTCCATTTATATGCAAGCGCATCTCCATTGGCATCCTTGCTGCCTGCTCCATTAAGATTGACCTGTGTATTAGCACTGACAGTCTGATCCATCCCGGCATAGGCAGTGGGAGGGATATTTCTGATTGTAACGGCTACCTCATCAGGACTACTTTCAAAATAGCTGTTTGCAACCTTAAGAGTAAATCTATAAACTCCGGGTTTTGTAGCAATAAAAACAGGCTTAACTGCCGTTACTGTCCCATTATCTAATAAACTTATAGTTGCAGGATTGTTTACATCCGCAGTCCATGTATATTTAAGAGACAGAAAATTTGGGTCCCTGCTACTGCTTCCATCAAGAGTAATAATACCCGGGTCATATGTCATATCAGGCCCTGCATTCGCTGATGGTTTATTATCTTTAGCCATACCAGGAGTTGGGTCAACCCCATCTTTTAAACCATCGCCATCTGTATCAGGGTTGCGGGGATCTGAGCCGGATAAATACTCGTATAGATTTGCAAGACCATCATTATCAGGGTCAAGATTGGCATCGTTGAAATTTGGATTGAGTCCATTTGCATCCTCCCATGCATCAGGAATCCCATCCCCGTCAGTATCAGGCAGGTAATTCTCATTCCAATTAGATGGGAGATTGCCGCCATCAATACCGTAAATTGATAGCTTCCCATCGGAAGAGGATGTGACAATAAGACGACCATATGGGTCTATCACCGCATCCAGTGGTATAAAAAGATTACCACTTCCAATGAAGGAGAGGTGGTTGCCTTTTGAGTCAAAGACCTGAACCCATCCTTTGTGGGCATCCACAACATATATGCGTCCCATCTTGTCCACAGTCAGACCCTGCACACTGCTAATAAGACCAGCCCCAACACCACTTGAACCAAAACTTTTAATAAAATTCCCGGAGAGATCGAAGACCTTTACCTGAGAGTTTATAAGGTCGCCTATTAAAAGTTCCCCTTTTTTAGAATCAATATGAATACCTGTTGGAAAGAGGATGTTATTAATGGTAAAAGATAGGGCTCCACCAGAATTATAAACTTTTACTATATTTGCCTTTGAATCTGTAACATAGATTCGCCCTGAGGATGGTTCAATGGCAATGTCGTTGGGCATAATAAACTCACCATTGCCTGAGCCTAATTTTTTAAGAAATTTTCCAGCAGAATCAAAAACAGAGACATTGTTTTCACTATCATCGCCGATATATATATTTCCCTGATTATCTACTGCCACTCCAAGGGGAGCGGCAATGCCGGTAATTGTTAATTTAAGATCACCGATGGCATTAAATTTATGAACCTGCTGTCTCCGTGGGTCTGTTATATAAAGATTTGCCCATTTATCAGCAGCTATGCGGACAGGAACAGAAAGGCCACTCTCAATATCAGATAGATAAAGAGCAGTTGGGGCAACTTCACCTGTAACAGTTGCCGCAGAGAAAAGGAGAAATATAAAGCTTAAAGATAATAGTTTCATTATCCCATTTTTCCTATTTATGTTATTGAAAAGATTAAGAATTCGCATAGTCTCATCATTATAAATTGCACTTTTCATGCCATAATAGGGTGGAAGGGGAGATTATACATATAATAATCTTAATAATTGCAAAGGGTTATATAAAAAAATATAGGCATTTTTGTCTATTAGATATTTTGATGGACATTTATAGTCTTTTTAACCTCAGAAAAAGCTATAAATATCCTCTGAAGGTAGGAAAAAATGCATACTCTGTGCAAATTGGCACAATATTTGTAAAATATAACACAT
>Ga0209212_1001637_pt1 | contig 35395 bp, 31 predicted proteins | sample RifGroC2_FD_183996 | JGI IMG/M metagenome (GOLD analysis project Ga0209212, IMG submission 183996) | Groundwater microbial communities from Rifle, Colorado, USA - Groundwater C2 (SPAdes) (version 2) | ecosystem: Environmental > Aquatic > Deep subsurface > Groundwater | place: Rifle, Colorado...
TCCGGATTGGTGGGATTTGCACCCGCCAAACTGGGTCCAGGTATGTGGGATTGGCCCACCCTTAAGTGGGTCCGGTTATGTGGGATTTACTACGCCAAAACTGGGGCTAAGTACGTGGGACGGAACAATTCAGTGTAGTGAGTGCGGCCCCGTTACCATAAAGGTCTCCGTTTACGTAGACGTGCGTTGAGGCGTAGAGGCCGCCGTATTGCGACGGGGAGGCTGATGAAAGGACTATATTGCTGTCGGTGAATCTCAATTTTGCCGTATCAACCCCGAGCGCCGCGCCGGTGGCGGTGAACGAGGCCGCGGTTACTCCGTTGGAGAACAAAGCCGAGGCGCCCGATACCAGATTAGCCCCACCAATATTAAAATTAGCCATAGACAAATCCATCGTGGCCGTATGATTGCCAAGGTTGTCGCCAGCGGGGAAGCCTGTGGCGCCGGATACGTCCCCGTATATTTTAGCTGCATACAAATCGCCATTCACGTACATATTCGTGGACGTGTAGATCCCACCACCTTGCGACGACGGGGCCGAAGAAATGACTATATTATTATCGGCAAATCTCAATAAGGAAACCGCAATCAGATTCGCAGATGCTATATTAAATCCTGACATGTTCAAGGTAGTAGTGGCAATATGATTGCCCAAATTATCACCACTGGACGCGCTTATGCCGCTCAACCCAGAACCATCACCCACAAATTTTGTTGCCATCATAAGACCTGTGGCGGACATTGAAGCTTTGACGACGCCATCGGAAGCACGCCATATCTGTGCGAACTGCGAGTGTGCGGTTCCGGTGGAAACGACATCCAAAGCAGCTTGCGGCGCCCGTCTGGATATACCAATAGTTTTATCTGAAAGATTTCCAAACAACACGCCTCCGAGGTTAAGTTCATTGGATGCACTGGGAGCACTAGCGGCTTGAGCATAGCCGACTATTATATTGTTCGAGCCACTAACTAATCCCCCTCCGACAAAGGCTCCTAGCAAAGTATTCTGTGAACCACCGTCAATCTCGTAGCCAGCATAATTTCCAAAAAAAGCGTTGGAATTTCCATCCTGGTTGAAGAAACCGGCAGACTCTCCCACATAAGTATTATAATCCGCAGTGTAATTGGCAATACCAGAGTCAGTTCCCACAAAAGTGTTATGAATGCCTGAACGGTTGGCCTGGCCAGATTGCCACCCTATAAAAGTGTTGTCATATCCATAACTAAAAGTACCGGAGCCGGCTCCCACAAAAGTATTTCCCCATCCACTCGGAACGAAATAGCCCGCCAGAGTTCCCACATAAGTGTTACTCGATCCGCTACCCCCATCCTCTCCGCCTGCATTTTCACCCACAGCAAGAGTCCCTTTACCAGGCCATATTCTTAAAACATTTGTGCCAGCGATTTGATACCTTGCCGCTGATATATCACCGGTGGTGGTTATGGTGCTGGCGTTGTAGATATTATTTCCGGCCATTTGCAGGGTGGTCGTGGCTATATGATTGCCCAGGTTGTCGCCGGATGCGGTTATGCCGGTCAGGGCGGAGCCGTCGCCGTAGAATTTTGAGGCGGTTACTGAACTGGTGAAATGGGCGTCGCCGGTTACGTCCAGTTTATAGGCGGGGGCGGTGGTGCCTATGCCTACATTGCCTTTGGCGGCGATGAGGTTGTCGGTTCCGGCGGGGCCTTTTAGGGCTTTGGCGAAGGGGACGCTGGTCAGGGGGAGGCGCAGGACTTCGTAGGCGCCGTTGCCGGTGGAGAAGACTAATTCATATTCCGTGTTTGAGGTTACGAGAAGCGAGGGGTCGACATTATGGACAGATACGGTAAAGAAGCCGTTGGCGTCGGGCTGGAGATCGACGGTGTCGGAGGAGCCGACGACGCTGCCGTTGGCAACTACATCTACTTTTACGCCAGAAATATTGGCGGTTGAGTCCAAGGTTCCCTGTACTGTTACGTAGTTGTAGTTTTCTGAGGCAGCAACCGGGGCGGCGGCCAGCAGAAAGATAAAAGCCGCTATTGTCTTGTTCATATGTTTTCTCCCGATGGTTGAAATACCGACTTCTTCTCTAATGGATCCCGGCCAACAGATTGCCTGGATGACGGATTTTCCGCTCGTCATTCCCGCGTGCTTTTAGCGGGAATCCATAAATCTTTGCTCAATGGATCCCGGCCAACGGATCGCCGGGATGACAGCTTCCAAGTGGATCCCCGCTTACAAATTGCGGGGATGACAGAATGAGATAAAGCGTACGGCGGTTTTATTTTATAACAAGCCGTAAAAAGCGTCAATCTCGCATGCGTCACGTTCGCGGGGATTTACCGTCGGAGAATCGGATGGCGAATTTTGTTTTTAAGGGGTTGCCGGAAAATTCGGAAACGCCTTGATTTGAGTGATTTTCCGGGTGCGGTCTCGCGGCTGGAGGTAGATCCAGCCTTTGTCTCTTTTGTTTTTTATACGGCGGGCAAGCTGCGGGCCGAGCTTTTTCCTGAGCCGGCAGATAAGCGAGCGGATAGCGTCGCTTTTGTCCAGTTTCGGATCGTCTTCCAGAACATGCTCCGCAATAAGCGCGTCGCTCACGAATTCGCGGTTTTTTTCCAGGAGCAGAAACAACAGGCGGAATTGGTCAGCGGAAAGTTCGGCCGCCAGGTTCGAATCCCTGTAGACGCTGAAATTCCGCGCGTCCAGACGGATGTCGCCGCGGTCAAGTATCCCCCTGTTCTCACCGATGCGGCGCAAAACGTTTTCCACTATAACTTTTATTTTGAAAAGCGAAGCTCCTTTTGATATAAAACCATCCGTTTTATATTTCTGGTAGGAATTAAGCTCTTCGCCGGGATCGGCGCTTATCATTATTATCGGCGTATTTTTGAGCCGGAGATCGGCGCGGACGGCCCGGCAGACCTCATCGCCTTTTCCGTCCGGAAAATGGAAATCCAGGAGTATGCAGTCCGGGCGGTGAAGTGCGGCCAGTTTGATCCCCTCGGCGCACGTTTCGGCGGTATAGATCTTATATTTGAAAGTGGAAAAGAAGCGGCTCAGGGTATTAAGCCAGGGCCTGTGGTCGTCTACGATGAGCAAAACTTTAGGAAGCATCCCCAGCCTCATTCCCGGCAGGTTCTTTCGCTAGTATGTCCGGCAAATTCCAGAGCATGTAGATCGGCACGTTTATAAGCCGGTAGCGCACACCATCGCCCTGCGTGGTTTTTACATCAACGTTCATTACCGAGGGAGAGTTCGTGTCCGCCCGCACGGCAAGCGCCAGATGCCGCTCGAACATGAACTGGTGAAGGCTCTTCATGGATCCGGCTGCCCCGGATTTGAGTTCTATGGGAATAATACGGCCGAGCATCTGCATCAGGTAATCAATCTCTCCAGGACGCCCACCCTCGCGCTGCCAGTAGTAAAGCTCGGGTCCATCGCCCGCGCCGGAATCTGTCAGCCTCAATTGAGCCGCGGCCAACTGATCCGTTATCTGGCCTCGCAATGCCGGCGCCAATGAGTCCCACTCCGGGAAAGACTGGGCGGCTGGAGTGTCCAATAGCGCGTGAACAACGGCAATATCAGCGGTCACTGCCTTGCGAAATGTACCCTTAACCTCGGCGCCCAAAGGTAAGCCGTTGGCCGCGGTATAGCGTACCTGATGTACAAGTTGGGCCATGCTCAGCAGATCCAGGGCGTGTCTTGCCTGATGCTGCTTTACCCCTTCGCGCACATGCGAATGAACAAATTTTCTCCCCAGCGACGCGACCACGGCTTTCAGCACGGCATCCAGGATATCCTTATCCATCCGGCCGGAATATTTGGAAAAGTCCGCGCGATAAGCGGCCACCAGGTCCTTTTGTAATTCCCGCACCTGGCGCGGCTCACGACCATCGACATCCGCCGCCACCACAGCCGGCATGCCTCCGACCATCGCAAAACGGTGGAACCAGCGCATCGCCTGCTCGTGCGCCGCCTCGGGGAATTCGCCGCCGGGGCGCCAGGCGGCAATCGGGGCCAGCAGACGCTCCTGCCCGTGGGCCAGGAGGTACTCAGGGAAACCCATCGGTTCAATCTGCTGAAAAGCGATGCGTCCTACGGGCATGCTGAAAGTGTGGTCGGCAAGCGCAAAATCCAGCAACGATCCCGCCGCCACTACCGGCAAGCGCGGCAGTTCCTCATAAAACCAGCGCAGACCGGCAAGAACTTCTCCGGCGGCCTGAATCTCGTCTAAAAAAAGCAAACTGTTATCCGGGTTAATATCAATAGACAGCGCAAGGGAAAGATCTCTCAAAATCCGGCGGGGATCTTTGGCATTGAAAACCCGTTTCAGCGATGGATCCCTCTCGAAATTAATCTCTACCAGGCGCAGCCCTGAACGAGCCGCCAGTTCCCGCACTAACCAGGTCTTTCCAACCTGCCGGGGACCACGCAGAATAAGCGGCCGCCGATCCGGATTTACCAGCCAGGCGTCAAGTCGGGCTTCCACAGTACGTTTCATATACCTGATTATACAAACAACGCGTTGATTTTGCTATCTATTGTAATATTAAACCCGAAGATTATGAATAAGCTTTCCGGGTTAAAGAGCAGAATTTCAGGTACGGGTCTTTTTTTATGGAGGCCAGATCGAGGGATTTCAGGTTCCGGGAATAATAGGAATACAATTCCGCGATGCCTTTCTCATAGCTTGTGAATTTAAAGCCGGGGAACTCTTTCAGCAGGCGGGCGTTGGCGCCGGTATATTCCCGGTTAAACCCGGGGTTGAGCACGCGGATCGCGGACTTTTTCTCGGCTATGCCGTTTATTATCTTCGCTATCGTCACCAGGTCGATCGAGCGGGAGGGGGTCGCGTTATAATGGCTGTATTTGGGCTTGCGCGCCAGAAATTTTTCAACTATTCCGACAAAGTCGTTGATATGCAGGAAATCGAAGCGCACATTCTGGTTTATAACGATGGGCAGGCCCAGCAGGTTTTTCAGGATGGCGTTGGAGATGAATTTGAAAGTGTAGTCCTCATACTTGCCGTAGAGGCCGAAAATGCGCAGACAGGCTATATTGTCCGTTTTTTCGATATATTTCGACATCACATATTTGGCGTAACCGTAGTCGTCGGCCGGCGCCTGGGCGTCAAAATTCTTTTCCGAAACCTTGCGCAAGGGACGGCGTTTGTCATACTCCGCTCCGCTGCCCATGGTTATCATACGCATCCCCGGCTTAAGACACCGGGCCAGGTTGAAGAACATCCGCAGATTACGCGACAAGGCGTTATCGGCGGCGGATTTGTTGAGCTCCGCGCCTCTGGTACCGCCGACATTGGCGCAATGGATAACCACGTCGGGCGAAATCTTATCAAAAAACGATTTAACAGCCGACTCATTTAAAAGATCGAACCCCGGCAGATCAACCGGGAACACCCGCCGCCCGTTAACCGAGAAATATTTGGTCAGATTGCGGCCTATAAAACCGGAAGCGCCGGTGATCAGGATCCTGTTTTGTTTCATACTTTCCGGCCAAGAGGCTTCACGACCATTTCCTTTTTCAGGACTCCGGCGGATAGTCGGGGAGACATGTCTTCCAAAGGACGGCTGAATTCCAGCTTGGGGTCTACCGTAGTCTCCCGTCCGAGCTTAACGTCCACCAGGGCGGGGCCTTTATGCCGGAGGGCGGCTGAGAGCACTTTTCCCGCCTGCGACATGGAACGGATAGTGTACCCTTTCACGCCGTAAGCCGCGGCTATTTTCCCGAGGTCGGGGCAATGATAGCCGACTTCGGTGGACTGGCGCCTGCCTCCGAAATACATATCCTGGAACTGTCTGACCATGCCGAGACAGCCGTTATTCATGATTATCAGCTTTACCGGAAGCCCGCGTTTCACCAGAGTATCCAGATCCTGGATATTGACCTGTACGCCGCCGTCACCGGAAATCGCCAGTATCCGTCTCCCGGGCGCGGCAAGGGCCGCGCCTATCGCCGCGGGCAGGGAAAAGCCCATGGAGCCCATGCCGCCGGAAACAAGCATTCTCTGGCCTTTTTTCACCTTAAAGGCCTGGGCGGCCCACATCTGGTTCTGCCCCACATCGAGGCAGATAATATCGCCGCCGTCCGCATGATCAGACAAAAATTCCATAAAGCCGTTAGGCTGGATATCGCCGCCGGGGTTTTTGCTCTCCAGCGCCGGATATCTGCGGCGGCAGCCGGCTACCGCCGCCAGCCACGGAGCCAGATCCGGCCTGCGATAGGAACCGAGGGCGGCATTAAGCGCTTTAAGGAAAATCTTAACATCGCAATTAAGCGCTATATCGGCCTTAACTTTAGCGTTCAACTCCACAGGATCTATGTCAACGTGCACTTTGACGGCGCCGCGGGCGAAAGTCGCGGGCAGCGTGCCGGTCTGGCGGTTGTCAAGTCTGGAACCAAGTATGAGCAGAAGATCTGAATTGGCGACGGCGAGATTGGCGTAGCGGTTGCCGTAAGCCCCTATCATGCCCGAAAAAGCCGGGTTATCGTGGGCGAAAGAATCCAGCCCCATCAATGAGGTTACCAGGGGCACGCCGGTTTTTTTCACCAGATTCTCCAGTTCGGCGGAAGCGCCGGAAATGCGCACCCCGCCGCCGGCCAGGATCACCGGCCTCTTCGCGGCCGCCAGCAGCTTCACGATCCTGGAGATAACCGCCGGGGCCGGCGGAGTCGTTCTTACCAGACGCCTGTGCTCCGGGCTGCCCAAAAAGCTTTTCTGCTTTTTAGGATCTATTCTGGCGCGCTGGATATTCATCGGGATATCCAGCAGAACGGGGCCGGGCCGGCCGCTTTGGGCCAGGAAAACGGCTTTCTCAAGACAATAGCGTATCCTGGAGGCGTCCGTGACCAGCTCCGAATACTTGACCAGGGGCTTAACGACGCTGACGATGTCCGTTTCCTGAAAACCTATCTGGCGCACCGGGCTGTCGAATTTATACTCGTAAGTATTGACCTGTCCGGTTATAAAAAGGCAGGGGACGGAATCAAAATAGCAGCTGCCGATAGGCGTCAGCATATTAAGGGCGCCGGGGCCGCTGGTGGCCATGGCCACCCCAAGCTTCCCGTTCATGCGGGCATAAGCCTCGGCGGCGAACGCGGCCGCCTGCTCATGGTGCATGGAAACGCAGGTTATATCCTTGCGGCCGTGCACGGAGTCGAGGAGATGGGTAATGGCCCCCCCTATCATTTCAAAAACGTGGTGGACGTTTTCTTTTACGATAAAACCTATGACATAATCGGATAATTTCATTGTAAAAATGGCTGCCCGGACTTAGCCGCGAGAAGAGCAGTACCACTCGTAACTTTGTTTTATGCCGGCGGGCAGGGAAATGGCGGGGCGCCAGCCCAGCGCGCGGATCTTTGAGATATTCAGCAGCTTTTTGGGCGTGCCATCGGGCTTGAAAGTGTCGTATTTTATCGCGCCCTCGTAACCGACGGCGTCGCGGATCAGGGACGCAAGCTGTTTTAATTTCAGATCCTCGCCGGCGCCGATATTTATGATCTCGCCTATGTCCTGGTAGTCGCAGTTCTCCATCAGGAACAGGCAGCCGGCGGCCATGTCGTCCACGTGCAGAAATTCGCGGTAGACCTCGCCGGTGCCCCAAAGCGTGACGTTATCGGCCTCGATCCCGATCTGTTTTAAAGCGGCAGTCATGGCTTTTTCGTCCTGGAGGTTCAGGCCCTTATCCAGGCCGAAGCCCAGGGGGCACTTCCGGATGTCGGCGGCCAGGGCCGCAAAATCCTTGCGGCGCAGCAGTCCGGCCAGATGGAATTTCCTGAGCATGGCGGGGAGGACGTGGGCGGTTTCCAGGTTATAGTTATCATGCGGGCCGTAAAGATTGGTGGGCATTACTGAGATATAATTCGTGCCGTATTGCTCGTTATAGTAACGGCAAAGCTTCAGGGCCGCTATTTTGGAGATCGCGTAAGCCTCATTGGTGGTTTCCAGGGGGCTGGTCAGGAGGGCGTCCTCCGTCATGGGTTGGGGCGCGTGCTTGGGATAGATGCAGGAGGAGCCGAGGTTCAAAAGTTTTTTCACGCCGGTCTTGTAAGCGGCGTCCACGACGTTCATGGCTATGGCGAGGTTGTCGTAGATGAATTCGGCTTTATAGGTGCTGTTCGCGAGTATCCCCCCGACCCGGGCGGCGGCGAGAAAAACCCAGTCTATTTTATGCGTTTCAAAGAATTTCTCGGTTTCATTCTGCCTTTTCAGGTCGAGCTTGTCATGGGGCGCGACCAGCAGTTCGTGTTTGCCACCGACCTGGAGTTTCCGGTAAAGGGCCGAGCCGACTAACCCGGTGTGGCCCGCGATATAGGTTTTCATACCAGTTTATTTTATCAAATAACGGGCCGGGGCGCGGAAAAGAGGAAATCCGCGAAAGTTTTGGCCATATATTCCAGCATTTCTTTGGTCATGCCGGGGTAAACGCCTATCCAGAAAGTATCGCGCATGATCTGGTCGGTGATGGGAAGAGACGAGGGTTGGCGAGAGGCAGACACCACGCGGAAGCCTTTGCCGGAGCGGCGCAGTTCGTCGAAGCAGGGGTGCTTGATGAGGTTGCCGGCAAAGAGCATGCGGGTCTGGATTTTATTGCGCTCCAGGTGCGCGACAAGCCGGTCACGGGTGAAACCGGAATTTTTTCTTACGGTCAGCAGGAAACCGAACCAGCTGGGATCCGAGTTCGCCGCCGGTTCCGGCAGGATGAGCCTGTCTGAGAAAGGGTTAAGGGCTTTACGGAGGTACTGCCAGTTTTTTTTCCTGGCTTCTATGAATCTGGGCAGTTTATCAAGCTGGGCCAGGCCTATGGCCGCCTGCATTTCCGTGGCTTTGAGGTTATAGCCGAAATGGGAATAGACGTATTTGTGGTCGTAACCAAGGGGCAGTTCTCCGAATTTGCGGGTAAAGCGGTTTCGGCAGGTATTGTCCTTTCCCGACGGGCACCAGCAGTCCCGGCCCCAGTCCCGGAAAGATTCGACCAGCCTTTTCAGCTGCGGGTCATTTGTATATACCGCGCCCCCCTCGCCCATGGTCATGTGATGGGGCGGATAAAAGCTGGAAGTGCCGATGTCCCCGAAAGTTCCGGTGTATTGGAAACCATCCGACTTTAGATATCTGCTGCCGAGGGCGTCGCAGTTGTCTTCTATAAGCCAGAGGCCGTGTTTGTCGCAGAAAGCGCGGACGGCTTTCAGATCGAAAGGGTTGCCCAGGGTGTGGGCCAGCATGACGGCTTTGGTTTTTTTTGAGCGGGCTTTTTCAAGAAGTGAGCAGTCTATGTTATAAGAGGGCAGTTCCACGTCCACGAATACGGGCACGGCCCCGTACTGTATGACTGGCGTGACCGTGGTTGGGAAGCCGGCGGCCACGGTGATGACTTCGTCGCCGGGCTTTATGCGCCGGGGGCCGAGTTTGGCGGAGGTAAGCGCCATAAAGGCTACGAGGTTGGCGGAGGAACCGGAATTCACCAGGGAGCAGTATTTCACGCCCAGGAAAGACGCCAGGGCGGCTTCGAATTCGGCGCAGTATCTGCCGGAGGTGAGCCAGAAATCCAGGGCGGAGGCGGTGAGATTCACCAGTTCTTTTTCATCGTAGATCCTGCCTCCGTAGGCGACAGGGGAGCGGCCCGGTTCAAAGGGCTTTCGTTTGTGGAAAAGCCGGTAATATTCTTCCACTCCGGCGAAGATTTTCTTTCTTAAGGCCGCTTCGGTTTTATTTGTTTTTGTAGCCATAATAAAACACCCTGCGTTTTACACAAGTTTTATCCGCATGCCGTCGCGGGAGACGAAAGTGTTTTTAAAGGTCTTTTTCGCTATCTTCCCGGCTTTCAGCCTGTCTTTTAAAAGCGGATACCTGTCGGCGCCGAAATGGACAAGCGCCAGTTTTTTTACGCCGGCCTCATTGGCGAGGGCAGCCGCGTTCGCCGGATTCATATGGGGCCAGACCGGGTTGCTTTCCCCCGGCCTGTGGGCGCACTCGCTTATAAGCAGATCCGCCCCTTTCGCCAGTTTTACGGAATTTTCGCAGTAACCGGTATCGGTGCAGTAGGCCAGGATCCGTCCGTCCAGTTCGAACCGGTAGCCGAGCACCGGATCGGCGTGCACCAGGGGCAGGGATTTGAACGCGAACGGTATTTTTCCGGCTTGCGCGGGAAGTTCCAGAACCCGGGTTTTGAATTTCAACTTATTCAGGGGAACTGTGAACGGCCTGCGCAGGATGGCGTTCAGTGTTTTCCTGGCGCCTTTTCCGGCGCAGATGGTCAGGCCGGCCTTAAAGTTGAATTTGACAAGTATGTGAAGCCCGGCTATATGATCCAGGTGGAAATGGCTCAGGAACAGGTATACCGGCTTTTTGCCGTCCACATACCGATCCAGCTTATAGATGCCGTTACCGGCGTCCAGGACGATATCGTACTCTCTGGTTTTGACAAGCACGCAGACGGAGTTGGCGATTGCGGTGTCGTACCACCCGTTGGTGCCCAGGAAAATTATTTCCATGATAACGCTACTCGCTGGCCTTATGGCCTATGGCATTATACTCCCCTATCTGCCTTAAGCACACTTTCCGCATATCGGCTTTGCTCTTGTACGCCAGTGTCCATTCGATTATTTTGTCTATAGCCGTTCCGATATGCCAGCGCGGGCGCCAGCCCAGCCTGGCCCGGGCTTTGGCGCAATCCAGCTTCAGATAATGCGCCTCGTGGGGATGCCGGCCTTTGTCAAGAACATAAGAAGCTCCCTTGCCCCATTTCGCGCACATTCTTTTGACGATCCATTCCACGTTCCTGGCATCGGCTTCTTCCGGGCCGAAATTCCAGGACTCGGCGAAAGCCGGGCCCTTTTCAAAAAGCCTTTGCGCAAGCAGGAGATAGCCGCCCAGGGGTTCCAGCACGTACTGCCAGGGGCGTATGGCCCTGGGATTGCGTATCAAAACTTTCCGCCCTTTCAAAAACGCTCCCAGGATATCGGGGATAAGCCGGTCGGCGGCCCAATCCCCCCCGCCTATGACATTACCGGCGCGGGCCGAGGCGAGGGCCACATGGTGACAAAGGGATGAGGGATGAGGGATGAGGGATGAGGGTTTATAAGAGGCGGAATAGGATTTGGGATTGAAGAAAGAACTGCGGTAGGCGGAGGTGACGAGTTCCGAACAGGCTTTGCTGCTGGAATAGGGGTCGTAACCGCCAAGGGGCTCGTCCTCTTTATAGCCGCGCAGATGCTCTTTGTTTTCGTAGCATTTGTCGGTGGTGACGTTGACCACGGCCTTTACGGAAGCGCATTTTCCGACCGCTTCCAGCAGATTCACGGTGCCCATGATATTTGTCTCATAAGTCTCGCGCGGATCTTTATAGGAGCGCCTCACGAGGGGCTGGGCGGCCATGTGAATTATAATTTCTGGCCTGGCCGCCAGGACGGCTTTCCGCAGGCGGGCGGCGTCCCGGATATCGGCTATGACGGAGTTCATGAACCGGCCCGCCCGGCACAGTTCAAAAAGGCTGGGCCTGGTGGGAGGCTTGAGCGCGTAGCCGGTTACTTCGGCGCCCAGGGCGTCCAGCCAGAGGGAGAGCCAGGCGCCCTTGAAGCCGGTATGGCCCGTGAGGAACACTTTTTTGCCGCGCCAAAAAGTGCGGGAGTTGGAAGTTTGGAAAGTTTTAGAGTTGGCGGACATAATTTGTTCTTGCGTACAAGCGAATCAGATCAACGCGGTAAAGAAACGGTCCGCGGAAACAACCCGTATCCCCCCGCTCAGCCGATCTATCCCTTTTTTTCCCACAACCTGGTAGCTGAACGGAATATCCAGTTTTTCTTTGAAATAAGACAGGTTGGGGGACACGGAATCGTCGTTTAGTTTGGCCTCTACGCTGAACCAGGGCTTATTGTCCACAGAGACCACAAAATCCACTTCGCGCTTGCGGTCCAGGTCGCGCAGGAAATTAAGCTCCGCTTTATAACCGTGCCTGTCGCGCAGAAAATGCACCAGCTTAAGCAGATGGGACGCGACAATATTTTCAAACCTTTTGGCCGGATCGCCGGCCTCCGACCAATCCCACAGGTAAACCTTGGGCTCTTTTTTCATGGACTTATACCTGGAGGTGGCATATGGATAAATCCTGAAAATATAGTAAAAAGTCTCCAGCAGTTCCACCCAGCGCGCCACGGCGCCGTGGCTGGCGTTAAGATCTTCCCGCAGAGAATTTATCGAAAGAAGCCCCCCCGCTCTCTCCGGCAGGATGTCCCCCAGAAGTTTCATGGAACTGATATCCCGCACAACTTCCACGTCGCGTATATCCTCCCTGAAGAGGCGCTCAATGCGCTCGTTATGCCAGCGCCGCAGGGACGTTTCGCTCTGTTTTGAAAGCGGTTCCGGAAAGCCGCCGAACTTTTCAAGCAGCGCCAGTTCAGCGGAAGCCGCGCGCGGCTTAATTCCCAATTCAGTGAACGGCTTAATACCGGAATTGTCCGCGTGAAGCATTTCCGCCAGCGTAAAGGGGTGCATCCTGTAATAATGGTAGCGGCCCTGCAGCGAGTCCCCGCCTTTGCGGAAAACATCCAGCCTGGCGCTGCCCGTAACCAGGAATTTATACCTATCTTTAAGCTTGTCATATTCCCCTTTGACATAGCCTTTCCAGCCTTTCATTTTATGCAATTCATCCAGCACTATTACCCGGGCGGAACCGGGCCAGTTGGATGCCAGCATATTTTTACGATCCTGCCTATTGTCCCAGAGGAAATAGGCTATGTCGGAAAAGTATTCTTTAAGAAGGCCTGTGGAAAGCGTGGTTTTGCCTACCTGGCGCGGGCCGCCGATGAAAACCATCTTTTCAGCCATGTCGGCAGCTATGTGGGCGGTGAGGTAGCGCTTTTTGAACATATCCTATTCTATATAAAATTTAACCTGTAATCAAAATTTTATGCGTATTTTTTCACTTACGGGTTAAATTTTATTTTTTACCGCCGCGGCCGTACACGTCGTCCACGCGGATTATGTCGTCTTCCTCCACGTATTCCCCGTTCTGGACTTCTATGACCTCAAGGGGGACTTTGCCGGGGTTCTCCAGGCGGTGCAGGGTGGACTTGGGCACATAGGTGCTTTCATTTTCATGCACAAAACTGTCATTGCTCCCGATGGAAACTTTGGCCATGCCCTTGACCACGATCCAGTGTTCCGACCGGTGATGGTGCAGCTGGCGGCTCAATTTCTGCTGCGGCTTCACCATTATACGCTTTATCTTATAGCGCGGCCCTTCTTCCAGGATCGTATAGCTGCCCCAGGGGCGGTAGGCGGTGGTGTGCTCCATCACCTCTTTCCGTTTGCTCCCTTTCAGCAGGCCAACGACGTCCTTAACCCTCTGGGCCTCGCCGCGCTTTATGATGAGCAGGGCGTCTTCCGTATCCACCACGATCAGATCTTTCACGCCGACAGTGGAGATCAGCCTGCCGCCGCCGACGATGATAGAATTTCTGGTGTCTATATCCAGCACGTCGCCGATCCTGACATTCCCTTTGGCGTCGGCCTCGGTTATCTCGGGCAGGGAATCCCAGGAACCGATATCGGACCAGGTAAGCTTTAACGGCAGGACGGCCGCGCGCGAGGATTTCTCCATCACCGCGTAATCTATGGAGATATTCGGCATGGAGGCGAAATCGGCGGTCAGCCCGGCGAGGTTCTTCCGCAGGCGCCGGCAGATATCGGGCGCGTATTTTTTTAATTCCGCGAGCATGACCGTCGGCGTGAACGCGAACATTCCGGAGTTCCAGTAATAACCGCCGTCCTTAAGATATTTCCCGGCCGTCTCCTGATCCGGCTTCTCCGCGAACCTGGCGACGCGGTAAACCTCGCCATAGGCGGATTCTTTACCTGTGACTTGTGACTTGTGACCTGTGACCAGTTTTGCTCCCCTCTTGATATACCCGTAGCCGGTTTCCGGCCTGTCCGGGATGACGCCGAAAGTGACTATGAAGCCCTTTTTCGCCACCTCCTCCGCCTGCCTGGCGTATTGCGCGAACTTCTCCACCGGTTTGATAATGTGGTCGGACGGGCAGATGAGGATAGTCTCGTCCCTGCGGCATTTCAATTTTTCCAGGCAGTATTTCACGGTCAGGGCTATGGCGGGGGCGGTGTTCCTGCCGGCCGGCTCCAGGATGATATTGTCTTCGAGATCCTTTGAGACGCTCTTGAGGTCTTCCTTGACGTGGAATTTATAGTCGTCGTTGGTGATGACGTAGATGTCTTTCGCGGAACAGACCTGCAGCAGCCTTTCAATGGTGCGGGCCAGGAGCGATTTGTCTCCCTCCAGTTTCATGAACTGTTTGGGGAGGCCGTATCTTGAGACCGGCCAGAGCCTGGTGCCGGATCCGCCAGCGAGTATGATAGCTTTCATGTCAAAATCCGCCGGCTTTCAGATAAAGTTCTTTCCGCGCCGCCGTGAGGTCGGCGAAGATCATTTCTTTCACAAGTTCCCTGAAATGGACTTTCGGCTTCCAGCCCAGCTTCTTGCGGGCCCTGGCCGGATCGCCCAGCAGGGTTTCCACTTCCGCCGGCCTGAAGAAAGCGGGATCGATGCGGACGATGACGTCGCCTTTTTTAAGTTTGACCATGCCGGGAGTTATCCCCGAATCCGGATGCGGCCTGGAGATCTCCGACGCCACGCCGCGCTCCTTGAGGCCCTTTCCTTCCCATTTTACGGCGACGCCCATCAGTTTCGCGGCTTCTTCTATGAATTGCCGCACGGAGTACTGCTTGCCGGTAGCGATGACGAAATCGCCGGCCTCCTTCTGCTGGAGTATCAGCCACATGGCTTCCACGTAATCCCTGGCGTGGCCCCAGTCCCGCCTGGAGTTCAGATTGCCCATGTAAAGGCACTTGTCCAGCCCCAGGAGTATCCGGGCAAGCGCGATGGTGACCTTGCGGGTGACGAAAGTTTCGCCGCGCAGGGCCGACTCGTGGTTGAAGAGGATGCCGTTGGAGGCGAAAGCGCCGTAGGATTCGCGGTAGTTCACCGTGATCCAGTAGCCGTAAAGCTTGGCGACGCCGTAAGGCGATCTGGGGTGAAAAGGCGTGTTTTCGTTCTGGGGGATCTCGCGCACCTTGCCGTAAAGCTCCGACGTGGAGGCCTGGTAGATCCTTGTCGTTTTAAGCAGCCCCAGCGTCTTGACGGCTTCCAGGATGCGGAGCGTGCCTACGGCGTCGCAATTGGCTGTATATTCCGGCTGCTCGAAGCTGACCGCGACGTGGCTCTGGGCGGCCAGGTTGTAAATTTCCGCCGGTTTTATTTTCGCGATAAGGCCGGCCACGCTGGCGGAATCGGTCATGTCGCCGTACACCAGCTTCAGCCCGGGATGTTTGAAATCTTTGCCTAAATACTGCCGCAGGCGTGAGGCGTTATCCACGGAAACTCTTCTTCTTACGCCGTAGACTTCATAGCCTTTTGCCAGCAGGAACTCGGTGAGATACGCGCCGTCCTGCCCGGTGATGCCGGTGATCAAAGCTTTTTTGGTCATTGTTTCCTCTCGAACTATGATTTTCTCCAGGGCGCCGCTTTGTCGCGCCAGAGCTTTTCAAACTCCTGCTTGTCGCGCAGGGTGTCCATGCATTTCCAGAACCCCTTGTGTTTATACGCGCCCAGGCTGTTTTCCCGGGCCAGGCGCTCAAGCGGGCCGCGTTCCCAGATCGTGGAGTCGTCCCCGATATACCCGAGCACCCGGGGCTCCAGCACAAAAAATCCGCCGTTGATCCAGGCGCCGTCGCCCGGCGGTTTCTCGCGGAACGAGTTGACGCCGCCCCGCGCGTTTATCTCCAGCGCGCCGAAGCGCCCCAGGGTCTGGATCGCGGTAAGCGTGGCTGATTTGCCGCTTTTTTTATGGAACGCCACAAGATCCTTTATATTGACGTCGGAGAGGCCGTCGCCGTAAGTGAGCAGGAAAGGTTTGCCGCCGATATACTTTTCCACCCGCTTTATCCTGCCGCCGGTCATGGTATTTACGCCGGTGTCCACCAGCGTGACTTTCCAGGGTTCCGCTTTCCGGTGGTGAACCTCCATTTTATTGGTCTTCATGTCTATGGTGACGTCCGCCTGGTGCAGGAAATAGTTCGCGAAGTATTCTTTGATCAGGTAGCCCTTGTAACCGAGGCAGATGATGAAATCGTTATACCCGTAATGGGAATAAAGTTTCATGATATGCCAGAGCATGGGCTTTTCGCCTATCTCCACCATCGGTTTGGGCTTCAGGTCGGTCTCTTCGCTCAAGCGGGTGCCCATCCCGCCGGCCAGTATCACTACTTTCATGGAAAACCTCTTTGCAAAGTAATTATTTTGTTCCGCTACTTCCGCTCTACGGCTTTCAAAAGCGCCGCCAGATACTCGGCGGCTTTGGGCAGGCGCTCAAAGACGTTTTGCGCCAGTTCTTCTTTGTATGTGTGGGACGTCTGGTTACGCATATCCACAAGTTCCAGCCAGAATTCGTCATAGGGAAGCACTTTTTGTTTATAAGCTTCCCTGAAGCACTCCTTGGGGGACTGGCAGACAACACCATGCTTTTCCTCAAGACAGGTTTTCAGCAGTTTCCACGCCATATCTATGGAGAACTCAAAACGTTGTATCGCCGAGTCGCGCACGATATCGCTTTGGGGGGCGGCAAGGGCTTCATTAAGGCGGGCCAGAGCTTTTTTAAATTGGGCCGATTGGGCGTCCTGTTTGGTCATTTTATAACCTCGATCCTGGCAAGGGCGACTTTCTTGAAGTCTTCGGAAACGGAAGCGAAATCCACAAAATCTATTTTATACAGCACGGGCAACTTTTCCAGGTCGTCCTTTATGGCGCCGAGTATCTCTTCCGGGATCGGGGCCGGGCCTTCAACGCCCACATCCACGTCGGAATGATCGTTACCTTTATTTGTTACGCGCGAGCCGAAGAAAAAAAGCCTGTATTCGGCAAGGTCAAGACGCCGGCCGGCAATGGCGATCAGATCCGCTTTGAGCTTTTCTACCGGATAATGCAGTAAATTCATGGCGCTGCGAACCGAGTATTCCGCCTCATCTCCTCCGCCGTTTATTTTAGCATTTTGCGGAGAAAAACATCTCGAACCGGCGTCATTTCCGGCGGCGGTAATTCTTGTCCAGCCAGACGGCATAAGCGGCTTTTCTGACAACGGCGAGCCAGGCGGGGTTCCGGAGATACCAGTTGATGGTGGACCTGAGTCCGTCCTCGAAATTATGGGCCGGTTTCCAGCCGAGCTCGCGCCTTATTTTAGAGGAGTTGATGGCGTAGCGCAGGTCGTGGCCGGGCCGGTCTTTTACGAAAGTTATCAGGTCGGAATATTTCCGGCCTTTCAGGGCGGGATTAGCCGCGGAGGGCCGGACGCTTTCCAGCAGCCGGCAGATATCCTTTACGACGTCTATGTTCTTTTTCTCGCAGTTCCCCCCCACATTATAGGTCTCCCCGGGGCGGCCTTCGCGCAGTATTTCCCAGACGGCGGCGCAGTGGTCTTCGACATACAGCCAGTCGCGGACGTTTTTCCCGTCGCCGTATACGGGCAGGTCTTTGCCCTCAAGGGCGTTCAGAATAAGCAGCGGGATGAGCTTTTCCGGATAATGGTAAGGGCCGTAATTATTGGAACAGTTGGAAACGCTGACGGGCAGGCCGTAGGTGTGGAAATAGGCCCTGGCGATGTGATCGGACGAGGCTTTTGAAGCGGAATAGGGGCTGCGCGGATCGTAGGGAGTGGTCTCGGAAAAGCTGCCGGTCCGGCCCAGGGAGCCGTAGACCTCGTCGGTGCTGATGTGGTGGAACCGTACGTCTTTGCGGCCGGACCAGAAGTTCCTTGCGGCCTCCAGCATGGAAAAAGTGCCGTGCACGTTGGTCTCGATAAAATCTTTGGGGCCGCAGATGGACCGGTCCACGTGGCTTTCGGCCGCGAAATGGACTATCGCGCTCACGCGGTATTTTTTAAGCGTCCGCAGCGCTTTGGAATAGTCGCAGACGTCCCCTTTGACGAACGAATAGGCGCGCTTGCCGTATTTCGCGGCCACGTCCTTAAGGCTGGCCGGGTTGCCGGCGTAGGTCAGTTTGTCGTAATTTATTATCCGGCCCTTGAAACCGGCCCGCTCGAACGCGTACCTGATGAAATTGGAACCGATAAATCCCGCGCCGCCGGTGACGAGGATGGAACCGCCGGACAGGTTGACTTTCATATTTTATCTCCACGGAGTTTCAGGAATTTTTCCACCGCCTCTTCCCAGCGCGGAACGGCCAGCCCCAGTTCGCGCGAGATGGCCGCGTTGGTCATGGCGGAGAAGCCGGGCCGCTTCGCGGGCAGATGAAAATCGGCCATGCGGCCGCGGATTATGCTTTTTTTGATGTTCAGGGTCTTGAAGACCAGGCCGGCCCACTCATACCTGGAACAGGAGCCGGTATTCGGCAGATGCCAGGTTCCGGCCAGGCCGGCTTTCAGCGCCGCCATGGCGGCGGCGGCGGCGTCCTCGGTCCAGGTCGGCGCGGAAATCTCGTCGTCGGCGACGCGCAGTTCGCCGGACCTTTTGGACCATTCCAGCAGCTTGCCGATAAAATTCCGGTCCCCGCTCCCGAAAAGCCAGCTTATCCGCAGGATAAGATGCCGGGCGCCGGTCCGCTTTATCCGCAGTTCCCCTTCCAGTTTAGAAGCGCCGTATCTGCTCAAAGGGTTCGGGACGTCATTTTCGTCGTAAGGGACGGGCGCTTTGACGCCGTCGAAAATATAATCCGAACCGAAATGCACCAGGAACGCCCCGGTTTCCAGGGCGGCAAGGGCCAGGTTTTCCGGGCCGGAGGCGTTAGTCCTGAAAGCGTCGTCGGGGGAACGTTCGGCCTCGTCCACCAGGTTATAGGCCGCGCAGTTGACTATAAGCCCGGGCCGGATGGCGGCGGCTTCCCGCATGACCGCGCCGCGGTCGCCTATATCCAGGGTGTCCAGATCGCGGCGCAGGCATTCATGGCCCTGCTCTTCCAGACGGCGGATGAAAGCAGCGGCCAGTTGTCCTTTCGAGCCGGTAACAAGAATTTTCATGCGGCGTCTTCCAGAAGCGGGAGAGCGCTGTCCTTGGCCGACAGAACGGGGGCCTTTATCCCCCATTCTATCCCAAGCCGCGGGTCGTCCCAGCGTATGCCGGCGTCATGCGCCGGAGAGAATTCTTTAGTACATTTGTACATTATCTCGGCGGTCTCGCTCAGCACCAGAAAACCGTGCGCGAAACCGGGAGGGATGTACAGCATATTGGCGCTGTCCGAATTAAGCTCTATCGCGGCCCATTTTCCGAAAGAGGGAGAGGCCCGCCTTATGTCCACGGCGACGTCTAGAACTCTCCCGCTGAGACACCGGACAAGCTTGCCCTGGGCGAAAGGGTCTTTCTGATAGTGGAGGCCCCTCAATACTCCCTTGACCGACTTTGAGTGGTTGTCCTGGACGAATTCTTCGCGGATGCCGGCTTTTTCAAAATCGCTTTTTTTATAGCTCTCGACAAAAAAACCCCTGTCGTCCAGAAAAACTTTGGGTTTAACCAGGACAAGCCCCGCCGGTTCCAGTTTTTCAAATTCAAAAGGCATAATGTCAGCTCTTTAACTCGGACCACTCGCCACTGACCACTTTTTTCAGGTACTGCCCGTAGCTGTTTTTGCTCAGTTTCCCGGCGAGGGCCAGCACCTGCTCTTTGGTGATATAACCCAGGGAATAGGCTATTTCCTCTATGCAGGCGATCTTAAGGCCCTGGCGGCGCTCCATGGTGGCGATGAATTCCCCCGCTTCCAGAAGGCTTTCCACGGTGCCGGTATCCAGCCAGGCGTAGCCGCGGCCCAGCAGCTCGACATGCAGCGCGCCCCTGCCCAGGTATTCCCGGTTGACATCCGTTATTTCCAGTTCGCCGCGCGCCGAGGGTTTCATGGCGGCCGCGATTTTAACGACGTCGTTAGGGTAGAAATAAAGGCCGGTCACGGCGTAATTGGATCTGGGGGCCTTGGGTTTCTCCTCTATCGAGACGGCCCCGCCGCCGGCGCCGAATTCCACCACGCCGTATCTTTCCGGGTCATTGACGTAGTAGCCGAAAACCACGGCGTTCCTTTTTTGGGAAACGATGGAAACCGCGTTTTTAAGGGAGTCCGTGAAACCGTGGCCGTAAAAAATATTATCCCCGAGAACCAGCGCGACGTCGTCTCCGCCGACAAATTCCCTGCCTATCAGAAAGGCTTCGGCGATGCCGGCTGGCCTTGCCTGCTCTTTATAGGAGAAGCGCAGACCCCAGGCGGAACCGTCGCCGAAGATCTCCCTGAACGCGGGCAGATCCCTGGGCGTGGAAATGATGAGTATGTCCCGTATGCCGGCGAGCATGAGCGCGGACAGGGGGTAGTAGATCATCGGTTTGTCGTAGACCGGCAGCAATTGTTTGCAGACCGCGTTGGTAACGGGGTAAAGCCGCGTGCCGCTGCCGCCCGCCAGTATTATTCCTTTCATTTTATCCCCCTGACTTTAAACAATACCCAGTTGTCCGACGACGCCGCGACGTCCAGGCGGGCGCGGGACATTTTCGGGGAAGCCGCGAGCTCTTTAAAGTCCGCGGCGGAAGCCACCGTGAATTTATCGGCGGCCCCCGCGGAATACTCCGCCAGAAGCGCTTCCTCGTCCGTCACCTGTTTATCAAGCGTCCGGCCCGAATAAAAAACCAGGCCGTCCACGAATTTATAAACTTTTTCCTTGTAGAGCAGGATCCCGGCTTCTTTAGGCGCCACCTGGTTGACCGTGCGGTAGAAAGAGAAATATTCCGTGCCCTGCCTGTCCAGTTTGACCGGGAAACAGACTATCAGCGTGACGAGGCAGGCGTAAACCGCCGCCGAAAGGCGCTTCGCGTAACCCATATCGGCGTCTTTTATCAGCCGCGCCAGGGCAAGCGCCGCGAAAATCCCGAAAGGGATCATGAGCGGTATCAGGTATCTCAGATAAAAAGCGCTGCTTACGGATAAAGCCAGCAGGATGACGGCGAACCAGGAAAGGAGCAGGGCGGAGCGGCGCGCGTCCGCGGCCTCGCGCAGGCCTTTGACCGAGAGCCACAGGCCGAAAAGACTGAATGGGATCCACGGCCAGTAAATGCCCAGCAGCGCCAGGAACGGCTGATAGAAGTGATTATGTTTGCTCCCGATACCCATATTAAGCAGCGGGCCCAGGGCCGACTGCGACTGGATGAACACTCCGCCGTGTTCAAGGGTCTGCGGCGCCGCCCACAAAGCTATCAGGCCGAGGGACAGGGCCGCCGCGCCCAGAAAATACCGTGAGAAAGCTTTCCCCGGCCGGCCGGAGAGCGCGAAGTATACCGGAGCTATTCCAAACAGATACAGGCCCTGCACCCCTTTAAAATAATAACCCAGGGCCGCGCTTACGCCGAAAAGCGCGTAAAACTTTTTTTTATCGTCATACTCGGCTTTCACCAAAGCGTAAATGCCGAGGGTGGTGGCGAAAGCCACCGGCACGTCCAGCATGGCCCTGCGCGAGTATTTGAGAAAGAAAAAACTGTACGAGAACACAAGCAGCGACAAAAAAGCCGTTTTCTCGTCCCACAGCCGCCTGACTATTTTATAGGCCAGAACTATGGACAGAAAGCCCATAACGGCGGACGGGAAGCGCGCCCAGTACTCGGACGCGCCGAAACATTTAAAGAGCGCGGCCTCGATCCAGAAATAAAGCGGCGGCTTGATCATCGAGACGATAACGCCCTGGTGCATGGTGAACCAGTCCCCGGTGGTAAGGATAGAAAGCCCCATGGCAGCGTGGGTCATGTCGTCGTTTTCAAGGAGAACCAGGGTTTCTAGGCGCGTGAGGAGAGCGATCAGCAGCAGAAAAAAATAGAATCCGACTATAAGGCCGCTCCCGGCGCCAGGCGCGGCGCCGGTGTCCGGAAAGCTTCTTAGACCGGAGTTCAATCTTCCCAAAAGCCGGCCGATCATTTACGCCCCTTGAGCAGGGCGTAGTCCAGCAGTCCCCATCTGTGCAGCACCTGCCTGGCCAGCACGTAAAGGGTGCTCAGCCCGTAGGTCATGCTGCGGGAAAAATTTATGGAGGAAGCCTCTTCGAAATACTTCGCCGGAACCGGGATATCCCCGATCCTGAAACCGGCGGTGACGCACTGCGCCAGGAATTGCGTATCGAAAACGAAATCGTCCGAATTCTTTTCCCAGTCCACGGTCTCAAGAACCTTCCGGGAATAAGCGCGCATTCCGCTGTGCCATTCGCCGAGGTTCTCGCCCATGACCAGGTTGCTGAGCAGGGTAAGGAACCTGTTGGCCAGGTATTTATAAAGCGGCATCCCGCCCGCCAGGGCCTCTTTCCGCGTGCGGATCCGGTTGCCGAGCACGACATCGCAGATACCGTGCTCTATAAAACCGCGCATATACGGCACGACCCTCGGATCATACTGGTAATCCGGATGCAGCATCACGACGATCTCGGCGCCCAGCTCCAGCGCGCGCCGGTAGCACGTCTTCTGATTGCCGCCGTAACCGGTGTTCTTTTCGTGTTTTACGGCCGGGATCCCGAGCCGGAGGGCCAGGGCATAGGTGCCGTCCGTGGACAGGTCGTCCACAAGGAAAAAACTCTGATCCGGGCTCCTGGGTATGTCACGGAAAGTTTTCTCCAGCGTTTTCTCGGCGTTATAGGCGGGAAAAACGATGACGGTTTTCATGAGATAGATTTTACCAATTTTTCCATCCGTCATTCCCGCATACTTTTAGCGACAGCTCTCCGGGATGACAACTTTCTGTCATTCCCGCGTGCTTTTAGCGGGAATCCATAAATCTTTTATTAGTGAATCCCGGTTATTTATTCAGCAGAACGATATCTATTCTCTGCCGGGCGTAACTTTCCTCGAAGCCTTCGGAAGCGATAACGCTTTCCCCCGCCATAAGCTCTTTCCCAAGAAAATCCCTTATCTGGCCGGCCTGCGACTCGGCCAGCTCCTTGGTCTGGGCGTAGACATTTACTTTCACGGGGAGGTTGTAGTAGCGGCGTTTGATCAGATCCGCCGTGGCCGAGAGAAGGGCTTCGCCCTGAACCTTATCCACGGTCTTCATGGACTTGGTGGGTCCGAAAACGGAAACCGAATCCAGGCTTACGGTCAGACTGGCGCCTTTCTGGAAGACGATGGCGGTAAACTTGATCACGTCGCCGACTACGGTCCGGGGAGTGCCCGCGTTGTCCACGAAAACGTAGATCGGAGCGTAATTATGTCCGGCCTTGATCCATTCCCGCTGATCGTTCTCCCCGGTCCAGTCGATGAATTCCGGCGGCAGGCCGGAACCGGAGTATTTATGGAAGATCTTGCCTTCCTCGTCCGTGACCGAGAGCGTCCAGTCCATCCCTTTGGCGGTCTTTTCCGTGTAGTTTTTGTTGAAGACCTCCTCGAATTTTCTCCTGGGGTAAAAAGCGATGACGGTCTTGTCGCTGAAGCCCGCCCGCCAGGGCTGGATCATCCGCCCGGAAAACAGCCTTTCCGGATAATTCCGGGAAAGGCTCATGAAATCCCCGGATTCGGAGAGGAACAGGTCTCTGTCCGGCGCCAGGGACTTTCTGATAGTCTCGAACTCTTCCGTCTTTATTTTCAGCGGGGGCCTGGCTGTCCTGAGCTTCTCCTCCGATTCCGATTTAATGACGACCTCTTCCGGCACTTCATTGTAGGAAGTCGCGCCCTCAGTCAAAACCTGGGCGCGCAGCGCCGCAGGCCACAAGCCGCAGGCCATAAGCAGGGCCGGTAATAAGAATTTGCCTGGAATATTTAATCTCATAATCTGTTCCCCTAATTTCCGCGTATGGCCTAAAGCTTATGGCCTATGGCAATCAGTCCGTTATAAATCTGAACGTGATTATTCCCCACTGGCGGGATGCCGCCCCGGAAAGCGGTTCGAACCGCCAATTACGTATCGCGTCCATAGCCAGCCTGTCCAGGGCGCCGTAGCCGGAAGTCTTTTCCACCGAAGAGTCGTCCAGCACGCGCCCGGAGTTATCCACGTAAAATTTAACGGAAACCGAGGCTTCCAGCAGGCCGCGGTCCCGCGCCCACTCCGGGAACCCAGGCACATAATATTTAAGCACTTTTCGCCGTGAAAGCGGGCCTTCTATCTCCACTTTCTTCGGCGCCTCGGCCTGTTTCATTACGGCTCCCTTTGGCCCGCCCAGCGCCGCGGCCGAAATGACCGGCCTGGCTCTCAGGCTCTGCGCCGCGTTTTCCACGGGGGCGCTTTGGGCCTCCGCCAGGCGTTCCGGCATGGCGGGGGCTATCCTGGCACCCCCGCGCAGCGCCGCGGCTTCGCCCTGACGCTCGGAAAGCCCCTGCGGCAGGGCGGAAACTTTCCGGGCCCGCTCCACCGCTATATTCAGTTCCTGCATGGTCTGGGGAGTAAAGGAACGGGCGGTCTCGTCGAATTTCAGGTTTTCGGGAAGGGCGGGCGCCCGCTTCATTCCCACCTCCTCCAATTCTATTTTAGGCGCCAGGGCCGCGGAGGCGCGCTCCGCTTTGATATTCAGGTCCGCGCTGAGGGCCGACGCTGCCCGCCTGGAGGCATCCATTTCCAGCCGCTCTACCGCCTGGGCGCGGCCGGAGCGTTCCAGCAGTTTCTGCGGCAGCTCCAAAGCTTTCCGGCGGGCCTCCGGAGTCTTTATATCTATCACTGGCATCCGGGGCGCCGGGGCGGCTTCGATCTTGGGTATCTTGGGTAAAGCCAGCTTCAAAAAATCCAGCGTCTTATTGGCCGGGGGCCTGGGGATACGGGCTTCCTTTTCCTGAAGCAGCAGATCCACGTTGCTGATAACTATATTCCTGGTCTCCGGGGCCAGAAGGACAAAATTAAGGTAAAGGAAGAACAGCAGGCCGTGGAATAGAACAGCTCCGACCGCGGAGTAAACAAGCGATTTGTCGGAATAATGATCCATAGTTAACAGCGGTATCCGGTAACCGGTAAAATAAGATGATCCGCGCGCCGGCCGCTCCGAAACCGGTTACTGGATACCGGCCACCGATTACCGGATACGAAGAAATAACTTGCGGTTATTTTTTCTTCTGTTCCGTGGCTATAGTGATGCTGGCGGCGCCGGCTTCCTTCGACCGCTGCATAACATCGGTTAGAAGCCCGTAGCCCGCCTCCCGGTCGGCCTTTATAACCACAAGCTTGAAACCGCTGTTACGGACGGCGCTTTCCAGCGCCTTATAAAATTCATCTTTACCGGTGAACTCCTTTTCATTGACGGCGTATCTGGACTCACTGGCCAGGGAAACCACGATCTTTTCCTTTTCCTCCCCCTCCTGGGTCCGGGCGGACGGCAGATTGACCTTGAAGACCGGATCCGACAAAAGAGGGGCCGTGACCATGAAGATAATGACCAGCACCAGACAGACATCCACCAGCGGGGTTACATTTATGCCGGTGACCAGATCTTCGTTATCCTCGGTTTTGAAAGACATAACTCAGTTCTTCATCAGAGCCATTTTCAGGGCGCCGGCCTGTTTCGCCGTATCCATCAGCGAGACCACCTCGCCTACCTTGTTGCCGTCGTCGGCTTTGATGATCACGAATTTATCCTTGCTTGCCAGCAGCGCCTGGGCTATGCGAAGCGGAAAATCAGCGGCCTGGATCTCCGCGCCGTTCAGCGTTATCCGGCCCCGGGCCGTCAGCTTGACCTGAAGGCTTTCCGACAGGGAGACTTTGCCCACCTGGGCGCTGGCTTTGGATTGCAGGACTTTGATGCCGGACTGAACCGCGAACGGGGCCACGGCCATGAAAATGATCACCAGCACCAGGGCCACGTCCACCAGCGGCGTGACATTGATATCGGTTATAGGATCGTCAGGTTTATTTGAAGATAAGGCCATATTACCTGCCTTAGGCTATAGGCTTTAGGCTATAGGCTTTTAAGGAATTCCTTAAAAGCTTATGGCTTACGGCCTATAGCATATGGCGCTGTTATTTGTTTCCCATCATGATGACGAGGCGGGAGGAGAAGATCTCCAGTTCGCTCATGATGACTTTCACGCGGCGCGTGAAATAGTTGTAAATGATCACCGCGGGAATGGCCACGGCAAGGCCCGCCGCGGTGGCCACGAGCGCTTCGGCTATGCCCCTGGCGACCACCGTGGGCCCGCCCACGCCGGAGAGCGCCAGGTCGCGGAAAGCTTTTATAATGCCCACCACGGTGCCGAAAAGGCCTATAAAGGGCGCGATATTCCCCATCGTGCCCAGCACCCCGAGGAACCGCTCAAGGTTCAGTTTCTCTTCCTGGCGCCTGGTGGCGAGCAGTTCTTCCAGATCGCCTTTGGACATCTCCCGGTGGCGCAGGGCGTAATTGACAAGCCTGGAAACCGGCGAATCCATCCTGGCGGTGTAATCCGCGGCCTTGTTAACGTTCCCGTCTTTCAGCATCCCGCTTATATGCGCAAGGAGCTCGTCCACTTTCTTGTGCCGGGCTTTTCTGAAGAACCACCAGCGCTCAAAAGCGACGGTAAAAGACAGCAGGGAGCAGAAAAGCAGAATAATCAGCGTAAAGCTTTCTTTTAAAATATTCAGGTAATTGATGTTTTCCATAAATGCGGTTCCTCCAAAAGACTCAGCGGAAGCCGGGCAGTTCCTCCACCCGTACCGGGGTTTTGGGCTTTTGCCCGCGCTTCAGATTTTCTTTTCGCGCCGCGGGAACCGGCGTTGCGGGGACGGGCGCCGCGGATTCCTGTCCTCCGGAAGAGGCCATGCGGGCGAGCGCCCTGGCGCGCTCCGCCGCGGCTTTGGCGACGTCCGGAGCGGCCGCGTTCCTGGAGATATCCTCATAGATGCGGGACGCTTCGGAATAGTTTTTCTCCCCCTCGTAGATCTCGCCCAGTTTCACGAGCCCCTGCAGACGCCACGGGCTGTTGGCCGGCTTCTGGAGGGCGAGCCGCTCCCAGTAATCGCGCGCCTCGTCCGGCTGCCTGTTCTCTAAATTAATTTCGCCCATCTGGTAGAGGGCCTCAAGGGCGTCCTCTTTTCCTCCGGCCTCGCCGTAAATTTCTCCGAGGGTCTTCAGGGAACCGGCCAGGTCGCCGCGGGTCTTCTGGATGTTAAAGATCTCCCAGAGGGCGCCCAGGGATTCTTCTGATTTGGCGGACAGGTCGAAATACCGGCGGTAGGTCTCCTCGGCGAGATCGACGGCGCCGGTATTCTTATAGCAAAGGGCCAGGTTGAAGAGGGCCGGCTTTATATATTCGTTCTCGGGGTAAAGTTCGGCGAGCCTGGCATAGGCTTTGACGGCGGGCTCGTATTTTTTTTCGTTGTAATAGGCGTTGCCCAGCCTGAAAAGCGCCAGCGGGTGTTCTTTGGCGCTGGTGTAATTGACCGCGAAGCGTTCGAACACGGCGGCCGCGTTTTCCATATCGCCGGTCTGGAAATAAGCCTCGCCGAGATAAAACTGCGCGTCTTTGACGGAGGGGTGCTCGATATACTCCACGCTGAATTTTTTAAGGTTCTCCACCGCCCCGGCGTAGTCCTTTTTCTCGAAACTCCGGCGGCCGAGCCTGAACAGGGCCTCGCCGGAGGATCTGGTGCGGGGTTCCGCGTTCACGAAACCCGTAAAATAAGCCTTGAAATCCATGTCCGGGTTGCGGTCAAACACCGCTTCCGCCAGATCCAGGGCGTCGTAGGCTTCGGCGCTGTCCGGAAAATTAGCCGCCACGGTCCGGGTCTGTTCCAGGGCGCGCGCGTCGGCCCCCGGCTGGTTATAATAAACCTGGGCCACGCGCAGATAAGCCAGCGGCAGCTGCCGGCTCTTGGGGTACTTGGCGATGATGTCGTTGTACGCGGCTATGCTTTCGGCGTACTTCTGCGCCCTGAAATAAGTGTCCGCGGTCTGAAAATCCGCCAGTTCGGTCTCCGGGGCCGAGGGATAATTTCTGGAAAGTTTGACCCATTCTTCCACGGCCTGGGTATAATAGCGCAGCCGGTAGAGGGCCAGGCCGGCGCGGTAAAGAGCGGCGGGCGCGTAATCTCCGGCGGCGTTCTCGGAGGCGAACTTATCATACAACTGGTAGGCTTTCTCGAATTCTTTCCGGTTGAAATAACTGTCGGCGATGGCCAGGGCGTCCACGCCGCCGCCTTTCCCGGCTTCGGGGAAAGCGGCCCGGATGGCCTGGAGTTTCTCCGCCGCTTTCACGGCGGCGTCGCTGTCGCCGGCAAGCGCGTAGCACCACACCAGGCCTTCCTGGGCGTAAAGGGAAGCGACGTCGTTCGGATAGATGCGGGTGACGGTGTTATAGATGCTCTGCGCGTCGTCCGTAAGGTTAAGCTGCATATAGGCTTCCGCGACATACAGGAGGCTGAGGGCGCGCCACTTGGAGCCCACGGGCGGAAGGTGTTTAAAGATGAACTGGTAAGAGGTGAGGATATTATTGTAGTTCCCCCGCTCGTATTCGGTGCGCAGGATCATAAAGAGAGCCTGCTCGGCGATCTCGCTGGACGGGGCCAGATCCACCGCGCTTTGGAAGCACTTGAGCGCGTCAACCGGTTTTTTGAGCGCCAGGTAGGCGTTGCCGCACAGGTACCAGGCGTTCTTCGCCAGCGTATTGCCGGGATAGAGGAGCAGGAAATTTTCCAGCGCGCGCGCGGCCTGGGGATAGTCGTTAAGGCGGTACTGGCACCAGGCGAGTTTATAGTGGCTGGCCGGAGCCACCTGGGAACCTGCGTAATTCAGGGTTACCTTGGTATAGGCGAAAAGCGCGTCCCGGATCTGCTCGTTCTCCAGATACGATTCGGCGATGAAATACTGGGAGTACGGCGCGAAGAAATCCTGGGGGCTGCGGTCAATGACGCTCTGGAAACTGGAGCGCGCGCTGGGGTAGTCTTTCTTGTTGAACAGAGAGGCGCCGACGCGGAAAACGGCCGCGTTCCTGAGTTTTGAAGACGGATATTTTTTCAGGAAATCCTGGTATTTGATAATGGCGCCGTCATAATCCCCGGCATAGAAAAAAGAATCGGCCGTGAGGAATTCGGTTTCCTCCTTGTAGTCGGAATCCGGATAGTCCTTGAGCAGCTTCCCGAAAACACCGGCCGCCATATAGGTCTTGCCCTCGTACAGGTACGCCTTGCCCAGGAAGAACCTGGCCTGGGGCGTGTCCAGCCGGGCGAATAATTTCTGGGCCGCCGGATAATTCTTGCGGTTCATCTCTATCACGGCCCTGGCGAAAATTACCGACGGATCTTTCGCGTAAGGGAGGTAGGATTCTTCCAGATGAAAAAGGATTGACTGGGCGGCCTGGAACCGGCCGGCCGCGATATTGGCGTAGACGATGCCGAGGAGACTTTCCGGAACGATATAGCCGCCGGAATATTTATCTTCCACGCGCTCGAACTCTTTTATAGCGCGCTCCCAGCTGCCCATGTTATAGAAAGCTTCCCCTATGCGGTACTGGGCCGAGGCCTCCAGGCCGGATCGTTTATAATCCTCTATGACCCTGAGGTAGGAGGCCGCGGCGTTATTCAGTTCGGAGATAGCGAGCGGGTTTACGCCCGCCATCACCCTGGCTTCGGAGGACATCTTGGAGATCTTTTCCTGGCGCAGGAGCCCGAACCCTTTGGACATATAGGCTTCGCCCTGCATGAACCGCGCGTCGGCCGCGCGCGGGCTTTTGGGATATTTTTTTATGAATTTTTCAAAGGCGTCTATTACGGAGGAGCGGTCGGCCTCGGCCCGGTAAAGTTCGGAAAGGTTCTGGAAAGCGGCTTCGTCTTCGCTCAGCTGGGCGGATTCCCCCGCCCGCGCCGCAACGGGCGCAAGCAGGAGGATGAACAGAAAGATCTTTTTCATATCAGTACGAACCGGTGAGCCGCCGCTCGCCCGCTTCTTTCACGAGATTGGTTATCACCTCGTCCAGGCTGACGCCGAAAACGCTTTTGTTGCCCCGCAGCCGCAGAGTCACGGTTCCGGCGTCCTTTTCTTTCTTGCCGACCACCACCAGGTACGGGATCTTTTCCATGGCGGCCTCGCGCACCTTGGCGTTGATGGTGTCGTTGCGCAGATCGGAACCGGCGCGCAGCCCCGCGGCCCTGACTCTGGCGACGATTTCGCGGGCATAACTTTCTTCTTCCTGCGTGATATTGAGCACTTTTACCTGCGTGGGGGCGAGCCACAGCGGAAAGTTGCCGCCGTAATGTTCTATGAGAATGCCGAAGAAGCGCTCCAGCGAGCCCAGCAGCGCCCTGTGTACCATATAAGGCTGGTGCTTCTGGCCGTCGGAGCCGGTATACTCCATCTTAAAACGCTCCGGCAGATTGAAGTCGAACTGGATGGTGGTGGTCTGCCATTCCCGGCCCAGCGTGTCCTTCACTTTCAGGTCTATCTTGGGGCCGTAGAAAGCGCCGCCGCCCTCGTCTATCTCCACCTTTACGCCTTCCTTGTTCACGGCGGAAAGCAGGCTTTTCTGGGCTTCCTCCCAGCGCGCGGGGTCGCCAACGGCGCCTTCCGGGCGCGTGGCCAGATACGCTTTTATCTCGCTGAAACCGAAAGTCTTCCAGATGTTCAGACTGAAGCGCAGCACCTCTATGGTCTCCGCCTCGATCTGTTCGGGCGTGCAGATGATATGCGCGTCGTCCTGCGTGAAGCCGCGCACGCGCATCAGGCCGTGCAGCACGCCGGCTTTCTCGAAGCGGTACACGGTGCCGAGTTCCGCCCACCTGAGCGGCAGATCCCTGTAGGAGCGCGCGGAACTCTGATAGATCTGTATATGGAAAGGGCAATTCATGGGCTTGGCATAATAATTTATGCCGTCGATATCCATGGGCGCGTACATGGATTCCTTGTAGAAGTCCAGATGCCCGGAGGTGGCCCAGAGATTCTCGCGGCCTAGATGCGGCGTGTTAATGAGGTCGTAACCGCCCTTGAAATGCTCTTCTTTCCAGTAGGTTTCTATGGCGTGCCGTATGCGCGCGCCGTTGGGATGCCAGAGCACCAGCCCCGGGCCGACAATGTCGTTGATACTGTAAAGATCCAGCTGTCTGCCGAGCTTGCGGTGATCGCGCTTTGCGGCCTCTTCCTGCTGTTTGAGATAAGCGTCCAGTTCCTCCCTGGTCTCGAACGCCACGCCGTAGATGCGCTGCAGCATGGGGTTCTTCTCGCTGCCGCGCCAGTACGCGCCGGCGATGGAGGTGAGCCTGAAAGCTTTCAGTTTGCCGGTGTGATCCACATGCGGACCCTTGCACAGATCCTCGAACGGCCCGTTGCGGTAAACGCTGATGACGCTGCCCTCGGGCAGATCGTTTATCAGCTCCACCTTGTATTTTTCCCCTTTGGCCCCGAAATGTTCCAGGGCGTCGGCGCGGGACAGTTCCACGCGCTCAAATTTCTGGGCCTGGCCCAGGATATGCTTCATCTTCTTCTCTATAATCGGAAGATCTTCCGGGGTAAAGTGGTGTTCGAGATCGAAATCGTAGTAGAAGCCGTTCTCGATGGCGGGGCCTATGCCGAATTTGACTCCGGGAAACAGTTCGGCCACGGCCTGCGCCATTACATGCGCCAGGGAGTGGCGCATCGTTTCAACGGAACCGTTTTTATTTTCTTCGGACATAAATAAAACCAGGGTAAAGGGTAGCCCCCCGAACCCTCTACCCTGCCGTTAAAAATGGTGCCCAGTATAGGGATCGAACCTATGACCTTTCCCATGTCAAGGGAACGCGCTACCGCTGCGCCAACTGGGCCCTCTCTGTCGCACACTGACCTGCAACACACGCTTCGCGTGTTGCATCCCGCGCCGAATGCGCGGGGCTAACTTACCTTATTATACCACATTCGCGGGGGGCTCTCCGGAAACCGGAAAGTAAACCGAAAACACTGTACCTTTTCCCGCGGAGCTTTCAACCTCTATCGCTCCCTTGTGATTCTCAACGATCTCATGCGCCAGGGCCAGACCAAGACCGGTGCCTTTGCCGACGTCCTTTGTGGTGAAAAACGGCTCGAACAGCCTTGATTTTATTTCGTCCGGGATTCCGTGTCCGGTATCCGAGACGTCAATCCGCAAGAATGCGCCGCCGGCGCGGCTGGCCGGCGAGGTCTTCACGGCAAGATTTCCGCCGCCGGGCATGGCGTCCATCGCGTTGTTGCATAGGTTCAGGATCACCTGCTGAAGCTGCCCTTTATTGACGTTGATTTTCAGCGGGGAGGACTGAAAATCGGTTGAAAGCTCCACTCTCTGCGTTTTGGCCCGCGCCAAAATTATGGACAGGGCGGCCTGTATGCCGGGAACGGGATCGATGTGTTCCCGTTCGTTTTTGTTCGAAGAACGGGAGTATACCAGCAGATTCTGAACCAGCTCTTTGCAGCGCACCGCCTCGCGCTCAATCGATCTCAGCGGGAGATCCAGCGCCGGGACGTCCCCAGATTTTTTGAGCGCGCATTGCGCGAAACCGAGGATCACGCCGAGCGGGTTATTTATCTCGTGCGCCACGCCCGCGGCGAGCTGACCTACCGCGGAAAGCTTCTCGGATTGCAGCAGCATCATTTCCAGTTTCTTCTTTTCGGTCACATCCCGGAAGCTCCAGACTCTCCCCCGTATGACCCCGTCTATCCAGTGAGGCTGCGAATACCTCTCAAAAATACGGCCGTCCTTGAACTCCAGAGAATCGGAACTCTCCAGTTCCGGAGCGGCGTAAAGCTCCCTGACTTTTTCAAGGAACGTCTCAGGCTGCCTGAGTTGGGCGCTCACGAACTGAAGCAGGGCCGCGTCCTCCGAAGCTGACATGACTGATTGAGGGATGCGCCACATTTTCGCGAATTTCTGGTTGTATTGCTCCACCACGCCCTTTTTATCCACTACCAGGATCCCGTCGGCGGTGGACTCCAGGGTGGCGGACAGCAAAGACAACGCGCCCTGGAGCCGCTCCTCCGCTTTCCTGCGCTCCGAGATCTCTTTTTCCAGGGGCCTCATCGCCGTTACGCTGAGCGTGTACCACAGAAAAAAACCCAGGAAAGCCACCAGAACGACGGACGCGGACACAAGTCCGGCGCTAAGTTTGTCCATGCTGTCTTCCACTCCCGTAAAATCCTTGATTACCTCCAGATCCGCCAGATGTTCGCCCTCATGGGCTACGCTGCTCCGGGCACGGAAGAGCTGACGGGCGGAAGACTCTTTCTTGTACTGCGCCAGGACGAAACCGTTGGGCATAACGGCCCTGATCTCCAGCATATCCGTATGCTCGCTCCCCCACTGGACGAGAAAATCCTCGACCGTGCGGTAATCTTTTTTAAGCAGAGCCTCACGCGTCAGGGTCGCCATAAGCGCCAGTTCGTTGTTCACACAGCGCCGCTGTATATTCAGGAGAATTCTGCGCTGCTGGGAAACGATAAGCGCGTCCGTCGCGGCCAGAAAAACCAGCAGCACGGCAGAAAACCAGATTATCGCGCGGCCATGCCTGATCTCGGTTATTTTCATCATTTAACTCCGGACTTGGCCAACTGGCCCATAACTTCGCGCATGGTATCATAATCGCCGTCATCAGCCGGAACGATCCCGGTTACGCCGTCCCCGATACTTTTAAGAACCGCCCGTCCCTCGGCGCTATCTTTCAGCCCGAACAACGCGGCCCGCAGCGCAGGCGCGGTCTCCGCGGAAAGTTTTCCGCCGGCCACAAGCAGATGTCCTGAATATTCAGGCGTGGTCGCCAGTCTTTTCAGGCCGCGCTTTTCATATCGGAGATAGATCTCCTCCATCACAGCGCCCGCATCGAAATCTCCGGCCAGCACGCCCATCAGAATATTGTCCTGCGTCCCCAGGAAAGCGCGTTTTCCGAGCTTCTCCAACGCCACTCCGGACTTGAGCAGCATATACGCCGGCACCAGGTAGCCCATGGTCGAATTCCTGTCCAGGAAAGCAAATCTCTTCCCCTCCAGATCCGCCAGATCGCGCGCCGGAGAATTATTCGCGGTAAAAATGACCCCGCGAAAGACCGGTCTGCCGTTAGTTTCAACGCGCCCCAAAATATTCATTTTACCGTGCTTACTGACCATCTTGATATACGGAGCCGGGCCCGTGAAAGCAAAATCCACTTTCCCCCCGCCCAGGCTGTCGATATGATCCTGTAAGCTGGCGGAAACGACAAGCTTGACAGGGCGGCCTATTTTCCCGCCCAGATAATCCGACAAAGGCGTGAACATCCCCTTGAGATCTTTGGGTGCCCTGTACGGAACTACGCTGAAAAGCAACGGCGAAGAACCGCCCGCGGGCGCCGCGGAAAAAGATAGCGACGGGAACAGGACGGCAAACAACACAAGGGCCGACATGGAAATTTTCATACGCTTTCACCTCCTGGTTTTTTGGTCATTTTACTCCCAGCTTCGCCAACTGCCTCATAATTACGCGCAACATATCATAATCTTTGTCATCGGCCGGCACAATGCCGGTGGCATCATCCCTGATGGCGCGAATAACAGCCAGCCCTTCTTTGGTATTTTTGAGGCCGTACAGAGCTTCGTGCAGAGCGCTCACATCTTTTACGGAAATTCTTCGGCCGGCAAGCAGGACATGCTCGGGGATCTCCGGAGTGTCCGCGAGTTTTCTGAGGCCGCGTTTTTCATACTGCTGGAAGATGTCGCCTATCATCGCGCCGCCGTCGAAGTCTCCCGACAGCACACCCAGCGCCACATTATCGTGTTTCCCCAGAAACGCGTGCTTGCCCAGATTCTCAGCGGTCACTCCCGCCTTCCACAACGCATAAAGCGGGATCAGATGGCCCATAGTGGAGTTTTTGTCGCCGAAAGCAAAGCTCCTGCCTTTCAACCCTGCCAGCGTACGTACTGGGCTGTCTTTGGCGACGAAAATAACGCCGTGAAACGTGGAGCGGCCGCCAGTCTCAAAACACCCCAGGATCGTCTTCCGGCCGTACTTGCCGGTCATTGTGACGTATGGGGCCGGCCCCATGTAGGCCAGATCCATTTCTCCGCGGCCCACCGCGTCGATCTGCTCGTCGTAATTTTTGGCGATAACTATCGCGACCGGGCGGCCCAGCCGGCCGCCGAGGAAATCCGCCAGCGGCCTGAAGCGTTTGTGCAGATCCGTGGCCGCCATGAACGGATGCACGATCAGCGTCAAAGGTTTATCCGCCTCCGCGCCTCGGACGGGGACAAAGCAGGTAAAACAAAGCGCGGCGGCCAAAGCGGCCGCCAGACCACGGATATTCATGTCAAATCTCCTTAACCATAACCGCAAAGCATTAAAGATACAAAATATCCAGCCCGGGGAACAAATACATTTTAAAGAGTGTAGAAATTTTTTTAAAATGTCCTGTTTGCGGCAAATAGAAATGTCCGGTTAAATGCTAAAACCTCCTTTTCCTTTTAAAAGGAGGCACAATGGAGGGATACCTTACCATGAGCAACCGGGAGATA
>Ga0209212_1001641_pt1 | contig 35257 bp, 29 predicted proteins | sample RifGroC2_FD_183996 | JGI IMG/M metagenome (GOLD analysis project Ga0209212, IMG submission 183996) | Groundwater microbial communities from Rifle, Colorado, USA - Groundwater C2 (SPAdes) (version 2) | ecosystem: Environmental > Aquatic > Deep subsurface > Groundwater | place: Rifle, Colorado...
GTCCTTTGTGAGCAATTCAGCAACTTGCTCTTTGGTTAAATGTTTTTTATTCATAGCTTTATTATATATGTATTTAAGATACAAAAAAAGTAGACACTTTCGTGTCTACTTTTTGGGGCTCAGTTCATTATTGCGCATGTATTTTTATTTGGTCTTTTTTTGTTTTTTAGCTTATGATATAATAATAAAGTAAGAAAATTAAGTAAAATAAGAAAAAAATATGCAAAAATATGATTTTGTCACAATCGGAGGGGCAACCGAAGATATTACCTTTTATACCGATGAGGCGGTAATGATTGATAATAAAGAAGATTTATTGGCGCAAAAATTGATGGCTTTTGAATATGGGGCAAAATTGGGTGTGGAAAAATCGTTTTCAAGTTTTGGCGGAGGCGCTTCCAATGCCGCGGTTTGTTTTTCCAAGCTTGGCTTTAAAACAGCGGTTATTGTTGCGGTGGGTGACGATTATCGCGGCAAAGGAATCGTTGATAATTTTAAAAAACAAAAGGTGAACACAAAATTGATACAGCGGATAAAAGGCATTGAAACCGGCTTTACTTTTTTTATTGTCGGTAAAGATCGCGAGCATGTCGGTTTTTCCAATCGCGCGGCAAATGCAAAATTGGTTATAACGGAAAAAGAACTAAGCGAAATAGACAAATCCAAATGGGTTTATTTAACGTCTTTATCCGGTAAATGGCAGGAAATTTTAAAAAATGTTTTTTGTACAAAAGCCAAAATTGTCTGGAATCCCGGGCATATCCAGCTGCATACCGGCTACAAAGCGATTGGAAAATATTTGAAAAAAACCGATATCTTGACATTGAACAAAGACGAGGCAATGGAGCTTGTCTTTTCAAATCCGGCAAACAAGACAATGGACAGCGGATTTTTGAATGATATCAAAAATTTAATCAAGATTTTAAAAAGCTATGGACCGAAGATTGTCGTTATTACAAACGGCAAGCATGGCGTCTATGCGTATGATGACAACCAGGCATACTATCAAGGAGTAATCCATAGTAAAAAAACAGCAGACACGACCGGCGTGGGCGATGCCTTTGGCTCGACTTTTGCCGCTGGCATGGAATTTTTCAAAGGCGATATCGAAAAGGCAATGCAAGCGGCTATAAAAAACGCCGCTTCGGTTGTGGGGGAGCAGGGAGCGCAGAATGGATTGCTTAGTAAGTTAAGTTAGTAAAAAGTTGAAAGTTATAAAGTTAAAAGTATTTAATAGCAAGAACCGAGAATAAAAATACTTTATAACTTTATACTTCATAACTTTTAACTAAACACAATGATAAAAAAACTCTTCTCCGGACAAATCAATAGCATAACCATCGCGGCTTTGCTGGTTGCCATAACCTCTCTGGTCAGCCGGCTTTTGGGTGTGTTTCGCGACCGCATATTGGCCGGAGAATTCGGCGCCGGCGATACGCTGGATATTTATTATGCCGCATTCCGGATTCCGGATCTGATTTTTAATTTATTGATTTTAGGTGCTTTGTCAGCGGGTTTTATCCCGATTCTGAGTTGTTTGATCGGCAATTCAAATACTGAATGCAGTAATATTTTTCATCGGAAACGCAATAAAGAAGCCTGGGAGTTTGTCAGTATTGCTTTGAATATTCTGGGAATTGTTATTCTTTTTCTGTCTGTGCTTGGCATCCTATTCGCACCGCAGTTAATGAGCGTGGTTGCGCCAGGTTATTCCGGTGAAAAGCAGGCTTTGACTGTAAATCTTACCAGAATAATGTTTTTGTCGCCTTTATTTCTTGGTATATCGAGCGTGTTGGGAGGTATATTGCAATCTTTCAAGCGTTTTTTCTTATACTCTTTATCGCCGGTATTGTATAATGTTGGAATTATTATCGGTGTAATTTATTTTGTACCGATTTGGGGAATAAACGGTTTGGCCTGGGGCGTTGTTTTGGGCGCGTTTTTGCACATGGTTTTACAATTGCCTTTGGTTTATAGCCTGGGCTTTCGCTATGTTCCAAAAATTGATCTGAAAAATAAAGATATCCGCAAACTTGGAATGATGACGATTCCGCGGACGCTTAGTCTGGCAATATCCCAGATCAATCTTTTGGTAACAACTATTATCGCTTCTACATTGGCGAGCGGTTCTTTGGCAATATTTAATTTTGCGAACAATCTTCAATCATTGCCAATCGGCGTTATCGGTATATCTTTCGCGGTCGCGGCATTTCCCACCTTGTCGGCCGTCGCTTTTGATCGGAAAAAACTTATTGATAATTTTTCCACGACTTTGCGCAATATCTTATTCTTTATCGTGCCTGGAACAGTTTTACTTCTGACCTTACGTTCGCAGATTACTAGGGTCATCTTGGGTTCAGGCAGTTTTGATTGGACAGCTACCGTTCTTACCATTGATACTTTAGGTTTTTTTGTTATTTCACTTTTTGCGCAAGCCAGTCTGCCGCTTCTGGTTCGCGTGTTTTATGCCCGCCATAATTCCAAGACGCCTTTTCTAATCGGCATAGCTTGTGCGGTTTTGAACGTGGTTTTGTCATATTATTTTTCCAATATTTTTGGCGTTTCCGGTTTGGCCTTGGCTTTTTCCATATCCAGTATTTTTAATTTTATGCTTCTTTGGATCGCTTTGCGCGCGGAAATTGGCGAGATGGATGAAAATCGCATTCTGATTTCTTCGGCAAAGTTTGTTATGGCCGCGATCGCTTGCGGCATTGCCGTTCAAGGCGGAAAATCCCTGACAGCGGATTTTTTCGGTACCGCTACTTTTCTCTCCGTGTTGGCACAGGGATTGTTTTCCGGAACAATCGGCATTGCCGTATACACGGCCTTTTGTTCACTTCTCAAGAGCGAAGAATTATTCAGCTTTTGGAATTCAATCAAACGCCGCTTGCCTTGGCGAAAGATCGAGACAGGGGATCAGGGCGAGGCGAGGGGGATTTAGGGATTTTCGATTTATGATTTTCGATTTTAGATTTATTCATTTTATGATAAAAATAAATTCTTGTTAATATTTCTATAAAAATGGTATAATAGTCATATTGAATTATGAAGATAAAATCGATTAAAAACTTGAAAAATCTGGCAGGAAAGCGGGTTTTGTTGCGTTCCGATTTTAATGTTCCTTTGAAAAATGGTGAGATATTGGAGGATTATAAAATAATGCGCAATTTGCCGACTATTAATTTTCTTTTGGAGCAAAAGTGCAAAATTATCGTTATTGCGCATTTAGGCAATCCCAAGGCAGGAGTTTTTGAAGAAAAGTTTTCGCTTAAGCCGGTTGCAAAGTATTTGGATAAAAAGATAAAAGCAAAAGTTCGGTTTGTGGCGGATACGCACGGCTTTGCGGCCGGGACAGCGGTTATGCAAATGAAAAGCAAAGAAATTTTGTTTTTGGAAAATTTGCGTTTTTATGAAGGTGAAAAAAAGAATAGTGCAGAATTTGCAAAAAAACTTGCCAGTCTTGCCGATGTTTATGTGAACGATGCTTTTGGCACAAGCCATCGGGCCGACGCCTCGGTCAGTGCCATAAAAAAGTATCTGCCATCGTATGCCGGTTTGCTTTTGGAAAATGAGGTAATCCATTTGGAAAAAATAAGGAAGCCGAAAAAACCTTTGGTTGTAATAATCGGCGGCGCCAAGCTTGGAACAAAGATTCCTTTGATAAAGGCGTTTCAAAAAACGGCTTATCGCATACTGGTTGGCGGCGCGCTGGCTAATAATTTCTTTGCCGTGCATAATTATAACATCGGACGATCGCTGGTCGATGACGAAAGCATAAAGTTTGCCAGAAAACTAGTAAAAAATCATAAAAACAGCAATATTGTTTTGCCGATTGACGTGATGGTCGGCAGTAAGAAAAATTTTTGGGACGCGCATGCTGTTCCCGCAAACAAGGTCGGCGACAAAGACTATATTTTGGATATCGGTCCGAAAACAGTAGAGTTTTATAAAAAATATATTTTTGGCGCCGCAACAGTCGTTTGGAACGGTCCCATGGGTATGTTTGAAGAAAAAAAATTCCGCCATGGCACGCTCTCGATCGCGAGATCCATGTCGCTTGCTACTGACAAAAAAGTCTTTTGCGTTGCCGGTGGCGGCGAGACGGTCGAGGCTTTGAAAATGACAAAGACCACAAGCCATATCAATTGGCTATCAACCGGCGGCGGAGCGATGTTATCGTATTTGGCGGGAGAGAAGATGCCGGGGCTTAGCGAAATCGTGTATTAAGTATATAGTATTAAGCATGGTAAAAGGGCTTAATACTTAATACTAAAAATATGTTCGACCACCTAGAAGAAAAAAAAGCCAAAGAAGAAAAAACAGAACCGACGCGACAATCAGGCGGTGGTGATTTGGTATTGCGAAATACGATTGATCGCTTGACTAGCGGTCGCGTTAGTGTTTCCTCGCCTTTTATCGCGACCACGCACGAGCTTGAAAATCGCTTGAAAAAGCTTGAGGAAAAAGGACGGAAAAGAGGAAGGCGTTTTTCGATTATCGGTATTGTCGGCGGTTCCGCGATTGCTTTGTTAATAATGTATTTCGGTTATGTTATTTTGACTGACGTAATCTATCTTACTGGCAAAGCCGGCGAGCGAACGTCCGAGGTTTTGGACACTCACCGCACCATGAAAAAAACATTGGCCGAAGTTGCAAGTACGACTGACAATATGAATGCATTGATAAACGCAGAGCTTTTGCCGGATAATACTATTAATGAAAGCACATCAAGCGATTCTTTATTAATTTCTGATGAAATTATTACTGAAGCAAGCAGTTCGTCGGAAATTCTAGGCAATAATATTGATACGGATAATGATGGCTTGACCGACGAAGAGGAAAATTTACTACAGACTGATACAAATAACTCTGATACTGACGGCGATGGTTATTTGGATGGCGAGGAAGTGCGAGGCGGATATGATCCGAAGAATAAATGATAAAAATTTCTAATTTCTAAATTATAATTTCTAATGATTGGCATTATTTTTTAGAAATTATAATTTATAATTTAGAAATTAAAAGCCTATGTCAAAAATTAAAAAAATCAGCGGGCGCGAGATTTTGGATTCGCGCGGAAATCCGACGATTGAAACGAAAATCGTTTTGGATAACGGTTTGTCTGCTGTCGCCAGCGTGCCGTCCGGCGCTTCTACCGGTGTCCACGAAGCTTGGGAAATGCGCGATGGCGACAAAAAGCGCTATGCCGGGATGGGTGTACTCGGCGCGATAAAAAATGTTGATACGAAAATTTTTAAAGCATTGAAAGGCATGGATATCGGCAAGCAAGAGGAGATTGATAGTGTCATGATCAAACTGGACGGTACGAAAAACAAGAAAAAACTGGGAGCAAACGCTATCCTTTCGGTTTCGCTTGCGGCGGCGCGTGCCGGCGCTTTGGACAAGAAAAAAGAGCTGTATGAATATATTTCACAAACGTACAAATTTCCGCAAAAAGAGTTTAAGTTGCCACAGCCGTCTTTTAATATTTTTAACGGCGGCAAGCACGCGGATACCAATCTAGATTTTCAGGAATTCATGATTATGCCTTTGCGAAAAACGACTTTTGCCGAAAAGGTGCGGATGGGCGCGGAAATATTCCACGAGCTTGGGCATGTTTTGAAAGCGGCCGGCTTTGATACGGATGTTGGCAATGAAGGCGGATATGCGCCGGATATCACATCAAGCATCCAGGCAATTGAGCTGATAATTGCGGCTATTGTCAATGCCGGCTATGAACCGGGAAGGGAAGTTGGGCTTGGCATCGATGTCGGATCTTCCGAGCTTTATGACAAAGAAACCGGAAAATACATATTCAAATTGGATCGGGCGCAATTTGCCGGCAATTCATTGATCGATTTATATTATGAATGGTTCCGCAAATTTCCGATTATTTCAATCGAGGATGGCCTGGATCAAGATGATTGGGCGGGTTGGCAAGCCCTGAATAAAGAGCTGGGCTCGCACATGCTTTTGATCGGCGATGATTTATTCGTTACCAATATCGATCGTTTGCGCAAGGGCTTGAAAGAAAAAGCGGCGAATGCTATTCTAATCAAGCCAAATCAAGTCGGAACATTGACCGAAACTGTCGAATGCATAAAATTGGCACAAAGACACAATCTCAAAACCATGACATCACATCGCAGTGGGGAAACATGTGACACATTCATCGCCGACCTGGCCGTGGGCGCGCATACCGACTATATCAAATCCGGTTCCTTGTGCCGTGGCGAACGATTGGCAAAGTATAATCGGTTGATGGAGATTGAAGAATTGTTGTAAATATTAATTTGCAGTTAATTAGTTGATAAGTTAATTAGGTAATATATAGCCCTAATTAACTAATCAACTAATCACTAATAAAATGTCCACTCCAAACAAAACAACCCCGCCCTTGATATTAATAATCCTCGACGGCTGGGGAATAACTGAAGCGAATGTTGGAAACGCAATTACTCTCGCGAAAACGCCGACAATGGATTCTTTGCTAAAAAAATATCCTAATACGAAACTATATGCCCATGGGAAATATGCTGGTTTGCCCGAAGATCAGGTCGGCAATAGCGAGGCCGGGCATATGAATATTGGTGCGGGGCGATTAATCGAGCAAGATTCGGTTAAGGTTAGCAGTGGCATCAAGGATGGGACTTTTTTTAAGAACTCGGCTTTTTTGGGTGCGATTCGGCACACTCGCAAGATGAAATCAAAAATGCATATCATGGGCATGCTTTCGAACGGACAAAGTCCGCACAGCGATCCAAAACACTTGATTGCTCTCATGAATCTGATGAAAAAAAATAGGGTTGAAAAGGTTTATCTGCATTTGTTTACGGACGGCCGCGATTCGCCAAAATACGCGTCTTTACAACTTGTGGATGATATGCAAAAGCATTTTTTTAATAATGAAAAAATCGCTACTGTCATGGGGCGTTTTTATGCCATGGATCGCAAGAAAAAATGGGAGCGTACGGAAAAAGCGTATAACGCCTTGGTTTTAAACAAAGGTAAGTTTGCGGATAGCGCGCAGAGCGCGATAACCGAGTCGTATAACCGAGGAGAGACTGACGAGTATATTGAGCCGTATATCATCAGTGATGACAATGGCCGTGAAAGCCGCATTGATAATGGCGATAGCGTTATCTTTTTTAACTTGCGTTCCGATCGCAGCCGACAGCTGGCAAAAGTATTCGTACAAAACAATTTCAGCGAGATGAATCCGAATTCATTTGTGCGTGGCAAGCAGTTGGAGCATGTTTATTTTGTGGCAATGACAGACTTTGGACCTGATTTGGATGAAATACTAACCGCTTTTCCCGGACTGGATCTGAAAAGCACTTTGCCGATGTGTCTGGCGCCTTTGCGCCAGCTTTATATTGCCGAGACGGAGAAATACGCGCATGTTACCTATTTTTTTAACGGTGGCTATTCCGGCAAGGTTGATGATGAAGTGCAATATATGATTGATTCGCCGGATGTGAAATCCTACGATGAAACTCCGGCAATGAGCTCTGACGCATTGACAAAGAAAGTTATAAGCAATCTTGGACAAAAGCCGGGTGAGCATAAATTTGATTTTACTTTGTTAAATTTTGCCGCACCGGACATGGTCGGGCACACTGGCAATTTACAAGCGGCAATTCAGTGCTGTGAGGCAGTAGATTCTAGCGTGGCAAAAATTGTCGATGCGTATCTGACAGTCGGTGGTACCGTTGTAATAACCGCTGATCATGGCAATATTGAGGAAATGATAAATTTAAAAACCGGAGAAATATATACCGAACACACGACAAATCAAGTGCCTTTCGTGATTGTTGATAAGGGGATATTGAATAAAAAAATACAATTAAAACAAAACGGCATTTTAGGCGATATTGCACCGACAGTTTTAAAATTGCTAGACATCGAAAAACCGAAAGAGATGAGTGGGAAAAGTTTGTTTTAGGTGTATGTTATTTTTTGTAGTATTTGAATATCATTTGTAGCGGATTATATTATATAATCCGAATACTACAAATATTAATGTTGAATATGGAAAAACAAATAAAAAAAAGACCGAAACCGGTAGTTTTGGTAATACTTGACGGTTGGGGCATAAATCAAAACTATGCTGGCAATGCGATAACGCAAGCGAAGAAACCGTTTTATGATAGTCTAATCGCCGAATATCCGACAACTACATTGCGTGCCGCGAGCGAGTCGGTTGGTTTGCCTTGGAGCGAGAACGGCAATTCGGAAGTCGGACATTTGAATCTGGGCTTGGGCCGGATATTGTATCAAGATTTATCGCGCATAAACAAAGAAGTAAATGATCGCAGTATATTCAAGAACCAAGCTTTGCTTAAGGCGATTTTGCACGTCCAGGAAAACAAATCAAAATTGCACCTTATCGGCATGGTGTCCACAGGAGGCGTTCATGCTTCTGTTGATCATTTGTACGCCTTGCTTATGATGGCAAAAAAGCACGATTTGAAAGATGTTTATATCCATGCGATTTTGGACGGAAGAGATACAGCATTCAATAGCGGTAAGAATTATATACGCGGCATTGAGCAGAAAATCGTCGAAAAGCAAATCGGCAAGATTGCCTCGGTTTCCGGGCGTTTTTATGCTATGGATAGGAATAATAATTGGGATCGGACAGAAGTGGCATATCGCGCGCTAACAGAGGGCGCGGGCGTTTTGAGCAAAAGCGCGATGGATGCCGTGGAGGAAAGCTATGGCAAGAAAGTTTATGATGAAGAATTTTTACCGACCGTTATTACCGAAGCTGGTAAACCAGTAGCGCTTATCGGTGAAAACGACGCAGTCATATTTTTTAACTATCGTCCGGATCGCGCTCGTCAAATCACCAAAGCCTTGATTCTGCCTGATTTTTCCGGGTTTAACCGAAAAAAATATTTGAAAAATCTGCTTTTCGTTACTTTTACCGAATATGAAAAAGGCTTGCCGGTTGAAGTGGCTTTTCCGCCCGAGGAAATAAAAAATACCTTAGGCGAAGTCATTTCTCGCGCCGGGTTAAAACAGCTCCGGATCGCCGAAACAGAAAAGTACGCGCATGTCACTTATTTTTTTAATGGCGGACAAGAAGAAAAATCTCCGGGTGAAGAGCATATTATGGTGCCATCGCCGTTGGTTAAGAGCTATGATGAAAAGCCTGAGATGTCAGCCTTGGAGGTGACAAAAAAAATAGTCCAATCTGTCAATGCCGATATTTATGATTTTATTTTGGTTAATTATGCCAATTGCGATATGGTTGGGCATACCGGAAATATTGCGGCCGCGATTAAAGCGATTGAGTTTTTGGACGATTGTTTGGAAAAAATCGTAAAAAGCGTTTTGGATAAAAACGGCATTTTATTGATTACCGCGGATCATGGCAATGCCGAGATAATGTTCGATATGCAGGTCGGACAGATGAATAAAGAGCATACGACCAACCCGGTTCCTTTCATATTGGTCGGCAACGAATACGCAGGCATAAATTTCGGCTGGCCCGATGCCCCCGGAAACGATTTAAGTTTGTTGTCGCCCAAAGGAATATTGTCTGATGTCGCGCCGACTATTTTGGAGATATTAGGCTTAAGCAAACCCAAAGAAATGAGGGGATTAAGCTTGCTTCCTAATAAAATTGTAAAATAGATGGAAAGAAAAATAGCAAATATCGCAAAAAATACTTCATACTTTACCTTGGCTTTGGTTGTGCAAAAAGTCATAAGTTTTGTTTTTTTTGCTTTTGTCGCTCGCAATCTGGTTCCGGATGATTTGGGAAAATATTATTTTGCCATCTCGTTAACGACTATTTTTGCGATTTTTATCGACTTGGGGCTTTCCAACGTTTTGACGCGCGAGGTGCCAAAATTAGAAAATGATAAGTTAAGGGTGCAAAAAGTTCTGGGTTCGGTTATCGCGATAAAACTGCCCTTGGCAGTTTTTTCCGTTTTGAGCGTAGCCTTTTTGATAAATCTTTTTGATTATCCCGCATTGACCCGCTATCTGGTTTATATCTCTTGCGGTTCAATGGTGTTGGATTCATTTTCAACTACATTTTTCGCGACAATGCGGGGTTTCCACAACCTGAAATACGAAAGCGCTGCCTCGGTTATTTTTCAGATGATAACTCTTACTTTCGGTTTTATCGCAATCAGATTGAACCTGGGTTTGCCTTTTTTGATGTGTGCGATGCTTATGGGGAGTGTTTTTAATTTTTTGTATTCTTCATCTCTTCTTGTATTCAAATGGCAACTCGCCATCAAGCCGATTTATGACCGGATTTTTATCAAGACATTTTTTGTTTTGACAGTGCCCTTTGCTCTTTACGGAGTTATCCAGCGTTTTTATATGTATTTGGATACGGTTTTGCTTTCCCGGTTGGCTTCGGATTATCATGTCGGCCTTTATCAAATACCGTTTAAGATAGTTTTTGCTTTGCAATTTTTGCCTTTGGCTTTCGTGGCTTCGCTTTATCCCGCTTTTTCTTTGTATTGGAAATCCAATCGCGAACAGTTGACGATTAGTTTTGAAAGAGCATTGAATTATCTGATCGTAATTAGCTTGCCGATCAGCATCGGCACGATTATTTTGGCAGACAAGATAATTCTTGTGTTTAAGCCTGAATATTTTGAGGCGGTTCTGCCTTTGCGGATAATTATGGCGAGCCTGCTTTTTATTTTTATCAATTATCCCATCGGCTCGCTACTCAATGCTTGTGATCGTCAAAAAACCAACACCAGGAATATTGCTATTGTCTTGGCTTGCAGTGTGGTTTTAAATTTCGTCTTGATTCCGAAGTTCCAATCGGTCGGCGCCAGTATTACCGTCTTGGTTACAAATATATTAATGTTCATGCTCGGTATTTTCGAGGCTCCGAAAATAATAAATTTTAATGCTGGGAAAATTTTTATAATATTTTTGAAAGTATTAACGGCAGGCTCGCTGATGGGTATTTTTGTTTATTTTTTGAAAAATACTTTACCGATACTTATCGTAATCCCCGGTGGCGCAATCGTTTTTGCAATCTGTTCCATTGCTATCGGCGCGATTAAAATTGCGGATATTAAGAGTGTTTTAAAGACGGCAAGAAATTAAAAAAAATGAAAACAATATTAATTACAATCGAGTATCCTCCGTTTAAGGGCGGTGTTGCGAATTATTATGCCAATCTGGTTAAGTATTGGCCGGTTCAGGATGAGATTTCGGTTTTGGACAATAGTGATAATCAACTGCTTTGTGGAAATTTTTGGCCAAAATGGTTACCAGCGATTTTTTTGTTTTACAAAACAATTAAGCAAAATCAGGTCGACAAGGTAATAGTCGGACAACTTTTACCTTTGGGGTTTGTTGTTTATCTGGTTTCATTGTTTTATAAAATTAATTATTGCGTAATAGTTCATGGCATGGAGATTGTCTTTGCGCAAAGAAGGTTTCGTAAAAAATTTATCTCTCGTTTAATCTTGAATAAAGCCGAGCAAATAATTTGTCCAGGCAAATATACCGCTAGCTTGGTAAAAGATTTTTTAAAAAAGTCTGATGATAAAAAAATAAGCGTGGTTAATCCCGGGGTATCGCCAATACCATTAGTTGATGCTAAAATTTTGGAAAAAATAAAAATAGAAAATAATTTGAGCGACAAAATTGTTTTATTTACCGTTTCACGTTTAGTTCGCCGTAAAGGACATGATATGGTAATAACTGCCATGAAAGAGCTTGCAAAAATCGATCAGCATATTCACTATTATCTTGGCGGAACCGGACCGGACGAAGCTGATTTAAAATCTTTGGCAAGAGGAATGGAGAACGTGCATTTTTTGGGCAAATTAAGCGATGAGGAAAAATGGGCATGGCTTGTGTTAAGTCAAATATTTATAATGCCATCACGCAATATTGCCGGAGATTTCGAAGGCTTTGGTATTGTTTATCTGGAAGCGGCAATCGCCGGTCTTCCCGTGATTGCAGGCGATTCGGGCGGAATCAGAGATGCGGTTGTGGACGGAGAGACGGGTTTTGTTGCTGACCCTACGGACGTAAATCAAATAGCACAATCAATATTAAAATTGTCGAAAGATGAGATGCTGAGAAAAAAACTGGGAGAAACGGGAAGAGCGAGAGCGATGCGGGATTTTGATTGGGAAGCGCAAGTACAAAAAATTTATTCAATAATCAATAATCAATAATCAATTTTCAATGAATTTTAAATGTTTCAATTTTCAAGCACACAAATTGAAAATTGAAACATTTAAAATTCATTGAAAATTGAAAATTGTAAATTGAAAATTAAGCCATGATCTCAATAATAATTCCACTATACAATCAAGCTGACAAAATCGAAAAATGCTTGAAAAGCATTCTGGCACAGACATATGAAAACTATGAAATAATAGTCGTTAATGATCGCTCAAGCGACAAACTGGGGAAAATCGTCGAGCAGACAAAAAAAGATTTTGGCGTCAAAATTGAGTGGCTGCACAATCAAGAAAATCATGGTGCGCCTTATTCGCGCAACAAAGGCTTTCGGCAGTCGCATGGCGAGTATCTGCTTTTTTGCGATGCGGATATTATTTTGGAAAATGACACTCTAGAGTCCATGCTCGAGGCTTTGCAAAAAAATCCGGGCGCCAGCTATGCTTATCCTTCTTTTAAATTCGGACATAAATTTTTTAAATTATGGGAATTTGATGCGGATAAATTGAAACAGATGCCCTATATCCATTCCACGGCCCTTATTCGCCGCGAGCACTTTCCGGAGAAAGGTTGGGACGAGAGTTTGAAAAAACTGCAGGACTGGGATTTGTGGCTGACGATGCTCGCCGCGGGATATAGCGGAGTCTGGATTGACCGGATTTTATTTCGGATTGATGGCGGCGGACATACGATGAGCAGTTGGCTGCCGTCCTTTGCCTACAAGCTTTTTCCGTTTTTGCCCAGTGTTAAGAAATATAAAAAAGCGATGGAGATTGTGAAAAATAAACATGGAATAAGTTTGAAGTAAGAAGTAAGAAGTAAGAAGTAAGAAGATCTTATATATGAGAAAAAAAAATTATTTTGTGTTTATTTTTGTTTTCGTTTTTATTTTTGTTTGTTTTTCTATTTATTTTTTAAATTCAAAACAAAAACAATCCGTAACACCAGCGGTTATAATTAACAACATTACCATTCCAGTCGAAATTGCCGACACAATACAGAAGCAAACACAAGGTTTAAGCGATCGTCAAGAATTAAGAAAAGATAGCGGAATGCTATTTGTTTTTTCTGAAAGCAAAATAAGAAGTTTTTGGATGAAAAATATGCATTTTCCGCTTGATATCATTTGGATAAATAATAATAAGATAATAAATATTTCCAAAAATCTTCAGCCCGAAGGCGAAGTACCCGACAATACATATAGCTCGGAAGGCGAAGTAAATTATGTCCTGGAAGTGAACGCGGGGTTTTGCGATGACAAGGGGATTGGGGTTGGGGATGTTGTTAATTTTAAGTTTTAAGAAAAACCTTTTCTTTGTCATTCCCGCGAAGGCGGGAATCTCGGTGGAAAAAGAAGAAGGCGTAATTAAAGTTTAGTGTTTATAAATATTAGTATTAATTAAAATAATTTTTTAATCTTAAACCAAGATTCCCGCCTTCGCGGGAATGACAAAGTATAAAAATGCAAATAAACAAAAAGCTAATCAAATATTTTTTCATCTCCATATTTTTGGTAGAATACTTTTCCCTAATCGGGCATATTTATCCTTTGGTAAATAATGTTGTTTTCTTTTTGATAATTTTGGTTTTTATTGCCGCTAGTATTTACAAAATCGAATATGGACTTATGATTTTGCTGGCAGAATTGTTTATCGGTTCTTTTGGGCGCTTGTTTGCGTTTTCACTTTTCTGTTTTCCGCTTTCGATTCGTATCGCTCTATGGTTTGTGTTTCTTATTATCTGGTTTGCAAAAGAGATTGCGGATTTGCGAAGGCGCCGATTTGTTGATTGGAAAAGTATTATTGGCGTCAAGGACAGTGAAAATCAGATTGTCTTTGCGTTTTTTGGATTGTTCTTTTTTGTGATTTGGGGCTTTGCTAACGGTCTTTTGAATCAGTCCGGGTTTGGCGCGGTGTTTTTGGATTTTAATGGTTGGCTGTATTTGGCTCTGCTGTTTCCGATATTGCGAATATTGCGGGTCAAGCAGAAAATTAAGATGTTAATGCAGATATTGATACTATCTGCCGCTTGGTTGTCTTTTAAAACTTTTTTCCTGCTCTTTATTTTTTCGCATAACATGTCGAGTATTGTACCGGAATTTTACGCTTGGGTTAGGGATACCCGGATCGGTGAAATTACGCAGATGCAAGGCGGATTTTATCGGATATTTATGCAATCGCATATTTTTGTTATGATTGCGTTTTTTCTGGTTTTGGCTTTGTTTGCCAAAAACTTTAAAAGCCTAAGAAACATAAATAAAGAAAATTTATTATATTATTTTTTGGCAACAGTATTTTCTGCCGTTAATCTGATCTCGCTATCGCGCAGTAATTGGCTGGGCTTGGCGCTTGGCTTAGTTTTATTTGGCTTCTTTCTTTTATATTCCTATGGTTTTAAAAAATTCCTAGTAATGACTGCGCTTATCTTTTTTAGCGGCTGTTTGAGCGTTGGCCTGATCGCATTCACGGTCAAATTTCCTTTTCCTGATCCAATGGGTGGATTCAGCACTTCCGAGCTTTTATCCGAACGCGCCAAGCAGTTGTCTGGCGAGGCCGGAGTATCATCGCGTTGGTCTTTATTACCGGAGCTTTGGAAGGAAATCAAGAAGGCTCCATTTTTAGGTAAAGGCTTTGGAGCGCCGGTAACGTATCGGTCAAGCGATCCGCGCGTTTTGGAGGCAAACCCAAACGGACTGTATACGACATCGGCTTTTGAATGGGGCTGGCTGGATATCTGGCTCAAACTGGGAATTTTCGGAGCGCTGTCTTATTTATTGATAATAATTCTTTTATTTAAATTATTTGTAAAGAACATCATTTTGCGAAAATCCGATTATTTAGATAGTGATTTAACAACCGCGCTAATGCCTACAATAATCATCGGCCTAGCTGTAATCGCGCTAATAAATTTTTTCAGCCCTTATCTGAATCATCCGCTGGGTATTGGATATTTGTTGATTGTGGCGGCGATTCTGCAGGCCAATGAGCATCAATAAAGAATCTTAAGAAAGTGTTTTTTAGGCATTAGTTCTTTCTCTTGCATAAAAATTAAAAATAATATATGATAAAAACCATAAAATTATTAAATAAATGTTAATATCATGAGCGAACAAATTATATCCCCGGAAGGGTATGAGAAGCTAAAAAATGAATTAGATTTTTTGACAAATACGAAACGGCGCGAAATCGCGGTACGTATCCAATCCGCCAAAGACATGGGCGATTTAAGCGAAAATGCCGAGTATAGCGATGCCAAGGATGAGCAGGCATTCAACGAAGGTAGGATATCCGAAATCAATCAGATGTTGAAAAATCTGACAATCGTAGAGAACGGCAAAGGGGGCGGTACTGTCGGTATGGGTTCCTCGGTTATGGCAAAATGCAATGGCAATGATAAGCAGTATACAATAGTGAGCTTTAACGAAGCTGATCCCTTGGCCGGGAAAATCTCAAACGAATCGCCTTTGGGTCAAGCGCTTTTAAACAAAAAGAAAGGCGATAAAGTCAAAGTAAAAACTCCGAAAGGCGAGATTGAATATGAGATTATTAAAATAGAATAAAATATTCCAAATACAGTTTTTTGGAAAAATAAAAAGCGCCATAACTATAAATGGCGCTTTTTATTTTTGTTTAATTTTAAATTCATTTGTTCTTAATTTTGTCGTGGTATATTATGAATGAAGATAAGAATAATTCCTGAAGGCTACTCAAGAATGGCGGTGGTTGCAAATTATTCAGGTTCTAATAGATTATAGTTCGCCTAATCCCGGGAATCTAAATATTTGCCAGCACTTTGGAAAGTGCGCCTCCGGTTCTTGCGTCAAGGCAAAGGAGTCACTTGTCTTCAGCCAAAAATTATCAATCAAACTCTTGGGTTATTGATAATTTTTTGTTTTTGACTAATTGTGTGTTTTATTATATATTTAATAATAGCTAAAGTATTGAGTATTTTTTATTTTATTATGAATATTCCAAAAGAAATAAAAAATATTATAAATAAGGTCAAAACGGCTGGTTTTGAGATTTTTGTTGTGGGCGGAAGCGTGCGGGATTTATTGTTGGAAAAAAGCGACACTGGAGACTGGGATTTAACCACAAATGCTAAGCCCGATGAGATTTTGAAAATATTTCCGGAAGGAAAATATGAAAATGATTTTGGGACTGTGCTTGTGCCGATTAAGAGTGATACAGACGAAGTTATGTTTGTTGTGGAGATTACGACTTATCGCAGTGAAAGCGGATACTCGGATCGGCGCCATCCGGATGAAGTTGTTTTTGAAGAAAAACTGGAAAACGATTTATCACGGCGTGATTTTACGGTCAATGCTATTGCTTGGGATGGTGAAAAGGGCGAGATTATCGATTTGTTTGGCGGTAAAAAAGATATCCGGAAAAAAGTCATCCGCGCTGTAGGCGAGCCGGTTGATCGTTTCAAAGAAGACGCTTTGCGTATGATGCGGGCGATCCGTTTCGCTTGCCAGCTTGGCTTTACTCTGGAAGAAAAAACCGCGCGCGGTATTTCCAAAATGGCCGGCAGTATCAAGTTTATCGCAAAAGAAAGAATCCGCGATGAACTGGTCAAAATCTTAAAATCCGACAAGGCCTACGTCGGGTTTATGATGTTACACGATTATAAGTTATTGCAATACATCATTCCGGAACTGGAACAGGGCGTAGGCATGGAGCAAAATCATCACCATACTTATTCGGTATTCGAGCATTTGGCTTTGGCATTGAAAAATTGTCCAAACAAAGATTGGCGCGTGCGGTTTACGGCACTCCTGCACGATATTGGCAAGCCCAAAACCCGAAAAGTGGTTGATGGTGTTGTTACTTTTTATAACCACGAATACGCGGGTGCGCGCATGACAGAAAAAATCCTTAGTCGCTTAAAATTTTCCGCGGCTGATACGGAAAAAATAGTCAATCTGGTGCGCAATCATATGTTCTATTACAACGTCGGCCAAGTAACCGAATCATCCGTCCGCCGGCTTATTAGCAAGGTGGGTAAGGAAAACCTAAAAGACCTGATCGACCTGCGCATTGCCGACCGTCTTGGTTCCGGCGTGCCCAAGGCCAAGCCCTACAAACTTCGCCATTTGGAATATATTATGGAAAAGGTGCAAAATGATCCGGTTTCTGTTAAAATGTTAAAGTTGAATGGCGACTACATGATAGCAAATCTTGGCTTTGCGCCCGGGCCAAAAATGGGCGCGGTTCTTGATATCCTTTTATCCGAAGTATTGGACGACCCCGCGCGCAATACCCTTGATTATTTATCGCAAAGAGCGCTACAATTGGAACAAGAAGATTTTAACGCTTTGCGCGAAAAGGCCAGAGAAGCGATCGGCGAAAAGCGGGAAGAGGATGATCGGAAGATAAAAAGAAATTATTATGTTAAATAAATTTATTAATTTTTTTTAAAAAAACTTATGAAACAAACATCCGTATTATTTGTCTTATTGTTTCTGCTAACAGGCTGCGGCACAAGCAATAACGACCTAAGCATTACCGAAAAAAACGCGCCCAAAGATATGAATAATGATAGCATCCGGGAAATTTTTGAAGAGATTGATGATTTAAACATTGATGAAGTACCGCCAACACCGCCCACGCCCAAAGAATCTAACAAACCTAATAATAATCAAATGACAGAAAACACTAAAGCAAACACACAAGACTTAACCAAGGATTACAATTTTGCAATCTTGAAAACTAGCTTGGGTGATATCAAAGTATCTTTTTATGCTGACGCTTCACCCGCGACTGTAAACAATTTTTTGAACCTGGCAAAAGATGGGGTTTATAATGGCACTCGTTTTCATCGTGTTATCAAGGATTTCATGATTCAGGGCGGTGATCCAAAATCCAAAGACATCACGCAAAAAGGCATGTGGGGAACAGGCGACCCTGGCTACAAATTTGCTGATGAGTTTAACAGCAACAAACTGGTCCGCGGTTCCTTGGCAATGGCCAATTCCGGACCGGACACAAACGGCTCGCAGTTTTTTATCGTAACCGCCGACGCGACTCCTTGGCTTGACGGCAAGCATACGAATTTTGGCATGGTGGTCGAGGGTATGGACGTGGTTGAAAAAATAGAAGCGGCCGAGACTGATTCGTCTGACAAACCGTTGACGGACGTGGTGGTGGAGAGCGTGGAATTAGTAAAATAGTTCATTAGGGCATAGGTACTTAGGGAATAGGGGTTTTTAGTCAAATTTTTTTAACAACCCCTATTCCCCTAACTAAGTACCTATTCCCTAACCCGGGCCTATTGTATAGTGGTAGAACGTAGCATTCGCATTGCTAAAACGGCGGTTCGATTCCGCCTAGGTCCACATTATATTCTTTTCAGAAAAAAAAGCAGGGACGCAGATCTTCTTGCGTCCCTGTGAGAGGAGGGGTTGATTGTTGGGTTATTAGTTGCTGGAAACTTTTCAAATTTAAAAAAAGAGCGATTTGTTACTCAAATAAGGAGGTTGTTGGCATTTCTATCCGTGATTCATGAAAAAAAATCTCCCCTCAAGTTCATTTATATTTTATCATAATTAAAAAATAATGCAAGACATTTTTTGCATTTTTTAAAAAAGCAATAAATATATGAACATTTTATTAAAATGGCTAATCTCGGCAGGCGCGATTATCCTTAGTGCTTACCTTATTCCCGGAGTGCTTGTGGAAAGCTTTTGGACGGCTTTGTGGCTGGCGGTTTTACTTGGGTTAATAAATATTACATTAAAGCCGATTTTATTAATCTTGACTTTGCCGATTAATATTTTGACACTCGGTTTATTCACGTTCATAATAAACGGTGCCCTGATACTATTCGCGTCATCCATAATGGACGGCTTTTCAGTTTCCGGTTTCTGGGTCGCCTGCGGTTTCAGCATTGTCTTATCAATCGCCAGCTACGTTTTGAATACAGTTTTCGGCACAAAAAAATCCTAAATTTTTAAATCGGAAATCCTAAATCGCAAATTGAAAATCCCACCCCCGGGCTGTGGTATAGTGGTATTACGCACGATTCGGGTTCGTGTAATGGCGGTTCGATTCCGCCCAGCCCGACAAAATACCCCGCCCTTCGCGAAGGGCCGGGTTTTTTATTAAATATTAGTAATATTATGCGTACTTGACAATATAATAAAAAAATGCTATGATAATATATTATTTTTGTTGTTTCAAAATTTAGTTGTTTTTTATTAATTTTATATTTTAGGAGGGAATTATGTTGTTAAGATCATCTATTTTTGATGGTGAAATTGTTGAAACACTTTCGATTCCGAAGGAAATTATGAATAATCCCGTCAAGAAGGAGGACTGGGGCATTGAAGCTTTGTCTGGGTTTTTAAGAAAATTTATCGGTGACAAAGCACAGTGGTCTGTTCGTCCATCACAAAATCACGAAGGCAGACTGACCGGCACTCAAGCAAACTTTTGCATAGGGGATAAAAGAATTACCTACGCGTTAATTGAACCAAAAACAAGTAATTTGGTTCCAAAGGTCCATATCTCGAAGCTTGAAGAAGATTTGAATGCCGGAGATTTTTATGATGTGATTGACCATGAACTAAGCCTGGGAAAAAAGAAATTTACCAGTCCGCTGGCCGCCGCGCTTCAGGCAGCAACTAAGAAAGAAGATTTGCCTGATCTTGCGGAAATTGTGAGACTTAAAGTCCACAAAAACAGAAAGCTTAATATGCTGATGTTTGAACCCACATACCCTCTGTCTGACCCGGAGGCTGACAACAAACCATCCATGAGAGTGTTTTTCACCAAGAATCCAATTGTAATGGAGCTCGGGAAAATATACCGGGCAAGAATTGTAAAAGCCTACAATACAGGTAAGACCAATGTTAAGGGTCTGCCGATTATCAAGATTGAGGTAACTGTATAAAGCAGATACCTCACAATCAAAACAAGCCGCTGCACAAGGATGTTCAGCGGCTTCTTTTTTTTGTAAAAAATAATCAAAAGACTTTACAATAAATCAATTAATTCTTGAACCGAAATTTTTGCTTGCTTTAGAATGGCCGACAGAGTTCCGAGTTTTAAATCTTTATTATGAAATGGTACAGTAATCGGATACGAGCAACTATCTTTTGTAAAGAAGTAATGACTACCAGTCGTATGGTCTAATATGAAATCAGCCTTTTTGAGGGCTTTGATTAGTTGCTTTGGTTTGATGCGAGGAAGTTTGGGCATGAAAGTTATACGCTTGTACAACGAGTTTTTACTCTATCTGCAAATATTTCTACTTGTCTAAATTCAGAAAATTCCAAAGGAACCTTTTTGCCCTTTTTAACCATAATACTGATATAACCTTCTACTGCGTCTTTGATATTTTCCAATGCTTCTTCCATTGTATCACCCTCGGAAATACAGCCAGGCAAGACAGGCACGGTTACGGTATAACCTCCTTCTTTTTGCGGTTTTAATTCTACAGAATAGCTTAACATATTTTTATTTGATAAATAGTAATTTCGTTAAATATATAGATAATTTTAGTACCTGTCAATATTATAGCATAGATAATAAAAATTTAATAATTTTGTTATTTATGCTATAATATTTTTAGTAAATAAAATAAAACAAAAAATATATTATGAATAACAACAAAAAAAAGCCGGCGCGGAAAAGCCTGCTTAAGTATTTTTTATTATTGGGATTTTTGTGGGAGTTTTTGGGACTTGTGGAAAAAAAGGAAAAACTGGATAAGATTGAGGATAATTTTAAAGAATATTTAAAAGAAGAAGAGGCTGAGATAGAGGATTATATCGAAGATAAAGAGGGGTTTTCGAAATTTATAAAACACTCTGGAAAACTGTTCAGCGAATTTTTTATCCCTTGCCATAGCAATAACCACAAGCCGAAACTGTTGCGTACGCAGTCATTAACTTTGATTGTGGTAATTTTGGCTTTGCTCAAAGTTACTATTGCTTTGTATATTTTTTATTTTACCGCTTATCAGGCCAAGATGAGCGAGGATATGACAGCGCAGATTTTGGCGCTTGTTAATCGTGATCGTACGGCGCAAAACCTGAAACCGCTCAGCTTGAATACCGTTTTAAATTCTTCGGCGCTTTCCAAAGCGAACAATATGGTCGCGAATAATTATTTCGCGCACTACAGTCCGGATGGCAAAAAGCCTTGGGATTTTATCGATCGCAATTCATATGCATATCTATTTGTTGGTGAAAACCTGGCAATGAATTTTACTTCGGCCGAATCGGCGCATCAGGCACTGATGCTTTCGCCTTCGCACAAAGAAAATATTATGAATGATAAATATTTAGATATTGGCTTGGCTGTCGTCAGCGGTGAAATTGCAGGAAAAAACACTAATGTATTAGTTGAATTATTTGCGGTCAAAGCAGAGATTCCGGTCAAATTGGTGCTTACAAAGGAAATGCCAAAGGTTAAGTCGATTTCTTCTTTGGCAAAAGCCGAAGTCAGTCCAAATAGCCAGATCGAAAGCAATCAATTGACACAAGTAAAAAGTTTTGACAATATTCCAGACAAAGACATAATTAATCAAGACAAACGCATGGCGCTCTTAAATAATTTTATGTTGGGTATGATGGCATTCTTGTTTATTGCCTTGATTATCAATATTATCATCAAAGCCGAGATACAGCACAAGCCGGTGATTGTCCAGACAATGCTTGCAATCATTTGCCTGACCGGATTGATATATCTGAATTTTAATTTTCTGGAAAACGTTTTGCCGAAGTTGTTTGTGGTGTAAAAAATGTAAAATGTAAATCTCAAAATGCAAAATGACAATGTAAAATTAAAAATTTATTAATATTTTTACATTTTAAACTGTCATTTTGCATTTTGAGATTTACATTTTACATTAATCTACGATAGATAATAGTATTATGAAAAATAATATAGTGAATTATTAAAAATAATATGAAAAAGATACTATTAGCCATGTCCGGCGGTGTTGATTCTAGCGTAGCGGCCTTACTTTTGCAGAAGCAAGGTTTTTCGGTATTAGGGGCGTATATGCGTTTAAAGTCGGATTATGCCGAGGGGGAGAGGGCGGCGCGTTTGGTGGCGGAAAAGCTGGGAATCAAGTTTTATCCTTTGAATATTTCACAGAAGTTTAAGCAAGATGTGATGGATTATTTTGTCGATAGCTACAAGGACGGGATTACGCCAAATCCTTGCGTGCGCTGTAACAAGCTGATAAAATTCGGTGAGCTATTGCGCGTCAAGGAAGATATGGGCGCCGACTATTTGGCGACTGGGCATTATGTGCAAATAAAAAAAGACAATAAAGAAATTAATCTTTGCCGAGCCGTTGATCGGAATAAAGACCAAAGCTATTTTTTGTACAATTTGACGCAGGATCAATTAAAACAAATTATTTTTCCTCTTGGCGGATATACCAAATATGAAATCAAGAAAATCGCGGAAAAAAATAATCTGCCAAATATCAAGACCGAAAGCCAGGATGTTTGCTTTTTGCTGGACGAGGGGAAAATAGTCGAGCATAATGAATATTTAAAAAACCATATCAAAGCGAATCCGGGTCAGATCATGACGCTCGATGGTAAAACGATCGGCAAGCACCAAGGCCTTTATTTCTATACGCGCGGACAACGCAAGGGAATAGAGATCGGCGGGACAGGACCGTATTATGCCGCCAGCATGGACTATGCTAAAAATATTTTGTATGTGGTAAAAGATCCCGATGATCCGGCTTTGTTTGGCAATGAATTTTTTATTAATAATACAAATTGGATTCTAAACCGGATAAAATTTCCAGTGCATTGTGAGGTCGCTATTCGTTATCGGCACAAAGCGGTCGCTTGCGTTGTCGAGCCGATTGATTCCGGAAATTATAAAGTAATCCTAAAAAAACCCGAGCGCGCGATTACGCCCGGACAGTCTGCGGTTTTTTATGCCGGCGATACTGTTTTGGGCGGCGGTGAGATTTGCGTTTAAACAAAAAAGCTGATTGTAAAAGATAAAATATATGAAAAATATTGATTTAGAAAATAAAGATATTTTTTCAAAAGAAACTAAACAGGCTCTAGTTTCTAATAAAAATGTAATTTTATATTATCATTATCTTAATAATAGTTTTCCTGAATTGAGCGATGCGGTAAAACCGGGCGACAAACTGTTTCGAGATGATATTGAAAAAAATGCTTTCTTGGATAAAAACGAATGGTGTACGCTGGAAGAATTTGTTTCAATTGTCGAAAAAGCCATAAATATGACGGACAATTTTGATTTGCCGAAAATCGTTGGCGCGCTTTTGACTCAATATCAAAAAGAATATAAATTACAAGAATTTAAAGACGCCGCCAAGTTGACGCTAAAAGCGTTTTTTTTCGGACCAAATGAGCTGTTTCGGCATATCAGTTTTTTTAATCATATTTTTAATCAAACAAAAGACATAGAATTTATTAGTGGCGGAAACGGCGAATGCGTTATTAAAATAAAATTTAAAAACAAAGTAAATCCGGTTTATGATTATGTATCAGAAAAACATATCGAGGGCATGATTTTTTCAATTCTTGACCTATACAAGCTGGAGAATGGAAATTGTTTTTCGCCTTTGAAAGAATATGATTTAATACAATTAATTAAATATCGATTTTCTGATTTGAAAGGAAATTACCGGGAAGAAAAAAATTGTTTTTATTTGAATGATGATTTAATCGCAATAAAAGTTAATCTATTTAAAGATAAAAAAAACGGGCTGTATTTTGGAAAGCACCAGAATTTTTTGAATAATGAAAATATCTGGGGTTGGAAAATAATTAAAAACGTATACATGAATGATCGGTATTTGGTTTTGAAGGAAAATGAAATCTATAACGCCCCATATTTTATAACGCGCATAACCTGGGATAAGCAGAATTTTTTAAAAATTATTTCAAATTTATCGCAGGCAAAGCTCGGTAAAATATCTCCACTTGGCAAAGGTTATGTTAAGCTAATCGAAGAAAGGCAAAAAAAAGAAAAAGAAAAAATTCGCATACGATTGGAACGGCAAAAGCTGGAAAAAGATTATCACCAATTATTATTAAAAGACTATATTCATCCACAGTTTATTAAACGGGCAAAAATCGGGCCGATTCAGTTTGCCAATATTTCAGCCACCAATATTTTTATTGATATCAATAATTCAACTAGCCTTCGTACATCATTTGGAAATGAAAGATTTCGAATGAGTCGCAATATTCTTTTGAAAATAATAAAAAAATGCTTGCATGAAGCCGCGGGGGAATGGGCATGGATAAATAAGATAATGGGCGATGGCTGTTATATCGTTCTTGGCGCTTACAATTATTTTCGTGAAACTCAGGATAACGACCATATCGGTCAAAGCGTAAAATTTGCCAGAAAACTGCAAGAGCAAATACTGTTGCTACAAAAACGGGACGATGCGATTTTTCATAATTTTTCGATCAGAATCGGAATGGAAAGCGGAACGACCGAGCTGGGAGAAATATATGAGAAGGACGCGACACAAAACACAGAAGCTGAAATCAATTTTGGCAGTATCCGTTTTTTTGACACAGACGGACATTCGGTAAATATTGCCAAGCGTATCGAAAGCGTATCAAAAAGCATAGTAAAAAAAGCAGAGCGAAAAAATCAAGGCGGGATTTTTATTGGTCCAAATATTATGACATATCTTTCGGAGTATAATAATCAAATCAGTTTTGAAAAAATCAATCTGGAAAAATATAATTTATTTATTAAAGATTATTTAGATATTAAAGAAATCGGGGAAATTAAAATATTTAAAAACAATTGACAAGGTATTGTTGAAATTTTCTGATAAAAGCTGTAAAGTAAAAGAAAGAATATGCGTTTTGGAATATTTTCCTCCAAGGAAAGCAGAAAAATTAAGATTAATCCGAAAAAAAACAAAAAAAACATATTTTTTGTCTGTTTTTTTATTGCTTTTATGGCGATTATCATTTTGCCAATGGAGTTTTTTAGCCTATTTATAAAAAAAAATCAGCAAGTATTTTTTTGGCGAAAAGTCGCTATTTTAAATATAAAGCTATTATTATTTTTTGGACGCTTGGATATAAAAATCGAGGGTAAAAAACCAAAAGAAAAAAAAATAATCTATATTGCAAATCATTTAAGCCATTTTGACGGTTTTATTTTGCTTTGTGTCCTAGGTCCAGAAACCACTCCGGTTATTGCTCCGATCGGATATTTTGGCTTTCCTTTTTCGTACTGGTTTAACAGAATGGGCTGTATCGACGTACAAAGAACAGAAAGCGAAAAAGAAAAGTTTAGAGATGCGCATTCGGGCTTTGAGGCGATAGGTAAGGCAATCGAGGAGTTGGAGCATGACCATTCTATTTTGATTTTTCCCGAAGGCCATATTTCGCTGCAAAAACGTTTGCTGTATTTTCATTCAGGCGCAACTAGAATCGCTTTGGCATCAGAAACCAAAATTATGCCGATTGCGATAATCAATATTGATAATTTGAATTATGGAAAATATTTTTTTCAACCTGGCACTGTCAAAATAGTCTTTGGCGATTTGATTGATGCGGTTAAATATTACAAAAAAAATCAAACCAATATCAAAAATACCAGCAACATGCTGAAGATTGAAATTTCAAACCTATTGCCAAATAAATATTTGCCACTTGATCAAAACGAAAGGCATCCGGAACAAACCGCGGTCTTTTTTAATATTAATAATACAATATACAAAGGCAATGCTTTTTTGGACTTGATTTTACACTTTTGGAAAAAAGGCGAGCTTAGGCTTGATAACTTGATATTTTTAACTTTTTTGATATTTTTGTATAAAATAAAATTGCTTTCCAAAAATTCATTGATCAAATATGGCGCAAGTATAGTAAAAGGTTGGCGAGCGGACACCTTGTATTATCGGGCGCATGATATATTCCATAGCTATCTCTCTGTCAATGTTTCGGAAAAAATCAAGACGATTATTATTGATCATAAAAAGAAAGGGCACAAGGTCGTTTTGATCACAAAAATGGTTTCGTCCATAGCCAAACTGTTCGCCGATTATTTGGAAGCCGATTACTACCTGGCGGAAAATCTGGAGGAAAAAGATTTGAAATATACCGGACATCTGCTGGGAGAAACCAAACAGTATGACAAGGGCGAGCAAGCGAAAAAATTGGCAGAGTGTACAGGTCTAAAACTTGACCAAAGCTTTGTTTACGGTCATGATGAAAATGATTTATCGATTTTTGTATTTGTTAAATATAAAAATATTGTTAATCCGAAAAAAGCATTTTTGGAAAAGATTGGAAATAAATTTGTTTACGAAATTATTAAAATATAAAAAGATCTTTGAAAATTTAAGAAAGAGGAGGTGGGTATGTTTACCATTGAAAAAGCAATAACGGAAAAACAGAAAAAAGACGCGCAAAAAGTTCGGTACCGGGTATATGTCGAACAAGATGGAAAATTTCAAGATTGTGAGTTTCCTGGAAATATTATGAAAATTCCGCACGATGACGAATCAGACACTATTATCCTCGTTGCTTATTACAAGCGCTACCCTGTGGGTACAATTTCTGCGTATGCTTATTCCAAGCGTTTGGGTTTGCCAATTGAGGAAACTATTGAGGCAATTAAAGAAAAATTTGATTTAAAAAAATTTATTGCAGAAAGAGAATTTAAAACACCTTTGTATAGCTGTGGCATGTTGGCGATTGACAAGGATTATCGTGGGGCAACAGGAATCTCGATTTGGCTTTATCGACTGGTTTTTGAGTTTCTTAGAAGACAGGGGTGTGAAGATGTTATCGCAACGATTAACTATAAGATTGAAAAAATTATCGTTGCTGTGGGTTTTTGTCATTTGGTTCCTGAGGCTTGGTATTCGGAAGAAATTGGTAATTATATTTTTTTGATGTATGGCAAAGCGGATGATGTTGCGAAAGTACTGGAAATCCAAAAAGTGCCATCTTGGTGTGAGCGGGAATTCTCGGAAAGCACGAAAATCGGGCTTTGGCGGAATGAAGATATTATTGTCCAAGGAACAAGGGGAGATGAATTTTATTGGATAATCGAAGGTTCGGTAAAAGTTGTTGCCAGGACTTTGAACGCAAATCTGCTTTTGGCAATATTATACCAAGGTCAGACATTCGGCGAAATGGCATTGTTTGGCGGAAAAAGAACAGCGACTGTTTTGACAAATTACTGCGCGGCAAAAATACTTTCCAAAAAAGAGATTATGGGAATAATTAACAACGAAGAAAAATCAAAACTGCTTGTAAATATTTTGATAGACAGATTGGTGGAAATGAACAAAAAGATAAAAAACAGATTTTCCTTATCAAACGTTTTTGCTCCGCTTTTATCAAAAAGCGCGATTAGGCTTTTACCGATTAGATCGTTTATTCCATATGAGCTGATATGCCGAACTGGTGATTGCGACAAAAAGGCCTACCTGATAAAAAGTGGTATAATCGGTATTATAGTTCCCTTAAATGGAGTTGAAACTGTAATAAGTACAATGATGACGCCGTCTATTTTTGGTTACATGGTATTTTTTAAAGGAACGCGAACAGCGTCGATTATTGCTCTTGAAAAAACTGAGTTATATGAAATTTCCGAAGAATTTTTTTGGACTATTTTTAATGATTTGAAAAATCGGAAAAAGTTAATCAAAAATTTGCTTGAATTGATCGGACACATGAATGTTAATTTGGGTGAAAATTTTAAGCGCGAGCAATTCTTGCAAAACTTTAAAACTTGGCTGATTAATTATTTTAAAACAGCTGATCTGGAAAAAAGAGTCAGTCTTTCCGAGGATAAGATAATTAATCAGATTCCGCGCCTTACGGCAAAAAATGTCGCTGAAGAATTTGGCGTTTCGGAAAAGGAGATTGAAACGCTATTTACGCAACTAGCAGAGGAGAAAATACTGAATCAAGATTTTGATCTTTTGGATGAGGAGGGGTTGAAAAATTTTAAATTTAATTTTTAAATAAAAAGAAAAAACACCGGAAAGCTCAGGCTTCTCGGTGTTTTGTTTTGTTTAGGCTACCGCAATAACTCTATTATCTGAACTAATATTGTTATTGGCGGCAATATCCCATTTGTTAATAAATAATTCCGGAACTATTTCTCTTAACTGTATTTCATATGGTTTGAAATCCAGTGTCAAATATGCGTTCCAGCTTTGCTTCGGGATGTTGTTCCAATTTACTAATTTTGGAAATTTTTTGAAGATATTTTTTTTCAAGATTTTGTCGAAAAAATTTTCAATAATACCGTGTGTTGATATCCAAACCGGAGGAGGTTCGATATAGCCACAACGTTTGACAAGTGTTCGATAGAAAGTGACCATCCCGTTAAATAACAATAATCCGACTTCATTCGTTATACTGCTTGATTTGTGGTAGAAATCACCAATGCTTTCTACGTGTTTGTTGTTTTTCCACAAATGTTTTTCATTTCTCATTTCCACAATTTTTTTTGGAATAATTTCCGTTTTTAGACCTAGTCCGGGTTTGATAGACATTCGCATCAATTCATGAGCGTTGTCGTCAATCTCATCCAGTCCTAAATAGGTTTTGCGAATCGGAAGATCATTCCATGAATAACCCAGTGTGCCAACGATTTTTTTTCCCTGTGAAACAACGCAGTATATATCCGGTTCTGATTCAAAACATCCATTTTTGTCAAGTAATCCATAGTGATGGTAAACACTCATGCAAAAATCGTCTGCTTTTCTGAACAGAGAAGGACAAACCGCACTTATATCGTGGCAAACCCTCATCTCAGGGTTGTACGCGTAATAAGCTGTTTTAATCATGTTGAATTCTTGAAGATTCCAGTACGTGGTGTTTTTGATTTTTTCAATCTTTGGCGGCTGGAATTTTTTTGGATCCGCAACATAAAAAACCATGTAATTATCTCGCATGTCGTAGGTTTTCATTTTTACCCCTCCTTAATTAAATTTCTTTTTTTATTGAGCATGCTCAATTAACAAAAGAAAAAAGGAAAGGTAATTGAGCACACTGCTCTTGTAAATTTTAAATGAACACATTTGACTTTAGCAAAAAAAATAGGCTTTGTCAAGGGTTGATTTTTGTTGATTTTTGTTTTTTGTGATTGACATAAACCGCATATTTTGATAAATTGCCTTTAATCGTAGAATGTTCATTAAAACAATAAAAATATGGAGGCGTATTATGCAACTAGAATTTGTTTATTGGGCTAATTGCTGTTCATTTTGTAATACAAAAGCCGAAGAATGTGGTCCACTTATTCGGCAAAAAGGAAAATTATATTCAGGGATATGTGGTAATTGCGCTGATTTTATTTCAAAGTATATTTTTATGAAATCTGAAGCTAAAAAAAATGAAACAAAAGATATAAATAATTTAGCTCCTGTTGATATTGATAATCGAATAAATAAAGTTGTAGAGAGAATGAATGAAAGACACGCGGCATATTTACGCGATGTTGGAGAAAATATTATTTCTAATCCAAATTTAACTCCTGTCAAAAAAATGGAAGAAAAAAAATCCGCTTATGATTTTTCTATCTTTCCCAAGCCGCTTGAATTGAAGGATCTGCTTGACCATTATATTATTTCTCAGGAAACGGCAAAGAGAAATACTACCACGGCAATTTATAATCATTACAAAAGGATTAATCGGATAGACAAGTTGGATAAAAACGATATTGAGATAGAAAAAAGCAATATCCTTTATATTGGCCCAACCGGTTCAGGAAAAACGTATACCCTGAAAATCGTAGCAAAACTGCTCAATATACCTTTTGTGATTGTTGATATCAGCTCTTACTCCGAAGTCGGTTATGTCGGCGATGATGTTGAAAATATTCTTTCTATGCTTTATCTAAAAGCCGAGGGCGATAAAGAGGCGGCAGAAAAAGGAATTATTTTTATCGATGAGATTGATAAAAAAGGGAAAAGATCAAATAGTAACGACGATGTCAGTCGTGATGCTATCCAGCAAGCGCTTTTAAAAATGATTGAAGGAGCAAAATATACAGTTCCAAAAACGATGATAAAGAAATCAAGAGCCATGGATCTGGTTGAGATTGATACAACAAATATCCTGTTCATATTCGGCGGTGCGTTTGTCGGACTAAGCGATATTATCAAAAAAAGGATTTGTAATAAATCAATCGGTTTCGGCGCAAATCTTGGTTCTGATTATCATGAAAGCGACCTTTTGCATTTAGTAGAAAACGAAGATTTAATTAAATTTGGCATGATTCCTGAATTTCTCGGAAGGGTTCCGATAAATATTGTTTTTGATGAATTGTCGCATTCTGATTTACTCAAGATTTTAACTGAACCGAAAAATGCGATTATAAAACAGTATCAAGAACTATTTTTGGAAGACGGTATAAATCTTTCTTTTACGGACGATGCCTTGTCCGCGATTGCCGAAAAAGCGATCAAGGAAAAGAGCGGTGCCAGGGGTTTGCGAAAAATTATGGAAAGCTTTATGCAGAATATCATGTTCGAGGTTCCGTCCGTGGTTGGCGCTTCGCAGTGCATTGTCAGCGCGGAAACAGTTCAAACCGGTAAATACGATTTGAATTTCGAGAAAGAATCGATTTTGTCCAAAAAAAATTAAACCATTTAACAAAGCCCTTGGGAAGCAATATCCCCAGGGCTTTTTTTATTTCTGTGAATAAGTTGTTAGCAATCTGTGTCTAGACTGTTGGCAAGTTTTTAGTTTTTTGGTAGATGGAGGCAACTTGATTTTAATTCAATTTTAATTTTTGTTTTGTATGCTATGTATATCAGTATAAAATAAATATTTGGCTAAGCCGAATTGACACGAGCAAGCGTTTTTGCTAATTTCAAAAGGTGATTATAAATGTTTAATCCGATGATAAGTAAAAAACAATTTTTTTTGCAATCATGTTTAAATTTTTTTGGGATTTTACGTATTTCCTCGCGTCTTTTTTAGGCGGGAGGATTTTTTATTATAAACAGGCGGGCTTTTGCCAAAGCGCAAAAAAGAATCGCAAGGCTTTTTCGAAAATATAAAGGTCGATTTTTCGTAAAGCTGTTAATTAAGCCCCTTATATTCTGGCAAATATTTTTTTGTTTGAATATACGGGTCTTACGCGTTCTTGCCAAGGAGCGTTGCGCTACGCTGTGTCCGCCGATTAACAAAAAAGCAAATGCTGTAAATGCGAAAGTATTTCAGCTTTGCGACTAAACAAATTTATGAAAAGAATTATTCTTTCATTAACAATGATCGTAGCCGTCGGCGCGATTGTTATCGCTTCTACCGGAGCGTTTTTTAGTGATACAGAAACTTCAACCGGCAATACTTTTACTGCGGGGGAGATTGATTTAACAATCGATAGTCAACAGCATTATAACGGCAATAGTTGTATTAATGGTTTTTGGAGTGGATCTGCCGCTTATCCAGTACCTGGTTCTGTTTGTTTTGGCACTTGGGGACAAATTGATGATGCACAAGGATTGGAAGGGATTAATGTAACAAGTGAAAAGTTTTTTACTTTTAATGATTTAAAACCAGGTGATTGGGGTGAAAATACTATTAGCCTGCATGTAGACAGTAATCCGGCATGGGTATGTGCCAATATTAAGGTTAAAAGTGATTACGATGTTACATGCACTGAACCAGAAGAAGCAGATGACCAAGATTGCAGTACGGATTTAAATGCGTTTAATGGTGAAATTGCAGAAAATCTTTCATTAGCTTGGTGGGCGGATGACGGAGATAGCGTTTTAGAAGGTAATGAAAATGTTTTTTTCATGAATGGTAGCAAGCTTTCAACTTTATTAAATGGTGGTGATACATTAAAACTAACTTTAGCTGACAGTCTGCAGAATTTTTTCACTAATTTAAATTCTGGTCCGCTTAATGGTGGTACCACATATTATGTTGGCATGCAATGGTGTTTTGGAGATATGGTTATTAATGGCACAACAATCACCTGTAATGGAGCACCTGTCAACAATGCCTCTCAATCCGATTCTTTGACAGCTGATATTAGTTTCTCTGCAGTTCAATCAAGAAATAATTCTAGCTTCAGATGCAAAGATACTTATAAGCCTGCCATATAAAACAACAAGTGTCTAAAATTATTTAAAGCAAACGTCGTATACTAATTTAAGTTTAGCTTTGACGAACGAACATGAAGCACAACTTCATGTTCGGGGTTAGGGCTTAATTATGATTTTTTATTAATAATTATTAAAAATAAAATTTATGAAAAGAATTTTATCTAGTTTAAGTGTTATCGTGGTGGTAGCCGCGTTGGTTGTTGGGGGGACAGCCGCTTATTTTAATGATACAGAGGTATCGACCGGTAATGTTTTTACCACCGGGAGCATAGATCTTAAAGTGGATCATTCGGTGGCTACTTATAATGGGGAGAGTTGTGAATTAAACTGTACACCCGTGACGCAAGAACTTATCGTAAATGGCGGATTTGAAAATCCAACATTATCAAATGGTGGTTATGCAATATATCCAAATGGAATATCGGGCTGGGCAATTGAGTCTGGCGGTGGTGTAGAGATTCAGCGAAATGCGGCTGGCGCCCCTCATAGCGGTTTACAGCATGCAGAATTAGACAGCACGAACTCTTCGTCCATGTCGCAAACCATTACTACCGTAGCCGGCGTTAAATATAGACTATCTTTTTGGTACTCACCACGACCAAACCGACCGGCAAATGATAATGCTATTGATTATAAAGTAATAATTGTAAGTAATAATAATACATTAGTCAGCGGGAAAGTTGGCGTAAATGAATCGGTCGGTGCGCAAACAGTTTGGAAGCAGTATATCTATGATTTTGTTGCCGAGAGCGCGCAAACAAAAATCTATTTTGGCGATGCCGGCATTAGTAATACATATGGCGGTTATCTAGACGATATTTCCGTAAAAGAGCTTGTCTGTATTGCTAGCGTTTATGAGAATACCCCAGGCGGATATTGTGAGCTTTGGGAAGAAAAAGATTTGGCAACGGAAAAGTTTTTCAATTTTGAAGATTTAAAGCCACAGGACAGCGGAAGCAATCTTATCTCCTTGCATGTAGAAGATAATGAAGCGTATGTGTGTTTGAATTTGGTTAATAAGCTGGATGAAGAAAAAGGTCGAAATGACGCAGAGGCTGATGCCGGTGACGAGTCAGACGATATGGGGGAACTTAGTGGCTATCTAAATCTAGTGGGTTGGTATAGCGATGCAATGGGTAATAAAATCAGCAAAATATTCGGACCTGAGAATACCGATGCGATGGGGGCTATCAGCTATGCCGATTCAGTTACCGGAACGCCTGTTCTGCCGGGAGAAACCAAGTATGTACTACTCGAGTGGTGCTTTGGCGACATGACGGTTAATGGCACAACTGTAACTTGCAACGGCAATGCAGATGATATCAATCAAGCTCAGACCGATATGTTTTTAGCAGACTTGCAGTTTAATGCCGTTCAGACACGTAACAATAGTAGCTTTACCTGTACTTCATTAATTGAACAATAAAGAAATTAATGAAAAAAATAATCTCCAGCCTAATATCTATAATCATCGTAGCTGTCTTTACCGTCGGTTCAACGATCGCTTTTTTTAGTGATACGGAAACATCTGCGGATAATGTATTTAGCGCAGGGAGTTTGGATATCAAGATTGATTCGCAGTCGCATTTCCGGGATTTGGTTTGTACGGATGGGTATTGGATAGATCCGTATGCGATAGTTTGCGAAGATACGACTATCGGCAAGAAAGATAATGAATACGGCAAAAGCTTGCAGTCGTTTTTTGTGAATACGGCGAATGCCATGGTGATCGATGAAAAGAAAAACTGCGAGGACTACGGTTTTGATTATACTATTGCCAAATGGGAATATAAATGCGGATCGTATTTGCCCGAAGGTGATCCAAACGGAACGTCTGTGTCAGGGAATAGAAAGCTGGCAAGCTGGACATCCGAGATCGAAGCCGCGGGTATAATCCGCAAAGCGGCTTGGGATTACATGCTATTGAGCGGAGGATATATGGGATATGCCAATTGGTATTGTCCAATGGGAGAAAATAACTATTGCCATGATATCAGCCATATCGAGATTTGCGGAAATAACGAAGATACTTGCGGTGATTGCGTTCTTGATAACGGAGAAGAATGCGACAATTCTTTGAATGTTGCAGAGGGATTTTATTGCACAAATGATTGCAAGTTAAAGCCCCTAAATCCTTGCACGGGCACATGGGAAGAAAGCGACCTTCTAAACGGTGCGCACAAATTTTTTGAATACGCACGGCTTGTGCCAGGCGACTATGGCGAAGACACGATTTCTTTTCATGTTTATGATAATGACGCTTGGGGACGTTTGGTTATTAGCAAGGTAAAAGATGACGAAAACTACTGTATGGACGGCGAATATTTTGACGAACCGATTTGCAGTGAAGACGGATTTGGCGAGCTTGGTGAAAAAATCCATTTTACTGCCTGGCTGGATGACGGCGATGTTCCCGGTTTTCAAAATGGCGGGCTAAGCAAGGACGACGAAGGCTATGACGCAGGCGAAGGCGACAATATCCAGCAAGGCGGTGAGATTGAAATAAGAGCAAGAGATGTGATAAATGCCGAGGGAGAGATATGGGATCTGATCGGCGTTTTGACAGCGCGCAACGAGAATGAATGCGCCGAATATTCACCGGATGGGCAAAATAATGGCGGCATCTGCCATGGCCTAGCCGAAGACGGCCGTTTGGTTGGCGGTACAACCTACTACATCGGCCTAGCCTGGGAATTCCCGGCAGAGCAAAATAATTCTACGCAAAGCGATACGCTTGTCTTTGATATGGGCTTTGAGATAGAGCAGTGGCGGAATAATAATGAACCTTTTTAAATAATCAATATTCAATACTCAATATCTAATATTCAATATTCAATACACAATATCCATTGAATATTTAAATATTAAAATATTCAATAGGCTTGTTGCTTAATAGCAACTTTAAATAAACAGAATTTCCCTGGAGATTCTGGAATTATCACCTCATCAATAGATGGTAATTCCAGAGTCCGCAGGAGATTGTCATTGCTTGGTCATTGAACTC
>Ga0209212_1001642_pt1 | contig 35249 bp, 33 predicted proteins | sample RifGroC2_FD_183996 | JGI IMG/M metagenome (GOLD analysis project Ga0209212, IMG submission 183996) | Groundwater microbial communities from Rifle, Colorado, USA - Groundwater C2 (SPAdes) (version 2) | ecosystem: Environmental > Aquatic > Deep subsurface > Groundwater | place: Rifle, Colorado...
CAGAAGCTGTTGCAGAAGCCACAAAACTTGGCGCAAAAAGCGTTCTTGGCGGTGGTGATACAGTTGCAGCGATTGAAAAATTCCATATCGCACCTGAAGCTTATTCACACATAAGCACAGGCGGCGGAGCAAGCCTTGAATTCATCGAAGGCAAAGTTCTCCCAGGTGTCGCAGCTTTAGACGACAAATAGAATTTACAAGGTTACGCAAAAGAGGCACTAAGTGCCTCTTTGTGTTATATTTCTTTCTACTGCCATTCTGAGGGCTTTAGCCTGAAGAATCTGTCCAATTCTTCGCACTGTCATTGCGAGGAGGCTCGAAGAGTCGACGTGGCAATCTATTTGGTATTATTATATGGATAGATTGCCACGCTCCCGCTAGTCGCTCGCAATGACAAAGTTACTTAAATTGGAGAAATACTTATGATTTTGATTTTGATAGTTTTAATCTGTAGTTTCATTACAAAATTTACATTTTCATTAATAGAATCTATAAAAACTAAAAAGATAAAATCAAAAGGAAATGACGTTATTTCTTATGAAGAGTTTCCTTTTCCCTATTTATATAATGTGTTTGCTACTTTTGGTATTGTTTTAATATTTTCAGTTTTTTTATTTTATTTATTATCTATTTTGTTTAATCAAATTTTAAATTTTAACTTTTTGCTTATTTTTCTCCTTGGTCTTCCAATCATTTCATTTTTAACAGGTCTAATTATATTAATTTATACGAGTATATTTATTGATAAAAGAAAAGGAATTCCTTGTCTTTACAAAGAAAAAGACAAACCATACTTTTATTTTACGGTAATCTCAAATTGTATAATGGCTGCTTGTGGAATATTTGCTTTGATTTTTTTATTTAAATTTGGAATTATTAAATTCTAATGAAAATCCTTCTTGCTACAAACTACCTAAAAGGCTCTTTATCCGCCATAGAAGCTGCAAATATTATCGAAAAAGCAGCTCTAAGTTTAGATAAAGAAATGAAAATCGAAAAAATTCCCATAGCAGATGGCGGGGATGGCACTCTTGATGCGATAAAACTTTATACAGATTTTGAAGAAAAAATTTCGCAAGTCAGCGACCCTTTAGGTAGAAAAGTTTCCGCCAAATGGCTTGTAATTAATCACAATGGAGACAAAACAGCAGTTATAGAAGCCGCACAAGCCTGCGGATTAAGCTTATTAAAGCCTGAAGAATATAACCCGCTTAAAACAACAACTTTCGGGGTGGGAGAACTTATAAATCAGGCTGCTAAAAACGATTGTAAAAAAATAATAATCACAATCGGAGGGAGCTCTACCAATGACGGAGGAGCAGGAATTCTTCAGGCACTTGGAATAAAACTTTTCGATAAAAACAATAATTCTATTTCTCAAGGAGGAGAAGAATTAAAAAATCTTGAATCAATAGACATATCGAGCTTAAATCCAAAATTAAAAGATGTAAAAATTTTAGTAGCTTGCGATGTAAAAAACCCTCTCTGCGGAAAAAACGGGGCAAGTTATGTTTACGCCCCGCAAAAAGGAGCAAATCCCGAGCAGGTAGAAATTCTGGATGAAAATTTATCAAAATTTGCCGATATAACATTAAAAACAATCGATCATGATTACAAAAATTTCCCCGGAACAGGTGCGGCAGGCGGAATAAGTTTTGCCCTGAAATCTTTTTTAAACGCTGAATTAATAGATGGATTCAGCTTTATAGCAGATATTTCCAGACTTGAAGAAAAAATAAAAAACAGCAATTTGGTAATAACAACGGAAGGTCGCCTCGATTCCCAAACTTTAGCAGGAAAAGCCCCTTTTCAGGTTGCTCAATTAGCAAAAAAATATAATATTCCAACAATAATAATTGCAGGCTCAGTTGAACAAGGTCTTAATCTGGAAAACTCGGGAATAACAAAAGTATTTAGCATTACAAATGGATCTATTTCTATGGAAGATTCTATTAAAAACGCATATCATCATCTTGAAATTACTGCAAAGCTTGCAATAAACACTTTTAGATTAAACTGTTAAATTTTTATTTTGCCAGCTTTTTCAAAACATTAACTATAGCACCCAATCTTGAAATTTCCGAACATAATGAAAAACCCATAGATCCCGCTGTACTATCAATATTAGCTTTATTACTTATTTTAAACATTTTTTTAACGTCATTAAAAATTGTTGTATCATTAATTCCTTTAACAACATTGGAGATTACGGTTTCATCTGTATTGTGGGTTTGTTCTTTATAGCCTTTAACTGCAGCATCATAAATTTTATCGTAAAATTTTCTTAATTTATCAGGTGTTTGACTGTTTCTAAGCACTTCATTTAACTGAGCACCTATTGGTTTTTCCTTAGGGATACTTTTACCTATACAGCTTAATTGCCCTGAAGGAAGTTCTATATAGTAATATCCTGATTTTTCAACTATTTTAGGTTCTGAAAAATACGGATAAGTGCTTGCTTCCTTGTTTCCAAAACTTAATTTAGGAGTATTTAAATTATTACATTTGGCTTTTGTATATAAAGACGGATTTGAAAAACTTATCTGCATAATTATTTACTCCTGTTATTTATATGCTTACAAAACTTATGAATAAAAAAAACTGCTAAATTCTACCCTCTTGATTTTACAAAAGGTTACAAAAACTTCCTGAATACAATTGATTTTGGAGAAACAAACAAACTGCAGTTATATTGTCAGCTCTTTATGATATTATATTGCTTATAAAAGCTGGGGATTATAAAAAGGAATATGCTTAATGGATAAGAATTCTAATCATGAAACAGTTTGCAGACCATGGGGAAGTTACACCGTACTTCACGAAGCTGCAGGATACAAAATTAAAATAATAGAAGTAGACTCAGGTTCAAAATTAAGCCTTCAAATGCATCATCACCGCAGCGAGCACTGGGTTGTTCTTTCAGGAGAAGGAAAAATTACAAAAGAAGACGAAATTATTTTTCTAAAACCCGGCGAAAGTATTGATATACCAAAAGAAGCAAAACACAGACTGGAAAATCCCGGTACTGCACCTCTCAGCATAATTGAAATTCAAAACGGCGATTATCTTGAAGAAAATGATATTGTGAGATTTGACGATATTTACGGCAGAACAAATTCTTAAAAGAACCTTGAAAACTTAATACAGCGTCGAAAGACAAGCCAGCCCTCTGGCTAGAAAGGGGGAATGACAATGATTGTATTGCTAAACGAGAAAGAGTTAGTACTTGCAATACTAACTCTTTACATCTTGTTAAAACACTTCAATTAATGTTATTGGTAGTGGGATTTATTTCTCACTACCCCTGTATTAAGTATTATATCAGATTATAAAAATTTTTAAAGTGATAAAAATCAAATAGAGGAAAAAATGACATTCAGATTTTTAACAGCAGGAGAATCACACGGCAAATGCCTTACCGCAATAATAGAAGGAATTCCGGCAGGGATACAAATCGATCCTGAAGACATAAATAAACAGCTTGCAAGACGCCAACAGGGTTACGGTCGCGGCGGACGCATGCAAATAGAAAAGGATAAAGTAATTATAAATTCCGGTATCCGGCATGGTTTTACGACAGGGGCGCCTATTACCCTTGTTATAGAAAACAAAGACTGGGAAAACTGGACTATCCCCATGTCAGCAGAACCTGTTGATATGGAAAATCCCGAAATAAGAGAACTTGTCACTCAAAAGAAAATCACTCACGTAAGACCGGGACATGCTGACCTGTCAGGGGCTTTAAAATACAATCATAAAGACATAAGAAATATCCTTGAAAGATCAAGTGCAAGAGAAACAGCTGTTAGAGTAGCTGTAGGAGCTTTAGCTCAAGTTATTTTAAACCAATTTGGAATAGAAATTTTCAGCCATATTATTCAAATAGGTTCCGCTAAAGTTGACGAACAAACATTGCCTAAAGAGTTTTCGGTTTTAAAAGAAAAAGCTGAAAACTCTAATGTAAGATGCGCTGATGAAAAAGCTTCCGAAGAAATGCGAAAAACCATTGATAAAGCAGCAGAAGAAGGAGATTCGCTCGGCGGAATATTTGAAATAATTGCATTAAATATCCCTATCGGACTTGGAAGTTTTGTACACTGGGACAGAAGACTTGACGGGCAAATCGCCCAAGCACTTATGAGCATTCCTGCAATAAAATCCGTCAGTATCGGACTTGGCGAAGATTCAGGAAAAGTTTTCGGTTCTGAAATGCACGATGAGATTTTCCCAAAAGGTGATAATAAAGAATATCAAAGAAAGACAAACAACGCAGGCGGTATAGAAGGCGGTATGTCAAACGGAATGCCAATTATCGCAAAAGCAGCGATGAAGCCAATCCCGACTCTTAAAAAACCTTTAAGCTCAATAAACCTTGAAAATGGTCTGGAACACACTGCTCATTACGAAAGATCAGATGTGTGCGCAGCTCCTGCTGCAAGTGTTGTCGGAGAAGCAATGCTGGCAATTTCTTTAATTAATGCATTCCTCGAAAAATTCGGCGGAGACAGCCTTGCTGAAATAAAATCAAATTTTGAAAATTACAAAAAGTTGTATCAATCAAGGTAAAAAATAAAATTTTTAAAACAAAGCTCTTATTTTTTTGAATTTTTTTCTTATTTTCTCTGATAAATAACTTATAGAGCAGATACCGTCTTTCTCTTCGTGTTGTCTTAATGCATCATTTAAAACTTCCGTTAACATATCGGCTTCAAGTGTTAATTTATCAAGTGAATCAATTATTTTGCTGTTTTTCATGCCTTCTCCTTGATTGTATATACACAACTATAAATATACAACTAAGTATATATGGTAGATTATAACTTGTCAAACATATATACTTAGTTATTATGAACAATGAAGAATTTATTATAAAACTCGGATTAAAAATTAAAGCGGAAAGAGAAAAACAAGGATTCTCACAGCAAAAACTTGCAGAAAAATCCGATATGAGTTTGCATTACTTAGGTTGTGTAGAAAGAGCAAGCCATAACATAACCGTAGCAAAGCTATTAGATATTTCAAGAGCCTTGGATATTGATATAAGCGAATTGTTAAAATTAGAATAATTGATAATAATTAAAGAAATGACTAAAAACATCGTTTTAATAGGGCTTATGGGCTCAGGAAAAACCACTATCGGCAAGAAAATTGCCGAAAAATCAAACATGAAATTCATAGATACAGATGAATTAATAGTTAAAAAAACTAAAAAGTCTATAAAACTCATTTTTGCAGAAGATGGGGAACTTTTTTTCAGAGATCTCGAGTCAGAAGTTATAGAAGAGATTTCTAAACAAGAAAATATTGTTATTTCAACAGGGGGTGGAGCTGTATTAAGAGAAGAAAACCTGAATAATTTAAAGAAAAATGGAGTTTTGTTTTATCTTTTTGCTACAGCAGAGGAATTGTTTGAAAGAATTAAAGACGACACCGAACGTCCTTTAATAAACACTGAAAGCCCCATTGAAACACTTAAAATAATACAGGCTCGACGAGAAATATTTTACAATCAGGCTGATTTCAAGATAATCACCAGCGAAAAAACCCCTGATGAAACGGCTGACGAAATAATTAATTTTTTTGTTTAACAACCCAATTCTGAAGTTTTCTTTTTTCAGAAGGGTTTGGAGAAATTTTTCCGGTTAAAATCCCTGATAAAACTTCTTGTTTTATACCTATTTCTTCCACTATTTTTAGCTGACTCAAGTTTTTTTCTTTTATTATTGCGAGAATTTCCTGAAAATCGAACTTACTCACACTTTTATTCTTAATTTTTTTAATTTTAGAGTATTCTTCAAAGATTTCAACAGGCGGTTCTATAATCAATTTATGTTTTAACCAGAATTCAAACCAATTTTTACCTGTTAAAACAGCCTCATCAATATCCTTATACTGCCAGCATTTTATTACACAATCATTTTCAAGTTTATAAAGTGCATTTTCAAGCCTATTTCTTATAGCTTGAGGTCTTTTATTGTCTTTTTTTTCTCCAATTTGGTTTAACAAAGTCTCAATTGTAAGAGGAACAAGAAAATCTGCTGTATTTTGCCTGCTCCGCCAAATCCATGCGAGGTAATTCCCGATTCTTTTTTCCCAAAAATTTCTATAATGGTCATATTCGGCAACTTTTTTGTGAATCAAACCTGTTTTAGAGGCAATTCCTCTCAAGCTCATCGCTAAAACCTCTCCCGCTTTTACATGAAAACAATAATCTTTATTTTCATCTTTTTTCATATAAAATATCGGGCTTTCTCCTGTATAAAGGTCGTAATTTCTTTTTCCGTTACTATCAATCACCGGAATATATACATTTGAAACATTAATTTTTAAATTAGCCAGTAATTCCAAGTGTTCTAAAATTTCTTTTCGTTGAGAATCCTTGTAGCCACCTCGTATCCCTTTTTTATTTTTGCTGGCTCTTTTTCCTCTTATAAATAACAAATCATCGATATTTAATAATATTTCCTCATCAGAAGTTTTAGACTTTTCTAACAGCAGATGAATTACCCCGTTTAATATATCCACGGTCAAATCATTCATTTTTCTTATCTGATTTAAAATTTGAGTATTTATTTCATGGTCATTATTTTTTTTGAAAACATAATGACCATGACTTGTAATTTTTTCCGCAATAATCCCTTCATCTCCGATAAAAACATTATCTTTCCCGGAAGTCATCAATCTTCGCAGCTCCTGAATAAATGGCGCAGTAGCGAATTTCAAATAGTCGGGAATATGACTTATAGTTTTTTGACTATAAGGTTTTTGGCTTTTATTTAGTTGAGGTAATAATTTTGACCATACTGATTCAAATAAAACGATCATAATTTCAAGCACAGGGACATTTATTTTTTCCAAATCAAGCTTTATAGTTAATTTAATACTATTTTCATCTAATAAATTAAACGCTATAAAGGCTTGCCCTGAAATTACATTTTCCTTTTCAAAATTTATATTATAGTTTTTAGAAGAAAATAACTTATTTTTTCTGACAATAGAAAGCGTTTCAAGATATTTTTTTTCAAAATCGCTTAATTCATAAACAAAATCACACTCAGGATGTTTAAAAGACGGCTTTATTTCAATATTTTTGAATGAATTTTCCTTTTCTAACGCTCCCGCTTCGCAATTGAGAAGTTCGGATGCGGCTATGCAAAAACAAAAACACCCCAGCGCTTGAGCAATAACATTAATTATTTCAAAACCTTCGGGTTCTTTTTTATAAGTATCCAAATATTCTTCAACAGGAAAACTTATTATTTTATTGTCAATTTTAGAAAGAAAACCGTCCATCCACTCCTACCTAAGATAAAAGATAAAAAATTAAGAATTTTTAGAAAATATTTAAACTTTGTATTAATATTTATTATAAATTATTAATTGAAGTTTTTCCATAGGTTTATTAAAAAAAAATGGTTCACGACACAGACAGCGAAATAATAATAGATTTCAACAAAGCTTTAAAAACAATTATAGACAACAAAAAAACCATTTTTGTCTGTTTTGTAATTTCCATGCTTTTAGGAATTCTTTTAAATTTTACACTTCCAAAAAAATATACGTCAGAAGCAAAAGTCCTTATAAAAAGAACGGGTTCAACAAATTTATCCTATATAAATCCATACGTAATTCCTGAAACATCAGAAAGCAATAATTACAACGGATTTTTCGCTGTAAAAAATTCTCTAAATGAAGAAATCGAAATAATAAAATCTCCTCTTGTTATTGATAATACGATTAAAGAAAACAATCTAAAATACAAAAACGGTCCTGCAAAGGGGTCTTATCTTTCTACGGAGGATTTTTTAAGAAAAAATTTCAATATTTCCAAGCTGAAAGACGCTGACATAATTTATATTTCTTATAAATCAAAAAATCCTGTGCTTTCATATAACATTGTAAAATCCATAATCAATAATTATAAGGCTATGCAGGAAAACATAAACTTTGAAAAAGCTTCGAACGATACTGTTTTTCTAAAAAAAGCATGTTTAAAAACCGAAAAAGAATTAAATTTTAAAATAAATCAGTTAAAAAAATATAATAATCAAACAGAAGGCTTAACTGGCGGTTCTTCTACATCAAACTTAAACCTGCTTAGCTTTTATGACAAAAGATTTAAACAAAAATTAAAACAAATTTCTGATAATCAAACAAATTTTAAAAAACTTGAAAATGAAATTACTCAAAAAACAGAAGAATTAAACACTTTAAAAAAGAAACTTGAATGGAGTTATCTGGTTAAGGAAATGTCAAAAAATACAACGAACATTGTTATTCTTCAATCACCGAAAATCAAAGAAAAATATGCTTTTTCAGAACCACAACCTCTGGTAATATTTATTTTGTGTATTTTTGGTTGGATTTTTATGTGTTTAACAACAATTATTTTTAGAAAAAACAAAATGCGATAATCACCCTAAAAAACTTGAAAAAACTACAAATATTCAACAATTAAATACACTAAATAACGAATATGTTATGTGTAATATATACTTAATATTTCCGAAACACCGAAAATGTTAAGAAAAATAACAAAATTTCTTATTTCAGAATATCTTTTTGCGTTTTCAAAACGAGCATATACAAAATTATAGCCACACAATGACCCTTTGTAATGGTCTTTTACTACCAAAATAAAAATAATAACTAGCCATGTTTAGAATATTGCCATATAATTTATTTTAAAGATGTCGAAGTATAAAAATAATTTAAAAAAAGGATATTAAATATTTTTATTTAATTCTATAATTTAAGTGTTTTTAATACTGGAATTATATTCAATTTTTAACAAGTCAATATTAGTCGAAAGGGAAAAATCATGCAAAACTCCAGAAAAGGTTTCACATTGGCAGAAGTTCTTGTAACTCTCGCTATCATCGGCGTAGTAGCTGCCTTAACAATCCCGACCCTTATCTCAAGCACAAACGCTTCAAAATTCACGACAGCACTGAAAAAAAATCTATCAACACTAAATTCTGTAATACAGACAAACTTAGCTAATAACGACATGGCTGCTTCAGATCCGACTATTACCAATGATGCAACTTTAGCCGCATGGTTTATTACAGGTAGTGCTTCAGGCACAACACCTACTAATTTAAATGTATTAAGCTGGACTCCAGGTACTAATCATGCATGGCTAACTGATGGTACAAGATTATCATTTTTCAATACAGCAGGCGCTGGCACTGGCTGTGCAGACGCTACGGCAACTGCTTTTAGCCCAGTAGCTGCTGATATGTGTTATGTTATTGTTGATACAAACGGAGATAAAAAGCCAAACGCTGTAGCCACAAACGCAGCTGATGGTGCAGCTGATGTATGGATTCTTGGTATAACTCCGAATAGCGTAATTCCTGTCATTTTATCTGCTGCAACCACTACTGTTATTGCGCTTGATGATGTTAATGGTAATGCAATGGTTCCTGTCTATACGGAGATTGGTAATACCAACAGAGCTTCTTACGCTGTTATGACAACCGGAAATACATAAACTGCTTAATATAAAAACAGTTAAAATAATTTAATAAACAAAAAAGAAGAAGGAAATAATAAATTTCCTTCTTCTTTTTTAAAAATATTATCAAAAAGTTTTAAATTGAATTATAATATTTTTAACTTATATAAAAATAAAAAGAAAAAATCATGTATAAATTTAAAAAAGGTTTCACTCTGTCAGAAGTACTGATAACTCTTGCTATCATCGGCGTAGTAGCTGCTTTAACAATCCCGACTCTTATCTCAAGCATAAATGCTTCAAAATTCACAACATCATTGAAAAAAAATCTATTAATTTTAAACTCATCTTTACAGATAAATTCTGCTCATAACGAAATGGGGGCTTCAGATCCGACTATTGTTGATGACGCGACTTTAGCAGCATGGTTTATCACAGGAAGTGCTTCAGGTACGACACCAACTAATTTAGTTGTATTACAATGGACTCCCGGTGATAATAGTGTATGGTTAACTGACAGTACAAGATTATCATTTTTTGATACAGGCGGTGGTACTGGTTGTGCAACTCAATCAGCTAATTCATTTGACCCAACAGCTCCTGATGCATGTTATGTTATTGTTGACACAAACGGAGATAAAAAGCCGAACGCGATAGCTACTAATGCTGGAGTGGGTGCAGCAGATGTATGGATTCTTGGTATAACTCCGAATAGCATAATCCCTGTCATTTTATCTGCCGCCACCACAACTGTTGCTGCGCTTACAGATGTTAATGGCAACGCTATGGTTCCACCATATACACAAATTGGCAATGGCAATAGGGCCTCTTATTCTGTTATGACAACCGGTAATACATAGACTGCTTAATATAAAAGAAAGGAATAATTTTAATACATTTCAAAATGTGTTAAAATTATTACGTTTTTAAACGCGGCGAATTTAAGGAAAAAATATTATGTCTGAATTAAAACATGTTTATATCTCTGATATTGCAAATTACGAAGGTCAGGATGTCTGTCTAAAAGGCTGGCTATACGGAAAAAGATCCAGCGGAAAACTGCATTTTCTTCAAGTAAGAGACGGTACAGGAATAATTCAGGCAGTTATCTTTAAAGGTGATGTTTCTCCTGAAGCTTTTGAAATTGGAGATAAAATTTCACAGGAAACATCTATCGAAGTTTACGGAACAGTTAAAGAAGACAAGAGATCTGCTATAGGCTTTGAAATTGGAGTTAAAGACATAAAAGTAATCGGAGAATCTCATGATTATCCGATTACTCCTAAAGAACACGGGGTCGCTTTCCTCATGGAAAACAGACACCTCTGGCTAAGATCTCCAAGACAGCATGCCATAATGAAAATCAGAAATGAAATTATAAATGCCGTAAGAAATTATTTTAATAATAACGGGTTTTTATTAGTGGACGCGCCTATATTTACCCCTGCTGCCTGCGAAGGAACTACAAACCTGTTTGAAGTAAATTATTTTGACGAAAAAGCTTATTTAACCCAGAGCGGTCAGCTTTATATGGAAGCAGCAGCTATGGCTTTCGGAAAAGTTTATTGTTTTGGTCCGACTTTCAGAGCAGAAAAATCAAAAACAAGAAGACATCTGACCGAATTCTGGATGGTCGAACCTGAAATGGCTTATTTTGATTTACAAATGGACATGGATTTAGCTGAAGATTTCGTGGAATACGTAGTTCAACAAGTTGTAAAAAACAGAAGAAAAGAACTTGAAATTCTTGAAAGAGATGTTTCAAAACTTGAAAATATCAAAAAACCTTTCCCAAGAATCACTTATGATGAAGCTATTCAGATGCTTAAAGATGCGGGCAAAGAAGTTGAGTGGGGAGATGACTTCGGCGGCGACGAAGAAACTGTTATTTCGGAAAAATTTGACAGACCTGTTCTGATTCACAGGTACCCTGCCGAATGTAAAGCTTTTTATATGAAACAAGATCCCGAAAATGCCAAACTTGCTCTTTGTGTTGATATGATTGCTCCTGAAGGCTACGGAGAAATTATTGGCGGCGGACAAAGAGAAGAAAATCTTGATGTTCTTCTCGGAAAAATAAAAGAGCATAATCTTCCTGAAGAAGCTTTTTACTGGTACTTAGATTTAAGAAAATATGGAACCGTACCTCATTCAGGTTTTGGTCTTGGAATTGAAAGAACGGTAAGCTGGCTTTGCGGTTTGCATCATGTACGCGAAACCATTCCTTTCGCTCGTCTCATGGATAGAATTAAGCCATAAAATTATTAAAAATAGAAAAATTTTTCACTCATAAAAGCTCCTATTTTTCCAGCTTGCTTAAGATTTAAAGTTTTTATTTTTTGGTTAATTTTTTCTTTTAATAACTCATTCTTTTACAATAAAAAAAAGACCTACTAAAAGGTCTTTTAAAAAAGTGCCCTGGGCCGGACTTGAACCGGCACTAGGTGTGAGCCTAATCGGATTTTAAGTCCGACGCGTCTACCATTCCGCCACCAAGGCATATTTATTTTTTATTGCTTAAACATAATATAATAAACTTTTTTTTTAGTCTATACGTTCATTTTAAAAAATTTTATATGTCAAAAAATTTTTTTATGCTAAACTAAAGATTGATTTTAACAATGGGGAGATGGCCGAGTGGCTGAAGGCGGCACCCTGCTAAGGTGTTATGTGGGCAACTGCATCGAGGGTTCGAATCCCTCTCTCTCCGATTTAAAAAACTCCGCTAATAGCGGAGTTTTTTACTGTTGTTAAGTAAATAGAAATAAATTTGATTAATTCAAGTACAGCCTACACAATTTGAGCATCAGCAAAGCATTTTTTAAGCTTTTTAATTAAGACTGCACTGAAAATAAGCGAGCAGCTAAAAAGCGCGACGGCAAGTCCTATCCATAACCCAAAGATTTTAAGGTTTTTAACAAATGCAAGATAAATGCCAAGAGGCAATCCAACTGCCCAATAGCCAAACAGCATAGTAAATAAAATAGGTTTAGTGCTTCCAAGACCTCTTAAAGCTCCTGACAGAGTAATCTGGGTTCCGTCAAATATTTGAAATAATGCTGCTATAAATAACAAGCCTGAACCTGTCAGTATTATTTTTTTGTCTGTTGAAAATATTGCCATTAAACCTTCAGGAAAAGACAAAAACATCAAAGCAAAAACACTCATTACAACAAAAGACAGACTTAATGCTGCAATTAAGTTATCTTTTATATCCCTATAATTTTTAGCTCCGTAGGCATATCCTACCCTTACACCTAGTGCATTTGATATGGCAAGCGGAATCATAAAGGTAATTGACGCAAATGTAAAAACTATACTGTGTGCTGCAACTTGAACAGTGCTTATGTTTCCGACAAGTATAGTGACAAAACTAAAAGCTGAAAGCTCCAGAAGCAGACTTAGTGAGATTGGATATCCTATATTAAGTATCTTTTTGAGATATTGCTTATCAAAATAAAAATCTTTTTTGAAAAACTTATGACAATAAATTATAAGAGCAAGTCCCATTAAACTCCTTACGATAAGTGTTGCAATCGCAAGCCCTTGCACTCCTATTGTCGGGATAAATTTGTATCCGAATACAAGTATCCAGGCAATTAAAAAGTTTAAAAATACTGCCAATATCGCAACAGTATTTGCAAATAAAACATCTTCATAAGCCTGCAAGAATTCTTTTAATGCGTGATAAATATACGCCCCGAGAAATGAAAAACTGCAAATGTAAATGTATTCCTGAATATATGGGATTAGTTCCTTTTCAAAACCCATATAAGGTATTATCGGAGTCATAATTAAAGTTATTATCATAAAAATAACTGCTAAAGCGGCAGCATAAATAAGAGTAATATTTAAAAATTTGTTAATGTCAGCATTTTCTCCTCTTTTTTTTGATAAAACGGGAGAAATACTGAGCAACAAACCAAAACCTGTCATAAAAATAATTGTGATTATTGCATTTGCTATGCTTATTGAAGCAACTGTATTTACTCCATGTCTTGCTGCAACAAGAACGTCACCTGCTCCGATAAGCATTTGAGCAAGTTGACCAAGAATTATCGGAGATGCAAAACATAGCAAACTTTTTATATTTTTAAAAAAATTCATAAATAACTTTAAAAAACCAAATATTAACTTATTAAAATAATAGCTTAAAAATCTTATTGATTTTTTAGTATTATAAACTTATAGAGAGATTAACACTATTTTTTAAAAAATCAAAAGGTAACAAAATTTGACTAAAACCACTTGTAGCAAAGAAGAAATTATTTTAGAAAAAATAAAAAATATCATTTTAGAAAAAAATGACTGGCTGGAAATTCAGGAAGTTGCTGATATTTTCGGTGTGGAAAGACAGCAGCAGCTATTTGACGCAGGTCATAATTCTACAATAGCTCAATTAATTAACAGATACTTAAAAAAACAGGGATTTAAAACACAAAAAATTAATTTTGAAGATGAATCATACTGCATCTGGGTTTGTGCTCCTGATGTACCAGAAAATAATCTGGATAATATTTTGAAGAATAAATATGTTTGTAATTACACTATTGCCGAGAAAAAAGCTAAAACCAATATCAACAAATCAGTGCCTGTTATTGATGAAGACTTAGAGGGCACAGAAGAAGATAATGAATACCTGAATAAAATTATCGGAACAATAAATAAAGGAGAAAACGTTTTCATCACAGGTTATGCAGGCACAGGAAAAAGTTATATTCTGAACAAATTAAAAAAGCTGTTTAAAATTGATGTGACAAGCACAACAGGTCTTGCCGCCGTTAATATTCAAGGTCAGACTATTCATTCATGGGCAGGTGTCGGAATTTGCAACAAGCCTGTAAATGTAGTTGCTGAAAATATACTTAAAAGGTCTAAACTAAAAAAGCAGGTTTTAAATTGTAATATTCTGGCTATTGACGAGATTTCAATGCTTGATGCAACAACTTTCGATTATATTGATACTGTTCTGAGATTGGCAAGAGATAACGATGAGCCTTTTGGCGGTATACAGGTTTTATTATTCGGAGACTTTTTTCAATTGCCTCCGGTAGAAAAATACGAAAAAGGATTTTGTTTTTCGAGTAATTGCTGGAAAGAACTGAACCTAAAAACTGTCTTTCTGGAAAAGATTTACAGGCAAACTGATACTAAATTTATAAGATCTTTAAATAATATAAGAATGAACAGCATAACTGAAGAAGATCTTGAGCTTTTTTACAGCAGAGAAGTAAAACACAATACCTATAATTCAGATATTTTGCACATATTCAGCACAAATAAAGAGGCTGATAATTATAACAAGCTTAAATTTAATTCTGTTAAAAACCCCGTCCATACGTTTATTTCTGAAGATAAAATTCATAAAAAAAAGGAAGTTATTGAAGTAGACAAAGAAAATTCCCCAAAAACCTTATCAAAATATGATTTAATGACACTGGAAATGTTTGATAAATACTGCAAAGCTCCTCAAATACTTGAATTAAAAGAGGGCTGCAAAGTAATGCTGTTAAAAAACCATAATTTTGCTAAAGGCTTAATAAACGGTTCCTGCGGCGTTGTGCTTAAAATAGAAGCAGACTCTATATTAGTTAAATTTGACAACAGTATTGAAGAATCTATAACTAAAAATACTTTTGAATATTACAAAGAAGGAGAACTTGTTTCCTCCAGAGATCAGTATCCTCTGAGATTAGCCTATGGAATCACTATTCATAAATCGCAAGGTATGACTTTAGATAAGCTTGTTGTTGATTGCAACAGAATATTCGAATGCGGACAAGCTTATGTGGCACTAAGCAGGATAAAAACGTTAGACGGCTTATACTTAAGATCTTTTAATCCCAACAAGGTAGTTGTAAATGAAGAAGTTATAAACTTTTATGACTCGTTAAAAAACAAGACATAAATACACTTGATAAGTTAATAGTTGAATAGCAGAGTAACATTATAATTTTTTAATATTTCTTTATTTTTTCGAAGAAGCCTTATGGAACAGTTTAAACGATTTGAAATAAATTTAGATCAAAACCAAAACGGAACAATGGATTTCGAAGATTGAATGAAAATAAAAGGACAATTTAAATCAACTATGTGGCAGCCGATTTAAAAATTTTTTATTTCGTTACTATTTATATTTAATAATACGGGATCGGGTGTTTTATAAACTTCACCTGATTCTATATTGTTTATGATTGTAACTCCTGCCCCAATAATACATTCCTGAGCAATTTGTATTCCGTTTCTTATGGTACAGCCGGCACCAAGAAAGCAATAATTTTCAATTTTTACAAAGCCTGCTATTGTCACCCCGGGAGCAAGAAAACAATTATTTCCAATTATAGAATCATGTGAAATAATACTGCCGGACCATATTATATTATTATTTCCAATAACGGCATCCGGCTGAATAACACAACCTTCAAATATAAAACAATTATCTCCGATTTTGTTATTCCAATATATTGACTTAGAACTTATATAATTTGCCAGTTTAAAACCTTTTTCTTTAGCCTTTTGATAAATTTCAGCCCGTACTTTATTTATTTTTGTATAACCAACGGCTATAAACATTTCGTATTCATCAGGTGAAAAAATTTTTTCTATATTTTCAAACTCATAACAAGGTACATCACAAAATTTATCTTCTTTGAAAAAATTTTTTTCAACAGTAAAAGCACTTATGGAATAATCAGAATCATTTTCAAAATAAAATTTAGCCAGTTTTGCAAAATCACCTGTTCCGAATATTATTAACTTTTTCATTTAATCGTCCTTATTATTTGTTTTTATTATAAATATTTTTCGCACCATATTTGAAAATTCAATAATGTCCATATTTGCGCAGGATTTTTTTGATTTTGAATAAAATGAGAATCTAAAATTTCTTTTACTTTAGAATAGTTTAAAAATTCAAAACTTTTAACAGATTTTTCTGATAATTTATCATAACAAAAATCTTTCATTTTATTATTCATCCAGTCATAAATTGGCAAAACAAATCCTTCTTTTGGTCTTTTAAGAATATCTTCCGGCAAAATACCATTAAGACTTTCTTTAAGAATATTTTTAACAACTCCGTCTTTTATTTTTAAATATCCGGGTATTGTTGCAGCAAATTCCATCAATCTATAATCTAAAAAAGGCGATCTTACTTCTACAGAATGCGACATTGAAAGAATATCCGAGTAAGAAAGAACCTGATCCGGAAGTTGTGTATTAAATTCCATTTCCAAAATTCTATTTAACGGGTCCGTGGCTGTTAAATTTTGGAAATAATTTTTTATTAGATCATAAGTAGTTTTATCGTATAAGTTATCTTTAAAATTGTTTGTAATTAATTCTTGTTTTTCCTTATCTGAAAAAAGATAAAGGGAATAACGCCAATCGATTTCATTTCCGTTTGTTTTTTGATATAAATTATCCAAAAATTTTATATCACAGGGTTTGAACAATTTTTTATCATCTTCCGTCAAAGTATTATTTAAATATTTATTATAAAGTTTTTTCCAGTAATACATTGGTTGAGCAACTCTATGAGAAAGATAACTGCCAAAAAGCTCATCCGCAGCATCTCCTGCAAGAGCAACTTTTACATGTTTCTTTATTATTTTTGATAAAAAATAAGTTGAACAAGTTCCCGAAAATGGCTGATCAAAAGCATTTATGATATTTTCCATATCGTCCATCAACTCTTTACAAGACATAAAATACTCATAATGCTCTGTATTAAACATTTTATGAACTTTTTGAGCATAAAATATGTCTGCATCCTTATTTTTAAATTCATCTTCATATCCTAATGAAAAAGTTTTTACAGGTCTGTTTGAAAGATTTGCCATTATGGCAACAACAGCACTGGAATCCACTCCCCCACTCAAATACGCTCCATAAGGAACATCACTTTGCATTCTAAGATTTACGCTGTCTTTTAATAGTTCTAATAACGTCTTTTCTGCTGATTTTTCATCTAAATCATGGTTTTCTTTAAAAATTAAATTCCACCACTTCTTTTTAACAACATTACCTTGAGAAAAAATCATTAATTCACCGGGCAATAAAGAATAAATGTCTTTAAAAGCTGTTAAAGGTGCAGGGATGTTTCTTAAAGTAAAATAATGGTAAAGAGCTTCATAATTTATTTCTCTTTTACTACAAGGATTTTCAAGAATTGCTTTAATTTCAGAACCAAAAATTAAATTGTTTTCAATTATAGAATAAAAAAGAGGTTTTACTCCTGCTCTATCTCTTACTAAGATTAATTTTTCAAGATTAGAATCCCATATAGCAATTGCAAACATTCCATTTAATTCATTTGGAAAATCAAGACCATATTCTTCATATAAATGAAGAATAACTTCTGTATCTGAATGATCCGTATAAAAAGAGTGCCCGAGGTTTTCAAGTTTTTTTCTCAGCTCTTTATGGTTATATATTTCTCCGTTAAATACAACCCATATAGTTTTATTTTCATTATGAATAGGTTGTTTCCCATATTGCAAATCAATTATGCTTAATCGATTCATCCCCATACTTATATTTTCACCAAAATACATCCCTGTATCATCAGGACCTCTGTGAAAAATCGAGTTTAACATTTTTTCTAAAATTTCAGGAGATTTTGCTCCGGTAAAACCTGCTATTCCGCACATATTTTTTGTTTTTTTGTTTGTACTTCTACGTATTCCGAACTCGCAGCCTGCCAATCTTTACAATTCTTACAATTGTCAGGTAACTTTGAAAATTCATGATCAATATGCATTTGCCTTAAAGTTTTTAGCTTACTATTCCAGACTTCTTCCAGCGTATTTTCTTTTATATTTCCGGCTACAAAGCTTGCATCAAGGTCTACGGCACAGGTTACAACATCACCTGTGTTGACAATCGACATGGTTTGCATCGCCCAATGACAAGGCCATCTATTTTCATTATCCAGTATTAAATTCGGCGCATTTACTTTTCCTGCCCAGCTTACCATTGGACGAATTTTTACAATAGCGCCTTTTTCCTGCCAGAATTTTATAAAATCTTCTTTTTCTGCTCTATTTATATCCATTTCAACAAACTGGACAAATACTTTAGGAGAATCGGTATTTAACTCGGATTTAAGTTTAAGCAGGTATTCAATGTTTTTTACTGTTCTATCATAATCTCCGCCAACTCTCGTTTTTGAATAAGTTTCGGCAGAAAAAGAATCTATTCCTATATATATGGCATCAAGACCACTTTCTATTGTTTTTTGAGCCATTTCTTCGTCCATAATTGTTGCGTTTGAATTCAAGACAACATCGGTCATACCTTTTGATTTTGCATATTTTATAAAATCGAAAATAGAAGGATTTTTTCTACCCATCATAAAGGGTTCCCCGAAAAAAACCATCCATACCCTTGTATTTTTATCCTTTTCGGCAATTTCATCTATTATTTTTGTAAAAAGATCCCAGGGCATATAACCTTTTTCACGTTTCATCTTTCCATGAAAACACATGCTGCATCGAAGATTACAGTAATTTACGGTATCCAGTAATACGACTTTTGGAAAATTCCCGGAATCCTTTATTCTATTTTCTAAAAAACTTTCTTTTGTCATAAATTTTGCCTTGGTAAAGTTGTTTTAATATATTATAAAATATTTTATTATCGTATTCTTTTTATTTATATATCTTAACAAAATTGATAAAAAACTTTATACATTGTAAATTTTTACTTAAATAGCAAAATATAATTAAAAGAAAATATTTATAAGGAAGTTTAAAATATGAAAACAAGACTTATGGACTTTATTCATTGTCCTGATTGTAAAGGTGAATTAAACCTTACCGTTATTGAACAAGTTAATGATGAAATTCTCACCGGGGAAATAATTTGCAGCAGTTGTAATAATAAATATCCGATTATAAAGGCAATTCCTCGTTTTTTAGACAGTATAAAATCCGAAGAAGATTTAAGAAAACTGTATGCTGATTCATTTGGGCATCAATGGACAACATATGATTGGCTTAGAGATGTTGATGAAAAAGAATTTTTTACAATAACTGATCTAAAAAAAGAAGACCTTGAAAACAAAATAATACTTGATGTTGGCTGTGGCGGAGGAAGATTTGCAAGATGTGTTTCTGAATATTCCAAAGAATTTTTCGGATTTGATTACTCTATTGCAGTAGAAAAAGCATACGAATTGTGCAAAGAAAACCCTAACGCACATTTCGTTCAATGCGATGTGAACAAACATCCATTCAAACCTAATATGTTTGATTTTGTTTACAGTCACGGTGTATTGCACCATACTCCAAATACTAAAAAATCTTTTGATAACATACCCGATCTTGTTAAAGAAGGCGGTTATCTTTATATTGCTGTTTTCAGAAAAGCTTTTATTCTTCTTAGATTGTCTGATTCTTTCTGGAGAGCGATATTAAACAAATTACCTTATAACATTCTCGACAAAGTTTGTGAAGCATTAAGCTATTTATGTTATATTCCGTTCCCTGTATTTTTTAAAAGATTTTTTTGGTTTTCTCTTCAAGAAACTAAAGAAATTAGAAAATGCTGTTTATTTGACTGGTATGCTCCTAAATATCACCATGAACATACTTCCAGAGAAGTTATGAAATGGTTTACGGATGCAGGATATAAAGATGTTAAATACATAGATGCCTGGCCTTATTGCCCTGAAAAAAGAAAGTATGCCGTACCCGGATTCTGGCAAAGTTTCCGTATCGGACAATTGCTGGGTGTTATTGGTAAAAAATAAAATTGTTTCTATAAATTATTTTCACAATTATAGACTTTTTTTACTATAGCTCTTGGTCTATTTTTGGTTTCAAGGAGTGTTTTTGACAAATAAACTCCAATAATTCCTTGATTAAAGATAACCAAGCCTCCTAAAAACCATAAAGACACCAGTATAGACGTCCAGCCCGGCACATTAACATTAAAAAACAATTTTTGCATAATCAATAAGATTATTACAATAGAAGCTAAAGCCATTAAAATAAAACCTAAGACAAAAATATATTCTAACGGTTTTATTGTAAAAGATGTAATTGCATTAACAGCTAATGCAATTTTTTTACTTAAAGTATAAGTGCTTTTTCCTTTGCTGAATTTTTTAATTATTATGGGTTTTTGGTTAAAACCTGTTAAAAACCAAATACCGCCTAAAAACATTTCTTTTTCGGGAAATTCCAGTATAGCTTGTGTATAACGCCTTGTAGTTAATCTTGAATAACAAAAATTCGGAGGGATTTTAAAATCTGACAAAGAATTAAATAAAGTAAAAAACAGTTCTCCTGAAAATTTTTCAAATAAATTCCCTTTGCGTGCTTTTTGAATTCCATAAACCACATCAACGTTTGCAGAATTGATCATTTCTGGCCAATATTGTTCAATAAGTTCCGGAGGTTCCTCTAAATCGCAATCTACAAAAAAAACATAATCACCTGTTACATACTCCAACCCTGTAACTATAGCATTATGATGCCCAAAATTTCTTGATAAATCAACTATTTTAATTTTTTTGTCAGACTCAAATAATTCTAGAACAATTTCAAGAGAATTATCCGGCGAACCATCATTTACAATAATAATTTCATAATCATCCGTAATTTTTTTTACGGAATTTGTAATTCTTTCATAAAATTCCTTTAAATAAGGAGTTGAATAATATAATGTTGTTAAAACTGAAAGTTTCATCTTTTCCTCAAAAACTTTTCATAAATTCAGTAGATTTAGGTCCTTCGTTAAATATTAAATCTATTATACTCACATAATGATCAAAAGGCGGATATAATTGATTATATTCTGGATATTCAGAATAATCCATCCATTTTACATTAATTTTTTCAGATTCAAAAAGATTTTCATCCAGATAAGCTTTGGCAGCCTGTCCTGAAATATATTCCGAAGCCCCTGCTTCTTTACAAATACTAACTAATCGTTCTGTTTTTTCGTCCAGAAGCTTGTAATCTGAAGAAAAACTGATTTTGGCAGTTATTCCCAGAATGTTATTTATAGTTTTTATAAATTTATAATTAATTTCGCTTAAATATTCTTCTTCTGTATTCAAATACAACTCTTTAAAAATATCTTTATAATCTTTAAAAAATTGCGCTTTTGCATAATAAGTTTCAAAAGTGCTCCAATGTTTTTTAGCCCATTTTTTATCAGCTATCTCAACATCTTTGATTTTTAAAGCTGTTGAAATTCTGCCTTTATTTTTTACCGGAATATTAATCCATTTAGTTCCCTGTGGCGTTTTTATTTTGTTTCTGTTTCTCCAGTCGTTTTTTGTATACTGTACGTCATCAAACAAGATAAATTCATCAACAAGGTTGATAAGATCAAAATATCCCTTCCAGGGAATATAATTAGATTGTAATATGGCTACTCTTTTATTTTTTTGCATTGAATTATAAATTCCATTGGTGTTTGGTATTTAGACGGCATTAATTTTAATAATTTAATTAACTTTGTTAAAGTTAATAGTTTATAAATAACAAAAATAAATTTTGGAATTCTGTTTTTGAATTCTTTATTATTAGCATCAGATAATCTTTTAAACGATTCATAAATAATTTCATGATTAAATTGTACAGATAGTTTTCTCTGTTTTGAATAATTAACAATTTGATTATAATTAATAAAATTTAAATCATTCCACAATTCATGTTTTTCTTTAATTTTATTTTTAAATATAAATTCATTTATTTTTTTGCCAAAAGGAAGCAAAAACATCCTGAAATGCGGTTCATAAGGAATTAAATAGTTTGGGCAATGAATAAAAACTTTTCCGGCATCCTTAAGCACATTTTTCATATTATCAAGAGCTTTAAAAGGTTCTTCAATATGTTCTAAAACATTAACCAAAAAAATAAGATCATATTTGTCATCAGAGCTAAAATCTTCTATTTTTGAATCTATAATTTTAAAATTAATATTATTTAGCTTGCAATATTCCAAAACTGCTTGCTGCATTAAATTAAAACACTCAAAACCTCCGCTAACCGGTTCCAGAGCAGTAATATTAAGTCCTCTATAAGCCAGATATGAAGTTAACAAAAAAGAACCTGCTCCTACTTCTAATATTTTGAATTCTTTATTATTCTCAAAATCAAGAAATTTTTCTATTCTATTAAAGCCAAATTCCGCTTCTTCAATATAAGCCTTTATTAATTTGTCATCATTATTAATTTTATCTTGCGGGAACAGCTCTTTAAAAAACTCTCTTATATTAATTTTGGTATCCATTTAGTAATTCCGTTTGTTATAAAGTTATAATAAATATATAATAATCTATTATAACTTTATATTGGGAAATATTTATTAGCAAATTATGATTCCATTTAATAAACCTTATTTAATAGGTAAAGAACTCGAATATATCAAACAGGCAATAGAAAAAGAGCGTTTGGCCGGAGATGGCGAATTTACAAAAAAATGCAACAAATGGATTGAAGACAATATTAAATGTAAAAAAGCTCTTTTAACTCATTCCTGTACTGCCGCTCTTGAAATGGCAGCAATATTAATTGATATTAAACCCGGCGATGAAATTATAATGCCGTCTTACACTTTTGTTACCACAGCAAATGCCTTTGTTTTAAGAGGCGGAGTTCCTGTATTTGTTGATATAAGACCTGACACTTTAAATATTGACGAAACAAAAATTGAAGAAGCAATAACAGAAAAAACAAAAGCAATTGTTACCGTGCATTATGCGGGTGTTCCATGTGAAATGGATAAAATTATGGAGATAGCAAACAAATTTAATTTATATGTTATTGAAGATGCGGCACAGGCAATTTTTTCCCTTTATAAAGACAAAAAAGTCGGAAGTATAGGGCATTTAGCCACATTAAGCTTTCATGAAACCAAAAATATTATTTCAGGAGAAGGCGGAGCTTTATTAATTAATGATGAAAAATTTATTGAAAGAGCTGAAATAATCAGAGAAAAAGGAACAAACAGAAGCAAATTTTTCAGAGGGGAAGTAGATAAATATACCTGGGTAGATATAGGTTCTTCTTATTTGCCTTCTGAATTAATAGCAGCATTTTTGTTTGCCCAGATGGAAAAAGCAGAACAAATTACAAACAAAAGAAAGCTTTTATGGCAAAAATACAATGAAGAATTAAAAAAGCTGTCTGAAATCAGAATTCCTTTTATTCCTGATTATATAAAACATAATGCTCATATGTTTTATGTAATCACTAAAAGTTTTGAACAAAGAACAGAATTAATTAAATTTTTAAATTCTAAAAATATCAGTTCCGTATTTCATTATGTTCCTCTTCACGATTCTCCGGCAGGGAAAGTTTTTTCAAGAAGTTCAGGAAATCTTGAAATAACAAATATCATCAGTGATACTCTTTTAAGATTACCTTTATTTTATGATTTAAGCGAAATAGAAGTAAATAAAATAATAAAAGCTCTTAAAGAATTTATTAGCAATGATATTGAAACAAAAAAGGAATCTCCTTTATGAAAAAATTTCTTTTAGGTTTCCCTATTTTCTATACTTTTTTTCAAAATTTAGTAGGAGGAGAAAAAAGCAGGAAATGTTTTACAGAAAATTATATAAAAGCAGAAAAAGGCTTTCGTATTCTTGATATAGGCTGTGGGTGCGCAGATATGCTGAAATATTTGCCTGAAGTTGAATATGTTGGATTTGATGCAAATGAAAAATATATAAATAATGCTATTAAAAAATTTGGAGGAAAAGGACAATTTTTCTGCGAATTTATAAAAAAAGATTCTCTTATACAATTAGATAAAGAAAATTATTTCGATATAGTTTTGGCAACAGGTGTTCTTCATCATTTGAATGACCAAGAAGCCTTAGAACTTTTCGAACTTGCAAAAAATTCTTTAAAAACAGGCGGAAGACTGGTGACAATAGATGGTTGTTATACCGAAAATCAGTCAATAATTGAAAAATTTATTCTTTCGCAGGATAGAGGAAAATTTGTAAGAACAGAAGAAAATTATATTAAACTCGCAAAAAAGATCTTCAACGTGGTCAATTATGAAACAAGGAAAGATTTGATAAATATCCCTTATACTCACATAATTATGGAATGCATAAAGACATAGATCGGCTTTTAAAAAAGGATAAATAAATGAAAGTAGCTTCTACATTCAAAAAAAGAGATTGTTTCTTAATACTGGCAATAATAATTTATCCTTTGTTATGGGTTTGTCAGGGCATCGGTTTTTTGGATACAGGTTTTAGTATTTTTTGGTATAAACAAATATTTAATCATAATGGATTTATTTGGGGAACGGCTCCCACAATATTAACTTCAATTATCGGAGGATTATGGATAAAAATTTTTCCATTTATGGAATATACCTCTTGTAAATTAGGTTATGCTGTAATAATTCTTTTGATAAATTTTTTAATGTTTCAAACCCTTAAAGATGTTTTTAAGAATAAGACTTTACTTCTTCTAACTCTATTATTATCAACTATTTGCATGATACGTTTAGATGTATATTTTTTAAATTATTCAAGTCTTACTGTTTTATTTTTTATTGCCGGTTCATATTTTTTGTACTCCGGAATAATAAATAAATCAAAATCAAAAATATTTATTTCTTCAATCTTTTTTTCACTAAATATTTTTGTAAGGTGTGCGAATATATTAGGACTTTTATTTGTATTTGCGCCATTTATCTGGACTTTTTTAAATTTTCTGCAAAATAAAGACAAAATTAAAGAAGCATTAAAAAATTCATTAAAATTTTCAATAATTTTTCTATCGGGTTATATATTAACTGCTATAGTTTTTTTATTATGCCTAAAAATAACAGGGTTTTCTGATTTTTATTTTAAAGATATGCAAAATTTATTTACGGCTACTATATATCCTGATAGTCATCATTCCTCTGTTTATCTTTTAAATCTTTATATTAATACTTATTTTAAATCTTTGCTTCTATCCATTATTGTTATTGGATTATTTTCTATTTCATATGGATTAATAAAAAGTAAAATTTGGTCTTTTATTTCATTTATCTTTTTTGTTTTATTGCTTTTTTATACAAATGTTTTAATAACACCGGGTTTCTTTAAAGGTATTTCATTAATTCTTGTACCAATTGTCTCTTTTGTAATTATGTTTGTTTATAAAAGTTCTTTCTATTGGACGTGGTTTGGTTATTTTTTATTTCCGGGTATTTTCCTATTTATACCTTTTTGGATATTAGTTGATAAAAAAGCTGATAATAAATTAAAGTTATTGTGTTTTTTAGGAATATTAACAGCTTTATTTTCTTTAGCCGGATCCGGTTGGTATTTTTTCCCGGGATACTGGTTTTTAACTGCAATTTCAATTTATTACATTTTAAATTTAGAAAACTTTAAAGATATTTCTTTAAATAAATTTTCAAAATTTAAAAAAATAGGTTTATCAATTATAATTTTTCTCTCAATTTTTTCAATTATTACAAGAAATTCCGGCTTGGGTGATTATACCGGCATAAAATATCTGAATACAACGATAAATAATAACATGTTTCAAGGATCTTATACCTCTAAGGAAAGAGCTGCTGTAATAAATGATTTTATTAAAATTTATCCAAATTATATAAAAGAAACCGATTCTCTTTTAGCCTTGCCTAATCTTCCTTTAATGCACTATATAACAAACGCAAAACCTGCTTTAGATACGAGTTGGCCTTTATGTTTAGATTATAGAATTTTTAACAAAAAATTGGATAAAATTGAAAAAAATAAACAATTTCCGGTAATTTTAATATCAAAATATAACAATAATCATGAAGGTTGGCCTAAATCTTTAATTTTAAATCCTTTTGATAATGTTAAAGATTGCAGTATTTATTCTAATTCTGATCCACAGCTGAGAGATCAATGCGAGCAAAAAAAAGCTGTTGAAAGATTTATCTCTAGAAATAAATACGATATAGTTTGGGAAAACAGCGTTTTTATTATGTATAAAAAACCTAATCTTTAATGTTTTTTATAAAAGCAATCGTCTTTCTTAAGACAATATGAAATGTAAAATAATAAATTATACTTGGCATCAAAGCAAAAAAACGATAAACAATATTATAAAGAAACGTATAATTTAGTTCTTTGGGAATATTATTTGAATGAACCGTTTTAATTATTTTTTTTGCAACTCGGGTATAACTCGGAAATAAAAGTTCTAAAAATGGATTAGCTTTGTTTTTTCTCATATATCCAAGATTAACTGTCATTATTTTAATATTTTTATTATTTCTCCAGGTAAATCTAAGATCATCAATTAATGTATTTAAAAAAGTTTTTGCAGCACGATAAGCAATCATTCCGGGACAGATTGCGGGGCTTATTGTACTAAAAGATGAAATACCCACAAATACTCCGCCATAGGTCAACAAGTTACTTTGGAAGACTTCTAGTATATTGATTAAGCCATCTATTCCTGTATTTTTTACTTCTCTTAGTGTTTGAAAATCAATAAAGTTATTGTGATCAACATCTGTTTTAAGACAAGCTGCATTAAAAATAATACATGCCTGTTCATCTTTAATAAAATTATTAATATCTGTTAGTTTTAAAATTTCTTCCTTATCGCTTATATCAGCTTGAAAATATCGAAAACGTCCTGATTTTTGCCATTCTTCGTAATCAGGTATTTCTTCCGCTGAAGTTCTTGAAACAGCGAAAACAAAAAATTGTTCGTTTTCCAGTAATTCTTCTACAAGAGCTGCGCCTAATCCTTTTGAAGCCCCTATTACAATATAATTTTTAAACTGAGCCAACGCATTTTCCTTTATTTTCTAAGCTTTAAAGCATCAATTACCTGGATTTTTAAAATGTTAAAGATATTAGAAAATCCTAAATTCATTAATGCATTATGCTCATTATTTGCAAGAAAAGCACAATGCTCGCATGAATCATTTTTATGGCATTGTTCAATTGCTTTTTTGACTCCAAGTTCTTTAACATTTGGAGCATCCGGATAATCATGTCCCCAGCAGGTAATTACTCTGCCGTCAGCATCAATTTGATATTTTAATTTTCCATGGAAACAGTTTATTAAATTTTTATTTTTTTTGAAATTATCTTCTTTCTTAATACACGCTTTTTCGTTGCAATTAAATGGCCAATTTATTGCTGCTTCTAATACATTATCAGAATAATAAACAGGATAGCCTTTGTGTTTCAATTCAAGAATCTTTTTAACTGTTTCTCTTATTTCACTATCTTCCATGATTAAATCAGGGAATTTGCTTTCCATTTCTGAAGATTTATAAAGAATACTGTATTGAACTCTTAAATTTTTATCTTGCACATATTGTGCAAGATATTCCATATCTTCAATATTGTTTTTTGTCAGGGTTGAATGAACAATAGGAGCAATATTATTGCTTCTTAACAGGTCAATTGCATCAACTGCAGTTTTGTAAGCGCCTTCGCCCCTGTTTTTGTCATGGTTTTCTTCACGACCGTCAAGGCTGATACAAATTGCATCAAGTTGTTTTAAAATATTTATTTTATTCGGAACATTAAAACCGTTGATATTAACACTTACATAAAAACCTTTAAGTTTGGCATAATTAAATATTTCATCTATGTCTTTGCGGATAAGAGCTTCTCCGCCGTGCATGTGCAAAATTTTATTACCAAGCAGTTTTAATTCATCAATTATTTTTAATAATTCTATGGTTGTATAATCTTTTACTTTTCTCTCTCCATAACTTCCGTAACAGTATCTGCAATTTAAGTTGCATCCGTTGTTTGTTACGAGGACAACAAAAATAGGTTTGCACGAAATATTAAATAATCTTGCTCCAACAAGACTAAAGAAAAAATCCGCTCTGTGCAAAAGAGATTTTACAGAATTATTTTTGTATCTTGGTAATTTTTTTAAATATTCCAATGCCTCATTATCATTATTAAATTTATCCCACTCAACTTTTTTCATTAAAGACTTCCTTTTGATTTATAAAAAATTTCTACATTTAATGTAATTATACTAAAATATTATAAATTAAAGAAAAAACGTTACATTATAAATACCAAAAAGGATTAAAATGTCTGAAAACAGATATGAAAAGCAAAAAGATTTTTGGGAAAATGCCGGCAATATTGGCTATAACAAAGCAATATATTCTGACAACAATGTTGCTAATCATATTAGACGAAAACATTGGGATGCTTTAATAAAATTTGCTCAGGATTTAGGATTAAACAATAAATCAAAAATTCTTGAACTAGGCTGTGGGGACGGTTATTTTGCAGATAAAATCATTTCTGATTTATTCGGTCAAATAGATTCTTTTGACGTTTCAAAAGCTGCAATAGAAAGCGCTAAAGCCAATTTAACCGCTACAAATATAAATTTTTATAATGAAGATATTACTGTTTATGATTATAAAGAAAATGATTACTGGGACGGCGCGTTTTTAGTCGGTTTTCTTCATCATGTAAAGCCTTTTGTTCCTGACATAATAAGCAAACTTTCAAAAGTTGCTTCTTCTGTTGTTGTGCTTGAACCAAACGGAGATAATTTAATCAGAAAATTCCTTGAACTTACGCCTTCTTATCAAAAAGCAGGCGAAGACAGCTTTAAATTAAAAGAATTAAAGCAAATTTTTGAAGCAAACGGATATAAATTAAAATATATAAAAAAATTAACTTTTGCTCCTCCGTTTTTACCGGAAAGCTTGCTTCCGATTTTTAAATTTTTGGAGAATATAATTGAACCTAATCCGTATTTAAATAATTTATGTTCAACTTATATATTGGGTTTTCGTAAAGAATAAAAACCTTCTTTAATTATCATAATGAGCATAACAAGCAATATAAGCGGGTCTATTACAATAGAAATACTAAAATGGTTATAACCTGCAGTAGAAACATACTGGAGGTAGTTTTTAGGTATTAAAATTAAGCCGAATAAAATTGTGTAAATCCAATCTGATTTTGATTTGTTTTCTGATTTTATAAATAACCACATCGGGATATAAAGATGTAAAAGTTTATAATCTCCTGAAACAGGAGTAAAAATTATTGTACAGATAACAAGCAGTAAAACCTGCTTCCAAAATTCTTTTTCAACAAAAATCGCATAAATTATTACTAATAAAGTTAATAGTCCGGCTATTGGGGTAAAGATACTTAAAGCTTTGGAAAAAAGACCGTAAATATAATTATTTTCGGAAAATAAAAAGGAATAAAAATAATATGATGTTTCACCAATTTGATGAGGAAAAAGTTTAAAACAGTCATTTAGCCAAAATATAATAAACTTAACTATTCCAAACAAACTTGAACCAAATCCTAATCCTCCATTATTTATTGCCATAACATTGAAATAATTTCCCAGATGTTTTGAAAAACAAAGGATATTAGGTATTATTCCTCCTTTAGCCATAGCTAGAGGTACTATAGTCAATAAAAAAGAAAATCCGATACAGTAAAAAAATTCTTTAAATCTTTTTTTAACCCAAAAAAGAGGTAGTAATAGAACCGGAAATCCTTTCATTGCTATGGGAATAGCCAGCATTAAAGCACTTTTTGTATATTTTTCTTTTGAAAAAAAATAAACAAATAATGAAAGAAATATAAAGACAAAACCCTCATAATTCGCTCTATCAAATAAAATTAAAAAAGGAAAAGAACATAAAGATAAAATTAAAGTGCTGAAAATGATTTTTGATTTAAATGAGGATATAGGCAAAATTTGCTTAATATTATTAAAATTATAAAAAAGAAAATAACCGATATAAATAAAATTAAATAAAAGAAAAGAAAGAAGAATAGGAATTAACCTGAAAAGATACATAAAAAACATTCCTAACGGAAAATGATTTGCATGATTATGAAATTGAAGATAAGGATTAAAACTGGTACTGCCATAAAGCTTGAAAATATCAGTAAAATCCGAAAATCGAACATTTGGAATAAATAAAAAAGTATTGTAAGGATATTCTAAATGAAAAAAGACACCCAAAATAAAATGATAAATTACAGCAATTATAAATCCTGCCAAAACAATTCCTGTTATTATATTTAATTTTTGTGTTTTTTCCATAAGATCTTCCTTAATTTGGTTATTCTTTACAACCTAATAAAATTATTGAAACACCAAAAGGCAAAACTCCGTTTTTGATGATAAATCTCTCACTGGACATTATTGATTTAAGTATAAAGTTTACCTGTTTTGAAGGAAAATTAATTTGATAAGTATCTTTAAACATACCAAAATGATTTTTTAAAAAATATACTAAAGAAATTAAAGGAAAAAGCCAGGTATTGAAATAACTTTTGTATTTTATGTTTAAGCCTGACTGTTTTACCTTATTCGATAATTCTTTTAACGTATATCTTCTTCTATGGTCATTAATAACATCAAGATCGCTCCATAAAAATTGATATGCAGGAACTGTTAGAAGAAAGTGACCTCCAGGTTTTATTTTAGCTAATATATTTTTTAATGATGTTTCATCGTCATCTACATGTTCCAAAACATCAAAAAGCGTTATTAAATCAAAATTTTCATCAGGAAAAGGAATATTATCAGGCAAATTTCCTTGTATTATATTGAAATTATATTTTTCTTTTGATAAATTTGCCGCATAAGGATCATTTTCCAATCCAATAATATTTTGAGAATATTTAGCTAAAAGATTAAAATTTCCTCCTGTCCCACACCCTATATCTAAAATTTTATATTCAGAATTTATTTCTTTAACATGTTTTTTTATAACGGTTTCTATTATTTTACGTCTGCTAACAAGCCACCAATGTTCTTCCATGTTTTCAGAAGTTAATTTATGAAGGTTTTTATCCATTATTTTTTCCCATATTATTATAATTTTAAACCCTTATGTATCCTGTTTTTGGGCTTGTTATCCAGCTGTCAAAAAGTTCATCAAAATCAGTTTCCGGTGTTTTATATGAATCATATACAGGCATATTAATAAGTTCCATTAACTTTATGTCATCTTTGCCACAAGTATGGGAGTGTCCAAGTGCTTTAAAATAATTATCCACGCCTGTGCTTATGAATTTAACATTTAAATCCTGTAATACAACATCGTCCCTGACTTGTTCAATTGCTCTGAATACAAGAAAATTTACTATAGAATAAAAAACTGGCTTTAATCCTGTCATAGCCATGCCTGCTGCTATTCCCACAGCTCCTTGCTCCATAATTCCAACATTAAAAATCCTGTCGGGAAATTCTTTTTTGAATTCATCAATAACACCAAAGCCCATGTCCGAAACAAGAAGTACAATTCTTTTGTCTTCTCTCGCATAGTGAATTAATTTATCTACAACCTGACGTCTATAATTATTCATATCTGTTACCCATATTTAATTCTTGTGCTGTAGGCATTCTGAAATGAAATTTTGGTATATTTTCCATACAAAGAAGCCCGTGCCCTTTTACAGTCTTTGCAACAAGTGCTTTCGGGCTATTTTTAGTACTATTGTTTAATTTTTTTATTGCTGATTCTATCTCGTCAGTATCATGTCCATTGCAGGAAACTGTTTCAAAACCAAAAGCGGATAATTTTCTTTCAAAATGACTTTCATCATTCTTATCAACAAGAATATTATCAAGAAAATCCATTGCCTGAAGTCCGTTATTGTCTATTATCAATGTCAAGTTTGACAGTTTATGTTTTGCTGCAAACTGAATTGCTTCCCACATTGAGCCTTCCTGCATTTCTCCGTCACCAACAAGGCAATAAACCTGATAATCTTTATTTTGCAATTTTGCCCCAAAGGCAATGCCAACTGCAACAGGCAAACCATGCCCGAGAGATCCGCAGCTTGTTTCCAGCCCATAACCATGATTGATTTCTACGCATCCTTTTAATGAACCGCCGTTATGAAAATTTTCAATCTCGGAATCAGGAATAATTCCAAGGTCATTTAAGATTACATAAAGCGAATAACAGCCATGTCCTTTTGATAGAATAAATCTATCCCTGTTTTCCCATTGCTCTTTAGAATTTTTGATGTTCATAATTTTATAATAAAGCACGGTTAAAACATCAACACAGGAAAGAGACGGAGCAATATGTTCGCCGCCTTTGCTCACAGCAAATTCTACTGTTTTTTTCCTTATTTCATTTGCCTTTTCTTTTAAAGATGCTGAAATTAAAATGTCTCTTGTATCCATTTTTTAAGTTCTTCCAATTTTATAGGGATATTACCGACTTTACTTACCGCAATAGAAGCTATACCTGCTCCAATAACAGAAGCTTCCATTAAATTCGCTCCTGCACAAAGCCCGAGAACCAATCCTGAGAGGAGAGAGTCTCCTGCACCCATTACATCGACAGGATTTACATTCAAAGCATTGAAATGCTGTGTTTGTAAGAATTTATCCTCGTTTTCAGAAATCTTTTGATAAGAAATAAAACCATTCTCGCCAAGAGTCAAAACAAGGTTTTTAAGATTAAGTTTTTCAACAAGAGTTGTTCCTATTTTTTCAAGACCGCTATGCTTATCGCCAAGTGCAATTCGTGCTTCTCTTTCTGTTGGAGTAATAAGATCAAAATTATTGAATTTTAATATGTCGCCTATTTGACTGCTGCTTTGTGAATCTCCAAAAAGCTTAATATTTTTTGATTCTGCTATTTTTGAAATGTTTTTAATAAGATTTGGAGTGATTACTCCATAAGAAAAATCGCTTATGACAATCCCGTCAATATCATCAGAAATTAAATCTATATAATCGATGATTTGTTTTTCAATTTTGGAATTTATATGGTGTTCCTGAAGTCTTGAAACTCTGAGAAGTTTTTGATTACCGACCATATATCTCATTTTAAAGGTTGTCTGCCGTTCATTATCATGAATTAAATTTGCTTTTATGCCTTCGTGTGCAAGTTCTTTTTTTACTATATTACCGGGCTCATCGTTGCCTATTACAGAAACAAAATAACAGTTTGCTCCAAGACTTTTTATATGCCTTGATACAACTGCCGCGCCTCCTACAAAATCCCTTTTTTCAACTTCTTTTATGTTGATCACGGGAGCTTCGCTGCTCATCCCTAGTGCATCACAGGCAACATATTCATCAACAATCGTATCTCCTATAACAAGGATATTTAAATCTTTAAAAGACTCTATGTAATTATTTAGTTTTTCAGGCTGAATTTTTTGCCTTGCGACAGCTTCTTTAAATTTTTGCAATTTCTTTTGAGAAAGACTTAAAAGGTTATCATTCAACAAATCGTATGTGGAATATTCTACGAGTCCCGAGCTGAAGACCACTTTTCCGTTTGATTTTTCAACCAGATCTATTTCATCTTTTATTAAATCTGTTTTATCGCTAAATTCTTCGCCTTTTACATAAAAATCAGGCTGTACGGCTTTTATGACGTCCAAAAAAGAAATATCATTAAAAATAATCACTTTATCGACTTTTTGCAGGGAAGCTACTCCCCTTGCCCTGTCATTTTCATCAAAAAAATTCTTTTTATTCTTCTCTTCAAGGTAATTATAGCCCTGAATTGCTACTATTAAGCAATCTCCCTGCTTTTTTGCATATTCCAAAAACCTTATATGCCCGGGATGTACGGTATTAAAGTGTCCCTGGCAAAGCACAACCTTTTGTCCCGAATTTTTTTTCTCTTTAATATATTCGATAATTTCGTTTATATTTAAAATTTTTTCGTTAATTTCCATTTATAGATTCTCTCGCTCCAGTTAGTCGCTCAGAATGACAATGTGTTTATATAAAGTTAACATGAGGTGATGGGTTCTTAAGTTCCCACAAATATCTGTTTATTTCATCCATTCTGCAATTTACACGGCAATTTTCCGCATTCATTGTAGTTTTTATGTATTCAAAGTTTTCTTTTCTTCTTTGTCCTTCCCAGATTTCTTTAAAAGAATTTTCATTAATATTACCATAACAAAATTCAGGATTTTCTAAAAATGAACTACACCCGAAAACATTGCCATCAGACATTATATATCCCCAGAAAAACGGAACGGCGCTGCATTTTTTATATCTTTCAACTTTATTCGTCATCTTTTTCATAGTATTTGCCCTGAAAATAACCTTGAAAGATTCCGTATTATACTTTTCAAGTTCTTTTTCAAGAAACATATAATCAGAATAAGAAATATCTTCATATTTTTTGGTATTGCTCATCAAATGCTGAGAATACGGTTTTATAACCAGATAATCAAGACCTATATCTCTTGCATGTCCTGCAAGTTCTTCTGCCGAACTGAAATTTTCAGGCAATAAAAGCATTTGTGCCCCTAGAGTAGATCCTTTACTAATTTCTTTTCTTAAAGATACCGCTTTAGAAAGATTTTCAAGAACTTTATTAAAATCTTCTTCTTTTGTTCTGTGAATTTCAGAATAAACTTTAGCGTTTCCCGCATTAAGACTTACTTTTATCCATTTGCAGTTTTTAACGTATGTTTCAAGGGCTTCTTGTGAAACCATAGCAAAATTAGTAGTCAAGGACGTATCTATTCCGACATTTTCGCAGTGCTCTATAATTTCAGGAAGGTTTTTATAAAGCAGCGGCTCTCCTTCACCGGCAAACATTATGCTTTTAATCCCTAAACCAGCCATTTCTGTTATTCTTTGCTTCAAAATTTCATAAGGAATTTCTCTTTTTTGATAACCGATATAGTCTTTTGCACAAAAAACACATCTGTGATTACAATGTCCTACAGGCGAAATTTCAAGATATATCGGGTAAATGCTTTTTGCCGTGTCCCATTCTTGATTATCCGCTTGCCATTGAGCCACCCTTTGGGGATGGAATATTAATTTATGGTTATCTATTCTGT
>Ga0209212_1001643_pt1 | contig 35249 bp, 33 predicted proteins | sample RifGroC2_FD_183996 | JGI IMG/M metagenome (GOLD analysis project Ga0209212, IMG submission 183996) | Groundwater microbial communities from Rifle, Colorado, USA - Groundwater C2 (SPAdes) (version 2) | ecosystem: Environmental > Aquatic > Deep subsurface > Groundwater | place: Rifle, Colorado...
GAATCTAAATTATCGGAAGACAGGTACTGATTAATCTGATTGCAGAAAAAGAGATATGCTTCAACCAATTGAGGACGAGGTAGCAATTTTTTTCGATAACGAACTGGTAGAAATTTGCTTTCGACTACTGATGCAGACCCTGCTAAAGCAAGCGTCTTAAAATCATCACGATAGACACTTGTTGGCCAAATTTTAAAACGTTCTTCGTTATCAATATACGGTTCAGGATTCTGCGTTAGTCGTTGTAAGGTTGCATTTAGAAAATCACTTCCAAGGTTTAAAACAGTATCCCGAAAAGCAACTAATAATAATTGCAAGGTTGTTATACGCTGTTGTCCATCAATTACGTCAGATACTGGAACATGGCGCACACCTAAACTCTGCTGTTGAATAACAATAGCGCCTAAAAAATGCTTTCTCAGATTTTTCGTGTTTGATGCACGTTGATTACGGAGGGCTTCAACAAGATTTAGCATATCTTCCCAAAGAGGAGACCATTGTTCGTCTCTTGTCCAAACATATCCACGTTGAAAAAGAGGAATTAAATAGCGCCTTGGTTTCTCGAATAGATCGGAAACGACAATTTTGTCTGTTTTCATAATGCCACTATTTACACTATATTATGGAAGGTTAAAGGGTCACATCTTAAATAATAAATATTGATATTTTCTATTGCATTATTATAGTGATTTTTAACATATCTTTTTGCTTTAAATTAACAGAAGGGATAGGCTTTGTAAACTGGAATTTTTCGATGGTATACTCGGTGCAGCAATTTCAACGAAATATAAACAGATGAATGCTGGGTTGATGCAGAGTAAAAACTGAGTGATACGATAATAAATCTGAAGAAACGGTTGTTTAATATTTAAGATGCGACCCTAGGTACTAGGTATTACTCTCTGCGACGGTGGGAGATGGGTGCATGGCCAGAGCAGGCTATGCCTCACTGAAGGTATTATATTTTACTGCCCCTTTCTTAACCGTCCATTCGGGGGTATATTCCAGATGCTTCTTAACGTACTCTCTGCTCTCTGCCTCAAACTTTTCGATTTTTGCAGAAAGAACGAATTCTTCACCCAAATGGGCCACCATCTTTTTCACCAGCGCTAAAGGTCCTTCCCCCAGGATCAACAAAAGTTGAGCAAAATAGAATGGGCGACTATTCAGAAAATTGAATAGGCGAAGGATAGAACAATAATAACGGACCTTTTCTTCGGGAAGATGATTAAGGTAAGGATTCCCTCCCAGACACGACCAGTCGTCCTTGAATTCATTATGACTAAATAGAAAACTTCCATAACAATCGGGATGAAGGGCATATTTTGAGATGTGCAAATTATCCCTTTCTTCCTCAAATGAGTCAGTGCCTGGCATATAACTAAGAGGATGAATGGCGCACATGTTGGCACCTTTTTGAGGTAATTTGTTTTTATCCGTTGTACTGATGAATTTATTGAGCTGTTCCATTTCTAAACCTGTGGCACACTCCAAGGCAAAACGCATAGTATTGTTGAGGTCATCCTCGGTTTCATCCCGAAATCCTGCGATAAAACTTCCAATCATGTGTATCCCATTGGAGTTGAAACTATGCAGCTTCTTAAAAGTAGCAGAGGAGTTGACAACCTTTCGAATGGATTTCTGTGCGCTAAGGTTGGGTGTTTCGAAGCCAGTGAAGATCAATTTACAGCCCGCTTTTGCGAGTAAGCCGGCCATATTATCCGGCAGCCGATCAAGTCGAGAATAACACCCCCATGCAATATCAACTCTCTCCTGTATTAATGTTTCAGATAAAATCCGCAGGAAACTCTCTTCCAGATTGTCTTGGGTGAAGAAACTGAAATTACCGCCTTTACCAGCGAGAAACTTCATCTCTCCTATTATTTCTGATAAAGGACGGTAGCGAACATTGCTTTCCCACATCTTTGCCGGAGCACAGAATGAACAGCGATAAGGACATCCTCTACCTGATTCGATCAATACGAAACCAGGATGTATATATGGATTAGTTTTGTTGTGGAGGATGTAATCTTCAATGCATACCAACGAATAATCCGGTGAGGGTATCCTTTCATCCCTGCTAAGATGAAGTCTTTGATTTTCTATTACTTGTCCATTTTGTCGATAAACTACAGAGGGAACATGGGAAAAATCTGTGTGGTTTAGTATAGCAGGAATGAGGTGTTCTAGAACAGTTTCTCCTTCTCCCTTAACGATGACATCAATATTCGCGCACCGCTCGAGGGCTTCCCTAGCTTGGAGGGTTGGACCAACACCACCAACGACAATAACGCTTGACGGCCGCTCATTTTTTATCCTTTCAGCCAACTTTAAGACTACTATATGATTGAGTCCATGAACGGTAAAAAGTAAGATGTCGGGCTTTTTGTCAAAAATGAGATCGCCTGCTTGCTGGTAAAAACTGCTATCATCGGAAAAAAAACCTTGCTTGAGCATAAGATCCAGGTCTACAAGTTCATAGGAAAAGTCAAAGCCATTCTCTTGGATTATTTTTAAGCAGGATCCCAAGACGAGCAGAGGCAGGGGTATGAAGGCTGTTTTATTTATGTAAATAGAAACGGGCGGATTAATCAATAATATTTTTTTCATTTCTCACAGTCGATTCGTTATAAAAGGTTTAATAGCCAGAATCCAGTTCTAAAAAGGTGTTAACTCCTCGCCTCTATACTTCAAAAAGACGCCCCCTTTCATTACCATAGAAACTTCAGTCAATGCTGATGGATCCAAAAGACGGTTGCCATCAAGCGCAATTAAGTCTGCCAGCTTTCCAGGTTGAATAACCCCACGATCATTAAGACCGTTAATCTCTGCATTAACAGAAGTCAGGTATTTAAGTATCTCAAAGAGAGGAATCCCAAATTCAAAATAGTGCATGACTTCTGAGCATATCCTGCCAAAAAAACCTGTATTTGTTCCACCGCAATCGGTGCCAATACCTATTATTCTCGCTTCATGAGCTTTTTGGGTATTTTGTTTTACAAGATTAAAATGCTTACGCAAATAAGCATTATCACATTCCATAACCATCTGCCCGCTATATGGCTCAATGTTGATTCCCTTTTGTATCATGGCCTTAGTCTGTCTTTTAGCTTCAGGCATCATATGAGATTTCGTATCATCATCCAGCCACTGGACAAACTTCGGCATTTGGAAAGCGTCGCCGAATACTGTTGCTGTAGGAATCATATAAAATCCATTATCTTGCATTTTTTTTATGATGCTGTCTTTAAAATCTATGTCAAAAGTCATATGTTGTATCCTGATTTTTGCACCTACTGCCATTGCCAGATCCACACACCTTTCCGCAGCCATTCCATAGGGTGAATGTATATCTACAACTAATCCTGTTTCTTTTCCGATTTCCAGAATTGTCCTCATCCACTCATCATTAAAAATTGGGAAATCATCCTGAGTCGCATACTTCTTCTCAGAAAATGGTTGGGGTTGATATGTCGTCTTAAGATGAGTGCCGCCACTATCTCTCACTTTGTAACAGGCTTTCTTCAAAGCTTTGATGGTCTTTGGTCTGGTTGCAACCTGTCCTTCAAGTAGCCAGGCATTAAAAGGATTAAGAACATTTACTTGAGAAGGGTATCCAAGCTTTTTCCCATTGCTTGGCGATATTAATGTATAGCAGTTTAGGTACCGCGGCCCAGGGATATGGTTCTTATCGGCAAGTTCCGTGAATTCCTTTATAATCCCTTGTGGACCGCCCATATCGCAAACAGTTGTAACGCCACTGTATACTGTCCGCATATTATTGAGTAAAACCTGCATGGGCATCTGACGGATGGCGGAGATAGTAGCTTCATACGTGAAGGGGGAGCATAAGTGTACATGATTATCGATTAATCCGGGCATTATCGTTTGGCCAGCCGTGTCTATAATATAAAAGTTATCAGGCACGGTAAGCTGCGCCCTATGGCCGACATTGGAAATCTTGTCACCCTCAACAAGCAAAGTCATATCTTCTTTAAGTTCTGAGTGTATTCCATCAAAGATATGGCAGTTTGTGAATGCAATCCTATTTCCTACACTATTCATCGTATGAAGCAGGGGACTGGCATTCAACAAAGTAGCGATATAGTTACCCATACCAATGCCTTTGACTGTCGACCTCAGTTTTTTATGGGCAGTATCGATAATTTTATAAATGTTCTTTTTGATTCTGATACGATAATCCTCTTGTTGGGTTCGGAAATTATAAGAACTACCTTTTCCACTGAGGGAGCATAAGAAATGTGGTCTAGTGTGTCAATGAAATAATGGCCGCAAAATATGGTGTGTGATTCTGGGAATAATGAAAGTGATGTATGCGGCACGGCAACAACAAAGGTTAAAGGGCTCACATCTTAAAGAATAAATATTGATATTTTCTATTGGCATTATTATAGTGATTTTTGATTTTTCTTTTTGCTTTAAATTAACAGAAGGGATAGGCTTTGTAAACTGGAATTTTTCGATGGTATACTCGGTGCAGCAATTTCAACGGAATATAAACAAATGAATGTTGAGGTGATGCGGAATAAAAAACTGAGTGATACGATAATAAATTTAAAGAAACAATTATTTAATATTTAAGACCCTCTCTCTCTTCCTCAATTTCCATTGTGTTTTCTCCTTTCTCGCCTTTGTGCATGTTTTGATGGTTTGTATATCAAAGGATACTTTTCTGGATTTTCCAGAGAATCTATTTCAAGATCGATATCCAGTTCCGACCAATGTAAATGCGAGCCGTGGATTAGCTGTACGTTTTGGATTTCCTTTATTTTTGCATCACGAAACCAAGGGTACTCTTCGTAAGGCAAAAAATACTCTTTCCCGTCTGTATATAGCCAGATACCAAAACCGGATATATTTACAATTTCAACCCCCGAAGTGTCTCTTCCATGCTTTTGTAATATCATCTTTATTCTCCTCAATGATTTTCTGTATTTCTTTCAACTGTTTTGCGGATAGTCCGTAATGCCTGACAAGTGAAACGAGTGGTTCTAACCAGAATTTTGCTTCTCCATCGGGACATTGAACGTGTATGTGAAGCCGGGATTCTTCTCTTGAAAAGAAACAAAATCGATAGTTCTTATGCCGAAATACGGTAGGACTCACTTTGCTCCTTTCTCGAAAAACGTTCGATAATGGGAAGGTTTAGGGGCTCACATCTTAAATAATAAATATTGATATTTTCTATTGCATTATTATAGTGTTTTTTAATTTTTTTTTCACTTTAAATTAACAGAAGGGATAGGCTTTGTAAACTGGAATATTTCGATTGCATATCCTGTGCAGCAATTTCAATGAAATATAACCAAATGAATGTTGAGTTGATACGGAATAAAAAGCTGAGTGATACGATAATAAATTTGAAGAAACATTTATTTAATATTTAGGATATGCCCCTTTTCCTTCGATGATGCATAGAAAATTGAACGGAGGTCATCGGCTATTTCCTTCTTATGTTTTTTTGTAACTTTGGTTAAAACGTTCCTGGCTGCATGTACCTGACGTCTTTGTGTCTTTGCATTGGAAAATTCTTCTTAAAACACCTCCTCTAATCCCGCAAGACTATCCATAATGCCTAATTAAATGTGTAGGAATTTCAAAGTAAAATTTCCTCCCCCTTGATGGGGGAGGCTGGGTGGGGGTGAAAAAAAAGAATGATCACCCTCCCCTTGCCCCTCCCATCAAGGGAGGGGCATATTTAGTTGCCGAATGCCTAATTTAATGTTAAGGAAATTCAAAGTTGTTGGTTTTAGGTTGTGTGAACCATAATTAAATAATAACACACCCCAGGCCCCTCTTTCTAGAGGGGAGCTTAAAAGTCGCTGCCGACGGCAGCCTAATTAAACCTTAGAGCCATCCAATCCCCGCCTGCAATCCTAAAACTAATTTCTACCCTTCTTCCGTTACCCCTATCGCAACAAGTACTGCAACCTTTTCAACACTTTCACCAATGCGCATATCAAAGTCTACACCATCCAAAAATATATATTTAACCAACTCATTTAAAAGGTCTCGATTCCTCCACTTCTCAACCCCTTCCGTTAACGCTAAATTCGCCTTACTCACCTCCTCATGACTAAGACTCCTCCCCAATAGCCTGTGGCTTATTAAACTCACCCCTGTTAAACACATCAACCCCATGTCCTCACGTATCTGATCCTCATATTGCCTACACCTGGGCAATACTGATGTCTTATACCCCCCACCTTTGCGGTCTCGCGGCACCTTTACCGTTATCTCTCTTATCCCCTTGATAAATTCTTTCACTTCTGCTACATTAGCACTAAATTCCATCATGGCGTATCCTCTTTTCCTGGCTTATTGAGTAATTTTCCCAACTCCCAATATAAAGGGGAATGCGCTTTTTTTTCTACCCGTTCTTAAATTTACGTATAGGGATTTCAATCTTTTGTGATTCCCCTCTAAAAAGAGGGGATAAAGGGGTGTGTAAGTTTGCCGCAACACACCCCCGGCCCCTCTTTCCAGAGGGGAGCATAAAAGTCGCTGCCAAAGGCAGCTTAATTAAACACAAAATATATTACACTACCAGAGTAACAGACCCGTCAATATTACTATTGTGAACGATAGCCAGGTAATTTATTTATGGAAATGCCTGATAATTAATGGATAAGATTAGAATGAAACATATGAATCGTAAGCATTTTATCATTCGGACTATTTCCATACTACAGATTTGTTTTTTTATGATGTACTTTTTCATGACTGATACATTCGCATATCAGGATACTTTGGAAAAGATTAAAAGTTCTGGAGTATTAACCTGGGGATTTGACGCAGATGGGGGCGCTCCGTATGTATTTCATGACCCTAAACACCCTTCTAAACTAATTGGTTTTGAGGTAGACATTGTTGAGGCTATTGCGAGAGAGTTGGGAGTGAAAGTGCAAAACTTTCAGAATGAATGGGATAGTATCCTGCTTTCTCTTCAGCGCGGGGATTTTGATATTGCTCTTAACGGCATCGAAATTACGTCTGATAGAGAACAGTCTGTGTTGTTTACACGTCCGTACTTTGTGTATGCCGAGCAGATAGTTGTACGAGATTCAGACAACCGCATCCATCGTTTAGATGACTTGCATGGCAAGAAGGTCGGTACTTTATACAACACGGTTGCTAAACGAATGCTGGAAGAGATGGGGGATGTAGCTGTGAGTACCTATAGCGGACAGGTTGAGCCTTTCAAGGATCTTTCTTTGAACCGTATTGATGCTGTCTTAGTGGACTTACCTATTGCGTTTTACTATGCCGCACCAAATCCACAATTGCGTATGGTGGGTGAGCCTGTTGGTGAAGGATACTATGGCATTGCTGTGCGGAAAGAGGAGACAGCCCTTGCTGAGGAATTAAATATAATCATTGAAAAAATCCTGAGATCTGGTGAATTAAAGAAAATTTATGAACGATGGGGAGTGTGGAATACTTCACAGGAAAAACTGTTCTTACACGAAGGTCTTTTACAAAAGTATACAGAAAGTCCTCCTTCCATTTCGGAAAAAGTACCTCTGAGGGTAACTACTTTTTTACCAACCTTGCTGAAAGGGGCATTGGTCACTGTAGGTATTTCGATTTTGTCCATGATGCTGGCTGTAGTTTTAGGCTTGATCCTGGCAATTATGAGATTATATGGTAATAAATGGTTACAAAGGGTTTCTACTGCATATATAGAGTTTTATCGCGGGACACCTCTATTAATCCAGTTATATATCTTATACTATGGTTTGCCTAATATTGGTATTACATTGAGCGCCTTTATTGCTGCCATACTTGGGCTAGGTATGAACTATGCCGCTTATGAATCGGAAATCTATCGCGCTGGCATACAGGCAATTCCAAAGGGGCAGACAGAGGCAGCGCTATCTCTGTGTATGTCTGGACGTTTGATCCTAAGGCGTATTATTTTACCGCAGGCATTTCGTATTGCTATACCACCCATGACCAATGATTTCATAGCCTTATTTAAAGATTCGTCTTTGGTCTCAGTAATTGCTATGGTGGAACTCACAAAGAGTTATAGTATGCTGGCAGCTGCATCCATGAATTTTTTCCAATTGGGAATTATTACAGCCCTCCTTTACTTTGGCATGAGTTATCCACTCTCTATTTATGCCAGAAGACTTGAGAGAAAATTAAAATCTTATGATTGAAATTAGTAATTTGTTTAAACAACACGGACAACAACCCTTATTCAATGGGCTTAATCTGGAAGTAGAAAAGGGGAGCGTTGTTGCAGTTATAGGGCCTTCTGGCAGCGGTAAAAGTACATTATTACGGTGTATTAACGGATTGGAATATTTTCAGAAGGGATGCATATCTGTTGATGGTCAAAAACTCTATGGTGTTAATGAACAAAGTTACAATAAGGCAGGTGAAGACTATACAGTAAAAAATATCCGCAGGAGAATTGGCATGGTCTTTCAGCAATTTAACCTATTTCCACACATGACTGTGCTTAATAATATAACCGAGGCGCCTGTTTGTGTAATGGGCATTAGCCGGGCTGAAGCTGAGGCAGTTGCCATTTCTTTGCTCCAGAAGGTACATCTGGAGGAGAAGGCTCAAAGCTATCCTGCTCAACTATCAGGTGGTGAACAGCAGAGGGTAGCCATTGCCAGAGCCTTAGCAATGAAACCTGAAGCGATGCTCTTTGACGAGCCTACATCTTCCCTCGATCCAGAAATGATCGAAGAGGTGCTTCTGGTTGTAAAAGATCTGGTATCGGAAGGGATGACGACTATGATAGCAACCCACGAAATGGGTTTTGCAAGAGACGTTTCAACTCATGTGATTTTTCTGGAAAAGGGAAATATCGTAGAACGTGGTAGTCCAAAGAAAATATTTAGTAACCCTAAAAATAAACGAACGAAAATGTTCTTAAGCCGCTTTATGAAGTAGAGGTAACTCCTTATGAGCAGACGACTGACGGGAGCGGACGAGCCTCATTTACAATTACTGGTGTAAAGGACGGAAAAACCCAGGTTGAGTTTGGGATATGCGGTTTGTCTGAAAAGATTAAGATTGAAGTCTATCAATGATTGGCAAATTAAATGAATAACAAAGATTATTCAAAACCCATCAATTAACTTGTGAGTACCGACATAATAAAGCTTATATACATTGCCTTCCTGCTTGAATACGCATCTATGCCCCTTGTCAACATAAAACTCCCAGAAGTCCGCACCTTCGAGCTTGTGTATCTGCAATGAATTGTGTCTTGGATTTTCTTTCAGGTAGGTTAACTGTTTCTTAAACTTCTTCTTTATCTCTTTAGGCAGGACATCATATTGTGGTAAAAATTCAGGCCCAATGGCAATAAGATACTTGCCACATTGCCGTAGCTGGATACCTTCTCTTTCAATGACTTCGCAAAGGTCAGGCTTTTCAATTGTCTGTATTTTTTGCATCCTCACGACCTAAAACAATACTAATGCCTTGACGAATAATTTGAGCGATGGGTTTATCGCTCCCGATTGAAACTCGCTTCAATTTTTGATATGTTTCGTACGGCAACGTCAAATAAAAAAACTCAATTGGTTCATTCATAAAAATCTCCATAAACATAAAAACCTCAAAATCAGGCACACGCCCAATTCTGAGGTTATCATATCACCAATTATTTATTTGTGTATTAACGTATAAGGCATTAAGCTTATAAGTTAATAATCATTTTTTGACATATTTCTTAACATATTTTGAAAATCATTGTTCGAAAGTTCTGCAACCGCCATATCGTCTGCTTTTTCCTTCAATTCCTTTTCTACGATTTTTATAATTTTCACTGCCTCGCTGTAAGACCTTTTTGTCTGCATAAAATATGACCTAACAATTTTATTATCTGTTGGATTCTCGTTCTTGCCAGACAATTCCTTTGCTATTCGTGAGAAGTTTAGGTTGTCTTTTTTGTGATAGTCGTAGACTTTCCAAATATCAAGCGTAAATTCTTTATTCCTTGTGTTGTCTTTTGGTATGCGATAATCTTTCCTTACCTGTTTTATTATTCTTTGAAATTCTCTTAAAATATCCTCGTTCTTTTTCGTTAAATTCACAGCAATTATTAAATGCTTGCCGTCACGATAGCCTCTAAGAATATTCACGTCATCTAGTTCAAAACTGCATAGGGCATGTACCCCATCTAAATCATAGGGATAGGGTTTGTTTTTTGGTATATCTTGAAGCTCTTTTGTAACGATACTGTATTTGTCGAAAAACTCAACGAACAGTTCTCTACACTTCTTTTTGTTTTTCTCTTTATCCATTTTACTTATCGCTTCCTGTACCTCTGGCATTCTTTTTAAGGCATTCAATCTGTCATATCTACTAATTGGTTTCTTTATAGTGATATTTGTTGCCGGCTTGTCTACGAGTGAAGTACCTTTTTTAAGGCATTCCCTTAAAGACTTGCGTCGTTCTTTTCTATCTTGTTTTGTGAAAGGCTTGGGTGTTCGCCTACCAAGCATCGAAAGCGGATAAGTGGGACTTGCCTGCTTAGGAATATCTTCTGTCATTCTGCCACCCTCTCAATGACATCTCTCTAAAAGTAAAATTAAGGGAAACTGTGTAGAGGACACGGCTTTTCGGGAGCTACCCTATCCCTTAATTAAAGTCAATGACGTATCTAACATTTGATATTCATTTATTAAGTCTCTTTTCTTCTTCTATTTTCAGCAGTTTCTCCATTTGGTTTGTGAGTATGTATAGACAACTTTTTATATCATGAATGTCATCTCTTCCGAAAGGCTCATTACCATATGTAATTTCCTGCGATTTAGCATACAATACCAATATCGCGGCCAGTATCTTTTGGATACTATACAATAAGTAAGTCATACCACAAATTATTCCAAAACCTATGCTGTATGTCGATTCTGAAGACCAATGCATTTTTCTCTCCTTTCTTTGGCTCAATGTTTATAATTATAGAGATTACCATTTTAATCCTAGCTCTTTTGCTACGTCCTCGACCGGAATCATTTCTTTTGACTTCATTGATTCCTGTAACTCTTTTTCAACCTCTGGTCTTAACTCAAGCCCATAATCAGGGTCAATAACCTCCAAAACCGTATCCTTAATAAGCCTCTTTAACCCTCTAACAGTCATATCACTTACTTTTTTGTCTATTGTTTTCTTCTTTAGTGTTTTCGTAGGCATATTTCACCCTCAAAATAAAAAAGCTAACTGCAGAAGGTCATGGCTTCCACAGTCAGCCCTTATACACGGATATTGCTATCCGCTTATCATTCCGCAATGACCATGACGCATTACAGGTTTATTCTATTCTTTATACACCAGTTCTTTTTCAATAGCCTTTTGAACAAGCTGATTCAGTGACATACCCTTTTTGATAGCCGTCTCTACTGCCCGCCTGTGTATTTCAGGTGTTACACGGACATTAAAACCGCCCTTGTATGACCTCATAGTCTCCTTGCCATGCTCTTTACAAAGCTTTGTATAGTCATCAACTTCCCCATGAAACGCCTCTAATAGTTCATCAACGCTCCTGCCTTCAAATGTTACAAGGTCATCTATGCCCTCTATCCTGCCATGAAACACCTTATCCACTGCGCTAAAATGAACAGAACCAATAAAACCCTTATACGTTAAAACATCCTTCATCGTATTATCCCCTTGTTTCTAAGTGTTTCTTCAATATAATCCAACTGATACCGCTTAAGCTCAGGTCTTGGGTGTGGTCTATGCAGTTTGATAATGTGCTTAGTCTTTGGATTCATAAACGCTGACCTTGACCCAGCCGTCTTGCCTGTGCTTATACCTTCATAACCAAAACCAGCCAGAAGCCGTTTAAGCTCATTATAAGTAAAATCCTTTGGCTTAGACAGAAACCGCTTCAATAACTTCTCAACCCTACTCATTGCATAATAATACCACCTGAAATAATTATTGCAACCGTATTCTAGTTATTATCTAAGCATATAAACACTTTTTAAAAACAATATCCTCTACCTCACTCGCAATTCTTTAAACACACACCCTAAACATACCCCTACGTTCAAAAGTAATGCTGAAAACCCTATCAGAACAAGCATTTTGGACACTCGGAACACCTTCCCCGACCTTAAACCACGTCAAACACCTTCCGAATCGTTTTTAACACGCTAAAACGCTATTTTAATACGTGGTTTTGGGAAGTAAAACAACACCTATAAAGCGAATTTGCAAAAAATATAACGCATCCACAAAGATGGTTAATATATATTGCGATACACCATGGGAAATCCCCCCCTCCCTGTCGTACCTAAGTCGTACCCTGAATAAAAACATATCAAAACCGATAAAAACAAACAAGAATTAAATTTGTTTGAATGCCTTGAAAATGCTAGTAAAATAAAGAACATGAAAAGACATAAAAACAAACAAAAGCTATTTAAAGTTTATGAAGAAATTTATGCGACAAATTTCGGTTTTATGCCGTGTATAGAGAAGTGTGATGGTCGGTGTGAGCAAAAGCCGTTGTCTGTGCTATTGCCTTATGAGGATGAGTTTATTTTCAGCAGAAGCGGCAAACGTATATGCAACGAAAAACTCAAATTGTCCTCAGGAACACTTGAGATTATTGGTGATGTGTGCAACTTTACAGATGGAGTAAAATGTTTTATCCACGAACATCGCCCAATAGCATGTCGTCTGTACCCCTTTTATCCTAATCTTACACTTGAAGGCGAGTTAGAGTTACTCATTGATGAAACCTGCCCGCTTACTGAATCACTGGTAAATAATTCCAGCTATTTATCAAACGTTATAACAGCGTTAAATAAGTTAATACCGTTAATTGACAAGGATTATTGGAAGATGTTGAACCAAATACCATCGAACTTATGGGATGCTACCTGTAAGGAAAGACGTGTATGTGTGCTGGCAAATGAGTTCTTATAAAGATACGTTATAGCAGATGGCGCCCGCAACCATAGTAAATATATTTTTTGATGCAACATCAAAAAGCCGGTTGTAAACATTATCATTGTGGCAATCTGGTAATCTGATTGCACATAAATCTGCCTCAAAACCTTCCTTGATTTGTCCCACCTTCGACTCCAAACCAAGCGCCTTTGCTCCATTTATTGTGGCAATGGCGAGTAATGTTTTTGGTGAAATTGAGTAGTTAAGAAATAGAAATTTCATCTCGTCCAGCACGCTCAAGGAGACATTGCTTGCTAGGCTATCAGTACCGAGTCCCAAATTGATTCCTGCATCTAAAAGTCTTTGTATAGGATGGTTTGTATGACCAAAATAATGGTGACTTCTGGGACAAAATGCTACACTTGCACCAGAGGATTTGATTGTTGAGATTTCTTCATCAGTAACATAATTGCAGTGAATAAGGATTGTATGATTACCTAAAATCCCGGTTTCTTTAAGATATTGAATTGGGGAGAGCCCTGGTGGCTGCCATTTTTCAGTCAACACTCGCAGTTGTTTCAAAAGGATATGAAAATTTCCAGTGCCTTTTTTCAGAAATTCAATTTCATCTTGTGTTTCTGCAACATGGGTACAAACAGGTATTCCAGTATTTTTCATCATATGAGCGATTGCCTGGTACAATTCTTTTGAAACAGAGTAGGGAGCATGGGGTGATAATCCGATACTTAAAAGGTTGTCAGCTACAAATGCAGATAATTCAGACTGTATTTTATTTATAACATCTTTCGCCTGATCTGGATTGAAGTTAAGAACTTCCCTATACACAACTTTTCGTAGAGGACTTTTTTTTAACACTGAGAAGGAATGTCCAGTATTAGAGATGTCCGCAATTGTTGTGCTGCCTGACTCGATACAGAGTTTGTTTCCTTTTTCTACAGAAGACACATGGTCCTCTTCTTTCCACCGCATTCTTGTTCCTGCTATCTGAAATGCCCAATGTGTAAAATTATTTGTGGACTTAATACGGTTATGCAGGTTGCTTAAGTCGAGGTGGGTATGAGTGTTTATCAGACCAGGTAGAATAACGGCATTGCCCAAATCAACAATTTTCTCGTTTTTGGCAAGGGACTTGATCTCATCAAATACACCAAGGCGGTGTACCTTTGTGCCATTGATGACAACAGCCCCATTTTCAATGCAACTCTCTGGATTAGGGATGAGATACTTAGCTTTTACAATTATCATTAGACATCTTATATTTAATTTATTTTAATATATATATCACGTTTATAAGGGTAACTAGCTATAGAAAACCTCAGATTTCATTGATTGTTCGTATTATTTATCTGTGTGATCTGAGCAATCTGTGGCTTCAAATATCCTTTATCCAATCATGCCAGTCGGTTCCGATATCTCCCCGTTTTTTATAACGTTCCATTGAGGATTGACATTGGCATATTATTTTTTGTTGTTTTATGTTTTTTGCTATGTTAGTTATTATGGTGGGAAATTTAGACACGTTATCTTCTACAGTTTTTCGTTCGGTATTATCTGAAAGGCCTTCAAATAATTCTCCAGCTTTGAAAGGCCTGTCAACAATTCCTTCTGCATAGTTCGTAACATAACAGATAGAGGCATAACACAATTCAAGCTCTTTGGCTAAGAAGACCTCAGGCACAAGGGTCATGCCTACAAGGTCACCTCCGTAAGACTTATATTTTTTAATCTCAGCAGGTGTTTCTAACCGAGGACCTTGAGTGCATACGTACGTACCTCTGTCTGAGAAGTAGATATGCAAAGTATTCAGTGATTTTGTAATAGATTTTTTTAAAGTGGGGCAGAACACCGGGGATTGGCGTATAAATCCTATACCCTGATTCTTAAAAAACGTAAATTCCCTGTCATGTGTTTCATCAATAACATCATCTACAATGACAAATTCACCAATTTTATATGCTTTGTTTATAGCCCCGGGACCCGACCAAGAAACAATATGTTTGACTCCAAGTTCTTTTAGTGCATAAATATTTGCGCGATAATTGACGAAAGGCGCTGTAAGGCTATATCCTTTTTCTCCATGCCTTGAAAGAAAAAGCATTTCATAGCTTGAGTCGCTAATGTGATATATTGGCTGCGAATTTCCAAATGGTGTTTGTATTTCGCCAATTCTTTTCCCATTGATACTGCCTCTTTGGAGTAGGTTATAAGCCTGACTGCCGCCAATCACAGCAAAAGGAACTTTAAGATTATATTTCATCTAAATATTTCTGAAACCTAAGTTGTCCCTCATTAAAAGAAGGGAATTTACGGTGTTTAATTGTTAGATTTAACCATCGGTCAACTTGCACAATTATAAAAAGATACTTTAAAGTCTATCAAAAAACAATCCAAAAAATAAGTCATCGGATACAAATCAACGGTAATACTCTAATCAGTATTGTATCTATAATGTACATTTGTTATATTTATTTAGGTGATATTTCTTTTATTTTAATGTAAATGAATTTTGAACTGTTAAAGCTAAACTGGAGATGAGAAATGTTGCGTGGAATTATATTTGATATGGATGGAACGATTACCAAACCTAATGTAGACTTTGCAGCCATTGAAAGGGAAATTGGCGCTAAGGTTGGGTTCATTATTGATTATGCCGAGAAATCAAGCCCTGAGGAGCGCGCGCGTGCCTTGGAAATACTCGAACGTTATGAATCTAAGGCAGCAATTGAATCTGAACTTAATGAAGGGGTGCTTGAGATGCTGGAATTCGTTTCCAAAAAGAAGTTAAAAAAGGCGCTTTTGACCCGTAATTCCCGCAAATCAGTGGATACGGTTCTCCGCAAACATGATCTGCATTTGCATTTTGAGTTTATTGTCAGCCGTGAAGATACAAAACCAAAACCTGCACCCGATCCCATTTTTTTGTTGAGTAAAAAGATGAATGTCCATACCGATCATTTGTTAATGGTCGGTGACTACAAATACGATATTATGTGCGGCAAGGCAGCGGGTACTAAAACTGTTCTTCTTCGTTACAAAGAGTATGTGGAACATGAAGTGGTTCCTGATTTTGAAATAAACAATATTCGAGAGGTCGTTCATATTATTGAGCACTTTGAAAAAATAGGGGCCAGTATTAGTGGAAAATAGCGTGCATAAAGGCAGATTGTGCTTGTTTACGTTCATAATTATTGGAACTTTAGCTTTTACTGGAATAGCGTTGTCTAAAGAGGTGTCAGGTTTGAAGGACATTGATAGTGTCCTTATGGAAATTGAAAAGGCTAATTCGGCATTTAAGACACTCAAGGCAAATATTGTATATACACGTACGATTACACTGCTCGAATCTACTGAGGTATCTCAGGGAGAGATGAGTTACAAAAAACCTAAGAAGTTGTATTTGAAATTTTACCCACCCCGTAATGAGGTTAATATCATGGATGGAAAGTATGTGTGGGTATATCATCCTGCAGAAAAGCAGGTTGAAAAATACGAGATGAATCATGGCAAACAATCTTCACAAGGTATGAGTTTTTTTGAGTTTGGATATGGCGAATCAGTTAGTGCTGCTAGAAAAGACTATAAAATTACTCTGCAGGATACCAAAGAAGATGATAAGAAACGATATTACATATTAGATTTGAAACCAAACGACCCAAAGTCCCAGTATTCTGATATCAGGTTGTGGGTAGAAGAAGGGTTCTGGCTCCCAGGCAAAATAGAGCTATATGAGAGTGGGGGTGAGGTGGTTAATATAATTGAGCTTAAAGATATTAAGCTTAATAAGGGGATGTCTGACAAACTATTCATATTTGACGTGCCCAGGGGAATTGAGGTTATTGAGCCATTTAAGTAGTGTTTGAACGGAAACTATCAAAAAACTATCATTCCGAGCGTAGCGAAAAATCTTTTGGATAGAAAATTACAAGGTTTACAGAGTTCTCCCTTTGGTCGAAATGACAAAAATTAAGTAGGATGGATTAATCGAAGCAAACCCATCAAAACAGTTCAATCAGTTCAAGCTGTTCAAACAGATTTGTTGGGTGCGCCCTGCTTCACCCAACTTTCAAGACTTGCCAATTATTTAGAATTTAGGATGGGTGATCCCTCTCGTGTGTTCAGTAGTCAGGATTATTTATTGTAATGTATGAATATATTTTGATAAAAATGGAAATAACTTTCCCCCCACCGTGAAGAATTATGATTCACCACACACTTTAAATAATTTTATCTGAAAATTTGTATTGAAGACTCTTGGAATGCGTTATCGAGGAATTAATTAGGTAGAAGTATACAACTAATAATTACAAATTATCTAGTTCGCCGTCCTCGTCATCTAATGCTCTTTCAATTTCGAACTCAATTTCTCTTCTGGGCTCAAGCACCAGTTTTTTGTACCTTTCCTTAATAAATGCCAACCGTTCAATTTTCTTTCGGTGGTTATCTGTCTGCCGATTAACATCTAAAATCATTTTGCAACATCTCCACAAAAAAAATTAAAAAATACCGACTAAATAAAGTGAAATTTCCAAAGTTCGTTAAAATTATATAATCAACTAGATTATTGTCAAGACTAAATTGAATAAATATTTTGTGATTTTTTAACGTGATATTGTAATTGAATTAACACAATAATGTGTGGTAAACTGCCTTTTATTTTTTGTCACTCTCGTTTTGTTTTAACCATCAAAAACGTCTGGTGGTTGTTCGATGTAAAGTGGTTTATCATAACAACTGCATTGTAGATCATTCCATCTTTTTGAAGTAAATAATTTATATGTTTTTACCAGAAATATCAGTAAAAAAACCAATATTTGCCACGATGATTTTTGCAGCTATTGTCGTGTTTGGTCTGATTGGGTATAACCGCCTGGTAGTGGATGAATATCCCCATGTGGATTTTCCATACGTGTCTGTAACAACAACGCTTTCTGGTGCGAGTCCTGAAGTTATCGAAGCTGATGTTACTGATCCGTTGGAAGAAGAGATTAACACAATACCAGGTATAAAAAACCTGAGATCGTCTAGTGCAGATGGGGTGTCTCAAATAGTAGTTGAATTTGAGCTGGAACGAGACATTGACATTGCTGCCCAGGACGTAAGAGATAAGGTTGCTGTGGCAAGATATAAACTTCCAGATGATATAGAACCACCTATTGTAGATAAGGAAGACCCACAAGCTCAACCTATTATGTGGTTGGCTGTTTCTGGCGACAAGAGTTTAAGGGAAATCAGTGACTATGCTCATTATGATTTGAAACCAAAGTTTGAGATATTGGAGGGTGTTGGATCAATATTAGAAGGGGGAAAGAGACAGCGTGCTGTTAGGATTTGGTTAGATACAAAAAAGATGGAGGCATTTCAGATTACCGCTCAGGATGTTATCAGGGCGCTAAGAAGAGAACACAAGGAGTTGCCTGCCGGGCGTATTGAGAGTGGTGCTATAGAATTTTCAGTAAAGACAGAGGGTGAGTTTGATACGCCTGAAATGTTTAACGATCTCATTATTGAATATCGTAAAGGTTCGCCTATACGACTATCAGATGTTGGATATGCAGAAGATGGAATGGAAGATAGACGTTTTGTAGCAAGATACAGGAGTTCCCCCGGCGTTATTGAACCTGCATTGGGTTTAGGGATTAAGCGTCAATCTGATGCAAATACAGTGGCAGTTGCAGATCGTGTAAAAGCAGTATGTCATAGGATAAGGGGCTTGATACGAAAAGGTATTACACTAGATGTCGCCTCTGATCATTCTACCTTTATTGTGGAATCTATTAAAGAGGTACAGTTCTCTATTGCAATTGGCATCCTCCTTGTCGGAATGGTGGTTTTCCTTTTTTTAAGAAATATCAGAGGCACAGTATTTATCTGTCTAACTATTCCAACGGCATATTGCGGTGTGTTTGCAGTAATGTATTTTCTGGGTTTTTCTTTAAATAATATGACTATGTTAGCCCTGGCACTTGCTGTGGGGTCAGTTACAGACGACTCTATTGTGGTGTTGGAAAATATCTATCGTTACAGAGAATCAGGTTTGACACAATTTGAATCTGCAAGGCAGGGAACGAATGAAATTGCATTTGCCACTATAGCATCAACGCTTGCACTGGTTGCGGTCTTTGTCCCTGTGGCTTTTATGAAAGGAATTATTGGTAAGTTTTTTTATGAATTTGGAATCTCCGTTGCCACGGCGAATCTGTTCTCCACGTTTATGGCAATTACCCTTATCCCAATGTTATGTTCTAGATGGTTAAAGTTACCCAGCAAAGGAGCATCCTGTATATAATTTTCTAGAAAAGTTGTTTTTGAGATTAGAGCATAGTTATAGATATATTCTTAGGATTGCATTAAATCATCGCTTGATGGTTGTGTTAATAGCTGTAGGGAGCTTTGCAGTGGCTATGTTTGTGTGGCGAATATTAGGAAAGGAATTGGTACCGCCCGAAGATCGAAGCCAATTTATGGTAGCTATTAAAACACCAGTCGGTTCTTCCATAAATTATACTGACAGTATGCTCCAGAAATGCGAAAATATAATGGATGGATTACCTGAAATACGCTCCTTTTTTGGTGCAGTTGGACTTGGAGGTGCTGTTGGCACTAACAAAGGAATTATGTTTACCCACATGATACCAAAAAATGAGCGGGAGAAAACGCAACAAGACATTATGAGTTATCTTAGATATATGTTTAGTCAAGTTCCAGGTATGTTTGCCTTTCCTATAGAGTTATCAATGACCTTTGGTGAACGCAGAGGACAACCTCTTGAATTTAGCATCGAGGGTCCTGACCTGAATGAATTGGTAAGGCTAACCAGGGAATTTATAAGCCGCATGAGAGAACTTCCTGGCATTGTGGATATAGACACAGATCTAGAGTTAGGGAAACCTGAAGTTCGTACAGTTATAAACCGTAACAAGGCAGCGGATCTTGGTGTAGATGCGACGTTGATTGGAGAAACGTTACAAGCGTTGGTTGGTGGCCTTGATGTAACAAAGTACAAGAGCGAAGGGAAGAGATACGATGTTACGGTACGACTTATTGGAAAACAAAGGGATACGCCAATAGATATTAGACCGCTTCTTATTCGGAATAAAGAAGGGAATCTGGTAGCGCTGGACGATGTGGTTAGCGTGTATGAAGGAATGGGACTAAATGTTATTAATCGGCTAAACAGGCAACGTTCAGTTACTATTACAGCAAATCTGGAATCAAACAAACCATTAGGAACTGCTGTACAAGAGATAAATGCTATAGCAAAACAAATCTTACCGCAGGGATATTTGATTTCGCTTTCTGGCAAGGCTGAGACATTTAAAGAATCGTTTGATAGTCTTTACTTTGCGTTTATATTAGCCTTGATATTTACATACATTATCCTTGCATCACTGTTTGAAAATTTTATACACCCATTTACGGTGTTATTATCAATTCCATTAAGTATGATCGGTGCTCTCGGTATATTGCTGTTGACGGGCAATACCATTAACATATTTAGTATGATAGGCATCATTCTCCTGATGTCAATAGTTACAAAGAACTCTATTCTTCTGGTTGACTATACAAACACATTAAGGGGGCAAGGATATGCCAGAAATGATGCCGTTTTGCAAGCATCACCCGTACGATTGCGGCCAATTCTTATGACGGCGTTTTCCACGATATTTGGAATATTTCCCATTGTCTTTGGAATTGGGCCAGGGTCTGAGACCAGAAATCCTATGGCAATTGCAACTGTTGGCGGAATTTTTTCATCTTTATTGCTGACCTTGATTGTTGTACCAGTAGTATACACTTTGCTGGATGATTTAGTGTTAAAATTTACCAAGAAAGAAGCCGGATAAAAAGAGAAATACACTACTACAATTACGAAGCGAATAAAAAAAGACATCTCGATGACGCCGGCTAACATTATCGCATCAAATACCGGCATTTGACAAGGGCTTAATATAAGACCTAAAAATTCCAAACCACAGAGACACAGAGAAAAAAAATAGAATACAAAAGTCAGAATCCAGAAAATAAGTACAATATTCAGTTTTCTATTTTATAGTGTTTTTGCCTTTCTGCGGCATTTTATAGTAGTATATTCCATTTCTAGCAGTTGTTTCTTGATATGTAGCCCTGATGCGTATCCTGTTAATTTTCCATCCGAGCCAATAACTCTATGACATGGAACAACTGGAGGCAAGGGGTTTCTATTATTAGCCATTCCCACAGCCCTTGCGGCACGTGGACAACCAATCTCTTCTGCTACCCACTTGTATGACCTACATACTCCATAAGGTATCTCAAGTAATTTATCCCACACCTTCTTTTGAAAGGGTGTGCCACAACTCATATCTAGTGGAAAATCAAATGTTGCAAGCGTGCCTTTAAAATATTCTTTTAAAAGTGTTGTTTCGTATTTTAGAATGGAATCGTTTCTCTGGAATTTTATGTCTGTTCCTGTATGTTTGGAAAGTGGGATTGAGTTTAGAAAATAATTTTCATTGGCGCAAGGGAAAGAAATCCTGCAAATTCCTTTATCGCTTTTTGCAATACATACCTTGCCGATTGCTGTATAAAAACTGCTGAAATAGATTATTCCCGGATTATTTACTCGAACTCTTGTGTCCAAATGTCAGCCTAAAACCTTTAACAAATCCCATTATAAGCAATGTGACAAATAGTAGTGTAGAAAGTACAGAAATGGTAAGGGGAATGATTACCCATAGCTCTTTTATACAATAACTCCACCACCAGTATTTTAACAAGTCTACTCCAGCTTTTTCTATAAAGAATAGGATTATTGAAAGAACAGCAAATCCTATAACGAGAGGCTTAATATCTTGCCTGTGAGGTGACATTGAGACCGTGAAAATAATAATGGCTAATAAGAAAAGCACATGGTGTATATTACCTAAATGCAGTTGATTCCAAAAGGCATTAAGAGTAACCCAGGCTGCATCAAGTAAGTGACGTATAAGATCGAAAAGGCCTTTTAACGAAAAGTGAATTTCATGAGGAAACGTGTTATTTAAATGAATAGGATTTGAAAGTAACTTTGCTATCAGGAAGATAAGGGCGGCACATGCAAAAATAGGGGCAGAGGCAATAATAAAGTCAAATACAAAAGGCACTTTGGGCTTATCATATTTAATTCCTGTGTTATTGGATGAGAATAAATTCAGTTCTTTAATAGTTGTACCAGTTGAAAGGCATATCAAAGCATGGCTTAGTTCATGTACAATAGTACCCGGGAAGAGAAATCCGCTAATAGTTTTAGTATTTATATACTTTCTCCATAGTACAGAGGTTGCATAACTGAGGAAGATAATCATGACAAGACCGATTGCTAACGAAAAGTATATCATATAAAACTTTTAACCACAGAGTTCGCAGAAAAAAGACAGAATACAAACGAAATGAACCAAAGGATACTTGTGGATTTAGTTAGATTAGCAGAGGTCTTTAGATATGTCAACCTGAAAAGACTATTCATAAAGAAAATAAATGTTTGAAACTTCATTTATGGACGCAGATAAACACAGATTATCATTATAGATAGTAAATGTAAAAAGCTTTTATAAATCTTATATCTGTGTGCATCTGCGAGAATCTGTGTCTTGCTTCAACACGCAAAGAATTGCTTTGAAATTTATAACAGGAAATATATAATATTAATCAAGTTCAACGCAAAGACGCAAAGAACGCAGAGAAAACGATAGATTTAAGATTGCGAATCCAAATCCAAAATCGTAAATCAAAAATCTAAATTTTGTTATTCTCTAAGAATTCACTGCAACATAGGCGTTCTAATTGGTAAGATGAACTGATAAATGTTATAGTTATATGGGGACGTAGCTCAGTCCGGGAGAGCGTCTCGTTCGCAACGAGAAGGTCGGGGGTTCGATTCCCCTCGTCTCCACCAATTTCCAAAATAAAGGTTATCCACATTCTCTCAAATGGTTTTATAAAGTTGGATAACCTTTTTTTATTCATATATTCAGACACAAAGACACAAAAGGGAAAATTATATAGGCATTTGACTATAGCTGCTATTGCCATCTGTATATAGTCTATTCGTGACTTCTTTGAGTCTTTGCGTCTGTTATATTTTCCTATGGAGATATAAAGCATGAATATTGCTGTAACTGGCTTGACTGGTTTTCTTGGTAATTATGTGGCAAAAAGACTCTTTGAAAGGGGGGTTCAAATACGGTCTCTTATACGGAATACCAGCAATATCTTACATCTTAAAGATTTTCAGGAGAAGATTACCTTTGTGCAAGGCGACCTCACTGACAAAGAGGTATTAAAGAAATTTGTGCAAAGTGCGGATGTAGTCATTCACATGGCTTACGAAAGAAACGGTGCCTCATTTCACGAAGCGGCTAATAAGGACATTAAAAGATTCGTTGAGGCAAATCTTCTGGGAAGTATTGAATTATTAAGTGCCGCAAGACAGGCAGGTATCAAACAATTCATCTTTATCAGTTCTTGTGCGGTATACGGACACATCTTTTCCAATATCAAGTTAGACGAACTGCATCCCCTCATACCCGATTCAAATTACGGAGCATACAAGGCGTCGGTAGAGGCGTTTTGTCATTCATATTTCATGTTAAAGGCATTTGATATAACCATATTCCGACCTGTTGGTATTTATGGCTTAAACCCGCATCTTGCTCATTCTGCATGGTACAATATAGTAAAGGACATTAAGCATGGATTAGATGTGGATGTTTCAGGAGGTGGAAAGGTCGTTTCTGTGAATGATGTAGCACAGGCTATAGACCTGGCAATTGGCAATAAAGAGGCTTCAGGAAAGATTTATAATTTAGTAGATTTATATGTAGATAATATGACAGTGGCGGCTATGGCAAGGGAACTCTGTGGCTCCAGATCTATTGTTGGTGGCATACCCAAACAGCCAATCCATACAATTGATAACACACAATCAAAGGTATTAGGCGTGCGCTATGCTGGGATTGAGGGCTTAAGACGGCACATTCAAGAGTTGATTAGCCGTATTTAGAGAATTGCAGTATAAATAGTAACCTATCACTTGTATATGTCACCTCTGCTTCCAATCGATTTTATCTTAATAATTCTATTTTGAATATCAACTTCATAGACAATCCTTATGTTGCCTATCGGTTCTTCATGTCGAAAAGAGTATTTTGTATCTTTTAATGTCAATGAGAGGTAGATTTCTTGAAACAAGTTTTTGGATTTATTGTATTTCTGGTAGTAATATGTGCAATCGTTTCTGGATGCAGTGAAAAGAACGAATCAATTATTAGAATTGGTGTTATTGCAGAGTTGACTGGCCAAATTCCTGCATGGTCAACCAATCCCAAAACCACCATTGATGCAAGGACTGATATGCCGAAGAAATATGAACCTGAACCCGCTTAAGAAGGATTGCTTGTAGCAAGGCTAAAGCCTTGCCCTACGTCTTTGATCAGGTACATCCTTTCAAAAGAGTTATTTTATTTACCAGACTAAATTCATTCACTCAATCAAATAACGGACTAATTAATCTATTGGGACTTCATTTACTGTGATGTTCTTATTCTCAATTGTAATTTCACGTGCAGAACCCTTACCTGGTGAATTATTTGAAGCAAGGATAAATTCAATGCCGTATTTGCTTCTCCACATATCAGAATCGTGCTTATGCCCAAATAAAACAACATTAACTTTGTTTTTGATAATTTCCATTAGTTTACTGGCATCATTTAATTCCATGGTAAAATCACTGCGTATAAAGGGATGATGATGGAAAAACAATATTTTTGTAAAGGTTGCATTACTAGAGTCTGATAAAATATCTTTAAGTGCTTTTAATTGCTTGTCACCGACATTTCCACAAGCAAAGTCTGTGGGATCCATTGTTTCTAAATTTGTATCTAAGGCTATGAGCATAACCTGATCATTATTTTCTCTTATAATACTGACCACGGGCAAATTATCGTCACTAAATGTACCATTTTGCTGAAGGGGCGTCATAAGATATTCATCGAAACTTTCGGCTTTTTTACGCTCATAAAAGTTTCCAGCAGTCCCAAAATCATGATTACCAGGACAGATAAAGATACGTTTTTTGAAATGTTGAAGCGCTTCAAACGCTAGGATGTATTGCTCTTTATTCCCATCATCTACAATATCACCTGTTACAATAATGCAATGGGAAGGGTAGTTTTTATTTAAATTTCCAAGTGTCTTTGTCACTTCACTATTCTTTTCATCTGTACCGTGGAAATGAAGATCGCTTATATGTATAAATTTCATACTCTATCCCTCTTTTTCATTGATTTTGTGAGATAAATAAACACGATTTTTGGCAAATATTTATTGAAATGTTTAAACAAGCTAACAAGCCCATAGATTTACAATTGACATTTTTCTCTTTCTTCTTTTGTTCTGTCTGTTTTACCACACGCTCCTTTCTTTTAAATTGTTGACCAGAAAAGCTAATATTTCATTAGTTCTTGTACTATTTGTTCGATCCACCAACTATCAATTGTCCAATCTTTATTGTTTTCCATTTTCTAATAAGTTTGAATAAACAAATTGAGTGATTTGACCAGAATTGTCAATAGTAACTTTTCTATAATAGGGCGGTTTATCATCTTTTCCCCCAGGCACGCCACATGAGGCTGTCTGAACTATAACAGGGCTCTTTCCCCAGCAATTGTAAGACTTCTGAGTATTACTATACCAATCATGGTATATCCTGATCTTATGATCCTGATCCTTTTCTATCCTGAATTCAATATTCTTGTGGGCATGTCCCGAAAAAACGATATCTACGGGCTTAAACTTACGTTCTGCATTTTCCTCTGGTAATTCACTTTCTCTGTATCCCAAGCAGAGATAAAAGAACTGGCTGAGATAATGATTTACTGATCCATAGGTAAGGTTACATTCCTCTCCAGGTTTCAATACTCGATCAGTGGATTTGCACACCTTGCTTCTCACATAAGCAAAGTAATATTTTATAAATTCATAGACTCGATTATGTTCTTTTGGTGATGGAATATAACTACATTTTCCGTCTTGCTCGCTTTCCAGTACCATACGCAGGTCAACATTATCAGGAGGATTAATCGGCGGGGCATGTAAAAAGATAAAAGCCCGATTCTTGCCTTCCGGGTTATTTGGGATTGCAGCCAGCGCCTTCTCCAACCAGACTATTTGACTCCAGTTATAATAAACCTGTTCAGAATCAAATGCCCTCGAATCAGGCGACCCGCCCAGAATATTATCCTCCAAACTCATTCGCTTGAGATATTTGACTTTCTCATTATCTAACAGTTTACCAATAAAAACATCAGAGCCTGTATCCATGACTAAAAAGTAGTGTTCTCCATACCGAAAGGCGTAGTCTAAATAAGGATTTATGTATCTGAAATAATAATGGAGGGCACGGGCCTCGGCATGGAGCGGATTGTCTACAAGCAGGTCAACTGTTTTGCGGGTTATATACTTAATACCTTTACTAATCCCCCACGGCACTATCCATGAAATTCCAATAATCGCTAAATAAATAACACTATCTGCTATTTTTGTTGGCTTTCCTTTTTCCCATATTCCGCCAACCATAACTAAAAATGGCAAAGTACGCTTAGTCCATGTTCCATACACACCGGAAACTAATTTTTCTATCTTTATCTTCCATTTGTCAGTTTTGGTAAAGGCATTGAGGTTGATTTTTTTTAAGATATCGCTTGTTAGTTCTTCTGACAATTTTGCTCTTTCGTCACCTGGATACTCAGCAGAATCAAAAATTTTAAAGTTATAATGTTCCAGCTCTTCTTGCTTCAAACCGTAACTTTTCCTATTGGAATCAGAAAGATTTGGATCATACGGGTGGAGACGCCAATCGTGATTTCCCGTTGATGTAAAAACAGCGATTTTTATACCGGAATTGCCCCTTACTGTTCCTTCTAACCCTGCTCCAGTAATTATGTTCATGAAGGTTTTCCAATTATTCTCTATGTAATTCGGCTCATCCTCCCAGCCGTGAAAGGCAAAATCAACCAGATCTCCAGTAATGACAACAAAGTCAAGTGTTCCATTATCTGCGCATTCATTTGCTTTTTTAATAAATTTTCTTAAATTTTCGTTGAAATTGACGTAATTGCCCCTGATATCTTCTCTTCCCCTAGTGTTCTTTTCCTTCAATATTTCATCGAGAATCTCATCATTCCGTGTAGCAACGTGAAGGTCAGTAAGATGGATGAAGTTACATTTATTTTCAAAGCTCTTAACAAACTGTACGGAATGATAGTTGATTCTTTCCCACCTCCTGGATTTATCAGTATATACCAAATCATAAATAGCAGGCAGATATATCCTTCTTTTTTGTCTTAGAAGGATTCTATAATTTCCTCCACTTTTCAGATTCACTTTGACCCTGATTTTCCAGTAGCGTGTATTCTCACCCATTACTTTGTAGTGGAATTCACTATTAAAAATATATCTCGTATCTTCTGCATTTTTGAAATCGGACAGTTTATTCCATTCAGTAATTTCTTCGGGTTCATCTTCAATCGTTAGCGAAATATCCTTAGGAATTTTGTCTTCTCTATTTGAACTTGAACATCGCAGGCATAAAGTTCCTAAAAATTCACTTTTCAATGGTGTAATAGAGTCACTATATTGCCCGGCAATTATTAATGGGATTGTTTGCCCATGTTCAAGTTCTTCAATTGAAACTATACGTGGACAACCGAGATTTGGACTAATAATTAATGGGAATTCATCTAATTTTGCCATTTTGACGTTTCTCCATTCTTCTCTAATTATTGGTTTTTATATAACATCGAAGGAAGGTTAAAAAAGGAAGGTTAAAAGGTCACCCATTTGGGCATAGAACAAAGTTCATAAATAATGTACCGATAATATAAAACAATTACAAGATATTTTAATTGTTAAAATTGAAACCTTAAACATATATCCAAACCTAAGTAAGAAGCCCACCGCTAAATCCAAAGCACGAAATCGTTCGACTGAGCGCTCACGACGAAGTCCGAAATTTGAAACAATTTCAAATTTACAAATTCAAATATTCTAAAACACGTTTCCAATTTCTGTCATTTGATACCTAAAAATTGCAGTTGGACACGGAAGAACACAGATAAACACAGATTTTTAAACAGAATAAAGAAAATCTGTTATTCATTCGTTGGGTGAGCGAGACAAAAGACCTAACTCATGATTTTGTCTGTGCTTGTCTGCGCTAATCTGCGTCCCATTGCAGAATTTAGAAGATATTAGAATTTGTTTCGGATTCCTGAACCTGTCAGGAACAGGTTTCGATATTTGAATTTCGAATTTGTCAAATCCTCCAAATAAAAACACAGTTGCATATGCGGCCCCGAAAGCTATAATCACAGTTATAAATATTTTCTTTAATCCTTCTTTTGAAAGGGGCATTAAAGATGGTTTTCGGGATAAAAACCTCTGTAAGTATTTTTAAAAATAGAGGAGGGTCGTATGAATAAAAAGGCATTGTTAATTATTTTGCTATTCCTCTTTGTTGCAGGTTGTGCCAATGGACGCGGGATGAAGGTGACGATCAAGCCCACCTTGGATAAGCGCTTAAAAGAAGTGCAGTCAATCCCCATTCATGTGGGGATTTTTATTGAACTGTCGCTGCGTCAGTTGAGTCAAGAAGAGTGGCAAACAAGTATGATTGTGGGTGTACATCATTACGTATTCCCGATAGGGGCGCCACTGGCTAAAAACATAGAAGAAATGGCGAGGATGGTATTTAGCAAAGTTACTGTTCTGAACGAGTTACCTAGCCGAGAAATGATTGAAAAGGCAGGGATCGAAGCCGTATTAACGGTGCAGTTAAAGGAATCGAAGTTGGAATTGATTGTTGAAGAATCAGTTTGGAGGGCTATTGGGAAACACTATCTGGCGATTCAAGCCTCTTTATTAGATAAAAATTTAAACAAGATATTTGAGGATGAATTGACCGTGGAAGGAAAGAATTTGGATTTAATTGATTACCACACGGAGGGAGGATGGTGGAAGGTCGCTGGACCAAAATACGGACCTGCCGTGGAAGATTCGATAGAAAAGGTTGTCTTTAAGCTTGGCCAGAGATTAATTTCATACAAGGGAAAAATTGTAAACAAATAATCCTTTCAATTCAATAATATTACAAAGCCGCCCTCTGCCTAATAACTCTCACAAACGTCAGGTAATTTCTTTAATAGCCGTTGAATTAAATAATGAATTTGCATAAAGTTTTTAATAAATTTATGATGTTAACGATACATTGTAATTCGATATTGTATAACTGCAAGTGGAAATTGAGGTAAAAGTATTACCATGATAAGGTCTTTAAAAAGATTACCTATACACTTCGAAGCTATACTATTCGACCTTGATGGAACGCTGCTTGATACACTGGAAGATCTGAGTAATGCAGCAAACCGTGTCCTGGCAAGAAACGGTTTTCCCACGCACAAGATGGATGTTTACCGATATTTTGTGGGGGATGGGGTTGCTGTACTTATGAACCGTGCGCTGCCGGAGGATAAGCGAAATGATGAGATTATCTGTACTTGCGTCCAGGAATTTCGGGAAGAATATGGTCAGAATTGGAACGTAAAGACAAAACTTTATAACGGCGTGGCAGAAATGCTCGATGCGCTGGCGGCGTATAGCCTGAAAATAGCAATTCTGTCCAACAAACCGGACGAATTCACAAAACGGTGTGTAGCTGAATTTCTACCGAAATGGACCTTTGACATAGTTCTAGGTCAGCTCAATTCATTACCTCTCAAACCAGATCCAGCAGGTGCAAAGGAAATCGCTAAATGCCTTAAAATCTCACCTTCTAATTTCATCTACCTTGGAGATACTTCTATCGACATGAAGACGGCTGTTGCGGCTGGTATGTTTCCGGTGGGAGCGCTCTGGGGCTTTCGTACGGGAAAAGAATTGCTGGAAAATGGTGCGCAGGTGCTGATCGAAAGGCCGCAGGATATTCTTAATCTTCTGGACTCGAATGGTTGCGTTATAAATAAATAAAGCATTCAATCCAATCATGGCGTTGCCAAGTGCCATAATATGCCAACCCTTTGGACTTTGTCTCAACCTGTAAAAGAAATTTATCGTTGTCTAAAAAAGAGGTGAACGTTAACTTTTTTTGTTAAAAGACTATTAGGTTTGATAGAGTATTTCAATCAATTAAATCCAGTTTCTGAGTGTACATATGAACCATGAGTAGGAATTATATTTAACATGACTGTAAAAAATTGTAAAACGCAATTACTTAGAGATTTTATTATAGAAAATATCAATAAGAAGGGAAAGATTACATTTGCCGAGTTTATGCGAATGGCGCTGTATCATCCGAAATACGGCTACTATAATTCAAACAAAGAAAGAATAGGGAAATGTGGGGATTACTACACAAGTCCTATCGTGCATAGAATATTCGGGGAACTATTAGCAAAACAACTGGAAGAGATGTGGAGAATTATGGGAGAAGAGTCATTCACAGTTGTTGAGATGGGTGCTGGTAGTGGTTGGTTGTGTTATGATATTATTCATTATATCAGGAAGGAATATCCGAGATTTTATGATAACTTTCATTACATCATTGTTGAGACAAATCCTTATGCAAAGAAAAAACAAAGACTGCTTTTAGATTCTATTGATATAGATGATGATAAGGTGTCGTGGCGTACATACGCAGAAGATGGATTTTCCTTCGATAGGATTCATGGTTGTTTTTTATCCAATGAATTTGTAGATGCCTTACCTGTCCATCGGTTGAAGGCAAAAAATAAGGTTTTAAAAGAAATGTATGTGAGTTATAATAATTCAGGTTTTTTTGAGATCGAAGATGATGTGTCCACACACGAGTTTAAAGAGTATCTTGGCACGCTCCGGGTATATTTAAGAGAAGATCAGGAGTGTGAGATTAATTTGGATGCCTCAAAATGGCTAGGGCACGTCTCCGATAAATTGCATAAGGGATTTGTAATTACCATTGACTATGGTGACACAATTGATGGAATATTCAGGGAAAACGATACCGAGGGCACTTTGAGGTGTTATTATAAACATACCGTCAATAAGGATTATTATGAGCGGCTTGGAGAACAAGACATCACCGCCCATGTGGATTTTACGTACTTAATTAAAGTCGGGAAGTTAGCAGGATTGCAAGTCACTGGTTTCACAAAACAATCACATTATTTAATTGCTTTAGGTATTCTGGAAAAGTTAAATAATACAAATACTGATATAGAAACAACGTTAAAAGTGAAAAATCTTTTTCATCCAGAGGGAATGGGGGAGATTTTTAAGGTTTTAATTCAGCACAAGAATATAGAGAATCCTCGATTGAATAGTTTAAGACCATTACATTCAATAACAATATAAATCCTAACATCATACTTACCGCAAACTTTTATTTAGAAGGGGGATGTATGAATAAAAACCAGTCATCACAGCCTTGTACCATGATGGAAATACTTATGGAGGCAATCAAAAAGGAACAGGAGTCGTATGACTACTATTATAAAGCTGCATTGCAGGCGACAAAGCCAGCGACACGTAAGATGTTATTATGCTTAGCAGAATGGGAAAAAGAGCATATTGATGAGTTAACAAATCATGTGATGGAACTTAAGGCGCAGAAGGAGATTGATCGGGCTATTACCGGCGGTTAGTAAAAAGGCAATTTGGTTAGCCACGAATTTACACGAATAGTCACGAAATAAAGTTTAGATTAAAATCTGTGTCAATTTGTGTCCATTCGTGGCTAATGTAAAGGTGGAGAAAACAATGGATATCAAGCGAGAAGATTTACTGCAATTATATTATTATCTAAAATTAACACGACGATTGGAAGACCGTGTTACATCGCTTTATCATCAGGGAAAGATATTAGGCGGGGCATGGACAAGCAACGGCACTGAGGCGGTTTCGGTGGGCTATGGCTGCGCCCTTGAAAGAAATGATATTGCAGCCCCATATTTTAGAGATATGGGAGTATTCCTGATACGAGGAATTACTGCAAAACGCATTATGGCACAGTATTTTGGTAAAAAGACAGGTGTTACAGGCGGTAAGGAAGGGAATGTACATATAGGAGATTTGAATTTTGGCGTGTTTGGTTTTCCCAGCCACCTGGCAGATAATTATCCTGTTGGAACTGGCGCTGCTCTTGCGTTTAAAATACGTGGTGAAAAGAGGGTTGCGGTTGCGTGTACAGGAGATGGTGGGACAAGTCGCGGTGATTTTCACGAGGCAATGAATTTTGCCGCCGCAAGGAAATTGCCCATTGTATTCATCTGTAACAATAACCAATATGCTTATTCTACTCCGTTACGATTACAAATGGCAATTAAAGATATCTCAGAACGTGCGAGAGCTTATGGTATGCCAAGTAAGATTGTGGACGGAAACAATGTCGTGGCAGTTTATACAGCAGCAAAGGAGGCATACGATATCGCAAGAAATGGTGGAGGTCCCACATTTATAGAGTGCAAGACCATGAGAATGCATGGCCACTCAGAACATGATAGCGCTAAATATGTGCCACGTGAACTATTGGAAGAGTGGAAGAAAAAGGACCCGATTTTGAATATGGATAAATATTTGTTGGAAAATAATCATGCGAAAAAAGAGGATCTGGACGGCATTGATTCACGTGTAAAGAATGAGATTGAAGAGGCTGAGACATTTGCTATTGAAAGTGCATATCCTGAATCAGAAGACGGCATGAAGGGTTTGTATGCAACGCCAATTGTAGGGGAGTAAAAAAAATGAAAGAGATTACCTATCTTGAGGCAATTAAAGAGGCATTAGACGAAGAGATGTCACGAGACGCCAGCGTGTTTATTTTGGGTGAAGACGTAGGGGTTTATGGTGGAGCATTTCGTGTTACAGAAGGGTTTTTTGATAAATACGGAGAGTGGCGTGTGCTGGATACGCCGTTAGCCGAATCAGGATTTACAGGCGCAGCTATTGGCGCTGCACTGGTTGGCATGAGACCTGTGGTGGAAATGCAGTTTGCTGATTTTATTTCATGTGCCTTTGATCAATTGGTAAATGTTGCAGCGAAGAATCATTACAGATGGGGGGCAGCAACGCCTATTGTCGTACGCGCCCCTTATGGTGGAAACATACACGGCGGTGCTTTCCATTCACAGTGTATTGAAGGGTTTTTCTATAACGTACCAGGTCTGAAAATAGTTGCACCAGCTACTGCGTATGATGCGAAGGGATTATTAAAGGCAGCCATTCGAGACAACGACCCAGTGATTTATTGCGAGCACAAATATCTCTATAGACGTATAAAAGACTCCATTCCTGAAGAGGATTACGTTGTCCCTATAGGAAAGGCTCGAATTGCACTCGATGGTAAGGACGTATCAATTATTACTTATGGTGCAATGGTACATACTGCGCTAGAAGCCGCAACCGTACTAAAAGACAATGGAGTTTCTTGTGAGATTCTTGACTTGAGAACAATCCTGCCGTTGGATAAAAAATCAATTCTTGACACTGTAAAGAAGACAAACAAAGTTATCGTATTACACGAACAGACTAAAACTGGCGGTGTAGGTGCTGAGGTATCTGCCTTAATAAGTGAACATTGTTTTGACTATTTGGATGGCCCCATCATTCGTGTTGCCGCTCCTGACACGCCAGTGCCATACAGCGCACAGATGGAGGAGGCTTTTATTCCGCAGGCAAAGGATGTTATTTCTGCGGTAGAGAAATTAATACGCTATTGATGTGGAGGTTTCAGATATGCCTGTTGATGTAATTATGCCGCAGATGGGCGAGACTGTAGCTGAAGGAACTATCCTCAGGTGGCTAGTTCATGAAGGGGACCGTGTTGGAAAAGAACAGCCCATCGTCGAGATTAGCACAGATAAAATTGATACAGAGGTACCATCACCTGTTAATGGTGTTTTGAAAAAGATTCTATATCCTGAAGGAAAGACACTTCCAGTCCAGACAATAATTGCCCAAATTGAAGAAGTTGAGGTGAAAAAAGGCGTAGGGGCGAACGGCCGTTCGCCCGTGCTTGAATTTGCGAAGCAAGTTGAAATCACTAAAGTGGCAAAAGAAGAAATAATATTTGAAAAACCAGATGAAACACAGAAAAGGCACTCACCCCTGGTAAGAAGATTAGCTAAAGAATATAACATTAATTTAGAGGAGGTGAAAGGTACTGGTGAGGGAGGACGGGTTACTAAAAAGGATATTATGGATTATGTAGCTTCGAAACCCGGTATTTCTGCGCCTCCTACGGCAGAGACGGAAAAGAAGGTTTTAGAAAGAGAGACACTGATTCCGGTAAGTCCAAAAAGAAAGATTACTGCCGACAGAATGGTGCAGAGCAAACGGACTGCTGTTCATGTAACAACGGTATTTGAAGTTGACATGTCAAAAGTTGAACGATATCGGGAGTTGAATAAAGAAAATTTAAAGAGGGGAGGAATACATCTTACGTATCTTCCATTCGTAACTCTTGCTATAGCACGTGCACTAAAGGAACATCCGATATTAAACGCTTCATGGACGGATGCTGGTATTGTACAAAAGAATTATATCAATGTAGGAATTGCTGTTTCCCTGGAAGATGGGCTGATAGTGCCTGTAATAAGGGATGCTGATAAAAAAGACCTGTTGCAATTAGCCCGGGAAATTCAGGATATAGCCCAGCGTTCACGTACGAAAAAATTAAAACCTGAAGATGTGCAAGGTGGAACGTTTACAATTACAAATTACGGTCTTAACGGTAGTTTATTTGGAACACCAGTTATATTACTGCCTCAGGTAGCCATATTGGGCGTTGGGACTGTTGTCAAAAGACCTGTAGTAATTAACGATGCAATTGCAATTCGATCTATGGTTTATCTAAGCCTTTCATTTGATCATCGTGTTATGGACGGTGCCAATGCCGATAAGTTTCTTCATAAAATAAAAGATATTTTAGAAAGCTGGGAGGTTACTGTTTATGAGTCGAAAAGGTCTTCTCCTCCAACTGGATACGGTGGAGTATGGTAAGGCATGGAAGCTTCAAAAGACATTATTGGATGCCAGAGTATCTGGCAAAATAGAAGATTGTCTTGTCCTGCTTCAACATCCCCCCACCTTTACATACGGACGTAGATACAAAGAAGCCAATCTGATATTTAATAGGGAATTATACGAGAGTAATGGTTTTGCCGTTTATAAGACAGACCGCGGTGGTTTGGCTACATACCACAGTCCTGGTCAGGTAGTTGGTTATCCCATTGTAAGAATGTATACCTATACCAAAGATTACTATCAATATCTAAGGATGCTTGAAG